>Ga0302320_10001011_pt1 | contig 67553 bp, 61 predicted proteins | sample Bog_T0_3_FD_202130 | JGI IMG/M metagenome (GOLD analysis project Ga0302320, IMG submission 202130) | Peat permafrost microbial communities from Stordalen Mire near Abisko, Sweden - Bog_T0_3 | ecosystem: Environmental > Terrestrial > Soil > Wetlands > Peat | place: Sweden: Abisko, Stordalen Mire...
CAAGGCCGACGCCCGCGGCTTCCGTCGCTTCGAAAACTACCGGGCTCGCATCCTCTTCTTCTGTGGGAAACTCGACCTTACGCCTCATCTTCCGTCAGCTCTTACCCACAGCGTTTCGTGAAGAACCCCTTTTTTGGGCTCTCTTTCTTGCAGTCCTCGGCGTTTCTGGCGGCGTTGGCGGTGTTGTTGGAGTTATCTTGTATTTCGGGATCGGGTATCTTGTTTGGGCCGGTTGGATTTTACGGGCATTTTGGACGTTTCGTTTTGGTTTTCGCGTAGCACTTTGGGTAACAGCGCTTGTTTACAACGGAGCCTACTTTCTCAGCCACATTGGTGGCTTTCGGTCACACACAGGAGAACTCCCCCTCTATTGGTGGGGAACGACATCTATTATTTCGGCTTTCGCGCTCACGCTAGAAAGGCAAAGAATGCCGAACCAATCGTCGGAACCGACTCTTGCGTCAGGCACGTCTCGTGCGAGGTAGGCCCTATCTTGATTTTGCTTGTAGTGCCTAGAAGATACACACGGGATTGACTCCCTTGCGACGTGGGATAGTATGGCTCAGCATGAAAGCCATCGCTTATTGCCGGGTGAGCACCGTAGCCCAGGGAGAAGATGGCATTTCGCTTGAGATGCAGAGGGACCGGATAGCGGCATGGTGCACGGGCAATGGTTACGAGCAGGAGGCTGTGTTCGTCGAGACCATGAGCGGGGGTAGGGCGAGCAACCGCCCAGAGTTGCAGAAGGCCCTGTCACTCGCCTGCAAGGTTCGGGGCGTCCTGGTGGTGTTCTCACTCAGTCGATTGGCCCGGAGTGTGAAAGATACGCTCCTGATCGCAGAGCGGTTGGAGAGGGCCGGGGCCAATCTCGCATCCCTATCTGAGCGAATCGACACCAACTCGGCACTGGGAAAAATGGTGTTCCGCCTGCTATCGACTTTGAATGAGTTCGAGAAGGATCAGCTATCCGAGCGAACGATCAGCGCAATGGGGCACCTTCGCAGGACCAACCGCCGAATATCCGCTCGCATACCGCTAGGGTACGATTTAGCGAGTGATGGGGAGACACTGGTAGCTAACGCAGCCGAATTACGGGTCATCAAGAGCATCTGCTTGCGCCGAGCTCAGGGGAAGAGCCTAGCAACAATTGCTGAACAATTGCAGGAGGATGGGGTTGCAACAAAAGCAGGGGGGCGATGGCATGCCTCAACCGTGAGAGCCATACTTGAGCGCAGAGAGAAGCTAGTAGCATGAGGCGCAAAACTATGGCGGGGGTGCCCGAACCGAGCCTGGCTGAGATTCAAGCGACGTTGCCCAAGTCCGAGACGATCCATTTACGTGTTACGAAGGCTGAGAAGGCTGCTATCAGGGCGGCTGCTGGGTCCTTACACCTGTCGATTACCGAGTATCTCTTGAAGTGTCACACGGTGGTTGCGGCTAAGTTCCATCGAGGCGGCTAGATTTCTCCGGTAGCGGCGCGTTTCCAACCTATCGGAAAATAGCGGTCCCTGCATTCAGCGAGGCGGGTGACGGATACCAGTGCATAGTACTTACCGCATCCTCCAGTATATGACCGCGTTCTGGCTCTTGGGGCGTCTCAAAACATGTAGCCCAAGCAAAGGCTGAGGCTGAGGTTGAAAATATGATTTTGATCCAAATCGGCTTCATAATCCTGGTGATAGACTTAAGCTGAAACCCAGCAAATTGCTTTTTGCTGATAAGCAAAAAGGGGAGGTGGCACCTTTCAATGAGGGCAACCGATTGACTTAGGGCGTGATCAGCGCGAAATAGAGACTGTGTGGCAGACACCGTCAAAGCAGGAGGGAATATGAGACAGATTGCCGCGTTATTTTATGCCTGTTTTGCATTCGGAGTTGAAGCAAGTAATGCTGCCGCAGGCGACAGCGCGGGCGAAATGCATGAACTGCAAGCGCGAGCTGATACTGGCGATACTACCGCGATATATAACCTTGGTGTGGCGTTTTCCAACGGTGACGGTGTCCACAGAGATGTAGCTCAATCCGAGAAATGGTTTCGCAAAGGTTCAGAGTTGGGTGACCCCTGGTGCCAGGAAGCTCTCGGGGAGCTTTATGACCAGGGAGATGGGTTGAAGCCAAACGCTTCGGAGGCGCTTAAATGGTATCACAAGGCTGCGGACCAAGGTAATACTACCGCGCTTTATAATCTTGGAAGAATGTACCGAAAGGGACGGGGAGTGGAGGCCGACAACGATGCTGCGGCCTATTGGTTCCGCAAAGGCGCGGAACTGGGTTACGTCCCCGCCGAAGTTGACCTCGGGTACATGTATGCCTCAGGCATTGGAGTAGCGAAAGATGAGGTAGAGGGCCTCGCTTGGATTTACATCGCCGCAGCTTCAGGTGATAAGATTGCGCTCAAGTACCAGAAGATTGTTGAAGCCCGCCTTGGTCGAGACTGGTCCTTAGTTGCCCAACAACGTAGTACCGTACTTTCAAAGGCAATCGAGGCGAAGAAGGAAAGCGGCCAATAACAGAATCCCCGCTATGCCTCTCTTCAAAAACAGCCCAAAACTAGGGGTTCCGCTCGCCCTGGCAAAGGATGGGGACCGGATATTGGCCTACGCCCTCACACCCGCAGCGGTGCGCCGTTTGCAGAAAAGTGGTGTCCGGCATGGACGTAAGTTTCCGTCCTCAATCTTGCTTTCCCTTATCCGGACGGGCGATGCACATTCGCCGCGACCAGCTGATGGTGAGGGGCAGGCATTCCTTTTTTCTCAAGACGATGTCCTCGATCAGTTGCCAAGATGTGAGACGACCGGAACCACGGCAGACCTGCATTTGGTCGTTTACAGCGACGGGGGTAATGCTGCCGCCAAACTCCTCTCCATTGAGGCCCGCTTTATCCTTCAAAAGGTAACAAGCTTGAGCATTCCGATTTGGGGACTATCCGAGGCGCTGGTAGATCAAATGGAAGCGACGGGCAAACTGCCGCGAGGCACAGAAGCCGCTAAGACGCTGCGCCAGTGGTTTGCCAGGGATTACGAGGGGGCTTGGGAGAAACTCCTCAAGGCACATACTCGGCAGGAGACCTTTGACCTCGGTGCGGCTGAGGGTGAGTTGCCGCTCGTAAAGTCGGAGTAGTCACGCCTTCCACAGGAGGGTTATTTCAACCGCCGAAGGGCGGGCCGCCATCCTTGACTTGGATGGACTTAGCCGCTGACGTGCACCCAGAAAGTGTTGCAGTTCTGTTCCAGTCGGGTCCTTCTAGTTCCTTTAATCACTGCTCCAGAGTGACTTAGAATTGGAGGCGCGGGTCGGAATCGAACCGACGCATAGAGGTTTTGCAGACCTCGGCCTTACCACTTGGCTACCGCGCCCTTGCCCAATCAAACGGCAAAGAGCGGGTATTACGGTTTGTAGGAAAACCGCTGACAAGCAATTTCGCCGGTCGCAAAGGATGAAGGCGCGCAACCTTGCCCAATGATTGTCATCGGAAGTGCGCGGTTGGGTCGGTAACCATTTGAACGGCGGCGCCCCGTGATCACCGCTCCCTGGCGGCGCCAGCCGCCGGCCACTCCGCCCTAAAGACGTAAAGGGCAACCCCCGCCAAGCCCATCTGGACGCCGGCGAAGGCGGCCAGCGCGAGGGACAGGCCTGACTGCATCAGCACCTGGAACGCCAGCGACCCCATCCCAAATCCAGTGAAGATGGCGAAGGCGTTCAGGCCCATCGCCTGTCCGCGCCGTTTCGGGTCTAGGGAGGCGACGATTCCGGCCATCAGGGGGTGGCTCATGTCAAAGCCGACCGACAGGCACGTGATCGCTGCGGTCACCGCCCACAGCGGCTCGCGTCTCACGAGGGCGACTGCGGAAAGCGAGGCGACCACAAACCCCAGCGGTATGATGCGCCTGCGGCCGAAGCGGTCAGCCAGTCTTCCGAACGTGGGCCCGAGGAGCATGCCCGGGATGCCATAGCCGAGCAGCGTCCGCCCAATGCGCTCATCGCTCAAATCAAAGCGTTGGAACAGGTAATAGCCGAGCCACGACAAGATCCCGGAATGGAAGGCCCCGTTTAGGAAGATGAGCCCGTACACGCCCAGGCCTCGCGCGTTGGAAACAAGCGCCCAGTAGCCCCTGGCCACCCGGCCCGCGTTGAGCCGGGTTTTCGCCGGGCTGTGCAGCAGGTGGCGTCGGCGGTGGAGGACGAGGAAGATTGCGATCCCGGCCGCTGCGAGCAGCGTGAATTCCCTGCGCCAGCCAAGGTACGGATTGAGCCAGGCGCCGAAGGTCGAGCCGAAGGCCACTCCCCCGGCGACGGCCCCGAACATCCATCCCATGGGCCGGCCCACGCTCTTGTAGGGATACAGATCGCCGATCAGCGCCAGGATGATGGGCAGGATTCCTCCGGCGCAAAGCCCGGAGAGGACGCGGGCGGCGATGAGGGACGGAAACGACCAGGAGAACGCCGTCAGGAACGTGACGCCGATGAAGGCCCCGAGGAGCGTGAGGAGAACGGTCCTCCTCCCAATCCTGTCGGACAGCGGCCCGTAAAACAGCGTTGAGAACCCGTAGGTGAGCATGTAGGCTGGCACCACCCATCCCATCTGCTGGATGCCAACGGAGAACTCCCTTGAAAGAGCCGGGATGAGCGGCGCCAGCATGTAGCCATTGAAGAAAATGAGGAAGACGGCAGCCGCGAGCGGCTTAAGGATGGCGTCCTGCGCCGGCTTCTCCTCATTCATCGAGGGTGCGGACTGTGCCGAGGTCAGGGGCAACCGGCAAATGGGAATTGCCGCGCGGCGCCCCGGAAGCGCCAGGAAAGGCCAGACGTTGCCACGATCTTAAAGATAGGCCGAATTTGCGGCACTCGAAACTGGCCCGACGAGCGGTCTTGTGGGCATGGAGCGGTTGCGAGAACCGGGATGAAGCCCCTAATGAGCCCAAATGAAGGGCGCCGTCATTTTTCGCCGCGGGTTGGAAGCCCGCAGGCGCAGGCTCGATTGATGCTCGGGCTCCCCGGCGCGAACGGCATGGACGCCGGTCGATGCTTCCCAAGCAGGGCCAGATAGATTGAGGACCTTAGAATGTCTCGGACTCGCCACCCTGATCCCTATCGGAACTTGTGGCTCCGGACAGAGCGAGGGCGTCGGCGGCGTTGTGGCGGCCGTTGCCGTTGAAATTCATCCGGTCGTGCAGGCGGGCCGCCGTCTTTGCCGCCCCCACTTTCCTTGATCCCTTTGCGACCGGCGCGGCGTCCACCGCGGGTGCAATGTTGCGGGAATTCACCAGGCTCAAAAGCTCCTGCACGGAACCCTTCATCGACTCAGCCTGGGCGCTTAGTTCCTCCGCGGCCGCGGCGCTTTCCTCGGCGCTTGCCGCATTGCTTTGCGTCACCTTGTCCATCTGCCCGACGGCCAGGTTGATCTGCGAGATGCCCTGGTTCTGCTCCTTTGAGGCATTGGCCACCTCCGCCACCAGCTCGTCGACCTGGCGAACCCGTGCAAGGATCTCGTTGAGGGTGACCGACACCTTGGCGCTTATCTCGACCCCCTGGCCCGACTTCGCGATCGCACCCTCAATCTTGTCGGCCGTCTCCTTGGCAGCCTGGGCGCTGCGTTGCGCGAGGTTCCTGACCTCATCGGCTACGACTGCAAAGCCCATGCCGGCGTCGCCCGCCCGCGCTGCCTCCACGGCCGCGTTCAGAGCGAGAATGTTGGTTTGGAAGGCGATTTCGTCGATCGTCTTGATGATCTTGGCGATGTCGTCGCTCGAGACCTTGATGGCCTCCATCGCGATCGACATGGCCTCCATGTCCGAAACACCTTTGTCGGCTGATGTGCGCGCCTGCTTTGCAAGCTCGTTGGCCTTCTGGGCGTTTTCCGAATTGCGCTTGGTCATGCTGGAGAGCTCTTCAAGCGAGGAGCTGGTCTCCTCAAGCGATGCGGCCTGCTCGCTAGATCCTTCCGCCAGGGTCTGGCTTGAGGACGACACCTGGAGCGACGCGGTGCTTACCTGGTTGGAAGTCGAGTCGAGTGCGCCAGCCACCCTGTTCAGCACCTTGCCCGTGCCGCGGATGATGGTAAAGCCGACCGTGGCTCCGACGAGGACGGCAAGGACGAGCCCGACCAAGATTCCGGTCTGGGAGCTCCGCACGGCGGACTGGATCCCCTCCGAAGTGATGGCGGCTTCGGACCGAATGAAATCAACGAGGTTGACCAGGGCCGCGAGGTAGCGGTCGCTCGCGGGATCCATCTGCTGTCGGGCCATCGTGTAGGCAGCCGTGTTGTTGGTGGCCTGCCGGCTTATGTCGAGAACCGCGTTCCGGATCTTAACGTAATCAGCGCGAGCTGCCTTGGTCTTCTCAAGGAGCTCGAGGCCCTTCCCCGTGGTAAAGATAGTGCCCAGTTGCTCGTAAATCTTCGTGTTGTCGTTGGTGTCGACCGCCAGGTCCGCCTCAAGGCGTGCCATGTCTTCCTTGTCGGAGGAGCCTATGTGCTTGTAGACGATCCTATCGTAGTCCTTCGCGTTCCGCTGGGCCCGGTCGACAAGTTCAACCGTCGGTAGCGAGACCTTGGCAATGCGGTCCGAGTGTTCCCTGATTGCGACCTGCCTCGTGTAGGCGAAGAGGCCGAGGCCCGCAGCAATTGCAATGACGCCGGCGAAGCCAGCTGTGATCCGTTTTCCTATGGTCCAGGTTCTCATGGTTCGTATTAAACTGGATTCAAGCCGCTCGGGTGTCCGGAGCGTCCATGCAACCTCACTCGAGCAGGCGCTCGATGTCCAAGAGAGTTAAACCTGGGGCCATAGTGTTGTGGAGAAGGGGCGCGCAGCGGGAGGATAGGGTTATCCTTCCATTCGCGTTGCCCCCTTATCGGCCGAAACATCGCGCGGCCTAAGGGGTGAATAATAGGCGCAGGGCGCCATTTGTCGTGAAAAACCAAATACAGAGATACGTTAGTTATCCCCTTTCAATACCTTCCACGATTTGCGAAGGGACAGGAGGCGGCCGGCATGCCAAATGATGAGGTGTTTATCGCAAGATATGCGGCATGCTTCGGGCTTCCTATGCCCGGCTATTGGATGTAGGTTCATGGGACGCATATGGTGCTCGGCCCACGAACGCTGATCCAAAGCGGGGCCGCAAAACCCCATTCCCTTTGCCGCGCATGGCTCGCGGGGTGCGGCGCACGAGGAACCCGATAGCCATGCCCCATCCGAGCATAATCCAGGGTGGGATGGGCGTGGCGGTTTCAAATTGGCGCCTGGCGCGCGCCGTCTCCCGGATGGGTGAGCTGGGCGTCGTCTCGGGGACCCTCCTGGCGGTGGTCCTCGCCCGGCGCCTGGCCGACGGGGATCCCGAGGGTGACATGCGGCGGGCCCTGGGGGCCTTCCCTGTGCCGGGCGTGGCGAAGCGGATTCTGGACGCGTACTTCATTCCCGGCGGAAGGCCCGCCGACAAGGGGTACAGGGGCGTCCCCATGCCGGCCCTTCAGCTGAGTCCGGCCCTTGCCGAACTGACAGTGGCCGCCAACTTTGTGGAGGTTCACCTCGCGAAGGAGGGGCACGGCGGAAAGGTGGGGATAAACCTCCTGGAAAAGATCCAGGTTGCGACCCTCGCGTCCCTCTACGGCGCCATGCTGGCCGATGTCGACTACGTGCTGATGGGCGCCGGCATCCCGAGGGCGATCCCCGGTGTCCTCGACCTGTTCTCCGCCGGCCATGCGGCCACGTTAAGGATGGACGTGGACGGGGCCCTTCCCGGCGAGGAATTCCTGTCGGCGTTCGACCCGGCGGCGTTTTTCGGGGGCGCAGCCCCGGCGCTTAGGAGGCCCCACTTCCTCGCGATCGTTTCCTCGGCCACCCTAGCGATGACCCTCGCCAGGAAGTCCAATGGCAGGGTCGACGGCTTCGTGGTGGAGGGCGACACGGCCGGCGGCCACAACGCGCCGCCGCGCGGGCCTATGCAGTTGGACGGGGGCGGCGAGCCCATCTATGGGCCGCGCGACGTGCCCGATCTCGTGAAGATCCGAGAGCTTGGCCTTCCCTTCTGGCTGGCCGGGGGCCAGGCAAGGCCGGAGAGGCTCGTCGAGGCGAAGGGCCTGGGCGCCCGGGGCATCCAGGTCGGGACGGCCTTCGCGTTTTGCGAGGAGTCCGGAATCGAGCAGTCACTCAAGGCGGAGGCGCTGCGCACCAGCCGCGCGGGAGCGGCGCGCGTGTTCACCGACCCGGCGGCCTCGCCGACCGGGTTTCCCTTCAAGGTGGTCCAGCTGGAGGGGACGCTTTCGGAGGCCGCTTGCTACGGCTCAAGGGAGCGCCTCTGCGACCTGGGCTACCTGAGGCAGGCCTACAGGACGACCGACGGCGGGGTCGGCTACCGATGTGCGGGCGAGCCCGTGGAGGACTTTGTTGGGAAGGGCGGGTCGGCCGAGGACGCGGTGGGCCGCAAGTGCCTGTGCAACGGGCTCGCGTCGACGGTGGGCCTGGGACAGGTGAGGGGCGGGGTGGTGGAACCCGCGCTCGTGACGGCGGGCAACGAGGTGGCGGACCTCGCCCGGCTTGCGCCGCCGGGGGCCGAGCGGTATGCGGCGCGGGACGTCGTGCACTACCTTCGGGGCGACCGGTCCTAGACGGCGGCCAAGGGGCGGCTTGACTCGCCAATTGCGGGGCCCCGTATTTCCCACGCATGGAAGCCGCACCCCACGCCGAGGAGCACGTCCTTCTGGTCGACTGCCCCGACCGCCCGGGCCTCGTGCATGCGATCACCGGGGTCCTCTTCCGCGCGGGGGCCAACGTGACCTCCAACCACGAGTTCGTGGACGCCGAGACCCAGCGGTTCTTCATGCGCACCGGATGCCGCGGGTCCCTGGACGGGCCCGCCGTCACGAAGGCCATCGAGGCCCTCCTTCCGGCCGGCTCGATTGTGAAGGTGAAGGCGGTGGCCCCCCGCAGGATCGTTGTCCTTGTCTCGCGCGAGCACCACTGCCTGGCCGACTTGCTGGTGCGGCACGCCTACGGGGAGCTCGGCGCCGAGCTCCTGGGGGTCGTGAGCAACCACGAGAACCTGAGGCCCCTCGTGGAGAAGTTCGCCGTTCCCTTCCACTTTGTGCCGCACGGGGAGGGGAGCAGGCAGGCGCAAGAGGACGCGCTCCAGGCCCTCATTGAGCCGATCGAGCCCGACTACCTGGTCCTCGCCAAGTACATGAGGATCCTCAGCCCCCGGTTTGTCTCCGGGTGGCCCAACAGGATCGTCAACATCCACCACTCGTTCCTCCCCGCCTTTGTCGGGGCCAAGCCCTACCACCAGGCGTTCCACAGGGGGGTCAAGGTGATCGGCGCCACCTCGCACTTTGTCTCCGACCAGCTGGACGAGGGCCCTATCATCATGCAGCAGGTGATCCCGATGGACCACTCGTACACACCCCACGACCTGGCCAGGGCGGGGCGCGACATCGAGCGCACGGTCCTCTCGAACACGCTCAAGCTCCTGAACGAGGACCGCGTGTTCCTGTGCGCCAACCGGACGATCATCTTCGACTAAAGCGGCAGCGGCGCTCGCGGGCCCTTTTTGTGGTGACAGGGCCGCCGGGTGAGGCGAGCCTGCCCCGGATGCCCGACCCGCGCAGGTTCATCCGCCCGTCATTCTTGGCGGCCCTCCTCCTTGCCCTGGTGCTCGCCCCGCTCCTGCGCTCCCAGGTCACCGAGACGACGCAGACGATCGAGCCCGGGGGCCTCCTCCTTAGGGTCGACGCGATCTCGCTCGGGATAGACCCGGAGACCTCGGCGCCGAACCAGTACAAGGCCCTTGCGCTCGGGACCACAATCCTCTCGGCCGGCCTCAGCAGCACCGTGGACCTGGAATTCGGGACGCAGTTCTTCGTGAGGGACACCTTCAACGAGTCCGGAAACGACCAGACCGAGAGCGGGATCGGGGACGTGATGATCCGGCCAAAGTGGACCTTCTGGCGCGACCCCTCCTCCGGGCAGGCCGCGGCCATCATTCCCTACGTGATGCTTCCCACGGACTCCAAGGCCGTGGGGAACGACTCCGTCGAGTGGGGCGTCATCGTGCCGTGGTCCATGGACGTGGCCGCCGGCACCAAGGCGGCCGCGATGATCGAGTGGGACGAGCTGAGGAACGTGGCGAACACCCGCTATGACACGCGGGTGTACGGGAGCGCGTACCTGAAATGGCAGCTGGGCTCGACCCTGGGCGCCTACGCCGAGACGACGCTCAGCGACTCGACGGAGGGATCCTCGACCTTCACCGGAACGCTGGGCGGGGGCGCGACCCTGGCCGTATCGCATGCCTTCGAATGGGACCTGGAAGTGAGCCGGGTGCTCGGGTCGGGCCGGAGCTCCTGGACCGAGGTGCTGCGCTTCCGCTGGAAGATCCTCTAGCCCCCTAAGGGCCGCGCTCCCGCCCTAGCTCTCCTCGAAATCCGTCAGGATCGAGAAGCGGAAGGTCGAGCCCTCGTTGGGCCGGCTCTCGACCGAGATCGTGCCGCCCATCAGCTCGCACAGGCGCTTTGAGATGATGAGCCCAAGGCCGGTCCCGCCGCGGCGGCGGGTGGAGGAGGTGTCGACCTGGCTGAAGGGCAGGAAGAGGTGGTCCAGCTTGTCAGGCGGGATGCCGATCCCGGTGTCCTTGACCGCGAAGAAGAGGCGCGCCACGCGCCGGCTTGAGCCGGGCTCCACCGGCTCCCCGCGCGCGCAGGAGACCTCGAGGGAGACCCCGCCGCGCTCCGTGAACTTCAGGGCGTTGCCGATCAGGTTCGTGAGGATCTGGCGTATCCTCGACTCGTCGCTGTTCACGATCTCCGGAACGCCGGCGTCGACCTTGGAGTCGAGCGCCAGGGCCAGCGAGCGGGCCTTGGGGGCGAAGAAGGCGCAGATGTCCTGCACGCATATCCGCAGCGAGAAGGGCGCGTGCTCGATGTCGATCTTGCCCGAGTCGATCTTCGAGAGGTTCAGGATGTCGGCGATGATCTTCTCGAGCGCCAGGCCGCTTGAGTTAATCATCTCCACCTGCTCGCGCTGGTCGAGGGTGAGCGTCGAGGAGGAAAGCATCTTCGAGAACCCGATGATCGCGTTTATGGGCGTCCTCAGCTCGTGGCTCACGATCGCCAGGAACTCCGACTTGGCCCGGTCCGCGGCCTCGGCCGCCTCCTTCGCCCGGAGGAGCGCCGCCTCGGCCTCCTTGCGCTCCGTGATGTCATGGCCCACGGCCTGGTACTCCATCGTGTTGCGCTCGTCGTCCTTGATCGCGCGCTGGGTCCACCGGATCCAGAGCCTGCGGCCGTCGTTAAACGGCATCTCGGTCTCAAAGGTGTAGGGCTCGTCCGCGATCGCAGCACCCGGGGTGAAGTAGGGGAAGTCGATCCCGACCAGCTCGGGCCTTTTCCGGTTCACCGCCCGCGCATAGGCCCCGTTCACGAAGGTCATCTTCCCGTCATTCTTGTACCGGCAGATCAGGTCCGGCTGGTCCTCGACGATCCCCTTGTAGCTGGCCTCGACCTGCTGCAGGGAGCGCGCCATCCGCTCGATCTTCCGGGCCAGCCCGATGATCTCGTCGGAGTCGCTTTCGTCGCCCGCCACCGGGGCATCCTCGAGCCGAACCGAGTCGGTCGTGTCGTGCATCGACTTGAGGGTCTTCACGAGCTCCTGGTTCCACGCGTACCCCGCTAGCACCAGGATCATGCACCCGGTGATCGCGAACCCTATGATGTACAACGTGCTCCCGAGGTGGTCGCGCACCTGCTTGTCGGTGATGATGACGACCCAGGCCGTGATCAGTGCGCACACCAAAAACAGCACGAACGTCGTCTTACGTTTCATGAACGGGGTCACTTTCCTGGTCACTTTGCCGTCGGTTTGCATCGGAGTCGAGTACGGAACATACCCATCGGGCGTGGCTTAGGTGCAAAAGAAGGGGTTGTGGCGCTTCTCCTGGCCCACGGTCGTGAGCGGCCCGTGGCCGCATGCCAGCACCGTGTTCCGGGGCAGCCGGAGGATCTTCTCGACATCGTTCTTGTGCTGGTCGGCGAAGTGCGTCGGGCTCCCGCCGATCGAGGCCGCGAAGAGCGAATCCCCAACGATCGCAAGGGGATAGCTTAGGCCCGTGACATAATAGGTGGTCTGCCCCGGGGAATGCCCCCAGGTGAGGAGGGTCTTTATCGCCAGCGCCCCGATGTGGAAGTGCTCGTTCTCCTTGAAGGTCCGCGAGCCGGGGAGCGGCGCGGGCTCCCGCTCGCTGGCCCAGACCTCCGCCCCGGTGGCCTTCGCGAGCCTCGGGAGGTCGGCCACGTGGTCGTCATGCGTGTGGGTGAGGAAGATCATCTGGAGCTTCAGGCGCTCCGAGGACAGGAGGTCGAGCATCGCCCCGCAGTCTGAGCCCGTGTCGAAGGCGGCTGCCGTCCGGGACCGGGCGTCCCAGATCAGGTAGCTGTTGACCGTGAGGTCCTCGAAGGGCGTGTTGAAGATCGCAAATCCGTGAGGGAAGACGGGCGCCTCGGGGTACCATGCCTTGTGCGCGAGCTCCTCGAGCGCGTCGGGCCCGAGCCTGAGGTGCCGGGCGATCCGGCGCAGGACGGCGTCGTTCACCTCGCCCGCCTTCACGCTCTTCAGGTCGGCCTCCGAGACCTCGGCCCTCTTGCAAAGGTCCTGGTCCGTCATGGCCATGCCCCGCTGGGCCTTGGCGATCACGTCGGTGAAGTTGTCCTCTATGGGGATGCGGGGCATGGGGGAGGGGTTATCACTGCGGGAGCCCCCGCGCGAGGTTTTGCGCTTCCCTCCGCGCAGATTCCGCCCGCTCGCCCCGGCCGTCCTTCTGGAAGATCGCGGCGATCGTGCGGTAGGCGGCCGCGCCCCGCCTGGGGTCCCTCGCGGCGATTGCCCGGGCCTGCTCGAACGCCTTGTCCGCGTCCCCGAGCGGCCACGGGGCCTGAGCGTAGAAGGTCATGAGCCCCGCGCGCGCGTCCAGGTCCGCCGGGTTCTGCTCGATCGCCCGCGACATGGCGCCCCGGCCCTCCAGGGCCAGCGAGAACGAGCTGTCACGGCCGGCAAGGAGAAGGCAGACCCCGGCGTACTCGGCCAGGTAGACCTCGTTTTCCGGGGCCAGCTTGTTCGCCGTTTGAAGGAGGGGAAGTGCGGAGTCGAGCGCCTTGGGCCCGCCGATCTTCTGCACCGTGAGCGCGAGGTAGTAGCAGGCCGAGGGGTCCGGGGGCAGCGCCGCGGCCAGGGGCTCCAGGAGCGCCTTCGCCTCCCCATAGCGCCTCTGCTTGTAGAGCGCCACGGCGTCCCCGAGGGGCGCCGCGCGGAGGGCGCCGGAAATAAGGCACAGGCCCGTGACCACGAGGACCGCGAACGGCCCCTTCGCCTTGGCTCCGGCCCACGTCATCTCTCAAACGCAAGCCGAAGGGCCTCCGCCACGTTTGCCGGCACGAAGTGCGCCACCTTCCCGCCGTAGCGCGCCACCTGCTTCACGAGCGAGGAGCTCGTGTAGCTGAACTGCTCGTTCGGCATCACGAAGATGGTCTCTATCGAGGGCTCGAGGTGTCGGTTCATGAGCGCCATGTTGAACTCAAACTCGAAGTCCGAGAGCTCGCGCAGGCCGCGGATGATCGCGTCCGCCTTCAGGCCAAGGGCGAACTCGACTAGGAGCCCCGAGAAGATCGTGGCCTCGACGTTCGGGTAGGGCGCGATGTTCGGAAGGATCATGTCGAGCCGCTGCTGCGGGGTGAAAAGGGGCTGCTTGGGGCTTTCGCCGATCGCGAGCGTCACCTTGTCGAAGAGGCGCGCGGCGCGCGCGAGGACATCCATGTGTCCGCACGTTATCGGATCGAAGGTTCCGGGATAGATGCAGTGGCGCATGGGGGGATTCCGGCAGAAGGAAATGGGCTAGGGCGCCCGCTGGCGAGCGCGTTCCTCTACGATGTTGCCTTCTCCGGCCCCGGGCATCTTGTTAACCCGGGAAATGAATTTACCGAACGCCATCACGCTTTCGCGGATCCCCCTGATGTTCGTCATAGCGGGGCTCATGTACTGCGCGTGGCCGGGGGCCGCGACGCTTGCCTTCGTGCTGTTCATCATCGCCGCGGTCGGCGACTGGTTCGACGGGTACCTGGCGCGCAGGCTCAAGCTTGTCTCCAACTTCGGCAAGCTGATGGACGCGATGTCCGACAAGATCATGGTCATGGGGATCGTGATGGTGCTCGTGGAGAAGAACGAGATCCCGGTCCCGCTGGCCCTGATCACCCTCTGCCGCGAGTTCCTGATCACCGGGATGCGCATGGTGGCGGCCTCCAAGGGGATCGTTGTCGCAGCGGACAGCGGCGGCAAGAGCAAGACCATGACGCAGCTGATCGCGCTCGGGTTCCTCCTCGGCGTCCCGATGCTCGCCTACGACTTCGCGCGCTTCTTCGGCGTCAACACCCTGCCCCTGACGCGCATCGTGGGGACCACCGGCCTCTGGATCTTCGTGGCCGGGACGGTGCTCTCGGTGTGGTCGGGCTACCGGTACATCTCAAACAACGCCCGCCTGGTGTTTGCCGACGAATAGGGACCCCAACGCCCCATGAGCTTCACGAAGCCGGCCTGGCCCAGGCACCTGCCAAACGAGGGGGTCCTCGGCCTTGCGACGCTCGGCCCGATCGGGCTCAGGATGAGGGCGCCGGGCACCTGGGGATCGGCCGCCGGGGTCCTCTTCTTTGTCGTGTGCTTCTTTCCGCTGAGCCTCATGGAGAACCTGGTCGCGAGCCTCGTGCTCGGCTATCTCGCGGTAGGGATCTGCGGCGAGGCCGAGGTCCGCATGGGCCGGCGCGACCCCGGTGAGATCATCCTCGATGAGTTCGTGGCGATGCCGCTCTGCTTCCTCGGGTGGCAGATGATCGCGGGCTCGGGCTTCCTCGCCTTCATCTGCCTCCTGGGGGCGGGCTTCGGGATCTTCCGCTACTTTGACATCAGGAAGCCCTTGGGGATCTTCTCCCTGCAGAACCTGCCGGGCGGATGGGGCGTCGTGGTCGACGACACGGCGGCCGCGCTCGCCACCTGCGCCACGCTGCACCTGGCCCACGCCCTCTGGGCGCTCATCCCCTCCCGCGGCTAGGGAAGGACCTGGAGCTGCTCGGCCGGCACCTTGAGCAGGAGCCCCTGGCGCAGCACATCCACGGAGATCACGACCCCCAAGGGGTTTGAAGGGTCGTCGACCTCCCCCTCAAGGCCGTGGAGCGGGCCCCCGACGACCCGCACCTTTCGCCCGCGCCCGAGGAGCGGGATCACGCTCAGCTCGACCCCGGAGGCCACGATCTTGCGGACGTCCTCGAGCTGCGCCAGAAACCGGGCGACGTCCTCCACCGGTATCGCCCGGGCCAGGAGCTCCTGCTGGTAGATGCGCGCCTTCAGCTCCGGGGGCACCTTTGCGAACACGTAGCCCGGGAAGAGCGGCTTGGTGAAGCGCTTTATGCCGCTTGAATAGCGGCGGACGCTGGTGACGAGCGGAAGGTAGTGCTCGAAGGACTCCGCGGACATGAGCGCGGCGAACTTCTTCTCGCACCGCGGGCGGGTGTGGCAGACCAGCCAGTCCGGTTCGGAGGGCACCCCGCTCACGCGCCGAGCAGGAACCGGATCGCGGCGTGGTAGCCCTCGAGCCCGAGCCCCGTGATCACCGCGACGCACGCCGGGGCGGTGAGCGAGGTGTGCCTGAACTCCTCGCGCTTGTAGATATTGGAGATGTGCACCTCCACGGCGGGCAGGTGCGCCCCCAGGAGGGCGTCGCGCAGGGCGACGCTCGTGTGGGTGAGCGCCCCGGCGTTGATCACGATGCCGTCGAACTTCTGGTCCGCGAGCTTCGCGATCCGGTCGATCAGCTCCCCCTCGTGGTTGGACTGGAAGAACTCGAGCGCGGCGCGCTTTCCGAACTCCTCGCGGAGCCCCTTCTCGAGGTCGGAAAGGGTCGCGCTCCCGTAGATCTCGGGCTCGCGCTTGCCGAGGCGGTCAAGGTTGGGTCCGTTCAGTATCGCGATCTTTTTCATGTTCTAAAGGGGATTTTCGGTCGCGATGAACTCCCACGGCAATCCAAACTTTGCCGAAAGCTCGGAAGCCAGGGCCTTCACGCCGTGGACCTCCGTCGCGTAGTGGCCGCAGAGGTAGAGGTTGAGCCTTCGCTCCTGGGCGACGTTGAACCATTCCTCCCGGAGTTCCCCGGTGACGAGGGTGTCGACCTTGCCCGAGAGGAGCGACGCCATGGCGCCGTTGCCGCTGCCGCTGCAGAAGGCGACCTCCGCCGGCCGCTCCGAGCCGAACTCGATCGCCACGACCCTGGGGTAGAGGGCCTCGAGGCTCCTCCTGAGGGCCGCGCGGGGCTTCCCGAACCGCGCGACGCAGCCCACGTGCCCCCCCTCGTTCTCGACGAACCCCCTTGCGGGCTTGAGGCCCAGCTGGGACGCGAGGATCGCGTTGTTGCCGATCCTGGGGTGCCCGTCGAGCGGCAGGTGGCTTGAGTAGAGGGCGCAGTTGCCGCGCACCAGGGTGGCGATCCTCTCGAACGAGGTTCCTGTCAGGGCCTTCGGCATCTCCCAGTAGATCCCGTGGTGCACGATCAGGAAGTCGACGCCCGCCCGGACCGCGAGCTGGAAGGGGACAAGGCCCGCGTCGACCGCGGCGCCTATCCGGGTCACTCGCCCCCTGTTTGCCACCTGGAGCCCGTTGAAGGCGCCGGGGGCGTCCTTGAACGCCGTCACTCGGGTCCTATTGTCGCAGTAGGCAACCAGATCGTTCGTTGTGGGCATGGCTCAGGCGCCGATTCGGCAACTATGTGCGCTAAAGCCTGCGCCGAAACTCACGAGCCAAAAATCGCCGGCCGCGCCGGGGCTCTCATCCCGGAGGGTCTCCTCGAGGGCGAAGAGCACCGAGGCGCTGCTCATGTTGCCGTTGTCCCTTAGGCTCCTGGCGCTGGCCCCTAGGATGTGGGGCGCCACCACCGGGCCGATCGCCTCAAGGACGTCCCGGCCACCGGGGTGCGCCACGACGCGCGCCACGGGCCTGGGGCCCCGCCCCGCCCAAAGGCGGGACACGGCGCCGGCAGCCAGCTCCGGCACCGTTCGGTCCAGCAGGTTCCTCAGCTTGCCGTCCCGGTGCTCGAACCTGAGCTTGTCGCGCTCCGCGGGCAGGTGGAGCGAGGCGAAGTCGAAGGCCCTTAGCCCCGTGGGGCCGGGCGTGGAGCGCCAGAGCGTGGCCGCGGCCCCGTCGCTAAAGAGGCAGGCGCTGATGATAACCCCCGGATCGTCGTCCAGGTAGAATGCCGCCGAGCACACCTCCACGGCGACGCAGGCGACCGTGGCTCCGGGCTCCGCCGCGAGCAGGTGGCTCGCGGCCCTGAGGGTCGGAATCGCCGCGCCGCAGCCGAGCCCAACAATGTCGTGCAGCACGGCGTCATTCCGGATCCCGAGCCGTTCGGCCACGTAGCTCGAGAGCCCGGGGCAAAGGTAGCCCGTGCAGGTGCAGACGAGGAGGGCGTCCAGGCCCGAGGGCTTAATGCCGGCACGGTCCAGCGCCCTCTCGAGGGCCCGGCACGCGAGCGCCGGGGCCTCGGCGCGGAACGCGTGGTTCAACTCGTCCGAGGAGCGGTCAAAGATGCGCTCGATGTCCGGCACGGCGAAGTGCCGGCGCTCGATCCCATGGTTGCCGGTGAGGATGCTCTTAAGTACGAGCTTCGTCCGCCGGCTGAGCCGAGCCCGCACGTCGGACCTCTCGACAAGCGACCAGCAGTCGGGCTGCGAGAAGGAGGCCGGTGGGACGGCCGTGGCGAGCGAGTGGAGGAACATGGGGGGGCCTAGGTGCGTCGGAGCGCCACCATCCGGTAGATTCCCGGGAGCGCCGAGGAGCAGGTGACCTCCCAGAACGCCGGGTCCATCCCGAGGGCCTCGGGGAGCTCCCGCCCCAGGAAGCCGGCCGCGATGCTCACGCGGGCGTCGTGGAGCGTCACATGGTTTGCCCCGAGGAGCGGGGCCACCGCGGCCATCATGCGCTGCGAGAGCCGGCTCCGCAGGGGCTCGCTCGCCACGACAAGCCGGGCGCCCGCGCGGATCGTCCGACCGAGCGCCGCCAGCTCGGGGTCCGAGAACTGGTGGAAGATGAGGTTACCGATCACGACCGGGTAGGCGCCGTAGCCTGGGAAGGTCCTTAGGTCGGCCTGGTGCCACGCCCGGCCCGCCGGCCACCGGGCCGGCCTGGGGCAGAGGTCGAGGCCGTCCAAGGCGACGGACCGGGAGTTCAGGAGCAGGCCTAGCTCCCCAGTTCCGGCACCGACCTCCAGGACCGGCTCACCCGGGCGCATGAGGCCGGGGAGCGTCCGCCCGAACCAGCGCGCACTCCGCATGAAGCGATTCACGATCCGCAGGTCCCTCCGGCTATGGACTGCATCCGGGTGGTCGAAGGGCAGGCCGTCCAGGAGTTCGGGCTCGCAGCTGCGCTTCAGCAGGTGGCCTGCGTCGGCGCCCTCCCGGGGCGCGGCCGATGTCGGGGGTCCCATGTGCGGTGGATCCTATGCCAGGGTGGCCGTGATGGCAACCGCCTGTATTGCGCCGCGGCAAAACGTCAGTCGAAGGTTGCCGCGCCTCCCAGGGGCGTGCAACGTGGGGACCATAGCCCATGAGCGCCGCCAAGAACAGCCCGGTAGACCTGATCGCGCAGGCCACGAAGAAATTCAGCCGGAGGCCGTCCTGGGACGAATATTTCATGGCGACGGCCGTGCTGATCGCCACCCGCTCCAATTGTGACCGGCTGCATGTCGGCTGCGTGATCGTGTCGGGGGGCGACAAGAGGAACCGCCTCGTGGCGGCCGGCTACAACGGGTTCCTGCCGGGCACCCCCCATGTCTCCCGGGTGCGCGGCGGGCACGAGCAGGCCACGGTCCATGCCGAGCAGAACGCCATTGCCGACGCGGCGCGGCGCGGCAGCTCTGTGGCGGGCTGCGTCGCCTACGTGACCCACTATCCGTGCATCAACTGCGCCAAGATCTTCGCGGCCTCGGGCATCGCGGAGATCAAGTACCGCTCGGACTACCACAACGACCCGATCGTCAGGCCCCTGATGACCGACGCCGGGGTCACCCTGAAGAAGCTCTGAGGCCAACCGTGAGAGAGCGCACCAAAAGCACGCGGGAGTCGCTCGCAGGATCCCTCCTCCTGGCGCACCCGGTCCTGCGCGACCCGAACTTCCGCCGCACGGCCGTCCTCATGTCGACCCACGGCCCCGAGGGGGCCATGGGGGTCGTCCTGAACCGGCCCCTCGGCAAGCGCCTGGGCGAGCTCAAGGTCGACTTCTCGCTCGGGCCCCTCGCCTCGACCCCCATCTTTGTCGGCGGGCCCGTCCAGACCGAGCAGCTGATCCTGGCCGCCTGGCAGGCCAGGGAGGACGCCTTCCAGCTGCACTTTGGGATCGACCCGGAGAAGGCCGTCCAGCTGCTTGCCGACGAGTCCACCCGAATGAGGGCCTACCTGGGGTATTCCGGGTGGTCCGCGGGCCAGCTCGAGAACGAGCTCGATAGCGGGACCTGGATCGTCGCCAGCCCACCGGCCGACCTGTTCGAACGCCCTGTGCAGGAGGCTCTTTGGCGTTCGCTTCTCTCGGACGAGGGCGCCGAATGGGACATAATGGTCGACGAGCCGGACGAGCCCGGGAAGAACTGAGTTGACAGGGTGGGGCTGCGCTCTCTGTTTTGGTGCCTTTTATGAAAGTCGTTTCCTCCATCAAATCAGCCAAAAAGCGCCACCCGGACTGCCAAGTGGTGCGCCGCCGCGGCAAAATCTACGTCATCAACAAGACCGATCCGCGTTATAAGGCGCGTCAGGGCTGAATCTTAACACCATTTCCACGTGAAATCCGAAGGTCACCCGACGCTCAACCCGGTTTGCTTCCTTGATGTCGCCACCGGCAAACGTTTCCTCACGCGCTCGACCATGAAGTCGAGCCGCAAGGAGAACATCGACGGCAAGGAGTATTTCATCGTCCTGCGCGACGTCACCATGGACTCGCATCCCGCCTACACCGGCGAGAAGCGCCTGGTCGACACGGCGGGCCGCGTCGAGAAGTTCACGACGAAGTTCAAGCGCAGCACCAAGAAGTAGCCCTTCTTCGGCAGTTGAAACTGATCTGTTTTGACTGCGACAGCACGCTGAGCTCGATCGAGGGAATCGACGAGCTGGCCCGCCTGCGCGGCCCCGAGGTGTTCAGGCGCGTCGAGGCGCTCACCGAGGACGCGATGAACGGGAAGGTGCGGGTCGAGGACGTCTTCGGGTTCCGCCTGGACGTGATCAGGCCCTCGGCGAGCGATGTCGAGTCGGTCGGACGGCGCTATGTCCAGACGGTGGAGCCCACGGCGAAGGCGACGGTGGCGGCGCTTGTCGGGCTCGGCTGGACCCCCGTCATCATAAGCGGCGGCTTCAGGCAGGCCATCCGTCCCCTTGCCGATTTTCTAGGGATAGCGCGGGTCGAGGCCGTGGACTTCACGTTCAGCGCCGACGGCGCGTATGGCGGCTTCGACTCCGCCTTCCCGTCCACGCGTTCCGGGGGCAAGCCCGAGATCATCGGGCGCCTGAGGGCCGAGCTCAGGCCCGGCAGGGTCGTCATGGTGGGCGATGGCGTGAGCGACCTGGAGACGGCCCCTGTCGTCGACCTTTTCATCGGGTATGGCGGGTACGTGTCCCGGGAGCAGGTGAAACGCCAGGCCAAGGCCTTCGTCACCCGGCTGTCCGAGGTGCCCGCGCTCCTCTAGGGGAAGAGCCCGCGCTTCTGCTTGGCGTCGGCCACGCGCCCAATGCCGAGCGTGAGCGCCGCGAGCCTGCGGCTGAACTTGAACTTGCGCCTCTGGTACTCGACCGACTCCTTGGCCTTCGCAAGGATCGCGTGGAGCTTTGAGATGACCTCGTCCCGGTCCCAGTAGAAGCTCTGCTGGTTCTGCAGCCACTCGAAGTAGGAAACGATGACCCCGCCGGAATTGCACAGGACGTCGGGAATCACCTCGATGTCGCCCCGCTCCTCGAGGATTCGGTCCGCGGCGTTCGTCGTGGGGCCGTTGGCGGCCTCCGCCAGGAGGCGGCACCTCAGTTTGCGGGCGTTGTCCTGCGTGATGACGCGCTCCAGGGCCGCGGGGACAAGCACCGTGCAGGGCAGCTCGAGCAGCTGCTCGTTGGTGACGGCGTCCCCCCCCGCGAAGTCCTTGAGGACCCGCTCCGACTGGAGGTACGCGAGGGCCTTCCTAACGTCGATTCCCGCCGGATTATGGATTCCCCCGGTGTAATCCGAGATCGCCACGATCTTCGCTCCCATGGCCGACAGCGCCAGGGCCGTCTCGCTTCCCACGTTGCCAAAGCCTTGGATCGCCACCGTGGTCTCCCCGATCGGGATCCTCAGGTCCTCCAGGTATTTGCCGACGAGGAAGGCGACCCCGGCCCCGGTCGCCTCGCGCCGTCCCTGGGAGCCCCCGACGGCGACCGGCTTGCCGGTCACCACCCCCGGGCAGATGTACCCCACGTGGTTCGAGTAGGTGTCCATCATCCACGCCATGATCTGCTCGTTGGTCCCTACGTCCGGGGCCGGGATGTCCAGCTGGGGGCCGACAAAGCCGATCAGCTCCTGCATGTAGCGGCGCGACAGGTGCTCAAGCTCCGTGGCCGAGAGATCCCTCGGGTTCACGATCACGCCCCCCTTGGCCCCGCCGTACGGGAGCCCCACAAGCGAGCACTTCCAGCTCATCCACATCGCCAGGGCCCCGACCTCGCCCAGGGTCACGCTCTCATGGAAGCGAACGCCCCCCTTCGAGGGCCCGGTGGAGATGTTGTGCTGGACCCGGTATCCCTCGAAGACCGTGACGCTGCCGTTGTCGCGCTTGATCGGCAGGGAAACGGCGATGCACCGGCGGGGGTACTTGGTCCTGTCCCTGATGTCCTCGGGCAGGTTTATCGCGTCGGCCGCCTGGTCAAACTGCCGGCAGGCCATGCGAAAGACGTCCGAGTCATAAAGCGTCGAGACAACAGCCTTTGACATGGTCTATGTATGCTCGATGTCATAACGGTTTGCCATGCTTTTTAAGCTCTCGTCCGACTACAAGCCGACCGGCGACCAGCCGCAGGCGATCGAGCAGCTTGTGGGCTCGATCGATGCCGGGAACCGGTACCAGACGCTCCTCGGCGTGACGGGCTCGGGCAAGACCTTCACGATGGCCAACGTGATCGCCCGGTGCGATCGGCCGGTCCTGATCATCTGCCACAACAAGACCCTCGCCGCGCAGCTCTTCTCCGAGTTCAAGGGCTTCTTCCCGGAGAACGCCGTCGAGTACTTCGTGAGCTACTACGACTACTACCAGCCCGAGGCCTACATCCCCTCGAGCGACACCTACATCGAGAAGGACTCGGCGATCAACGAGGAGATCGAGCGCCTGAGGATGTCGACGACGAGCTCCCTCGTGAGCCGGCGCGACGTGATCGTCGTCGCGAGCGTCTCGTGCATCTACGGGCTGGGCTCGCCCGAGGATTTCACCGAGCTGCGCATCTCCATCAGGAAGGGCGAGGGGCTCGGGAGGAACGCCTTCCTCGAGCGCCTGGTCGACAACATCTACGAGCGAAACGACTACGAGCTAAAGCCCGGCCGCTTCCGTGTGCGCGGCGACGTCGTGGACGTGATGCCCTCGTACATGGAGCACGGGCTCCGGGTCGAGTTCTTCGGGGACACGGTCGAGGCCCTGAGCGAGTTCGAGCCCCTGACCGGGGAGGAGATCCGCAAGCTCGAGAAGTTCGACCTGTACCCCGCCAACCAGTACGTGAGGACGCGCGGGTCGCTCACGCCCGCAATCTCCTCCATAAAGGCCGAGCTTGAGCGGCGGGTCGCCTGGTTCGAGTCGGAGGGCAAGTACCTCGAGGCCCAGCGCATCAAGATGCGCACCAACTACGACATCGAGATGCTCCAGGAGATGGGCTTCTGCAACGGGATTGAGAATTACTCCCTGCACTTCGGCAACCGCAAGCCCGGCGACCGGCCGTTCTGCCTGATCGACTTCTTCCCCAGGGACTTCCTGCTGATGGTGGACGAGAGCCATGTCACGGTGCCGCAGATCGGGGGCATGTACAACGGGGACCGCTCCCGGAAGCAGACGCTCGTCAACTTCGGCTTCAGGCTGCCCTCGGCGCTGGACAACCGGCCGCAGAGCTTCGAGGAGTTCGAGCGCATCACCGGCCAGACGCTCTACGTCTCGGCGACACCCTCGGAGTTCGAGATCAGGCGCTCGTCGGTGGTCGCCGAGCAGGTCATCCGCCCCACGGGCCTCCTCGACCCGGAGATCACGATCCGACCCATCAAGGGGCAGGTGGAGGACCTGATCGGCGAGGCCAAGGCCGCCGCCGCGGCGGGGGAGCGGGTGCTCGTCACGACACTCACCAAGCGCCTGTCGGAGGACCTGACGACCTACCTGAGGGAGTCCAAGGTGCGGGTCGAGTATTTGCACTCCGACATCGATACGATCGAGCGGATCGAGATCCTCAGGAACCTGCGCCTCGGCAACTTCGACGTCCTGGTGGGGATAAACCTCCTAAGGGAGGGCCTTGACCTGCCCGAGGTCGCCCTGGTCGCGATCCTCGACGCGGACAAGGAGGGGTTCCTCCGGAGCGAGACGAGCCTCATCCAGACCTCCGGCCGCGCCGCCCGCCACGAGAAGGGCAGGGTGATCCTCTACGCCGACACGATCACCGGGTCTATCTCGCGGACCCTCGCGGTCACCCAGGCGCGCCGCGCAAAGCAGATCGCCTACAACCTGGAGCACGGGATCACCCCCAGGAGCGTGAAGCGGGGGGCCCAGGCGAGCCTCCAGACCTACGACGGCTCGGGCGAGCGCGATGAGGCGGTCGCCTCGGAGAGCCCCGAGGATGTGGCCGCCGTGATCGCCGAGCTGGAGGACGAGATGCAGGAGGCGGCCGGCAGGCTTGAGTTTGAGAAGGCTGCCGTGATCCGCGACCAGATCGACTCCCTGAAGTCGGGGAAGTTCAAGAAGCTAGCGAAGGCCGCCCGGGGCCGGCCTAAGCCCAGGCGGTAGGGTTCTGGAGGCGGGGGCTGAGGACGCCGATGCACGGGAGGTTGCGGTACCTCTCCGCGAAATCCAGGCCGTAGCCCACCACGAACTTGTCGGGGATCTTGAACCCCACGAAGTCGGCCTCAAACGGCACCTCGCGCCGGCCGATCTTGTCGAGGAGCACGCAGGTCCTTAAGCTCGCCGGGTTAAGCTTCCGGACCAGCCCCGACACGAGCGTGATCGTCTTCCCCGTGTCAAGGATGTCGTCTATCAGGAGGACGTGCCGGCCGAGGATGTCGATCGTCAGGCTGCTGACGACTTGGGGAGCGCCGACCGACTTCGTCTGCTCGCCGTAGCTGCGGATGCGGACGCAGTCCAGACGAACCGGGTTGTCGATCTGGCGCATCAGGTCGGCGGTGAACATGACGGCCCCGTTGATGATCGAGATGATCGTGAACTCCCCGTCCCCGTAGACGGCCCGGATCTCCTCACCCATCTCGCGCACCCGGGCTTTGATCTGCTCCTCGGTGAACATCACGCTCTCTAGGTCCGGATGGCCGTGGGTCCTCGGTAGGGTCGACATGGGGTTGTCCGGAGAGAGAGGAGGAGTCGGCGGCCGGACGCAAACCGTTACGAAGGAATTACGAGCCCGTGCGGCTGTTTTTCTTTTTGACTTCGACTCGAGCCCTTCTTGCGTCGAGTCTCGTTCCCTAGCGCGGGGCATGATCTCCATCCGGATAGAGAAACTCACGAAACGATTCGGCGCCGTTACCGCGCTGCATGGGCTCGACCTCTTCATAGAGCCGGGGGAGCTGTTCTTCCTGCTCGGTCCGAGCGGCTGCGGAAAGACGACGCTTCTGAGGTGCATGGCCGGCTTCTACATCCCGGAGGAGGGTCGCATCCTCTTCGGGGACGAGGATGTGACGCGGCTGGCGCCCCACAAGCGCAACACCGGCATGATGTTCCAGAGCTACGCGCTGTGGCCGCACATGACGGTGGCCGAGAACGTGGCCTTTGGCCTGGAGGAGCGGAGGCTGCCCAAGGGGGAGATACGGACCAAGGTGGGCGAGGCCCTCGAGTCTGTGCACATGGGCGCGTATGCGGAGCGGCGCCCGAACCAGCTCTCGGGGGGCCAACAGCAGCGCGTGGCGCTCGCCCGGGCGCTCGTCATCCGGCCCCGGTGCCTCCTCCTGGACGAGCCGCTCTCGAACCTGGACGCGCGGCTGCGCCTGGAGATGCGCATGGAGATCCGCCGGGTGTGCAAGGAATTCAACCTGACCACGGTCTACGTGACCCACGACCAGAAGGAGGCCCTGTCGGTCTCCGACCGGATGGCGGTGCTTGACGGCGGCCATATCCTCCAGGTCGGCACCCCCCAGCAGATCTACAGGCGGCCCGCCAGGAAGACCGTCGCGGACTTCATCGGCGAGACGAACTTCATCCCCGGCACCCTCGTTGGCTCGGGGGGAGGGGGCGCCCGCGTGGCGACCGGGATCGGGGAGTTCCAGGGTGTCTTTGGCGATCCCGCGTCACCGCCGGCCGTGGGCAGCGCGGTCACGGTCTCGATAAGGCCCGAGTGCCTGACAATCTCCACCACGAGGCCGACCGGAAACTCGATTGCGGGCCGCATTGGCCAGTCCGTGTACCTGGGGGAGAATGCCCAGTACGACTTCGTCTCGGGGGGGGCCTCGCTCAAGATCCTCGAGCTCAACCCCCGCTTCGTCGACCGCTCGGCCACCGAGGAGTTCCACGCGTGCGTCCAGCCCGAGGACGTCGTGGTCCTGGGGGAGTAGGGGCAGCCCCATGCTAAAGCGGGCCGCCATCGTCCTGGCACTCGTTGCGACCATCGCCCTGCCTTTCCTCCTGAGGCCCCACCGCGAGGCCCCGGGCGAGGCCGACGACACCCTGGTCATCATCACCCCCCACAACGAGGCGATCCGGCATGAGTTCTCCCTCGGGTTCCGCGACTGGTACAAGGCGAAGACCGGGCGCACGGTGTTCCTCGACTGGAGGATGATCGGCGGGACAAGCGAGATCGCACGCTACCTGGAGGGCGAGTACGTGGCCTCGTTCCGCAACCTCTGGACCGGGGCGATGGGCAGGCGCTGGAGCGCCGAGATCCAGTCGAGCTTCCAGAACGGGCGCCTAGCGAAGGAGGCCCCCGCCGTGGACCGAGAGGCCCGGGCCGCGTTCCTGGCCTCGGAAGCGGGCTGCGGGATCGACCTGTTCTTCGGGGGCGGCCCCTTCGACTTCGAGCGCCAGGCGCGCGCGGGCCGCCTGGTCGACTCCGGCATCGCCAGGCTCCATCCCGAGTGGTTCCTGCAGGGGACGATGCCCCGCACCTTCGGCGGCGAGGCCTACTGGGACAAGGACGGACTCTGGTACGGCGCCGTCCTTAGCTCCTACGGGATCCTCTACAACCGCGACGCCCTGAAGCGGCTCGGCTTCGAGCGCCCCCCCGAGCAGTGGGGCGACCTGACGGATCCCCGGTACGTGGGGCAGATCGGGATGTGCGACCCGACCAAGAGCGGCTCCATAGCCGCCGCGTTTGAAAACGTGATCCAGCAGCAGATGCACCTGTCCCGCGACGCGCTCTTTGCCGCGGACCCGGGCGGCGATCCGGCCGCGATGACGGCGAAGGCGGTCAGGCAGGGATGGGTCAGGGGCCTGCAGCTCCTGCAGCTGGTGGGCGCCAATGCGCGGTATTTCACGGACACCTCGCAGAAGCCCCCGATCGACGTGGCCTCCGGGGACTGCGCGGCCGGCATGTGCATCGACTTCTACGGCCGCGAGCAGCAGGAGGCCGTAAGGCGGAGGAACAGCGGCGGGGACCGCCTGGGCTACGTGTCGCCCGACGGCGGGGCGGCTTACTCGGTGGACCCGATCGCGCTGCTCAGGGGGGCGCCGCACCCGGCCGTGGCGCTCGCCTTCATCGAGTACACGCTCTCCCTCGACGGGCAGAAGCTCTGGAACTTCAAGACGGGCGCCCCGGGCGGGCCCAGGGACTTCGCGCTCCGCAGGCTCCCCGTTCGCAGGGATTTCTACTCCGAGGGGGACTGGGCCCGGTACCGGAGCGACCCCGACACCAACCCCTATTCGCAGCACCGGGTGCTTGTGCACGAGAACGACTGGACCGGGCAGCTCTTCCAGGAGCTCTCGGTGGTGATCCGGATCACGACGGAGGACACCCATCCCGAGCTGGTCCGAGCCTGGCGCGCGATCATAGCGGCGCCCGAGCCCGCCCGCTCCCGGGCCCTTGCGGTCCTCCAGGACATGTCGGCGGTCGACTACGACCAGTCGCTTGGCCCGGTCACGAAGGCCCTGACCTCGAAGAACCTGGTGGACGCGATCCGGCTCTCGCGGGACCTGGACGACCAGTTCCGCAGGAACTACCTCCGCGCCGAGACGATCGCGCGGGGAGGGGAGTAGCCCGGCGCCCCTAGAGGGCGGCGAAGGCCTCGGCGAACGCCGCCTTGTCGGGCGCCTTGAAGAACGAGGTACCGGCAACGAACGTGTCGGCCCCTTTCGCGCGGCAGAGCGCCGCCGTCTCCGTGTCGATGCCCCCGTCCACCTCGATCCGCAGGTCGAGCCGGTGCTCGCGCCTCCAGGCGTCCACCTGGGAAATCTTGGGCAGGACGTCCTCCCGGAACGCCTGGCCGCCGAAGCCCGGCTGGACCGTCATGACCAGGACAAGGTCCACCTCGCGCAGGAAGGGCTCGACCGCCTCCACGGGCGTTCCCGGGTTCAGGGCGAGGCCGGCCCTGCAGCCGTGGCCGCGGATCGCGGCGAAGGTGGCGACGTGGTTGATCGGAGGCTCGATGTGGATCGTGATGCGGCTCGCCCCGGCCTTGGCGAAGGCGCCCACATAGCGGTGCGGCTCGGACAGCATCAGGTGGGTGTCGAAGAAGAGCTCCGAGCCGTGGCGCCGGAGCGCCGCGAGGGTCTCGGGGCCGAACGAGAGGTTGGGCACGAAATGCCCGTCCATGATGTCCAGGTGCAGCCACTTGATCCCGAGCCCCGCCACGCACGCGGCGCCCTCGCCGAGCTCGGCATGGTCGGATGCCAGGAGCGAGGGGGCGAGGATCGGGTCATTCATGGGAGTCTGGGGTCACCACACGTCTAGCACGGCGTGCGTTACCTTCATGGAGAGCTGGTCGGCGAGGAGCGGGAGGGAGTTGTACTCGGACTGGAGCTGGTCGTTGCTGGTCCCGAAGGGTACCGAGCCGAGGCCATTGTCGACGAACGCCTCACGCTGGACCTCGACCAACCTCCCGTCAAAGAGCTTCTGCCCGGTGCGGTTGTCCCTGAGGGTGAGGCTTGCCGTCAGCCGGAGCGTGAACTTGCGCGCCAGGCCGTTGTCGTCCTCGCGGTTGGCGGCGTTCTCCCTGCGGTACTTAACCAGGGTCACCTCGAGCGTCGCGTCGGCGTCGGAGGAGCTGTCGACCACGCTGACCCTGCCGTCCTTGATGAAGGCCTCGCGGATCATCGTGGTGACCAGCACCTGGGACTGCGCGATCGTCGTCTTGTTCTTCGAGGGCTCGACAAAGATCGTCGCGAAGGAGGGAGCCGGGCCGGCCCCCAGCTTGTAGTGCGCGCAGCCCTGGGCGAGGAACGCGGATACAAGGATCATGCCCCATATGCGCGTCATCGGGGGATCTGCTCGGTCAGAACAACCAGAACCGCTTCTTGGGCGCGGTCGACGGGCGGATGGTCTGCTTGGAGACCTTGGCCTCGAGGTCGGAAAGGCGCTTCTTGGCGAGGCGGGCGGGCGCCGAGTCGGGGTACGCCGTGATGGCCTCGTTGTAGAAGACCTTGGCCGCCACGAAGTTGGAGCGCTTGTAAAAGTAATAGTCGCCGATGTAGATTTTGCTCTGCGCGAGGATCGTCTTCATCTTGTCGACGCCCGCCGCGGCCGCCGCCAGGTTCGAGTCCCCGGGGTACAGGATCATGAAGTCCTCGTAGTAGGTCATGGCCTCCTTGGTCGAGGCCTGGTCGTACTTGGGGCCCTCGCTGAGCGAGGCGTGGAGGTCGCCGAGGCGGAGGTAGGCGACGGGGGCCAGGACGCTCTGCGGGTAGGTGTTGACGAGGCGGTCGAGCGAGTCGATGGCCTCCTCGGTGTCCTTGCTCGCCTGGTAGCCGCGGGCGGCCTCCATGAGCGCCAGGGGCGCGTAGTCGCTATAGGGGGCGTCCAGCACGATCACCTCCAGGTACTCGACGCCGCGGGTGCGGTTGGTCACCTCGGGGATCCAGCCCCAGAGCCGGTTGTGGCCGCCGTTGAGCAGGATGGTGGCCACCCTGTAGAGCGTGCCGATCGCCTCGTTGAAGCGCTTGGAGTTAGGATAGCGACGCAGCAGCTCCTGGATGTCCTTGAATCCCGCGTAGTACTGCTTCCTCTCGACCAGGAGGGTGCCCGCGCGGAACAGCGCCTCGGGGGCGTAGACCGAGCTCTGGTACTTGCTGGCGACCTTCTCGTAGAGCTTGATGGCGGCGTGGTTGCTCCCGTTGGCCTCTTCCTTCCTCGCCCTGTTCATCAGGTCCAGGGCCGTCTTTCCCTGGGGTCCGGCGAGCCCCGAAAGGGCGCCGCCCTCAAGCTGCCACCCCGTGGACGGGTTCCAAGTCAGGTCGGCGGCCAGGCGAGGGGTCGCGCCAAGCGCAAGGGCCGCCGCGATCCAAAAGGGGAGTAGGGTGCGGCGAGAAAAAGGGTTCAACATGAGGGCGGAAATCACCAGCGAATCAGGGCGCTACCGTAGGTCAAGCCTGCCCCGAAAGCCACGAGGAGAGTCAGGTCGCCCTTCTTGATCCGGCCGGTGCGGCGGGCCTCGTCCATGGCTATGGGAATCGATGCGGCCGACGTGTTCCCGTAGCGGTCGACGTTCACGAAGAACCGGTCGACGGGAAGCTCGAGGTACTGGGCGATGGCGTCGATGATGCGCAGGTTGGCCTGGTGGGGTATCACGAGGTCAATCTGATGGGCGGCGAGGCCGTGTTGTTCCAAAATATCTCTGGCGGCCTCCTCCATGACCCTGACGGCGAGCTTAAAGACCTCCTTGCCCTTCATCTTGATGAACTGGTCGCCCCGGGCGATCGACTCCGCGGAGGTGGGCATCCTGCTGCCGCCGCTCGGGATGTAGAGCAGGTCAGTGTCCTCGCCCAGGGCCCCGAGCTTGGTTCCCAAGAGGCCGATGCCGGGGGCGTCCTCCAGCCCGATCACAACGGCGCCCGCCCCGTCCCCGAAGAGCAGGCAGGTGCCGCGGTCCTGCCAGTCCACGACCGACGAGAGCTTCTCGGCCCCGATCACCAGGGCCTTCCTGTAACGGCCCGAGCCGAGCATCGCGCAGGCCGTGTCGAGCGCATAGATGAACCCCGAGCAGGCGGCGTTCACGTCAAAGCACGCCGCCGAGGTAGGTATCCCCAGCTTGTGCTGCACGATGCAGGCCGTGGACGGCATCAGGTGGTCGGGGGTCACGGTGGCCACGACCACCAGGTCGATCTCCGAGGCCGGGACCCTCGAGTTCTCAAGGGCGCGCCCCGCGGCCTTGATCGCCAGGTCGCTCGTCGCCTCGTTCGCGGCGGCGATCCTGCGCTCGCGGATGCCGCTCCGGGCGCGGATCCACTCGTCCGAGGTGTCCACCATCTTCGAAAGGTCCTCGTTGGTGAGGATCCGATCCGGGGCGTACGAGCCTGTTCCCAGTATGACGGTCGATAGCGTGGACATTCCGGTGGATTAGGAGGGGGTGGCGATCAGCAGGTCGTTCGCGCGAGCGATGTCCGCCTCAATCCGCTGGTTCATGTCCGCCTTGATGATCTCACCGGCCGCCCGGATCGCGCTCTTTATCGCGTTCCGGTTGGAGGAGCCGTGGGCCTTAAGGATGTTGCCCCTGAGGCCTAGGAGCGGGGCCCCGCCGTAGCGCTCCGGGTTGATCCGGTCCTTCATGGCGGCAAAGGCGCCCTTCGAGAGGAGGGCCCCGGTGCGCCGCATCGGGTTGGCGCCCAGCTCCTCGCGCAGCATGCTGCGGATGAACTTCTCGAGGGATTCCCAGCTCTTGAGCATGATGTTGCCGACAAAGCCGTCGCAGACCACCACGTCCACGTGCTCGGCGAACACCTGGAACCCCTCGATTGGGCCCGAGTAGTTGATGATGCCGTCGATGCGCTTGAGGAGGTCGTTGGTCTCCGTGATGAGGGAGTTGCCCTTGCCGTCCTCGGTTCCGATCGACATGAGCCCCACCCGGGGGGTGGGGATGCCGAGCATCACCCGGCAGTAGTGGCTCCCGAGGATCGCGTTGTGCACCAGGTGCTCGGCCTTCGCCTCGGGGTTGGCGCCGGCGTCGATCAGCACGAAATGGCCTCCCTCCCTCGGCACGACCGCGGCGAGGGCCGGCCGGGCGACGCCGTCCATCGTGCGAAGCCGGAGCGTCCCGCACGCCATCAGGGCGCCGGTGTTCCCGCAGCTGACGACCACCTTGGCCTCCGCGGCCTTCACAAGCTCGATGGCCCTGACCATCGAGGAGTCTTTTTTCCGCTTCAGGGCGGCAAGCGGCTTGTCCTCCATCGTGATCACCTCGGAGGCATGGTGCACGGAGACCCGCTCGCTGCGGGACAAACCGTAGTGCGCCAGGATGGGCCTGAGGATCGCCTCGTCCCCGACCAGCGTGATCGGGTTCAGGTTCGGGCTCTGCGCGAGGGCGAGCTTCACCGCAGCGACCACCTCACTTGGGCCCAAGTCGCCTCCCATCGCGTCAACCGCGATCCGACCGGGTGTTCCGGGGGCCATTGCCGTCGAGCTTACCGCCTGTTCTGGACGGTAAGGATCAGACCTCTACGTTTAGGACCTGACGGCCCCTGTAGGTCCCCGTCTTCGGATTGACCCGGTGCGCCCGAACGAGGCTTCCGTCGGAAGGATCCCGTGCGAACTCAGGCGCTATGAAAGCGTTGGCTGCACGGCGGTTTGCGCTACGGCGCTTGGACTGCTTGCGTTTCGGATTTGCCATTTAGAAGGGGGTTAAAGGTTGACCGTTTAAAGGCCACACCGCCCTCCCGTCAAGCGCACACTCTGTCGGGGGCCGTCCTAATTTGAGTGACCGCATTTTAAGGGGTGGAGTGGGGGCGCTCCCGCGGCCATGAACCCTGCCGGACGCCGTGATTTTTTGAGGCGCGGATTCTGGGCCATCTGGGGCGCCCAGAGCCCCCATGTCAACGAGTTGCCAAAGCCAAATCCTGGAGCGGCCGCAGGCCTCCCCGGGGAACATTGCATCCCCGGGGGGATGGTGCCTCAATCCGGGGCCAAGCACACATGCGATTTATCCGTGCAGTCCTTTTGGTGCTGTTTTTGGGGCGGGCTCTTGCCAGCGGGCCGTGTTTATCGGCGGCCGAGCCGGATCCGGGCTCCAGCTGGGTCGCGGGCGCCCCGCGCGCCGAGATCGAGCCCCGGTGTTTCCGGGACGGCTCCCGGCACCTCTCGTCTCCCGCCGCGCTCGCGATCTCGGGGGACGGCAACCCGCTGGAATACGGGGGCTGGTCGCGCAGGGTCACGGGAATCCAAGCGGGCCGCTACTACCGGTTAAACGCACGCTTCCATGCGGAAGCCGTGGGAGACGAAAGGCGGCAGGTCGTCGCCCGCCTGGATTGGCTCGATGCCAGCGGCAACCGCGTCGGCCAGCCCGACTATGCGCGCGAGGCCGGCCTGCAAGACGATTGGAGGACCTCCAGCCTTGGCGCCCCGGCCCCGGAGGGTGCGTCGGCGGTCCGCATCGAACTCCTGCTCGCCTGGGCCCCACAGGGGACGGTGTGGTGGGATGACGTGGCCCTCGAGCCGTCCCAGCCGCCTCCCGACCGGTGGGTGCGGATTGGAACGGTTTCGTGCCACCCGAGGAACGACCCCGACAATCTCGGGCGATGGATCCGGGAGGTCGATGCCATCGCCCCGGAGAAGCCGGACATCGTCTGCCTCGGGGAGGAGCTGCTCAACGAGGGAAGCTCGCGGACCTACGCGGCCACCGCCGAGCCCATCCCGGGCCCAAGCACCGACCGCCTCGGAGAAGTGGCCCTCCGGCACGGCATGTACCTGGTGGCCGGGCTCATCGAGCGCGACGGTCACGGGATCTACAACACCTCCGTCCTGATCGACCGCCGCGGGATGGTGGCCGGCAAGTACAGGAAGGTGTACCTTCCCAGGGAGGAGATCGAGGGGGGCCTGACCCCCGGCTCCGCGTGCCCCGTGTTTGAAACCGACTTCGGAAGGATTGGCATCATGGTCTGCTGGGACGCGGAATACATCGAGCCGGCCCGCGCGCTCGCCTACCAGGGCGCGGAGGTTGTCCTTGTTCCGGCTGCCGGCGGATACCTGGACCTCCTCAAGGCGCGGGCGCTGGAGAATCACGTCTATGTGGTCTCCTCGGGTTTCGACGTCGAATCGGCGATCATCGATCCCACCGGAAGCGTCCTTTTTTCGACCAAGGATTCCCCAGGTCACAAGGTGGTGCGGGTGAACCTGGCCGAGCGACGGGTTGACCCCTGGCTGGGGGACATGCGCGCCAGGTACTTCGACGAGATCCGAACCGATATCTACCTTCCCCCGCGCGGACCCGGATGACGGGCCTGGCGCCAGCCCGAAAACAACCGGTTTTGGGAGGGTGGGTTCCCCGGGCAGGGTCACAGTCCACCAGCGACGTTCAGGTGATCCATGAATGGCATCGGGTCATTACCCGAGGCAACGCGACGAGGCTTCCTATGCCCCAAGCTAACGGACATCGAGAAACGTCCCGAGGATCGTGTTCCTGGCGCCTTTGTCGGAGTACGGGATCTGGTGCGGGCCATAGGGCACGCTGTCATAGATGACGAGAAGCTTGCCTGGCTCCATTTCGATCACATCCGAATAGCATGTGCTCCTTCCCGTGAACAACTCGGTGGCGTGGGACCAATGCTCGCCGCGCCCATCCGCGTTGAACCGGATTGTGACTGGCCCGGGCCGGCCGGTCGTACAGACCAAGATACCGTTGCTGAGCATCCTAAGGTGCGGGGCAACTCCCTTGAATCTAATCGAAACGGGCTGGGTCCATGTCTTGCCGTCGTCGGGCGACCAGGCCTGGCCGATGAGGGCGTTGCCGCCTGTTCGAAAGATTGCGTACAGGCGCTTGTCGGCCAACCGGACGATCGCGGTCTCATTGGGGCCTTCATCTCCCATCCAGGATGCGGGTTTATCACCGGCCGCAAGTGATGCTATCACTCCGCGTTCGTCCCAGGTCTTCCCGTTATCCGGTGAACTGAGCATGAGCACCTGCTGCATCCCGTCCTGTTCCTCCGTGCAGTAAGCGGTTGTCAGCAGTTCTCCGTCCAAACCGTCGATGATCGCTCCCCACGGAGTGACCTCGGGCGCCTTTTCCAGCTTTGATGCATCTCGAGTGCCGAGGTCGAACAGGGTCATCGGCTCCAACCGAACGGGTTCACGGAGTCGGAGGACAGCGTCCCTGGACTGGGTGCTTTCCATCCCGCCGCGCGAGTACCTTGTCACGGCGACATGGAACTCCCGCGCTTGCCCCGGCGGATAGGCAACTGGGGAGCCATAGCCGGCACTCAGTGAAAACAGGGTGCCGTCATTCGGCGACACCTGCGTGTATGCGGCATCGATATTGGCACCGGCTCCCATCGTGTACCTCTGGCTCCAGGTTTGCCCCTCATCCCTGGAGACGCAGTAGGCTGAGAATTCCCCTTCCGGGTGCACCTCGTCCGGGCTCATCCTCATCGTCGCCAGTATCTCGCCGGTGGAAAAGCGGTGGATTGTGGGATACCAACAGTACCGTTTCGAACTGGTGATCTCGATCGTCTTGCCGACTGTCACTATCATCCCCGGGGCCGGAGTGCCTAGCGCCGATGGCAAGAACAAGAGCCATGGCGCGCAAAAGCTGCAGAAGGCAAGCGCCCTGGCTGCGAAGTACATATGTTTCCGTTTCTTTGGGGTCGGGGGCTGAATCTTACCGTTCGACCCTATCGGAAACCGGGATGGGCGCAAACGATCTTCTCGGACCCTCTTGGCTCCTGCCTTTTTCCCTGGGGGGTCCGGCGGGTGAAATCTAATCGCTTGGGGCCGCCCAACCCGGCTCCGCGGGCAAGGGACAATGACAGATGGCCAATTTACAGGGGTAACAGACCGGTGAAAAGCGCCACTGTCACCATCGGATATCCGATCGGGTGCGCCTACTGGCATGCGCGGCGCCCGGGTACCGTGGGCGCATGCCAAATGTATCGCACCTGCTCACGGTCGCCACGCTCGCAACAGGCTTCGGTGTCGACAGCTCGCTCGAGGCGGTCCGGCGGGCCCAGGCCCTGCTCGGGCGCGAGACCTGGTCGGAGGTCGTCCGCATTGAAAACACGGACCCGAAGAGCCGCTACCCGCGGGTTGTCCCCGCGCTCGTCTTCCAGATGGATTCGGTCCTGTGGTTTTACACGCCCACCGATGGAACCCAAAGCCTGTCGCTCTACCGCAACCATGCGGAGGCCGACAAGACGAACCTGGGGCCCCTGCTGGCGGCGATCGACCGGGGCTTCGAGCACTGGGAAGTGCTTGTTCGGGACGAAGACGTCCGCCCGACTCGATCCGGGATACCCAACGGATGCTTCATCGAGTCGATGGCCCTATTCTTCCAGATGAAGGCGAACGGCGTGCGCGTAGAGAACCCGAAGCTACTGACCTACTACGTCAACCTGCCGGGGGGGATTCGCGGGCATACTGTCCTCCAGTTCACGCTGGGCGACTGCATGCAGATCATCGACCCCTATAAGCCCAACCGGACGCTCAAAATCCGTGGCACTCTTGAGGGCGACCCCAGGAGCATTGCCGCCCGCATCCGGCGCGACATCGCAGGTGCCCGGTATCTTCCGCTTGGGGAATTCCTCGACCGACCTCCGGGGCCCCGTTATGCGGTAATGCCTTCGCAACCCACCGACAGCCGCGTCCATGACATCGCAGAATTATCCGATCTTCCCGGCAGGAGTCGTTCCTGAGGCGGGCGGCCCGGGACAGGTTTAACGGCCATGAACGAGGTGCCCCTATACCGGAAGCTTGCCGATGAGGTTCAAACCCTCATCGAGGAGCGGTCGCTTAGGCCCGGCCAACGGCTGCCATCCGTGCGGGTGACCGCACGGCAGCGCCAGATCAGCATTGGAACCGCGATGCAGGCTTATGTCGTCCTCGAAAACCGGGGCTACATCGAGGCTCGGCCCAAGAGCGGGTATTATGTCCGGAGCCTTCCCATGGCCAAGGCGAAGGTGAGCGCCGGAAGCGTCCTGGGTCCCGCCGTGCAGATAGCGGAAAAGGACTTGGCGGGCCATGTGATAGACCTTGCCCTGGACCCGAGCTATTTTCCGCTGGGGACTGCCTTTCCGGACGCCGAGATCCTCCCGCTGAGAAACCTGTCTAAGGTCGCTGGGGCGGTGGGACGGCAGGACCCGGGAATCTTCGGAAAGTATTCCATGGGGCGTTCCTACCAGCCCTTTGTCCAGGAGCTGTCGCGGCGGTACCTGCAGACCGGCACCGCCCTTTCCCACGATGAGTTCATCGTGACCTCGAGCTGTTCCGAGGCCCTCCATCTTTCGCTCAGGGCCGTGACCAAGCCCGGCGACGTCGTCGTGGTCGAGTCGCCGGCCTATTTTGGGTTCCTCCGCCTCTTCGCGTCCATGGGCCTCAGGGCCATCGAGGTCCCCGTGGACCAGAAGAAGGGGCTGAGCCTGGAAGCGTTGAGCGTTGCGCTGGACAACAACGACGTGAAGGCCGTGGTCGTCACGCCGAGCTTTCACAACCCGACGGGCGCCTGCATGCCAAACGCCCGTAAGGAGCAGCTCTATTCCATCCTCTGCGATTACGATATCCCGGCGATCGAGGACGACATCTACGCCGACCTCCACCACGGGCCCGTTCGGCCGAAGCCGCTCAAGGCCTGGGACCGCGAGGGGCGCGTCCTCCTGTGCTCGTCGCTTAGCAAGACCATCGGCCCCGGCGTGGGCCTTGGCTGGATCTCGGCCGGGCGCTACCACTCAGCGACCGATGACGTCAAATGGTCGACCAACACGCTCTATTCCCAGCGAGTCGCCACCCGTTTCTTCCAGGAAGGCTACGACAGGCATCTGCGCCGCACGCGCTCAAGCTTCCAGGACCAGGTGGCCACGGTGAGAAATGCCGCGCTGACCTATTTCCCGCTGGGAACCCAGGTGACGGAGCCCTCCGGTGGCTTCGTCCTGTGGGTGGAGTTTCCGGAGAACGTCGACACGCTCAGGCTGAGGGCTGACGCCCTGGAGGAGAAGATCAGCACGGCCCCGGGGCCGATCTTCTCGGTTCGCCACCAATTCCGAAACTGTCTCCGGATAAACTGCGGCCTCTTGTGGTCGGGCGCATTCGAGAGGGCGATCCGGTGCCTCGGGCGGCTGGCCGCGAACCAGAGCGGGTAGAGCCGTCCGTCGGTAGGAATGTGGCCGTCTCGAAAGGCACGGTTTTCGGGGTCAAGCAACAGGTGCTTGGTCCTTCCGTTCGCGAGGCACGCCCCCGCCCTTGGCTTGTAACCTGCTCTTTGGGCGGAAAATTGCCCGTCGCCGAATCCCATGACCACGCACACCTCCTCTCGATTCCGTCTCCTCGCAACCTGCCTGGGAGCCGCCTTGTTTCTCACGCCCGATCTGCGGGCCGATCTGATCCGGCCGAAGGTCCTCATCCTGACCACCTTCGAGGTCGGCGCCGACACGGGCGACATGCCCGGGGAGCTCCAGTATTGGGTGGAGCGCGAGAAGCTCACGGGGACGCTTGATGTCCCCGGCATAGCCCACCCGGTGCGCTTCAACGACTCCGGCGTCTTTGCGATGGTGACTGGAACCTGCAACCGGAGCGGCCTGGCGGTGATGCTGCTCGGCATGGACCCCAGGTTCGACCTCTCGCAGACCTATTTCATGATGGCGGGGATCGCAGGGGTGGATGCGGACCGCGCGAGCGTGGGCAGCGCCGCATGGGCGCAGTGGGTGGTCGACGGGGACAACGTGAACGAGATCGACCTCCACGACGCCCCTCCAGACTGGCCCTACGCCATCATCCCGTACGGCGCCACGCGCCCCGACGAGGCCCCCGGTCCGCACGACTGGAGCCAGAAGCCGATGGCCTTTCAGCTCGACCCGGGGCTTGTGGCGTGGGCGTTCCGGTTGTCCAAGGACGTCGCGCTTTCCGACACCCCCGAACTGAGCCGGTACCGCGCCCTCTACGTCGGCCACCCGAACGCGCAGCGCCCGCCCTTCGTGCTCTTGGGCGACACGCTCGGCACGGCCCGGTACTGGCACGGTCCCACGCTCACGCGCTGGGCCGAGCACTGGTGCGCGCTCTACACCGGGGGCAAGGCCCGGTTTGTGATGACCGAGTGCGAGGACCAGAGCATCTCCTACGCCCTGCACATGCTCGGGAATGCCCACCGGGTGGATCCCCGCCGCTACCTCGTGCTGCGGACAGCGAGCAATTATTCCGAGCCGCCGCCCGCTAAGGGCGTCGTCGACAGCCTCCTCTCGGGCGAGGAAAGCGGCACCGTCCTCGCGGCCGAGTCCGCCTACCGGGTTGGCTCGCCGGTGGTCCACGCACTCATCCAGCACTGGGATCTCTACCAGGGAACGCTTCCTAGTGCGGGCTCTCCCTAACGCGGTGCCGCGGAAAATGGCTCTATGACGGCCGGTTCCGCACGGTACGTGATCGGAAACGCCCGCTCAAGCGCCAGCCGTTCTGCGCGTGAAGGCTAACGTGCCCCCTGGAGCGACCGATTGTGGAGTTACCGATTGATCCGCGAGAGAGTCGCTGCCTACCCTACGTGAGCGTGGCCGATTTGGGCCGGTTGGCACCGAAGCCTTGGCAATCAAAAGCACGGCGAATGCATGTCCCTCTATCTAAAAGGCACACGAAAACCATGAGCACACTCAGACTACTGACCGTATTCCTCGCGCTGTCCGCATCCTCGATAGCCGCCGACATCGCTGGACCCCTTGGGCTGCAGCTTGAGAGCTTCAAGATTGCGCTCGGCGCCGATGTGCCGGCCGGGCTTGATCTGGTCAAGTCGGAGGGATTCGCCATCGTGGAGACTGCGGGCACCTATAAGCTCACGCCCCAACAGTTCCGGGCGCAGCTCGACGCGCACGGCATGAAGGCCGTGAGCTCGCATTTCGGCTACGACGCGCTCCAGTCGAATCTTCCCAGGGTGATTGCGGACGCCAAGGCGCTTGGCAGCGCTAATGTGGTGGTGGCAAACGTTCCGCACGAGGGGGTCTTTGATGAAGCGGTGGCCAGGAGGACGGCTGCGGATTTCAATGCGTGGGCCCGGGTCCTCAAGGCCTCGGGGATCAGATTCCTGTACCATCCTCACGGCGGTGAGTTCCAACCGTTGCCCGGTGGGGGCGACGGGTTCGACGTACTTATCAGGGAGACAGACCCTAACCTCGTCTTTTTTGAGATGGATGTGTTCTGGGTGGCATATGCGGGCCAAGACCCGGTCAGCCTTCTCGCGAGATATCCTGGCCGATGGAAGATGTTCCACCTTAAGGATGTGAGGAAAGGCGCCAGGACGGGTGTCTTCACCGGCCACGCGCCCATCGGTGATTTTGTTGCCATTGGCACCGGCCAGGTGAACTGGCCCGCCGTGCTGGCGGAGGGACGGAAAGCCGGGATTGAGTACAGCTTCATTGAAGACGAGTCGTCCGATCCCGGGAAAAATATTCCGCTCAGCGTGCATTATCTCGAATCGATCACGCTGGCGCCTTAAATCCAATCGAGCTTCATCCGCCTGTCCGTTTTCGGTCACCGTCGAGGGTCCCGGATCCTGCAACCGCCGTTTGAATTGGATTTAAGGATTCGTCATATTTTTGGGATGACTTCCCCGAGGGCTTCGGACGCGCGCTCATCGTAAAGCAAGCTGCGGCTCATCAATGCGCCCTATTGTGCACCCTTAAAAGCAAGAGCGCGCCCGAGGCCGGGCGAGTGACTCTCAGGGGAGAGTGTCCTTGGCCCGGGTCACACGGTTACCGGGCGAATCGCATAACATCTTCATTCCGAATGAGGCAGGCATATTGGACGCAACCAGTGCCTTCATTGATTCACAAACCTAGGTAAGTCTCCCAACCGTATCCATTTTGGGCATTGAAACCTGATTCCACAGAGGCGGCCCAATTGTTTTGCTAGGGGAGCGCGCGAGGGTACGGTGTGCGCCGCGATGAAGTACGCGCTTCGGAAGCTGGCCGGGAGTCCGGGTTTCATGATCGTGGCCCTCGTGACGCTGGCGCTGGGTATCGGCGTGAATACGACGGCGTTCACGGTCCTGAACCGGCTCATGCTTCAGCCGCTGCCATTCCGCGACCCGGCGTCGCTTGTGCAGCTCTGGTCGACGTCACCCCGGGACGGGAACATCCCGAACGCACCGGCGGACTACTTCGACGAGCGGGAGCAGAACACCGTGTTCACGGACGTTGCCGCCTACCAGCCCTGGGTGTCGGTGAGCTACGCCGATGCCGGGAAGCCGCCGAGCCAGGTGGGAGCCCTGTACATGACCGCCAATTTCTTCACGGTGCTCGGCGTGCAGCCGCAGCTCGGGCGGCTGCCGACCGAGGCGGAGTCAAAGTCGATGGCGTTCGTGACGCTCATCAGCGACTCGTTTTGGCGCGAGCATTTCAACGCCGACCCCAATGTCCTCGGCCGCCCCGTGCGGCTGGACAGCCGCGTAAGCACGATCATCGGTGTGATGCCCCCGTCGCTCAACGATCCGGCGCTTTTCAACAGCCGGCCCGCGATCTTCTATCTGGACCCGGTCACGCACAGCCGGGCGGTCCGCAAGGTCGGATGGTACGCCGAGGTCGCCCGCCTCAAGCCGGGCGTGTCGCTCAAGCAGGCGCAGCTGCAGATGGACGTCGTGGCGAAGAGACTCGCGCACGATTACCCCGACACCAACAAGGACCGGGGCTTTGCAGTCCTCCGGTACCCGACGAACCAGCTTGGCGACGAGGGCGCGCAGCTCACGTGGATGACGATGGCGCTATCGGGGCTCGTGCTCCTTATTGCATGCATCAACCTGGCCAACCTGCAGCTGGTCAGGACGACGCGGAGGAGCCAGGAGATCGCGATACGGATGGCCCTTGGGAGCCCCAGGTGGCGGGTGATTGGCATGCTCCTCCTGGAAAGCGTCATCGTCTCAACGGCTGGGGGGGCCCTGGGGATCGCGGTTGGCGTCTGGAGCAACGGCTTCGTCGTTCATTTCTTCAACATGGATATGCCCGTGAATTTCCGGGTGATCGCCTTCACCTTCGGGGTTGCCTTGGTTTCGGGAGCGTTCTTTGGGGCGGTCCCTGCCTGGATGGTCACAAGGCTCGACTGCGCGTCGTCGCTAAAGGCGGGGAGCCGAGGCTCGACCTCGGACCGCTCGCGACACTGGCTGCGCCAGAGCCTGGTGGTGATCGAGCTTGCGATGGCGGTCATCCTGCTGGCCGGGGCGGGATTCTTCGTGAGCGGCATCTACCGGCTGACCCACCGCGACCTAGGCTGGAAGCCCGGCAAGCAGCTCATCGGGGAAATCTCACTCGATCAGGACACCTATGGCGGGGACAAGAACCATCCCAAGGTCCTCGCATTCGGGGAGCACGCGCTGGAGGCGCTCAGGGCACTTCCTGGGGTGGAGGCGGCAACGATTTCGAGCGGCTCGCCGACCTGGGGCAACCGTACGGAGCCGTTCAAGATCGAGGGCCAGCCGATCCCCGAGAAGGGCCACGAGCCTCAGGCGGGCTATTTCAACGTGAGTCCCGGGTGGTTCGAGGTCTATGGCTTCTGTATCCTGCAGGGGCGCGGGTTCATGGATTCGGACCGCTTCGAGTCGGAGCAGGTTGCGATCGTCAGCGAGTCGATGGCCCGGAAGTATTGGCCGGGCGAGTCGGCATTGGGAAAGCGCCTTGCCGAGACCGACCCTGGCGACGGCAAATGGGCGACGGTTGTGGGCGTCATGCAGGACTTCAAGGGCGGGGCCGAGTTCTACAACCCGACCATGACGAGCCTCAGGTTCGTTCGCCCGTGGTCGCAGGATTCATGGGGCGGCGTCGTGTTCACCGTGCGGACCGCGGGTGATCCGGGACTGCTGAAGGAACCTGTGAGGAAGGCGATCGCCCAGCTCCTCCCCAACCTTGCTATCGACTATTTGGCGACGAGCGATGAAGACGCCGCCCAGACCTATTCGTACTTCACCTTCCTGCGCAGGATCCTTGTCCAGATCGCCGTTCTCGGGCTCCTCCTCTCGGCCGTGGGCATCTACGGCGTCGTGGCCAACCTGGCGTCGGAAAGGACAAAGGAGATCGGTATCCGCATGGCCCTCGGGGCACAGCCTGCTGGGCTCATTTGGCTGTTTGTCAAAAACGGAGTCGTATTGGCCGCCATCGGCGCCGCGGTCGGCCTTGGGCTTTCATTCTTCCTTGTCACGGTCCTGGGCCGCCTGCTTCCGGCGCTGCCGGGAAAGGATCCTGGAATCGTTGTCTGCGCCGCGTTCCTTCTGGTGGCGGTGTCCCTGTTCGCATGCTGGCTGCCGGCCAGAAGGACGACGAAGGTCAGCCCGACCGTGGCTCTCCGCGCGGAGTAGGCGCCTGCCCATTTGGCGCCCCGGTCGTGAGCGCCTCGTAGCCTCCCGGCCTACTTGGATTGTGGAAGTGAATTCAGCCAATACCCTGCATTGGCCTTGTAGAGTTCCAGTCCCTTCTCGCCGAGAACGGAGGACAGGCGGGCCCGCGCTTCTCCATTTAGCGCTGCAAGCTGAGTCGTGCGGTCAGCGTCCGAGAGCGTCGAATCGCTCTTCAGCAGATTCATGCGCTTGGTAATGTCGCCCTCGACATCAATGAGCTGCTGCGCCGACCCGGAGGGAAGGTTCAGCGCCTCAGTTACCCTGCTTACCGGGCCGTAGTTCGGCTGGATCTCCACCTTATACTGGGCGAAGCGGTCCGGACCGAGAGTTTCCTGCAACTCGGCGTCGAGCTCGGTCTTATGAGCGTCCCGCTCCTTCTGGACGTCGCCGGGCGCAAGGCCAGCGTCGGTGCTGTACCTGCGGTTGAATTCATCCTGCACCTTGTAGATGGAACGGAACTCGCCCTCCGTGGGCTTAAAGGAGTCGAGGGTCCAGCGTAGCGAATTTGCGTCCGGGCTGGACCTAAGGTTGTATTCGAGGAGTTCGTCGGGTGACAACGCGGCCTCGATGTCGGCCTTCTGCTGCTTGCTGAGGTAGTCGTTTTTGGCGCCGGCGTCCGGGTCGACAAGGCCGTTCGCCGACGCATACAGGTCCGCCCTCATCGCATTGTAATCGGCGACGATGGCCGCGACCTTCTGGAACTTCTCAGGTGGGAGAGCCTCGGACTGTCCCCGAAGGTTGAAGTTGGGTGGCATGAAATGTCCGGTGTCGTATGCGGTGTTGTCTGCTTCCGGCCCGAAGAGGGCCCTCATTTGGCCGTTTTCCTCCTCCTGGATGATGTTGAGGCCCAGGACGGCGCTGAAATTGGCCCGCGTATAGGAAGCCTGCCAGTAGCTCCCTTTTGAGTATCGTGCGAGAAGCTCCTTGCGGCGGACATTGTACACTCGGTCGAGCTCGGCCCGGATGATGCCCTGAACGATTTCGGGCGGAAATCCCGCCGCCTTAAGATTGGCGACCTGTGTTTTCGCGTCCCCAGACGATAACCTGTTCCAGTCCTGGGACGGCGTTGTCGAAACCGGTTGCTTCATGGGCATCGATTTGGGCGCCGTTTCGCTCCCGAGCCCGATCAGGTTCGGGTTCTTTACGGCGATGAATCCAGTCAATGCCGCATTCGCGGCAAGCGAAAGTGCAAGAACTGCGGTTTTTATGTTCTCTGCCACTGCTGCTAAATCATCACCAAAGTGGCCGAAGTGCAGGCATGCGCAAAGGTAATCCGGGCCGACGAGCCCGCAAACTACTAATGAGTTATCGGTTATTTGGGAGATCGAGCCAGGTGCCACATGTGTGGAGAAATCCTCGCTTCCGAAGCTGGTCGGAGACGCCACAGCCTAGGGAACGTCGTAGACCTCCACGAGCGCCACACCGGTGTCTCCTGTTGCACCCGATACCTGGGCTGTGTACGAGCCCGGCGGAAGCGTGACGAGGAGTGCCGAATCGGGTGTCGTAGCGGATCCCCAAGAGAAGGCACCGACCGAGGTCGCCGTGGACCCAATGAGGGCGTTGCCTCCCCACCCCGTGTTGCTCCCCAGAGCGGTCGAGCTTCCGTCGCCATTGCTCCTGAAAAGCTGGAGACTCGGATCCGGAAGGACGCCTGCCACCCCGAACTGGGTGAGCGCAGGGCCCGAGGCCCGGATGAGGACGGTCTTGGAGGTCGTACCCCCGATCACAAATCCGGCGATGAGGATGTTTCCTCCCGTCCCCACCTGGGCGCGGGCGGAAATGTTCACGAGGTGCGGCCGCGCGGGATTGTAGGATTGGGGCGAACTTGCGTCGTAGATCTCGGCCAGGGCAATGCCCGGGTCGCCCGACACCCCGCTTATCTCGGCCGTGTAGGCCCCGGGCGAAAGTGACTCAAACAGCGCGGAGTCCTTGCTCGCAGTGTTATTCCACGGGAACGCTCCGAGGCCCGAGGCAGCGGCTGAAATCAGCGGGTTGCCGCTGATCGGATTCACCTTTTCGAGCCACCCTCAGAGTCGGTCTGGATGATTGGTTGATGTTGATACGACTGACGCTGGTTGTCCATCCCTGGCGGAGGGAAGGCCCGGCTCGGCGGGCCTGACCGGAGCCAGGGATGGATGTAGACTCGCCGCGTAGCTCGCCGGGCTCTGGTAGCCCAGTTTGCTGTGCGGGCGCACGAGATTATATTTGTTCCTGAAGTCCTCAACGACGACGCGGGCCTCGGTGAGCGTCCAGAGTTGCTCGCGGTTGAGGCACTCGTCGCGGAAGCGGCTGTGGAAGGATTCCACAAAACCGTTTTCCCAGGGGCTGCCCGGCTCGATGTAGATGGTCTTTATGTTGTTCTTGGCCAGCCAGCGCTGGAGCTCCTTGGCGATAAACTCCGAGCCGTTGTCGGAGCGGATGTATTCGGGGGCACCGTGCAAGGCGATGGCGCTGCTGACCAGCTCAATGACGTCGCCCGACCTCAGTGCCCGGTTGGCCCGAAGCACGTGGCACTCCCGGGTGTGCTCGTCGAGGACCGTGAGCATCCGGATGGCGCCGCCCCTTACGGTTGCGTCGGCGATGAAGTCCCAGGTCCACACGTGGTTGCGGCGGGTCGCCTGGGTCGGCAACCCCGTCGATCTTCCTCGGCGAACGACTCGGCGCTTGGTCGGCGGCACCCGCAATCCCTCCTGCCGGCGCAGGCGCCGCACCTGGCGCAGGCCCACGCTCCAGCCCTCCTTCTTTAGCTCGACCACGATCCTGCGGTAGCCGTAGCGGGGGTTTTCCTGGCTCAAGGCGTGGATCCGCTTCACCAGTTCCTGCTGGCGGCTCGATCGCCGGCCCGCCTTATACCAGTAGCCCGACCTCGACATCCTCATTATCCGGCATCCCGCACGCCCGGAGCACACCCCGTCCCTGACGGCCGCTTCCACGACCAGCTTCTTGTGCCCCGGGCTCACAATTTTTTTTCGAGGGCGTACTCCAGGACCTTCTTGGCCAACATGGCGTCGGCCAGCATCTTCTTGAGTTCCGTGTTCTCCCGCTCGAGCTCCTTCATCCGCTTTGCCTCGTTCACCTCCATGTGCCCGAACTGCCTCTTCCAGCGGTGGTACGTCACGTCCGAGATGTTCCTCTCCCGGCAGATGTCCACGATGCTCTTGCCCGCGTCCGCTTCCCTCAGGATGCGGACCTTCTCCTCCGTACTGTAGCGTTTTCCTTTCATGGTCTGGGTCCTCTCTATTTGGCCCAGACCGACTCTTCAAGTGGCTCGAATCGGCGAAATCACTGCACCCCATTTAATTCGTCTAGCAATACTGGGCTGCCCGGCCGTGCTTCGGGCTGCCTCCGTTGATTCCCATATCTCCGCGGCAACTGTCTATGCCGACAGGGCCGTCATTACACGCACCGCGGAGGTGGACCTACAACCGGGGGAGAACGTCCTCGTCTTCGATCATCTGCCTGCAAGCCTTGTCGAACAGTCTCTTCAATTCGCCGGGCACGGGACGGCGTCCGCAACGATTCTCGACGTGAACGCGCAGACAACGTTCGTGGATACTTCGCCCAGCATTCGAGTCAAAGAACTCGAGGATCAGATCAGCGACCTGAGCAAGCAGAGCCGGGCTTTGGAGGATCGGATGGCGATATTGGACGATGAGCGTGACTATGTGAAAAGGATGCTGGCCTCCGCGACGCAAGCCGGACGGGCCGCCCCAGACAGCGAGCACGAGCAAGTCGCGCGAGTGAGCCTGGACGATTGGCAAAAGCTCTACGTTTACTCTGAGGACACTCTCGGGAAAATCGCCGCGGAACTCCGGACGCTCGACGATCAGCACAACGACCTGGTTGGAAAGAAAGGGGCCCTCAACCTGCAACTTGAGACGCTGCGCAACGAGCAGGGAAAGAGTGTCAAGGAGGTGACGGTGCGCCTGCAGGTGGAGACGGCGGGAAAACTTGATGTGGAGCTCAAATATGCCGTTCCAGGCGCCACATGGACTCCGTCATATAACGCTCGGTTGCATGCGGAGGAGCGCTCAGTGGGATTGGAGTACTTCGGCCTCGTGCGCAATTCGACAGGGGAGGATTGGAAGGACATTTTGCTCACGCTTTCGACAGCCCGCCCGAGCCTGGGCGGAGGAGCGCCGGAGCTGGCACCTTGGGTGGTCGACGAGGCGCGTGTGTTCGCGGAGCAGAAGGCCGCTTCGCCCTATCCAATGACAAGAAACACGCTCGCTGGGACCATGGTAAGGGAGAAGGCTTTGAATGCCCCACCATCCGCCAACCAGCAGTTCCTGTCCGACACGGGCGCAGTTGACCTGGAGGCCTTCGATATTGCGGCCGTGGTCCAGGCCAACGCCACAAGCGCCACATTCAAGATTCCCGCGACCGTTTCCGTCCCGGCCAACAATTCTGTGCAAAAGGTGTCGATCGTTTCCTTGAAACTCGCGGCCAATCTCCAATATGAGGCAACTCCCAAGCTGTTGGAAACCGCGTTCCTGAGCGCGGCGGTGTCGAACGGGAGCGATTACCCGCTTCTGGCAGGCGCAATGAGCACGTTCCTGGGCGACACGTTCATAGCGGCCAGTCGATTGAAGACCGTGATGCCCGGGGAGAAATTCGAGCTCCACCTGGGCGCCGACGAGGCCATCGCGATAAAGCGGAGATTGGTCAACCGCTTCTCCGAGAGCACCGGTCTCACAAGCAATGGCCACCGAGTGACCTACGAACTCCTGGTAACGATCACCAATAACAAGAGGACACCGGAACGCGTGATGTTCAAGGAGCCGCTGCCCGTGTCGCGCCAGGAGAAGATCGAGGTCAAATTGATCGAGCCTGACGAGGAGACAGTTGGAACGAAGGAGAGCCCCAAGGAAGTGACGAGGGAGGAGGATGGGAAGCTTGTTTGGCGCCTGGACCTGAAACCCGGCGAGAAACGCGAGGTTCCCCTGAAATTCTCCATTTCCTATCCGTCTGACCTAAGGGTGTCGGGAGTCGAATAATGCGAGCCCCAGGGGCGGATGCTGGTGATTGCTTCCCGTTTTGGTAGATGGGAAGCATTCGGCGATCGTCTTTTTCGTGCCTCTGGCGCCCGGCTCGACTGGGGCAGTGTCTCGTTAGGCTTTCCTCCAACCCCAAGTCCGCCCCGACGGCCTTCCGGTTTCATGCGGAACGGGAGGGTGGGGCGCGATCCGAAATCTACCGTTAGGAAGCAAGATGCTTAGCGAGGTTCTATCGTTCCCCCACGGGAACCGTCCTGCGGGGCCCTGTCCGATGGGGCCGCCGGCGACTCGCCCGGCAGATAATTGGCGTACGGTGAGACAAAAACAAAGGGCATTATCATCCTGCAGTCCACGGGTGAGCCCTTGACCTGCGCCGGCCGAAATCTCCATTTCCGAATGGCAGAGACCGCAGCCTCGCCAAATAGGACGTCATCGGCTTCCACGACCGAAGTGTCGGCCACCTTCCCGTCTTTGCGAACGGTGAACACGACTACGGCTTTCCCGGTCAGGATCGACTCAAGGTCGGTGGGATAATCGGGCTCGACCTCGCGGGTCGCCACGGGGCGGACGTCGACCGAATTTGTGGTGTAAACCCCCTCCATTAGCGCAGGAACCTTGTTGTCGACGGGATGCTCCGAGACAAAGTTGTTTGCCGTGCAGCCGGCCGCCGCCGCGGACGCGAGCAGAACCAAACCCCATTTTCTCCACGCGGTGGACAAAGGAAATGTGCGAAACCGAATCAAGCGTGCGTCCATCATTGCGCGGGCAGCAGGAATACACAATCTCAGCAAGGCGGATCGGCTTAGCGCTTTTCAAGGTCGAGACCTAGAGACTGGCGATGGCTTTCGCCGCCTGCCGGTGGCAATTGGAGTCGTAAATCTCCCTGCAGGGCATGGCCATCACATGCTCGAATGACCGGCGCGCCTTTTCGGGTTGGCCGTCCGCGAGGTAGGCGAAGCCGAGCGCCAGGCGATGGGTCGCCTTTTCCGGCTCCAGCTGAACGGCACGCTCGAGGTGGCGGACGCTATCCTCCGTCGAGGCCGGGGGTAGCCCGCCGAAGACGAGGGCGACCAGGAGGCGCTTGGTGCGCCCGAGCGCGGCCACCTCGTACTCCCACTGGCCGAGCACATCGTGGGCGTACGCATAGTCGGGATCCGTCGCAAGCGCACGCTCCGCGTAATCCTTCACGAGCCTGGCGTATTCGATCCTCCTCCGGGTGTCGCAATACCCTCCCAGTTTTCCGTAGCAAATGGCCTGAGAAAGGAGCGCCACCGGGTTGCGGGGATCAAGCTCCGCGGCGCGCTCCGCGTACCTGAGAGCCTTCTCGATCCGGAACCTGGCTTCGTCCGGATCCGTAATGGCGAGCGTGGAGTCGGAATACTCCTTCGCGACCTTGAGCAGCACCTGGATGTCATTAGGGCGTTCAACGCTGGCCCGGAGATAGAATGGGAGGGCCTTCTCGGGGTCCAACTGGGCCTCGGCCGCATCGCCCTGTCTAATAAGGTCCTCGAATCGAGGAGGTACGGAAGATGGAGAGTCGGCGCCGACGGCCGAATTCCCGGCGAACGCCAGCGCAGAACATGAATGGGCCAATGCCCCTAAAATCCATCGGTTTGCTCTCACCGTCGGCACACGTATTAAGGGTACGGGCGACCGCTGCGCAAGGATGCTAACCCGCCGATGTTCCACACCGGGGTGGGGTGGACCAAGGCTCCTTTTTGGGCGAAGGAGCCCCACATGCCTCAAAAGAGGAGGATCGCGCCGTTACCCCCGGCTGCATACAAGACTTGTACCCCGGGCAAGGTCGCGTACCAAGGAGCAAGCGCATGCAACCCACGCTCGTCCAAATAATAGTCCTTGGCATCGTGCAGGGCGCAGCCGAGCTGCTGCCCGTCTCGAGTTCGGCCCATGTCATTGCGGCGGAAAGGCTCATGAAACTGGACCCCTCGAGCCCCCAGATGACCTTCCTGCTGATCATGCTCCATACGGGAACCATGTTTGCCGTGATCGCCTATTTTTGGGGGGCGTGGAAACGGACCTTTTTTTCAAGCCCGGCCGCCTTCACGAACGCCGCCATGCGGGTCGCAGTCGCGACCGTCGCCACAGGGGCCGTTTTCCTGGCCTTCAATTACCTGATAAAGAAGTTCGTTTTCCGCGGCAGCTCGACCGCCGCGATCGAGGACCTTTTCTCCAACCTTTACCTGATCGCCGCGTCGCTCGCGGTGGTCGGCGCCCTGATCGTGGTGGCGGGCCTTAAGGCGCGCTCAGCAGGGCCGTCAATGCCCTCTCCGGGCGTCGATGGCCGACTGCTCCGGCTTGGCGATGCGACCTGGATCGGGGTCGCCCAGGGGGTCGCGCTTCCCTTTCGCGGGATGTCGCGCTCGGGGGCGACGATCTCTACGGGCATGCTATTGGGGGTTCCCAGACGCGCGGCCGAGGAGTTCAGCTTCGCCCTGGCAGTGGTCGTGACTCCGCCCGCGATCCTGCGCGAGCTGATGCGGCTCGTCCACGCGGCGGCACCGGGGGCCGGCGTCCACGTCGGGGCGCTCCTCATGCCGGGAATCGTCGGCATGGTCGGCAGCTTTGCGGCCGGGCTTGGGGCGCTCCGGTGGCTTTCCGGCTGGCTTGAAACGGGCAAGTGGCACTATTTCGGGATCTATTGCTTTGTCGCCGCGGCGGGAGTCTGCGCCATGGCTGCAAGGGGATACTGACATGGAGGACCTTTCAGCCCTGACCCGCGCCCTCGAGTCGGGCCGCGACCTGAGCGCCGCCGAAGCCCGCGGAGCAGCAGGGGCACTGGCTGCCGAAGGCCCCCCCGACGAGGCCAAGGCCGCGTTCCTTTCCGCGCTCTCCAGGAAGGGGGAAACCTCCGCTGAGGTGGCCGCCTTTGCCGGGTTCTTCCGGGAGCGATCGATCGATCCGGGCCTGAGGGAGTGGTCGGCCAGGGCGATCGATGTCGTGGGAACCGGGGGTGACCACGCCGGGGGCTTCAATGTCTCCAGCCTCGTGACCCTGGTCGTCGCGTGCGCGGGTGTGCCGGTCATGAAGCACGGGAACCGGGGTGTGACCTCAAAGTGCGGAAGCGCGGACCTCTTTGCCGCGATGGGTGTGGCGCTTGAGGCCTCCCCGGCCCAGCTCCAGGAGGCGATCAAGAGCCTCGGGTACGTCTTCTTCTTCGCCCCTGCCTGGCATCCCGCGTTCAAGCGGATCGGCCCGGTCCGCAAGGCGCTCGCGGCCCGCGGCGAGCGCACGGTATTCAATATCCTTGGTCCGCTCCTCAACCCCGGTCGGCCCGGCCACATCATCCTCGGGGCTGCTTCACCCGCCCTGGTGGAGAACCTGGCGGACGCGCTCGAGGTGCTCGGGACGGGATCCGGCCTTGCGGTGCACGGCGTGATCTCCGAAGGGCGGGGCATCGACGAGCTTACCTCCACCACCCGGAATATTGTTAGGGGCGTTGGCCGACTGAGGGCCCTGCGCGAGGTCTGGGAGCCAACGGCCTTTGGGCTCACCGAGTCCCCCTTCTCCGACATCGCGGGGGGCGACGTGGCGGCCAACCTGGCAATCGCCACAGAGCTGTCGGAAGGGCGAGGTCCCCGGGGACTGGCTGACACGATCGCCTTCAATAGTGCCGCCGCCCTCTGGGTGGCCGGCGCGCGCCCCGACGTGAGGTCGGCCATCGGGGAGGCCAGGGAGCTGCTCCTGGGGGGATCCGTGAAGCGGAAGCTCTCCGATACGCGGGATTTCTTCGCGCGCCAGGCGTCCCCGGCATGAAGCGGCGCTATTTTGGCACGGACGGCATCCGCGGGCCCTATGGCGGTCCGGTCGTGAACGAGGCCTTCTTCGCTGCGCTGGGAGGCGCGGTGTCGCGCTGGCTCGCTTCACGGGGCGAACCCGGCGGAACCGTGCTCATTGGGCGCGACACGCGCTCCTCCGGAGAGTCCCTTGCGCGCGCATTCGCGGCGGGGGCCGCAAGCGGGGGCTGCCGCACGGTGGCGCTCGGCGTGGTGCCTACCCCCGCGGTCTCGCGTGCCACAAGCCAGGGGAGGGCGGCACTGGGCTGCACGGTCACCGCCTCGCATAACCCTTCCTCCGACAATGGAATCAAGTTCTTCGGTCCGGACGGGGCGAAGCTTTCCGACGAGGACGAGGCGGGAATTGAGGCGCTCCTGCGGCTTCCGGGCGGCGCCGTGCGCCAGGATGGGGGACCGGATGAGGCGCCTGGCGAGGGCATCGTTGCCTCCTACATCGCGGCTGCCTCGCGGGTGCTTCCTGCGGGCTCCTTAAGGGGATGGAAGGTGGCGCTCGACGCGGCCAATGGGGCCACGGCCGTCACGAGCCCCGCAGTCTTCAGGGACCTTGGCGCCGAGCTCGCCCTCATAGGCGCAAACCCGAATGGCCGGAACATCAACGAAGGCGTCGGGAGCGAGCACCCGGAAACCCTGGCCAGGCTGGTTCTCCAAAGCGGGGCCCGCCTCGGGGTGGCGCATGACGGCGACGGCGACCGGTGCGTTCTTTGCGACGAGACAGGGCAGGTGCTCGACGGCGACGAGATCCTGACCGCCCTTGCCGTCCACGCCCTGGGGCGCGGAACCCTCCCGAAGAAGACCCTCGTGGTGACGGTCCAGAGCAACCTCGGGGTCGACCGGGCGGTGGAGGCGGCGGGCGGGCGCGTCGTCCGCTCGGCCGTGGGCGACAGGTACGTCGCCCAGCTGATGCGCTCGGAGGGGGCGTCGCTCGGCGGGGAGTCCTCGGGCCATATCGTGAACTTTGAGTACGGGCCCACGGGCGACGGGCTCGTGGCGGCCCTCATGGTCGCCGGGGTCATGCAGGAGACTGGCCGCCCGCTCTCCGAGCTGCGCCAGGCATTGGCCAAGTTTCCGCAGCGGTCCCTCGCCCTGGTCGTTCGCGAGAAGCTACCCCTGGAAAAACTTTCCGCGCTCCCGGAGGCGGTGCGCGCCCTTGAGCGCGAGCTCGGCTCCAGGGGACGGGTCCTCGTCCGGTATTCCGGCACCGAGCCCAAGCTCCGCCTCCTCGTTGAGGCGTCGAGCGAGGAGCAGGTGGGTGCCGGGATGGAGAGGCTCGTTGCTGCGGCCCGCTCCGAGCTCGAGCTGGCCTAGCCGAGCCCAAGAGGGCTTGCGGTCGCCCTTGGGGCTCGGTTTCTTGGAGCGATGGCTCCCAATGGACGGGCTTTCCTCTGTGCGGCGCTCCTGGCGCTCCTTGCGGCGACGGGCGCAGTCGCCGCCGACTTCGGCCCGCGGTTTGACGCGATCGTTGAGCGGGCAAGCCCGGCGCAGCTCTACGCCTTCCTCTACGACATGCCGAAAGGCGGGGACCTCCACAACCACGCCGGTGGGGCGAACCGATCCGAGTGGGTGTACGACGTCTGCACCGACCCGAAGCGCAATGGGGGCGAGACATTCTACGCCCGGGTGCGATTTGGGGGCGACCCCGATGCGGTAAGCCCGGCGGCGCGGTACCAGACCATCCGGACGAAGACCTACGGGATGCTGCCGGCGGCAGTTCGGTCCGAGTATGTGCCCCTGACCGAGCTGACGCAGGAGGAACGTGCGCGGTGGCTTGCGAGCATGCGCCTGGACGGGACCGGGGACGGGAGGACGGAGTTCTTCGTGAACATCTGGCCTCGCCTCGGGCAGATCGAGCGCTGCCTGCCGGTCATCACCGAGCTCCTGGTCGAGAACATGAAGGCCTTCGGTGCCGAGCACTTGGCCTACCTGGAAACCCAGTTTTTGGTCGAGGGGATGGTGGACAACGACGGTAGCGTGATCCCGGACGACCAGGCGGTCGCCTTCGTCAAGGATCGCCTCTCCCGCGGGGACGCGCAGGCGACGGGGGTGGCGGTCAGGTTCCAGCGGACAATCCTCAGGTTTGCACCGGATGCCGAGGCGCAGCTCGAGAGGGCCTACGCGTTCGTGGACCGGAACCGCGACCTCTGGGTCGGGCTCAACATGGCGGGCATCGAGGAGAACGGTCGGGGCTATCCCTCGCGCTTTCTGGACACGTTCCGCCGGCTTCGCTCGAGATACCCGACGCTCGCCCTCTCGATCCACGCCGGCGAGATGGACGGGCCCGACCGGCACGTCCGCGACACCCTCCTGCTGGGCGCATCGAGGATAGGGCACGGGGTGAACCTCATCAAGGACCCCGAGACGCTTCTGCTCCTCCAGCAGACCCGCCGGGTGCTGGTCGAGGTCAACCTGATCTCGAACCGGCTCCTGGGCTACGTGCCCGACCTCTCGAGGCACCCGTTCCCGGAGTACCTTAGGACGGGGGTCCCCGTGTGCCTGAACACCGACGACCGCGGCATGTGGGATTCGAACATGACCGATGAGTACTACACGGCCGTGACGCTCTTCCACCTCTCCTGGGGGGAGGTCCTGGCGATGGGCAGGGACTCGCTCGCGCGCTCCTTCGTGCAGCCCGGGGAAAAGGAGCGCCTGCTGGCCGATTTCGACCGCAGGGTCGCGGCGTTCGAGTCCCGCTATGGTTCGGAGACCTTGGACGGGGCCCTCGGCGCGCTGGCCTCGGTCAAGCCGGTGACCTACGGCTACGCGAAGAGGACCTGGGGCTTTGACTTCAACTGACCCCTCTAGCGGGGCTCAGGGAACCTCGTAGGCCTCCGCAAGGGCGACCCCGGTTGTGTTGTTCACGCCGGACACCTGCATCGTGTACGCGCCCGCCTGGAGGTTCACGATCTCGGCCGAGTCCGCGCTGCCCTGGGTGAGCGCGAAGGCGCCCACGGAGGCTGCGACGCTCGCGATCTGCGACGGGTTGGTATTGGTGCCCCAGACGGTGTTGCTGGCGACCGCAGCGCCGGCGCTGTTGTACACGCTTAGACTCGGCTGTGCCAGGACCCCGGGGACGCCAAACTGCGCCAGGCCCGGCCCGTCCCCGCGCACCAGGAGCTGCTCGGTCCCGCTCCCGGAGACGACAAACCCTACGATGATGATATTGCCCCCCGTACCCACCTGGGTACGCGTAGAGATGTTCGCCAGGCGCGTGCCGCTGGACGACACCTCGTAGATCTCGGCCAGCGCGACGCCGGTCGTATTGTTCACTCCGGAGACCTGGACCGTGTAGGCGCCCGCGGGAAGGCTCGTGACCAAGGCGCAGTCGGCACTCCCGGATGGGAGCGCAAAGGCCCCGACCGAGGCGGCGATGCTCGCGATCTGCGATGGATTGGTGCCTGTGCCCCAGCCGGTGTTCGAGGCGACAAGCTTTCCCGTCGAGTCGTAGACACCGAGGGAGGGCGCCGCCAGGGCGCCCGGGACATTGAAGGCTGTCCCGAGTGTCGGCCCGTCGGCCCGGATCAGGAGCGTCTCCGACCCGCTGCCGCTTATGACGAAACCGGGAATGAGGATGTTGCTGCCGGTGCCCACCTGGGCGCGTGCCGAGATGTTGATCAGGCGCACGGTCGCGGAGGCGCCGTTCACGTAGAGGGTCGCCGGCGCGCTCGTGGTGGAGCCCATAGGGTTGCTGACCACCACGCGGAACTCCTCCCCCGACATCGCCGCGGTGGCGCCCGTCACGGTGAGGGTCGCGGTCAGAGTCCCGCTTAGCCCGCCCCCGTCAGTCACGTTTATCCAGGCGCTCGAGCCCGGGGCAAGCTCCTGCCACTGGTAGGTCAATGAGCCCGTGCCTGCCGCCGTGACCCCGAAGGTCGCGTTCTGGCCCGCGGGGATCGTGGCGCTTGCCGGCTGGGAGGAGATCTGGGGCGTGGGGTTCACCGCCTCCAGGACGACGATCGACTGGCTGCCGACCGTGCAGGTGCCGGAAACCGTGGAGGCGGCGCCGGCTGCCCAGGCGTTGGCCGCGGCCTCCGAGGCGCTGTTGGTGTCGATGACCCTGGCCCAGTTCGCCCCCGCCGGGGCCGCGGGCAGCGTGAAGGCGACCGATGACGTCGCCATGTTGCTCAGGACCATGAAGTCGTTGTCGGACACCTGGTCGCCGTGGACGTAGATCTCGACCGAGGCGGTCGTCGTCGGGCTGAAGCCGGACGATCCGTCGGCGTTACTGAAGGTGATGGACTCGGAATAGTCGCCCTGGCGGAACGCCGGGTGCGCCGCGCGCAGGTGGAGCAGGTACTGCAGGAAGGAGAAATTGGCGTTGAGCGAGCCGGAGAACGTTCCCAGGTCGTTGTCGTAGGGCATCGACCCCCCCGTCGTGTCCCCGGTGGGGACGGTGTCGGGGCTAGTGCTCGCCACCATGTTGTAGTTGTTCCAGGTCGCGACCGAGTCGATGTTGTAGGAGTTGTTGTTCCCGTTGACCGTCCTGCCGAGCTCGTCGCCCCAGATCATCATCGGAAGTCCCCGGCTGAGGACCTGGTAGGTCCAGAAGTCGCGGACGGCCTGCCGGCGCAGCGTCTGGTTGCCCCCCCAGGAGGAGCTGTTGTCGGAGCCCCCGTCCTGCTCGGGGCCGAAGGGCCAGAGCAGGCTCGAGCTTGAGGGGGGCGTGCCGTAGCTCACCAGGTCCGTCATGTTGAACCCGTCGTGGCAGTCGACCATGTTGACCGACATCTGCGGGCCGCCCTCGGCCGTCATCTTGGCCGGGTCCCCGTTGAAGGCGTCCGCGTAGCTCAGGTCCGCGGCGCCGTTCACGTACCCGGTCACGTTGCCGGTCATGTACATCCTGACCGAGTCCCGGTAGTTCCCGTTCCAGCATGCCCAGCCCGGGGGGAAGTTGCCGATCTCGCCGCCGTCGTTTCCGTCCCAGGGCTCGGCGATGATCTTTGCCCCGCTTGAGCTCGAGAATCCCGCAATAGACACCAGCAGGGGCGCCGTGCCCGAGAAGTTGGAGGCCCCGTTGCGCCCGAGCTCCGCGGCCTCGTCGAAGCGGTAGCCGTCAACCCCCATCGTGTTGGTCCAGTAGTTCAGGGAATCCATCACCAGCCGCTGGACGGGCGCCGAGCCGGCGTTCAAGTTGGTCCCGACCCCCGTGCTGACCCAGTAGAACTGGGGGGTCCCGGAAACCAGGGTGTAGTAGGACGCGTTGTCGAGGCCCCGGAGGAAGGTGAGCTCGGCCTGCTGGGCCGTGGAGGTGTCCCAGACGCCCCCCTCGCCGGAGTGGTTGTAGACGACGTCCAGGTACACCTCGATCCCGGCCGCGTGGAAGGCGGCCACCATCGACTTGAATTCGGCCGTGGGTCCGCCGAGCGCCTGGTTGCTCGCGTAGCGCCTGTCCGGCGCAAAGAACCCGTAGGTCCAGTACGACCAGTAGCCGCCGCCGCTCGTGGACGGCGCCGTCGTGGAGTCCGCGGCGTTGTCGGTCTCGTGGACGGGCAGGAACTCGACCGTGTTGAACCCCAGGTCCTTCAGGTAGCCGGCCATGTACGCGGCCCCGGCGTACGTGCCCCGGAGGCCGTCGGGCACGTTGGCCGCATCCTGGAAGCCCGAATACGCGCTCAGGAGCGTGGTGAGGTTGACGCTCGAGGGATGGGCCGTAAGGCCCTTCACGTGGGCCTCGTAGATGATGGCGTCCTTCCGGTTGATTCCGGGTTTGGCGCCGGTCGGCGTCGCGTCCTCGAAGGCCACCGACTTCGGGGCCCAGTGGCCCGTGTCGACGTTGCGGCAGTCGATGGCGACCCCGTTCGAGAGGGGCCCCTTGTAGGTCATGGTGGCGGACACGTTGGTGCCCCCGCTTGTGTACATGGCGTAGTCCTCGCCGGCGGCGTCGAAGGCCGGCGTCTCCGTGTTATGCGAGAGCTCCCGGGTGTAGGGGTCGAAGAGGACCTTGTTGGGGTTGAAGCGGTTCCCCAGGGAGTCGCAGTCGGAGATGAACCCCGAGCTCGAGTTGCCCCGGGCCCACGCGGAGTTCAGGGGCCAGTTTGGTCCCCAGGCCCGGAGCGCGTACAGCGTGTAGGCCGGGGCGCCGGAGACCGCGGCCCGCCAGATGTTGTCGGGCCCCTTCGCCATCGTGTAGTCGTACGCGGCGTCGGCTCCCGTGTCGGAGAGGTAGATCTCGAGCACCATGCTGCTCGCGTTCGCCGAGTACACGGCCACCTCGAGAGTGCTGCCTGCGCCTGCGGTGAAGGTCGCCCCGAGCGGCCAGCCGGCCGAGCCCCACGTGGCCTCTCCCACCGGGGAGTAGGCCCCGCTCGAGGGATGGTTGGTGCCTATGGCCGCGGCTGCGAGCGCGGCCGCGGGGAGCGCTGCGAGGGCAGCGCCTGCCAGCTTCAGGATCCTAGGAAGGTGGGTGAAGAGAATCATCGGTCGGGGGCGTCACGAAGGAGGTTCTTGCGGGGCCTCATGCGCTAAGGCTCCCCTCCCGCATGCGGGCGAGGTCCTCTGCGGACGGGTGTCGAGCGTTCAGGTTTGGGGCGGGGGTTTGCCGCTTGAACCCCATCATGTCCCGGGTTGCGGCCCGCATCTAGGAGGCAGACCTCGATAGAACCTTGAAAGACACTAAAAAACCCGGCATCGCCCCCGGGTCGGGGCGCGCTCTGGGGGCTAGGCGGCGGGCGCCACCGAGCCCCGCGCGGGCTTCTCCGGAGCCGCTCCCGCCGCCCAGACGCCCAAGGCCATGAGCACGGCCCCCGCCAGGAGCTTTGCGACGTCGGCCGACTCGCCGAAGACCAGGAGCGAGCACGCGACCCCGAGGGGGATCTTCGCGTTGTTAAACGCAGCGAGGCAGCCGGCGTTCACCCGGGCCGCCCCTACGTTCCAGAGGAAAAACCCAAGCCCGGAGGCAACGGCCCCGAGGTAGGCGATGGTCGCCCACTGCGGGGCGCTCGGCGAAAACGCGCGCCAGTCGGTCGAGAAGGCCGAGACCGAGAGCGTGAGCGCGAGGGAGCCCGCATAGAGGAGGGCGAACACGGAGGCCTCGCTCGATCCCGGGGGCAGCTTCCGGCGTTCGCGCCTCCAGGCGAGCTGGCCGGCCGCGAAGCAGACATTGGAGAGCTGCACCAGGACAAAGCCCGCGGCCAGGCCGGAAGTCCCGACCGCCCTCCACACGAGGACCGCGGCCCCGGCGACCGAGAGCGCCGCGGCATAGAGGTAGCGCGCCCTCCAGCGCCTCTCCGCGGCGGCGTCCATGAGGGTCACGAAGAGGGGGGTCGTTATCGTGAAGAGCGCCACCTGGTAGGCGTGCAGGAAGGCGTAGGAGCGCAGGTAGAGGACGTACATGGCGCCGAACTGGAGGGCGCCAATTGAGGCGAGCCTGAGCATCGGGACAGGCGCCAACCCGCGGGTGCGGAGGAAGGGCAGGAAAACCAGGAGCGAGACGGCGCTCCTTATCACCGCGACCGCCGTGGGGTCTATCCCGGAGAGTCCCTTTATGAGGCCGAAGGAAAAAGCCCAGATAAAGGAGACGGCCAGGAGCAGGAGCATGGGGAAGGAGGGGCGGCTACACCCTGAAGATTGCCCCGAGGCGCTTGCCCAGCAGGAGGCTTATGCCCGCCACCATCGTCCCCAGGAACACCATCGCCCACACGCCGAGCGCGCAGGCGAGGAACTTCCCGTCTCCCAGGAGCTGGAAGAGCTCAAGGATGGCCTTGGTGATCGGGAAATAGACCATCTTCTGCGCGAGAATGATCGAGTCGCTCACCTCGAGCATGGCGAAGGCGAACGCGAGAAGACCGCCCGCCATCAGGTTGGCCGCGATCAGGGGAAGGGTGACCTTGATCATCGCCCTGAGCGGCGGGCACCCGAGGTTCTCGGCGGCCTCCTCGAGGGTGACGCTCGTCTGCTGGAATCCCGCGGCGGCCGAGCGCACCACATAGGGGAGGCGCCGGATCGAGTACGCGATGATCAGGAGCACGGTCGGGTTGCGGACCGGGTTGATGAAGCTAAAGAAACGCCCCTCCTGGGACATCGCCAGGTAGCCAAAGGCCAGCACGATGCCCGGCACCGCCAGCGGCAGCATGGAAAGGAAGTCGAGCACGCCCCTGCCGAGGAGCTTTGTCCGCACGACCACGTACGCGATCGCGACGCCCAGGAACACGTCCACCACGGTCGAGATGCTCGCGTACTTGAGGCTGTTTGCGATCGCGGGCACGGTGAGCTCGTGGCCGAGCGCGGCCCTGTAGTTGTCGAGCGTGAAGCCGTGGGGCAGGATGCTCGCGTACCAGTCCCTGGACGACGCGATAAGGACCACGGCCATGTGGGGGAGGATGGCCACGAAGGCCACCGAGCAGAAGATCAGCGTGCACAAGAGCGCCTGGCCCCTGGGCAGCCCGCGGGCGCCTCCCGAGGTGGTTGCCTTGGCCATCATCGCGTGGCCCGTCCGGCCGAAGACCCCCTTCCCGACCGCGTAGATCGCGATCGAGGCCACGAGCATCACCGCCACGAGCGTGTACGGGAACGGGTTGCCCCCGATGTCCTTTAGCCCGTAGAAAATTTGCACGCTCGTCACCTGGGCATAGTCAAAGACGAGCGGCGTGCCGAGCTCGGTGAAGATCCAGATGAATACGATCGTCCCACCGGCGAAGAGCCCCGGGTGGATCAGCGGAAGCGTGATCTTCCAGAAGCGGCGCAGTCCCGTGCAGCCGAGGTTCTGGGCCGCCTCCTCCATCGCGGGGTCGATGTTGGCGAGGGCGGCCACCGCGTTCAGGTAGATGATGGGGTAGAGCGACAGGGCCTCGACGACGGCGATGCCCCAGAACTGGTTCGCCGCGAACCAGTCGAAGGTCCACCCGTACGGCTTGATGCCAAGGCCGATGATGAGCGCGTTGAAGGCCCCGTATTGCCCGAAGATCTGCCTGATGCCTATGGCGCCCACGAAGGGCGGGAGGATCATCGGGATAAGGACGGCGGAATTAAGGAACCCCTTCATGGGGAAAATGAACCGGTCCGAGATGAACGCCAGGGGCAGCGCGATCAGGATGGCGAACGAGGTTCCCGCGCAGGCCAGCAGGAACGAATTGCGGAGCGCCCCGAGGTAGGTCGGGTCCGTCAGGAGCGTCCTCAGGAAGGCCAGCGTCAGCCGACCGTCCGCGTCGATGAAGCCGCCCTTAATGATCTGCAGGATCGGCCAGACAAAAAACGCCGAGAAGAACGCCGCGGTCGCGAGGAACACGAGCCTGGCCGTTGTCCGGGACATGGGGAGCGCTAGGCCCTCACCTAAAGGGCCATATCTTGAAGAAGGAGAGGAAGAACATCGCCGCCACCGCGTAGCCTATCGGGGGCACGCGGCGCCACTTGCCCATGCCCACGCTCAGGAGGACCGAGCAGATCAGGCCGATCCCGATGCCCTTCGCGATGCTGAAGGTGAGCGGGATGGCGAAGATCGTGAGGACGGCGGGCGCCGCCGTCTCGAAGTCGTTCATGTCGATCTCCACCACCGACTGCATCATGAAGATGCCGACAATGACGAGCGCGGGCGCCGTCGCGCATGGCGGTATGGCAAGGATGAGCGGCGACAGGAAGAGGGCCGTCAGCATGAAGAAGGCGACCCAGAGCGCCGTCAGGCCCGTGCGCCCCCCGGCCTCCACGCCGGAGGCCGACTCGATGTAGCTCACGACGGTCGAGGTCCCGCAGAGCGCCGAGAGGATGGTCGCGATCGAGTCGGCAAGGAGGGCGCGCCCTGCCTTGGGGAGCACCCCGTCCGCATTCAGGAGCCCGGCCCTCTTGGTGACCCCGATCAGGGTCCCGATGTTGTCGAACATGTCGACCAGGAGCAGCGTGAAGATGAGCGGGAGCGCCGTCTGGAACTTGCCCCAGTTCGAGAGGAAGCCAAAGGTGAGCTTTAGGAAGACCGGGGAGGCGGAGTGGGGGAGCGAGAAGATGCCCGCGCTTAGGTCCGTCACCCGACCCCCGGCCGCGTTTGACGTGAAGAGCCCGGTCACGGTGATGATCAGGATCCCGAGGACGATCGAGCCGGGCACCTTGCGCGCCACCAGGAGCGCCGTCAGCACGATCCCCGCCAGGCACAGCTTGGCGGGTCCCGTCGTGAAGTCGCCCGGGCCCACGAACGTCGCCGCGTTTCCCTCGATGATTCCGCCGTTCTTTAGGCCGATGAAGGCGATGAAGAGGCCCACGCCGCAGGTGACGGCGATCTTCAGCCCCAGGGGGATCGAGGCGATGATCTTCTCCCGGACCCCGGTGACCGAGAGCGAGAGGAAGATGATGCCGTTCACGAACACCATCCCGAGGGCCTCGCTCCACGGCACCCCGTTCGCCAGGACGATCGTGAAGGTGAAGAAGGCGTTGATCCCCATCCCGGGCGCCATCGCGATCGGGTAGTTGGTGAAGAGCGCCATGAGCGTCGTGGCGACCGCCGCCGTGATCGCCGTCACGGTCACGAGCGCCCCCCGGTCCATGCCGGTGTTCGCCAGGATCGACGGGTTCACCGCGAGGATGTAGGCCATCGCCGCGAAGGTCGTCAGGCCTGCCTGGAATTCTCGAAAGGGCGTTGAGCCGCGGTCTTCGAGCTTGAATATGCGAGATACCATGCGTGGGCGTTTGGCTGCGCAGTGTGTGGCTGATTGACCGCGGGGCTGCAACGTCAGTTTTTTGGTGAAATTTCCCGAAGGCGGCGAGAGAGTCGACCCCATGAGCAATCCCGAGTCAAAACTGGCCGAACTTGGCCTCACGCTACCCCAGCCCCCGGCCTCGGCCGGCAGCTATGTCCCCTCCGTCCGAACAGGCAACCTGCTCTACCTGGCGGGCACCCTCCCGATCCTGGCCGGCAAGCTGACGCACACCGGCCAGGTCGGCAGGGAGCAGACGGTCCAGACCGGCGCCAAGGCCGCCGAGGCGTGCGCGCTCAACACGCTCGCCAACATCAAGGCCGCGCTCGGCTCCCTGGAGGCGGTCTCCCGGATCGTCTTTGTGACCGGCTTCGTCAACGCCGTGGACGGCTTCGCCGAGAGCCCGGCCGTGATCAACGGGGCGAGCGACCTCTTTGTTAAGGTCTTCGGAGAGGCCGGCCGCCATGCGAGGGCAGCCGTGGCCGTGAACGGCCTGCCCCGGGGGGCGACCGCCGAGATCCAGGTGGTGGCCGAGGTCCGCTAAAAAAACTGGCCGGCACCGTCGGGGGCCGGCCAGCGTTGAAAACCGCGGACCGAGAGATCCTACGGGCGCCAGTAGCCGCGCACGTAGATCCTGGCCCCGCCGCGGATCACGTAGCGGGGACCGACCCAGATCGCGCCCGGGTGCGGGGGCCGGGCATAGTGGCCGCGGTACCAGACCCAGCGGTTGCCGTACCAGTGCCAGTAGCCCCCGACCCAGAAGAAGCCGGGTCCCGGGGCGACGCCGACCACCTCCGTGTAGGGAGGGGGAGGCTCCTGCGAGACGACGACCTCCTCGGGCGAGGTGTAGACTTCGGCAACCGGGGGCGGCGGGGGCGGGGCGGGGCGGACCGCGACGACGCAGCCGGACGTGAGCGAGATGACCGTCGCCAGGGCGACCGACGCAAGTGAGGCGCGCAGGATCCTACCGCTCTGGCCTATCGGAGTGTATTCGTTAGATGGGTTCATGGATGAATGATGTACGTCCATTTAGACGCCGCCCGCCCCCTTTGGTTACGCGATATTTTTGACCAGGACCCGGGCGTTGCGCCCGTTGTCCTCGTAGAGCTTCAGGCGCGCCTCGGGCAGGATCTCCTTCGTGCTCTCCTCGAACCCGCACACGTTGCTGAAGAAGCCGAAGTTCTGCGTCGAGAGCGCGATCACCTTCCTCACGCCCCGGTCCTTGGCCTGCAGGCACGCGTATTCCACCATCTTCTTGCCGATCCCGCGGTTGTGGTAGAAGGGCATGACGTAGAGGGAGCCCAGCTCGGCCGTCTCCGGCTGGGTGGGGTAGAACATGAGCGTCACGCAGGCGATGATCGCCTCGTCCACCTCGAAGAGGAAGAACTGGTCGATGTTCTTCTCGATCGCCTGCTGGGTGCGGTGGATCAGCTCCTCGCGCTTGACGGCGTTTCGCGTGAGGTTGTAGAGGAGCCTCGCGTCCCTGCGGGTCGCCTTGCGGATCTGCTGGTAGTCGTTGCCGTAGACCAGCGACCCCACGCCCTCGTTGGAGAAGATCTCGTTGAGGAGGCTGTCGAAGACCCGCCCATCCACGATGTGGACGCGGGGCGTGCCGGTCTCGATCGCCTTTATGGCGTACGTGGCCTTGCTCCGGCTCGACTCGCTCAGCTTCTCCGGATGCTCGGTTACGAGCGTCCGGAGGGCCTCCACGGAGATCTCGTGCGTCACGCCGCCGTCGATCTCCAGGCCCTGATTTGGCGCCAGGTAGATGATCTTCGTCGCGTGGAGGGCCTCGGCCATCTCGGCCGCAAGGAGGTCGGAGTTCACACGGAGTGACTTTCCGTCCGTCCCGAACGCGAGCGGGGAGATAAGGGGGACCACCTGGCGCTCGATCAGCGCGGTGATGAGCTCCTTGTCGATCCGGTCGACGCGGCCCGTGAGCTGCTGGTCCACGCCCTTAAGGATGCCGACGGGGACCGCGCGCACCGAGTTCGTGATCACGGCCTTCAGCGAGCTTCCGGTTAGGCCCTCGAGGATGATGTGCGAGACCCGCGACGAGGCCCTTATGGCCAGGTCGAGCGTGGCCGGATCGGTGATCCCCGTCCCGTCGCTGTTTGAGATCGGGATCCCGCGGAGGGCGGAGAGCTCCTTGAGCTGGTGGCCGATGCCGTGGACAAGGACGATCTTTATGCCGAGGCTGCGCAGGACCGCGATGTCGACCAGCAGGTTGCCGAAATTCTCGTCGGCAACGATCGAGCCGTCGATCGCGATCACGAAGATCTGCCCCTGGAACCTGGGCACGTACTGGAGGATGCCGCGGAGGTCCGTGGGCTTGATGGTCGTGGCCTGGGCGGCCGCAGGGGGAGTCGCCGCGGTTTGCGCGACGGTGGTCTGACCGTTTCCGGTGGTCATTGGCAGGATCGCGTTCTCATTGAAGTCGACCCGCACGTCAAGGGACCTCTCAGGGGCGGGCGGTGACGTTTGGGCGGAGGAAGGCGCCTCACCGGACGTTGAGGGTCCACTGCTTGGAGGCCCGCTCCCCGACAAGGACGACCCTGTAGGTGCCGGGCCTTAGGGACCCCGGCGGCACCTCAAGGAGCGCCGTGCCCTCCCGCGTGCGGGCCATGAGGCCCCCGTCCAGGCGCTCAAAGTCGGCCACGATCACGATCTCGCCCTCGCGCTCATAGAGGTGGGCCCCGGAGAGCTGGCGCTTGTTGTCGGGCAGCGTGTACGTGAGGGCGATCGGGTAGTCGATCCCCGAGACGGCCGAGGGAGCCGCGGACACGGAGTTTATCTCCATCGGCAGGAGGGGGCTCTCGACGAGCGTCTTCTTGAGCTCCTCGGGGAGCCCCCCGGGGGCCGGCATCGTCACCGCGCCCGAGGACAGGGTGGCTTCCGCGGGCCGGCTGGCGTCGATCGCCACCCGGTGGTAGCCCGCCTTCAGGAGCCGGATCACGTCGGCCCGGTCGCGCATGTCCTGGTAGGGCATGAAATCGGGGCCCGGCCTGCGGTAATGCAGGGTCAGGTAGGTGTAGATCGGCATGAAAATAAGGATCGCAAGGACGATCCACTTCATCGGCCAGGGTTTGCGGTCCTTGCGGGCTGCGGTCATAGGCCCTGAAGGCCAATTCGGAGGGGGCCAATTGGCAACAAACGTTTTCGCGTGTTGCCAATGCCCCCCCGCCTTTCTTGGCTGTAGGGCCTACATGAAATTCTGGTCGCGCTACTTTATACCCACGCTGAAGGAAAGCCCCGCCGACGCCGAGATCGCGTCCCATAGGCTCCTCGTCCGGGCGGGACTTGTCCGCAAGCTGGGGGGGGGCCTCTACACGTTCCTGCCGCTGGGCCTGCGCGTCATGCAGAAGGTGTCCCGGATCTGCCGGGAGGAGATGGAGCGTTCCGGGGCGATCGAGCTCTCGATGCCGCACATCCACCCGGCCGAGTTCTGGGCCGAGGGGCCCCGCTGGGGCCCGGTGAGGGAGATCATGTTCCGGGTCGACAGCGCCGGGGACGGAAAGCGGGGGCCCCGCGAACCGGAGTTTGTGCTGGGTCCCACCCACGAGGAGGTCATCACCCCGCTCGTCAAGTCCGAGATCACGAGCTACCGCGACCTCCCGAAGTGCTTCTTCCAGATCGGCACGAAGTTTAGGAACGAGATCAGGCCGCGCTTCGGCCTGATGCGCGCGAGGGAGTTCGTGATGATGGACGCGTACTCCTTCGACGCCGACGATGCGGGCGCCGTCAAAAGCTACATGGCGATGAAGGCGGCCTACGAGGCCTTCTTCAAGCGCATCGGCGCCCAGGCGATCTCGGTCGAGGCGGACACCGGCGTCATGGGGGGAAGCTTCTCCCATGAGTTCATGGTGCCCGCCGAGGTGGGCGACGATGACCTCTTCTACAACGAGGAGAGCGGCTACGCCGCGAACCGGGAGAAGGCCCGCAGCGCGATCGTCCCGGAGGGACTATCCGACGCGCCGCCCGAGGGGGACCTCGAGCGGTTCCCCACGCCCGGAATCGTGACGATCGCCGCGCTCGCAGCGGTCCCGTTTGGCGCCCCCGCGGACAGGCAGTTCAAGACCCTCATCATGATCGGGGACGGCAAGCCCTTCGCCGTCGTCCTGAGGGGATGCGACGACCTTGAGGAGGCCAAGCTAGGCACCCTCGGCTTCGCGCTAGTCAGGCAGGCGACCCCGGAGGAGATCGAGCCCGTGATGGGGGCCAAGCCCGGGAGCCTGGGCGCCGTCAAGGGGACCATCAAGGACCTCGCGGCCCTCTCGGGGATCTATGCCGACCATGCGATCCGCCTGGTGGGCAACGGCGTGACCGGTGCCAACCGAGACGGGGAGCACCTGCGCCACGTGAACGTTGACCGCGACCTCCAGGTCACCCGCTTTGGAGATTTTCGCAGGGTCAGGGCCGGGGAGCCCGACCCGGTAGGGGGAAGGCCGCTCCAGATGCGCAGGGGGATCGAGGTCGGGCACATCTTCAAGCTCGGCACCAAGTACTCCGAGAGGATCGACGCCGGCTACACCGACGACAAGAAGGAGAAGCATCTCTTCGTCATGGGCTGCTACGGGATCGGCATCAGCCGCACCCTCCAGGCCGTGATCGAGCAGTGCCACGACGCCGACGGTATCGTATGGCCCTGGGCCATCGCGCCCTTCCAGGTCCTCGTGTGCCTGCTCGACCCCCAGGACACCGAGGCAACGCTGATCGCCGCCAGGCTGGCGACGGCGGCCGAACGCGCGGGCGCCGACGTCCTTGTGGACGACCGGCCCGAGCGGCCGGGGGTCAAGTTCAAGGACGCGGACCTGATAGGCATCCCCCTAAGGATCACTGTGGGGGGCCGCGGCATAAAGGAGGGGGTCGTGGAAATGAAGTGGCGTGGTGCCAAGGAAGTGGTCAAGATAGCGCTCGATGAATCGGAAGCCACCGTCGCACAAGCCGTGCGCGAGAAGTTCTGAAGAGGGGACTGGCCGTCCCCATATTCGTGCCTGAGTCGCGCACCCACACCCGCACCGATCCCCGCGCCTCCACGGAGCTGCAGCTGGAGGATGCCTGGCGGGTCGTCGTCCTGAACGACCCGGTGAACCTGATGTCCTACGTCGTGATGGTCTTCAAGAAGGTGCTCGGGTTCGACGAGGCGAAGGCGAGGAAGCACATGCTCGAGGTGCATGAGCAGGGGCGCTCCGTCGTCTGGGTGGGCCTGCGGGAGACCGCGGAGGCCCACGTGTTCACGCTCCAGCAATGGCACCTGACCGCGGTATTGGAGTCCGATGAAGCGCGTTGAGGTGAAGCTCAGCCTCCCGGTCGTGGCGCCGCTCCTGGACGTCATCCGGGAGCTCTCGACCGAGCTCCAGAAGTCGCTCGCGGCGCCCCAGGCGCTCCACGACCTGGACCAGGATTTCCGCGGCGCATGGATCGGCGACCTCCTCGCGAG
>Ga0302320_10001012_pt1 | contig 67552 bp, 48 predicted proteins | sample Bog_T0_3_FD_202130 | JGI IMG/M metagenome (GOLD analysis project Ga0302320, IMG submission 202130) | Peat permafrost microbial communities from Stordalen Mire near Abisko, Sweden - Bog_T0_3 | ecosystem: Environmental > Terrestrial > Soil > Wetlands > Peat | place: Sweden: Abisko, Stordalen Mire...
AACTGGAGATGGTGGCGCTTTGAGCGCCTCACGATCCTAAACAACCGCTTTGAGCGGTTCACGCTATCTCAAGCCTCCGGCTTTGCCGGAGGTCGCTGACATTCAAACCCGAACTTGAGAATTGATTCGCATCCGGGAGGCGGCACTGCCTACCTATGAAACCAGCAATGGACGCGAAATGTGCCGAACGTCGGCCTCGGCCGAACCTCGGCTTGGCATACCAACTCTCGGCGCGAAATGAGCTGGTCCCGGTTATTGTCTTCATCCTGTAAATCCAATTGCCAGTGCGGCGTCGCACTCCTGTCAAGAAAGACACATCCTTGGTTTCCTGCGTTCTCTTTTGTCCAAGTCAGAAATTCGCGTCACTTCGCGTGTGCCGGAGGCACAACCGGAAAGTAGCCAGCCACATCGTGGCTGATAAAAGCCCGGGTGATTGATTGCCTCCTGAGGGGTAGATGGAATCGGTTTTGGATTGTTCCACCTTCATTTCAGCACGGGAACTCTTTTTAACCGCAACCGGACACTTAGTGTCTGGCTAATTTCCATCGTCGCTTCGCGACATGCCCGCGAACGCTGCGCCATTTGGATGGCCTTCAGATTTGGAAAATCGGCGGTGCGACGGCTGGGCGTCGCACCGCAGCGCGGTACCCCTATCTATGGCTAGACAATGCGCGCCAAGCTCGAGTTAAAACCAATCGCGCTGATGCATCTTAGGATTTGCTAAAGTGTGTCTTGTTTGCAGCTTTTGCCGCAGCGGGCAAAGGTGAGAGCAAGACCGACCCCCACGCCGATACCGATGCCAACTCCGGCACTGTGCATCGCCACGCCCAATGCGATCGCCACGCCAGCCCCGACCGCGAAGCCTAAAAACAACACTTGAGCGAAGGACTGTTTTGGACGGGGACATTTATCATCTGGTTGTTTCTGTTCCATAATGGTTCCTCTTGTTGGCTTTTTAACCAAACATATTGCGACGATGTCAAAGGCGCCTTCTCCCATCTATCTAATTTCAATCTGATCCTGACACGTCCATCTGTCAATCCACCGTTTTTGTCATGCAAGGATCAATTAACGATTAACCAGACTGTTTTATAGTCACTCTAGCAAAGGGGGTATGATTTGCGTCGCGTCGCGTCCATGCGTGGTTGAAATTCTTGCAGAAAACGAGACCGTCCCGTTTTCTTCCTTTTCGTTCCCGCTAAAGTCGTTCGCATATGCAGCGAGCTGCAAATGCAAGTTCGACACCAGGAAATAATAATGGCCAGTGCGGCCCCGCACCCGGTCAGCGTGCCTCCACTCTCCCAATGACAAATGGCCAAAACGGTGAAGTGGCACAGTCGCCGCCGCAAGAAAAGGAAGCAAACGCTGAAGACTGTCTCCCTTTGGCGACTGGAGGCCTCTCCCCCACCGAATTATTGGCCGCACTTGGCAATGCGGGGGATCAGTTTCGCACCTTTTTCAAGGACCGGCCGCGATTACCGTTGGCCGATGTAATGGAGTTGGGTAAATATTATGCCGTCCATAAGCTCACCTCGCCCGAAACCACGCCCCAGGAATTAAAGGTTGTGAATCAATTGTTGGCGATCGTGTCTGCCTATGAGCAGGCCCAAGCCCGGGCGGCCGATCGGCAACAGGGGTTGAAGCTCCGCGAGGCTGCGCACGAATTAAGAGTGAAAAAAGCGGCGGAGAAAGAAGCGCGGGCCAGGGCGGAAGCGCAACGCAAAGCTCCGAAGAACTTTGATAATAGCGCGCGCATCGCTGAATTACGCCGGGAATATTTCAAGGACCTGCAACCACCGGAGAGCATTGGCTGCCAAATAGCCGCATTCGCCAAAGCCGGCCAAGAATGGATCCCGCTACCCGGCGCACCCGATTACGTGCCCCCTTCCGGCCATCCCCTCAACCCTCCGTAACCCAGGGAACCGCGGCAGTCAAAAGTCCAACTCCCAATTATTCAATTCACCAAAGATAAAAAAATAAAAATGAAACCTAATTTGAAAATCGTGCGGAAGGCACAAGAGGAAATTAGCCGCCAACTACGAAGCCGCTGCTTTGAATCGAAGGAAAGTATATTCCGTCCTGCATGGACGGCGGAAATAATTTAGCTCTGTGTCTCGGTGTCTCGGTGGCAAAAAGCTGAAATCCATTCGCGGTTCATTGAAATCGCGGTTGTTACGCATCTTTAATTTAAGTGCTTGCAAATTTAATTAATCGGGTGAATGTTTAACATCATGAATGCTCCTCATCGCAAGCAGGATGAGAAAACCGGGCATGAGCCGCCACAAGGTGTACCAGTTTGGGTTCGATGCGATGGTTACCGATGTCTGGCCGTGAAGGATCGCAACGGCCAATGGCGGGTTTTTTTTAATAACGAACCGCTGGCGGGCGAAGTTCAAGTGATTAACGATCAAATGTCGTTGAAGAAGCGGTGACGCCCCGCGGGCCATTCGGGGATTCTTGCTGATTGTGCTCGCTGGTCTGGTAGTGGCCGAATCTCGGCCTGGCATGCCATCTCCCAACGTAAATTGCATCTGTCTGAATCAACGGCTTCATTTTGTAAATCCTGTTCATCCGGTCGAAGAAATTTCTCGTACGGAGTGTCGTTTGGACAATTATCGGCGGTTCTGGTGTCCTGTAAAAGAGTCAGGGAGTGAAGGCCCTGATTGGCCCGCAGTCCCTGCTCTCATCTTGACTCCCCCTGGCCTCGCGACCTGATTACCGTTGCGGTCTCGTACTAGTGCCTAAACCAATGATGATCATGACCCCGATCGCGATCCCGATCATGGCAGCGATCGTAACCGCCGTTGAAGTTCACCGACTGGGCTGCCACCGGGCCCGACACCATCGGGAACGAATGTCCAACCGGCGAATCCATCCTGACTTCGGCATTGGCGGACAAACTGGCACTGGCCACACCGATCACCGCCGCCGCCACGAGAATTTTAAGAGTGGTTTTCATATGTTTTATTTTTCCAAGTTCAATTTTGTTGTTCAGTTTATTTGCTTTCACTGCGCTTCATTCGGGCCTTCGCTTCATCGCCCTTCACCCACCAATACGTTTCCCCGGACCTGATCTTGCAGGGAAAACAAGGCGACTGGCTTCATATTGGCTCTAAGGGGTTTGCGGGATCAAAAACCGAAGGCACATGCTGACGGGAGGACTGGCCAAAGCTAAAGGCCAAACTTTTAACCGCTAACGTAAGCTAATGAACGCTAATTCAAAAACTCGGAGTGATGATCCGGGACAGAGCTCAATCGTCCACGCGGGAAGCTGCATCATATACGGCTGGACACCCGCAATTAAAATTGCGGGCTATTTTCATTCGTCCCGCTGGGACGGGGTTAATGCGGCGTTGCTTCAGTGAGGGCGACTTTACGGATGACGTGATTATTGGTATCGGCAACGTAAATCGTCCCGTCTTTGGTGACGGCAATTCCCGCCGGGCCGTTGAATCGCGCTTGCGCGCCCGGCCCATCAGCGAAGCCGCCGGGACCCGGCAGGCCCGCAATCGTCGACACCTGCCCCATGGGCGTGATTTTGCGGATGGTGTTATTCCCCGTGTCTGCCACATAAACGTTGCCAACGCCATCCACTGCCACCCCTTGGGGATTCCAAAAACGCGCCGACTCTCCGTTCCCGTCAACGCTCCCCGCATTCCCAGCCGACCCTGCGAAGGTGCTCACCACCCGGCTCGGCGTGATCTTGCGAATGACATGATTCCCGCTATCAGAAATGAAGAGGTTCCCCGAGGCATCCTCGGCGACCGCGGACGGATTATTGAACTGCGCATTATTACCGTAACCATCCACACTGCCGATGGATCCTGCCTGACCCGCCGCGGTGAAAACCGTGCCGGACGGCAGAACCTTGCGGATCGTGTCATTGCTACTGTCCGCTACCACGATGTCCCCGTCCGATTCGACGGCAACGCCCCACGGATTTCGAAACCGCGCGCTTAACCAGGCCGCATCCGCGTTCCCCGGCTTGCCCGCTTCACCCGCCAGCGTGGTCACGACGCCAGCGGAGGAAATCTTGCGGATGGTATTATTTCCGGTATCGGCCACATAAAGAATGGCATCACCGGTGGAGGTGTCCACGGCGATCCCGAACGGACCATAGAACCGTGCGACCGTCCCCGCGCCATCAAAGGACCCATGCTTATGCGGCATGCCCGCCACGGTCGTGACCAGGCCGTTCGAATCAATCCGGCGGATGGATTGATTCCCGGTATCGGCCACATAAACAATGGCGGAACCGGAAGAGGTATCCACCACCAGACTGTTAGGCAACCGAAACTTCGCCTGTACCCCGAGACCGTTGGTGTATCCGGCGACCCCGGCCTGACCCGCCACGGTGGACACCATCAAAACCATTCGCTGGACGGGAGGCGGGTTGGCAGCCACCAGCACAGGAGCCGGTGAATTGGTTGGAGTAACCATGACCGCCGTGGAAGCCGAGGTGGCGGGGGCCACCAATTGAGAAGCGGATTTGGCCACCTTATGCCCATGCTCACCCAGGATCCAGCCGGCGAGCACCGCCAGGAAAATAAAAATGACGAGTTCCGGCCTGGGCCAGCTCGGCTTGAGCAGAGAGCGCGCGCCGCCCTTGAAGCGCCGATGCCCTGTAGGATCCTTCTCCATTTTGATCCGTTCCAGGTCATTCAACACATCCCGCATATCCGCGTAGCGATCGCGCAGTTCGCGCGCCATGCAGCTTTCCATCACCGTCACCAAGCGTCCATCAGCCATTGGATTCAGCTCGCGGACGGGGCGGGGTGGACCCGCGATGATTCGATTCAAGATCTCGCGTGCTCCGCGCCCCTCATAGGGCGGCCGACCCGTTAACATCTCGTAAAGTACCGCGCCGAACGAATAAATATCGCAGCGTGTATCCTCAGCATCGCCGGCCGCCACCGCCGGCGACATGTACGGCGCAGTCCCCTCGTGGCTGCGGTTTTCAACATCAACGAGCGTGTCGTTGAACAGCGTGCGGGCCAGGCCGAAATCCGCTAGGCACGCGCGGCTGCTCGCTGCCAGCAACACGTTGGCCGGCTTCAGATCGCGGTGAATGATGCCGCTCCGATGCGCAAAACTCAGCCCGGCGGCTACCTGCGTTGCGATGTCGACGAGGGCGCCGTATTCCAGCGGAACCCCCGGCTTGATCAAGTTTGCCAGGCTGCCCTTTTCGAAAAACGGCATGACAAAATATGGGCCGGCCGGCCGATCGCACACTGCTTCCACCGGCACAATATTCGAATGCCGCAATCGTTTCAGGTGGCCTGCTTCTTTCAGAAACCGATGCACGACCTCCTGGTTCGAAACATATTCCGAGCGCACCATTTTGATGGCCACTTCGCCGCCGGACCCAGCTCGTCGGCCCAGGAACACCAGTCCCATGCCACCTGTTCCGAGCAATCGCACGATCTCGTACTCATCGAGGCAGGCGATCAACCCCGGCCGCGAGGGCGGCAGCAACATCCGCAAGGCAATCAACTCCGCCACTGGGCCGGCGAACGACGAAACCGGGGGCGCAAACGGCGATGGATTATTATATTCCACACTCATGCAAGGTCATTTGGCGGCAGAACCAGTCTGGTTCGGTGGCGCCGCAATTTTCTCCATGGCTCGCGAGAGTAAATCCCGGGTGGGCGCATCCAGCCACGGCTGCCCCAGCGTCCACGCCAGGCCGCGCCGCAAATCCGCATCCGCCAATTTGGTCAGGCGCTGATTCAATCGCACCAGCGCCGCGGCGATGCTGGTGTAATAGAGCGTTGTGGCGATCTCTGTCGGCAGACCGCTAGCCGGCTGATCGCGGTTCGCCTTGGCAAAATCCTTGATCAAAGACAACAACTCCACCGGCGGGGCCGGATGCTGAAACAAATCCGCGAAGCTTTTCAAGAGCAGCCCATGCGCCTGACTCAGGTATTTCAGGCGCGTTGCCGTGGGTGCATCAAACACCCCCAGGTCCACCAGGATCGGTGCCGCCATCTGATGCTTGAAAATGGCCGCCAATTCCTCGGGTTGCCACAGGCACGCTCCCTCTTCGCCGGACGCCAATATGGACGCCAGTTTATCCGCACGGCTTTTGAACACCGCTTCCGACGAATCAGAATTAAATTCGGACACAGCCATAACAACCAACTCTGCCATCCCTTACGCCAGACCGGCCACGATCTTGCAGAGAATTTAATGAATTTAGCCTAAAAAACCCTCGCCACAATCACGCAGTCAACCTCCGCAATCAGTGGCTGGTAACAACTACCGAATTCAGGTCATCCTGAGGGACGGCGGAAATGGCGCCTGGTTGGATCCGCCGTCCCTTCAGGACGGAGAATTGCTCCGGACTGGACCAGACACTTCGTGTCTGGCTAATTTCCATCGTCGCTCCGCGACTGGCGGACGAGACAAATTCCAAGCCAAGGTTTGGTAATCCCAAAGGGGCGACGGCACGCTGCGCCGTCTGGGCATCACAGCGAAATGCCCCTTCCTGTTTGCCCATCCCGTGAATTATGTTAGTCGGTCTGTCAAAAGATCAGTTTTCAGCCTTTAGCCTTAATCATTATCCCTGGCCGGATAACCGGCCGAGGAACTCTTCCAGTTCCTTGATTTCCTCGACGGTGGCGGCATCCTGGCCGGCGTAATCCTGGATGACTTTGTTCAGGTGCGACTTAAAGATTCGCTTGGCACTCAACAACGTATTCGACGCCTCCGACGGTGACTTTAGATGACAGCGCGCGATCAGCTCTTCATAGGGCGGCGGCTCAGTTTCGTTGAAGACCGGATCCAACAATTTCAGGCGGAATAACTCCCAAATATAGGATCGCCGCGGCTGATCGGCGGCGGGATTTTTGCAATCCGCCTCCATCCGCCGCAAGGCCTCGGCCAGGACAGTGCGAGCCCAAGCCAAATCAAACGCTTCAGCGTCGTTCCCCTGAGCCAGAGCAGGTTCAACGGCATGTGCTTCAATAATGGCCTGAACAGGACCCTGTTCATCGTCCAGAGAGACCGGCGGATTTTTGACTTCGGCCTTGTTCAGATAATCCAGGACGAAATTACGGAGACTGGACTTAAGAAAATCGCGGAAGCGCCCGCGATCCTGGTCGGCCTTGAGCAACCAGCCTTCTTTAAGGATCCGATCCTGGGCAAAATCCTGCAGCAGGGTCTCCGCTTGCGAATGTAAACCGGGAAAAGCCGACAGGAGAAAGATTTTCAACGGCCGCCAATAAAGCCGGATCAACTGATCCAATTGCTGTTGGGCCGCATCATCACTAGCGGCCTTATTCAATTGAGACCAGTCCGTGCGTGGAAAGATTGAATTCGGTGCCGAAGGGGGCCCGGAGGGGGTCGAGGTCGACCCTGACGATAAATCAGAGCTCGAATCTGAATCTGAACCGGAATTAGACGGTTTGCCTGCCATCAATTTGTTGGCGAACAAGTGAAGCTGGCCGCGCGGGCTAAGCAAGCTTATAAAATAATGATAAAGGCTGAAGGCTGAAGGCTAAAAAAGGCGGCGCGCCACCGCTCAAAACGAGGCTAACTGCTAAATTCTGAATGCCAAAATAGAAGGACCCAGGGCCCAGTCAGAGCACGGGGATGGGCCGAACGTCGGCCTCCAAACCGGAGGGTCTTATCAGGGGAGGCGCACCTCCATCTGCCTGTGGCTACCTTCTCCCCAGGGCGGAGAAGGTCCCACGCTGGTGGCGTGGGGCCAAGACGGAGGTCCAGTGCTCAAGGCAATGCCAAAGGCCGAATTCTGAACGCTAAAGTGCGGAACTGCACGGTGAGGGGCCCAGTCAAAACATCGGTAACACTTCTGGTGCAGAAAACGGGCAACACCTTCCTGGTTTGTAAGCTCCTTATAATCAATAGGAAAACGGTTTTTCTGCTTTCTGTGCAAGATCGGGATGGCGCACTCGTATTGGTGGGTGAAGGGCGATGAAGTGAAAGGCCCTGAAGAGTGCAGTGAAAGTAAATAAACTGAACAACAAAATTGAACTTAAAAAAGCTTATGAAAACTACTATTAAAATTCTGGTTGCGGCCGCGGTGATTGGGGTGGCTAGTTCCAGTTTGTCTGCGAATGCAGGTGTCAGGTTCGGATTGTCGATCGGGCTTCCGCTCCCGGTGATCGGAGTGTCGGCGCCGGTTTATGTTGCGCCAGCTCCGCTATATGTCGCTCCGGCTCCAGTGGTTGTTGCGCCGCCCGCAGTTGAGACTATGACGTACGTAACAGCGCCTTGTCCGGGTCCGCAATACGCCTGGGTGGCCGGTTATTGGTCGGTCAACCAGTATGGCCGGGTTTGGGTGCCTGGTGTCTGGCAATATCGTCCGCATGCGGTGGTGGTAGCGCATTTCGGCGGCGGTTATGGCTACGGTTATGACCATGGACATGATTGGAGGCATCGCTGAGGTGCGGTGAGGCAACCACTGCTCATTGGGGGATTCTCCAAGATAGCGATCGAAGGTTGGGCAAGTCTACGGGGTCGGCGGAACCGGACTAACCGAAGACGGGGCAGGGCGGGCGGGCGATGAGTGGCCTGCGCTCCCTGTTCTCTGATTCAAGTCTGAAGCCTCCTAGATCAGGGCCACCACTCAAAACAAGGCTGAATTCTGAATGTTAAATTCTAAATCAAAGGACAAGCAACGGCGGGTTAAGTGGGGCTTTATTTTGAGGGGATTTATGGGTATGATGGGACTTGACCACCATTTGGTTTGTTCTGCCGGGCGCGACGGTTGCCGGGTGATTAAAGTTTGTCTGCAAGATGCCGGAAATGGGCTCGTATTGGTTGGTGCGGGCTGTGGTGGAAACACCCCTAAACGGTGCTCGACAGAGTTTGGTGAAATTAAAATAAAATTTAAAACGGTAAGGGAAATGTTATGAAAGCCACGAGAAGTATGATCGGGGAAGGCGCGAGGCGAATGGTGCTGGGATGTGCAGTCGCGGGTGGGCTTTGGCTGGGTGGCGCGGGGCAGTCGTTTGCCCAGGTGGCGCCGGCGGATCTGCCGCCCGCCTTGCAACAGGTGGTCAATCTTTCCAAGGCCGGGATGAGTGATGATTTCATTGAAACGTACATCACGAATTCCGGCCGGACGTATTCGCTGAGCGTGGATGACATTATTTATCTCCATAGCCAGGGGGTGTCGGACGCGGTGATGAAGACGTTGATCCAGCCCGCTTCGGCGGCCAGCAGCTATGCGCCTCCGGTCAATCCCGTGACGACGGCGGCGCCAAATCCGGCCGACACAACGGCGGTGAATCCGGTAAGTCCGGCTGCGACGACGTTCATGCCACCGACGGTGGATGGCAGCGCGCCGCCGGCGGTTCCCGTGACGGAGGCAGCGCCCGCAACGCCGCCGACGCTGGATTATTTTCAAACGCAATTGGCGCCTTACGGGAATTGGCTGCAAGTGGGTGGTTATGGTTATTGCTGGCAGCCGGCGGTGAATCCGGGATGGCGGCCATATTTCGATGGCGGGCATTGGGTGGAAACGGATAGCGGCTGGTATTGGCAATCGGATTATCCGTGGGGCGACATTCCGTTCCATTACGGAAGGTGGGTTTACACGACGGTGGGCTGGGTGTGGGTGCCGGGTTATCAGTATGCGCCGGCCTGGGTATTCTGGCGACAGGCGGATGCGGACGGTTATGTGGGCTGGGCGCCACTTCCGCCAGACGCAGTGTTCGCCGACGGCTGCTGGTGGTTTCATGGTGGGCGGGTGGGCTTTGATTTCGATTTCGGCCTGGGATTCAGTTACTTCACGTTCGTGGATTACGCGCATTTCTGGGTGCATGATTACCGGACCTGTGTGTTGCCGGGCGATCGGGTGGCGTTCATTTTTGGGCGGAGTGTGGCGAGCAACCGTTTCCGCGAGGATCATGGGAATTTCTATAACGAGGGCTTGGATCGTGGTCACCTGGCGGCATTCACGCATCAGGAAATCCACCTGGAAAATGCGAATGACTTGCGCAACCAGGAGTTTCAACATAATGAAGAGATCCGTCGTGATCGCGTGTCCGCGTACCACAATCAATCAGGTGGCAACCAGGGTTGGTGGAACCACAATCAACCGCAATCCGGCAATTACCAGAACAATGGCCGTAACGGGAATCCGGGAGGCAATCAGCATCAACAGCCAGGGCAGCATTATAATTATAACTACAACAATAACGGCAATTACCACGTCAGTTATAACAGTCCTTATCACTATCAATCTGGCACGGGCTCGGGGGATGCGCGGTGGGCGGGGAATGGTCAATTGGCAACAACTTCTTATTCGTCCCAAAACAGCAGTCATGCGGTGATCCTCGGGCAGGCAAACGAGCGTCCGGCGGTGTCGTATGCCAGCGCTTACCATGTGAGCGCGAGTGCGCCGCAACATTATCAGGGTGGTTTCAGTCAGGGTGTTGGGATGCGGTTGGCGTACAGTGCGCCGGCGGCGAGTGCAAGCCATGGCGGGAGCCAGAGTCAGGGCGGGAATTACGCAAGATCGAATCGGTAAGCAGAATGCGGTGCGAGGCCGCGCGGGCCGCTCAGGTAAGGAAAAGGCTAAAATCTGAAGATAGTCGCTTTTGAGCCCGACCTCGTCTTCAAGCTCCGCTGCCGGGTTGGCTGCGGAGGGCTTTGAGCAGGATCATTTCGAAGACGCCAGCGAGTTCCATGCGCTGGATGAAGGGGGCGGTGAGACGGGTGGGTGCAAGTTTCTTTTTTTCCTCGGGGTCGGGCGCATTCAAGGCAAGCCAGTTGCCGACGCGGACTTCGTTGAAGATTTGGAGGAGCCGTTCCATTTCGCTACGTTTGACGCGAAGAAGAAAGCCTTTTTCGAAGGGCTCAAAGCGTGGAGGGCCCTGGAAGGTGGTGTTGACCCATTCCAGATCCTCTGCTTTCTGAGCCTGGAGCGATTCCTCGAGTAAACGCTGGTTGGCCGCGGCTTCGGGTAGATTGGCGGCGCGGGTGAGGCGGTGATGGTTGGCGGGCATCTGAGGGAACAGCGCAAGAAGGGTCAGCATGAGCCCTTTTTCCTGGGCGGTCAGGGCAAAGACGAATTCCTCTTCCTCGCGGGCGATGAGTTTCACGCGTTGTGTTCCATGGTGGCGTGGAGGTTGTATTTTTGGAGCTGGTGGACGTAAAACTCGGCCTTCTCCATGCTCTCGCGGACGAGGACGCTCTGGCCTTGCTCATGGACTTCGAGCATGTGTTTCTCCGCCTTCGGATGGTCCCAGCCGAACACTTGCTGGAAGACGTGGGTGACGTATTCCATAAGATTGACGGGATCATCCCAGCAAATGACCAGATAGCCAGGCTCCAAGCTGGGGTTCGAATCGGTCTGGCGTAATGGGTCTAGCTCCGGCAAAATGACCGGAGCCGCAGGGTTCGGCATTGGCAAAAATTAAAGTGTCGCGGGACGGCTGTCCAGTCGGCAGCGCTGCAGAGCCACAATATTTTACCGCCCGAGATCGATGTGTTGCTCAATTGTAACGAAGGACGGTCTTAATTTTTCGGGGCGGTTTGGGTATCTTCTCAAGATATGAACAACAAGGCAGCTAGCTTGATTCTGGTGCTCTTCACCCTGAGCGGTCTGGTGCAGGCCGCGTTGGCGACGGATGATTTTGGCGCGACGGACGCGGCGGTGGGGATGCGGACGAATGGTTTGGAGACGCCGATGAATCAATTGGTTACGCCGGCGGGCACGCTGGTTGAACTGCCTGGTATCCGGCCGAATGCGCTCGCGCTAAGCCCGGATGGCCACTTGCTGGTGACGTCGGGGCTGACGAATGTTCTGGTGGTGGCTGATCCGGCGACGGGAGCAATCCGGCAGAAGGTAAAGTTTCCGGCGGAAAACCGAGGTGCAATCGTGAATGCGGTCTCTCAATTGATTCTCGGGCCGGACAAGAAGGCGAAGCTGAGCTATACGGGCCTGGCGTTTTCGCCGGATGGTTCGCGGATTTATCTCTCCAATGTCAACGGCGACATCAAGGTGTTTGGCGTGGGCGCGGATCAAATGGTGTCTGGACTGTATTCCATTCCGCTGCCGCCCGTGAATTTCACGGGGCGTTCGAATGACATTCCAGCGGGGATCGCGGTTTCAGCGGACGGCTCGAAAATTTATGTGGCGCTGAATGTGGCGAATGAGCTGGCGGAATTGGATGTGGCGACGGGGGCGCTATTGCGGCACTGGAGTGTGGGGGTGGCACCGCTGGCAGTGGCGCTGGCGGGGAACAAGGTTTACGTGAGCAATTGGGGTGGCCGGCGGCCGGATAAGGATAGTTTGACGGGCCCGATCGGTGAGACGGGCAGGGTGCGCGTGGACGAGAATTCGATTGCGAGCGAAGGGTCGGTGTCGGTGATCAACTTGACGACCAGCCTGATGCAGAGGGACGTGCAGCCGGAGCAAATGGAGATTATAACGGGGCGGCATGCGTGTGCGCTGGCGGTTTCGCCAAACCATAAATTTGTGGTGTGCGCGAATGCGGGGGATGATTCGTTGAGCGTGATCGGGGTGCGCTCAGATACGCTGGCGGAATCCATTTGCACGCGACAAAGTCCCGGGGACCCTTTTGGCGCGCAGCCGTGTGCGCTGGCATTCGACAAGTCGGGCAAGAAGCTTTACGTCTGCAATGGGACGCAGAATGCGGTGGCGGTGGTTGATTTCAAACCGCACGAATCACAATTGATGGGGCTGATCCCGGCGGGCTGGTTTCCGGGGGCGATCGTATTTGATGCGCGGCGCGACCAGATTGACGTGGCGAACATCAAGGGGATCAGTCCGGAGCCGCAAGTGGCCAAGCAAGGCCATGGGATCGGCTACAATACACATCAGTATTACGGGTCGCTGTTGCTGGTGCCGGTGCCGTCGAACGGGAAGTTGAAGAAGATGACGCAAACGGCGCTGGCGAATTTGCGGTATCCGTTGCTGGCCGCCGCGCAATTACGGCCGCGCGAGAATATGACGCCAGTACCAGTGCCGGAGCGGGCGGGTGAGCCGGGCGTGTTTCAACATGTGATTTATGTGATCAAGGAAAACCGGTCGTATGATCAAGTGCTGGGTGATGAGGCGGCGGGAAACGGGGATCCGGATTTATGCATCTTCGGTTCGCAGGTGACGCCGAACCAGCACAAGTTTGTGACTGATTTTGCGCTGCTGGACAACACGTATTGCTGCGGGATTCTGAGCGCGGACGGGCATCAATGGTCGGTGAGCGGACTGGCGAGTGATTACGTGGAGCGCTCATTTGCAGGCTGGCCGCGGAGTTATCCGGCGGGTGGCGCGCCAGACGCTCGCGATGCCCTGGCGTATTCACCGGCAGGTTTCATCTGGACGGATGCCGCGGCGCACGGGCAATCGGTGGCGGATTTTGGAGAATTCACCACACCGCATCATGTCTGGCACATCACGGGGAAACCGGAAACGAGCTGGAAAGATTCGTACCTGAATTTCGAGAGCGGTGGGAATGCGATCGATTATTCGTGCGAGCCGGACATTGCCGGGTTGGAACCGTTCATCGTTACAAATTATCTGGGCTTCGACCTGGATGTGCCGGATGTGTTCCGTGCGGCGTGCTTCATCCAGGATTTGAAACAATACGAGGCGGCAGGGCATTTTCCGAACCTGGTGATCATCTGGTTGCCCGATGATCATACGAGCGCGACGCGTTACGGTTCGCCGACGCCCGAGGCGCAGGTGGCGGACAATGACCTGGCGTTTGGCCAAATTGTGGAGGCGGTTAGTCATTCGAGTTTTTGGACGAACACTTGCATTTTCGGGATCGAGGATGATCCGCAAAATGGCTGGGATCACGTGAGCGGTTATCGCACGACGGCGTATGTGGTGAGTCCCTATACGAAGCGGCATTCGGTGGTGCATACGCAGTATAATCAGACGAGTCTGCTGCGCACGATCGAGCTGATGCTGGGCCTCCCGCCGATGAATCAAATGGATGCAACGGCCACGCCGATGTTTGATTGTTTCACGAACTCGCCGGATTTCACGGCGTATGATGCGGTGACGAATTCGGTGCCGCTGGATGAAATGAATCCGCCGTCGCACAGGATTCTGGATTCGCAGTTGCGGAAGGATGCGCTGGTTTCGGACAAGTTACCGTTGTCGAAGGAGGATCAATGTCCGGAGGATGTGTTGAATCATATTCTGTGGCGGGCAATGAAGGGGAGCAAGGTGCCGTATCCGGATTGGGCAGTAAGGCCGACGGCGGATGACTAGCGGTGGGGCCTCCGTGGGCCATTGGGGGATTCTGTAAGGTTGCGCTCGAAGGTTTGGTAATTGTCGGGCGGATTCCTTGCGGGGGGCGGTTGCGGGGGCTGAATTTTTTTGAAAGGATTGGCAGGATTGCGGGAAATTGAGACTGCCGATGACCGGCAACAATCACGTCGTCTCTTCCGGAGGTGGTGATCAGGGGGTGAGGAGGAGGTAGAAGCGTTGAGCGTTGTTGGTGGCCGAGGGGTCGGTGAATTGGAATTGGCCGGGCGTGACTTCCACCACGCCGCCAAGCTGGGTCCAGTTTGTCAGGGGTAAAGACAGGTTAGTGGTCGCCAACACAGCAAACAAGGCGCCGGGACTGTTCGTGAAATTGAATTGGAACGCGCCGTTCACTTGCTGTTCGCCAGTCAATCTCGTTCGAGCGGGCAAGGGAACGTTGACGTTGACAATGCTGCTGGTGGAGGGGATGCCGTTGACGAATATCGTCGCCAAGGCGTACCCGGGCGGGAAACCCGTCACGGGGAGGGACGCGAATGAGTTCGTGCCCCAATTGGTGGTGGAGAGGAACGTCATCTGCCCGCCTTCCAGGCTGTGCAATTGAAGCAGGGGATAACTGGTGGATGAATCCTGGGAGTTGCCGCTTGAACCATCGGCGAAGCCGCGGAACTGCGCGCCGGTGACGACCAGACTGGCATCAAGATTCAGTGAGGTGGGCGCGAAGGTGATTTGCGGCCGCCAGGAATTGCTATAGCCCAGACCGGCATCAAACAATTCCGCAGTGGCGAGGGGAGTAACGGTACTGCCGGTCTGAAGGCTGCCAGCGGCGATCAGCACCTGGTTGTCCGGCAGCAAGGTGGCCGTGTGGAAACCTCGCGCATTTATTAACGACCCAACCACCGTCCACTTTCCCGTGGCCGGGTCATATAATTCCATGCTGGCGACGGTATTATTCAGGCCACTCAACCCCCCCACAACGAGAACCTTGCCATTGGGCAATAGCGTTGCGGTATGACCAAACCGTGGAGTATTGAGCGAGCCGGTCAGCGTCCAGACCCCATTGGTTGGGTTATATAATTCTGCCGCAGTGAGGCCGAGATCGGCAGTGCCCGACTGGCCACCCGCGGCCAGTACCAGACCATTGGGTAGCAAGGTCATGGTAAATTGCGAGCGCGGATCGAGCATTGAACCTGTTAAACTCCATTGTCCGGAGGCTGGATCGTACAATTCTGCGCGGCCAAGAGCTGCATCATTGCTTCCTCCGGCAATCAAAACCTTTCCATTTGGAAGCAATGCAGCCTGGTGTAACTCTCGTGGAAAGTTCAATGGTCCTGTCGTGGTCCAGGTTCCGGTTTTTGGATCATAGAGCTCGGCATTGGGATAAAAAAGTTGAGAACCCGGATTTATGCCACCGGCAACGAGCACCTGCCCATCCGCCAACAAGGTTGCGGTGGAAGAATTGCGAGAACTATTCATTGGGCCGGTGTCAGCCCAAGTTCCAGTTGCTGGATTATACAGTGCGGCGATAGTGGTGCCGCCATTGGCGACCAAAACCATGCCGTTGGGAAGCAGGGTTGTGGTTGCGTATTGGCGCGCCATGATGCCGGTATTGGACCAAAGCCCATTGGTGAAATTATAAAGCTCGGCATAGTTCCCGCCAGTTCCGCCGGTAATCAAAACGAGCCCGTTTGTCAGCAGGTTCGCTGTTTGACCATAACGCGCGGTGTTCAGATTGCCGGTCAAGGTGTTGGTTGCACTGGCATAATCAAAAATCTCGGTACTATTGGTGACGCCGCTGATGCCCGTGCCCCCAGCCACCAGCACATCGCCACTGGCCAGTAACACGGCGGTGTGTGACGCGCGGGCAACTTTTAGCACGGCATTGGTATTCCACCGGTTAGCAATTGGGTCATAGGTTTCGGTGCTTGAAAGGGAGGTGCTGCCAGCTCCGCCGGTTACGAGAACCTGGCCATCTGGCAGCAAGGTGGCGGTCTGATTCAGGCGGCTGGCGTTCATGGAGGCAACCACGGTCCAAGTTCCGTTGCTGGGATTGAATAATTCAGCGCTGTTGGTGGGGCCGGTGTTGCTGGATCCGCCCGCGACTAATACCTGTCCATTGGGCAGCAGGGTGGCGGTGTGATTCTGGCGGGCGGTATGCATTGCGTTGGTCGTTGTCCAAGTACGTGTGCCGGGATCATAAAATTCGACGTTGGTCACGCCCATAGTACTGATGTTGCCGTTCCAACCGCCGGCGACAAGCACGCGGCCATTGGGCAGCAACGTCGCCGTGTGGTTGCCGCGCGGGGTATTCAAAGAGGCGGTGATCTGCCAGATCCCCCGAGTGGGATCATAAATTTCAGCGCTATAAAGCACAGATCCATTGTAGCCGCCGGCGACGAGCACCTGACCGTTGGTCAACAGGGTCGCCGTCTGAAAATAGCGGGAAGAGTTCAATGAGCCAGTATTTGTCCATATTCCCGTGTTCGGATCGTACAATTCCGTGCTCGAAAGCGTCGTGCTGCCTTGCTTGCCCCCAACTACGAGCACTTTCCCATTGGGGAGGAGGGTGGCAGTGTGATAATAGCGGCTGGTGGTCAGGTTGCCGGTGGCGGTCCACGTCCCGGTCGATGGATCGTACAACTCTGCGGTCGCCACGGAATTGATGCCATTCCAGCCCCCGGCAACCAGCACTTTTCCGTCGGGCAACAAGGTTGCCGTTTGGTTTTGAAGTGCGGTGATCATCGGGCCGTTGGTGGTCCAAGTGGCGGCTAGCGAAGGCTGCGCTGGGGCGACGAGTAGAAGGAGTAGGGCGAAAGCCAGTGGAGTAAAAAGTCCAAGATGAGTCCTCATAAACAATCCTTGTAGTATTAGGATGATCAGCCTATGACTGTTTTGTAGCCGGTGTCGAGGTCTTTTCAAGGGAATCAGAGAGAAGGCTGAGGGCTAAATGGCAAAAATGAGCGAAAGAGGGCGCTGAATTGAAATTTGGCGGGACAGGTGTAGGTTGGTCTCATGAAAATGTGCCTGCTGATTTTTTGTCTGGTTGGGTTGATGGCGGGGGCGTCGGTCATGGCTTGCGGGTCAGGGCCGAAGCCGGTGCATTATGGGACGTTTGTTTGTCCAATGTCGCGGGCGAAGGCGCCTGTGGCGGCGGCGAAGAGTGCGGCGACCGGCAAGGTGAGCGCGCAAACGGTTGCCAAAGGGAATACAAAAGGCTGAGGTGTTTAAACGTGAGAGGTGAAATTTGAGACTTACGTCTTCTCCAACGTAAGCTTGGTCAAACGCTGGAGATCGTCCGGCGTCCCTGCCAAACGGAGGTCCTTTTCGAACGCAACCAGACACTTGGTGTGTGGTTGATTTCCGGTTGTGACTCCGGCTCGAGTCGGGACGGCAGACGCATCAAATCATGACAGTTGACCGACAAGCATGTGGTCCGTGAACAACCGTTTACTGTGATTGGAGGTGGCCCCAGACTTGAACTTCGGACAGGGCGGGCGGGTGCTTTGGCTGGTTCACGTTCAGGGTGACACGGAGGAAACGGCCGGGGATTTCCATGCCGATATTGATTTCATTGGTTCCGCCGAGAAGGCGGCGGCTTTCGTTAGCGAACACTTTCCAATTGGTTCGATCTGGGGAGATTTCTATTTTGTAGCGATGATTGCCGGGAGTGGGAAACACGAGCTGGGTTTTTTTGATGACGAGCATGCGTTCCAAATCGACTTCCCACCAGGCATTAGTTTCGCCTTTCGCGGCCTGCCAGAAGGTGGAAATATTCCCGTCGTTGGCGAGGCTGGAGCCATGGCCGGGAGCCTCGCTGCTGGCGCGCGTGGGGTTGTCGCGTCCAAAGATGATATTCGTGCTTGTCGAGGCGGAGTTGGTCAGGGATTTATCAAAACGCACATAGGGACGTGATTTGGCGATGGGAGACTGGCCGGCAACGAAGTCGGGTCCACCGGAAGAAGTGATGATCAGGCTGGCGTCCCCAAGTCCGGGCGAGCTGGCGCGGATCACGGTTACGCCGGAATTGTAGGAACGAAATTCGATGGCGGCCTGCCCGTCGCGGATCGCGATATCTGAATTGGGATCGAAAGTGATGGTGCGACCAGTGGGGAATTCACCGGGGCCGGATTGGACGGTGAAAGTGACGGGCGGGGAATTGCTGAGCGGAGTGCCATTGGAATCGATGACCGTGGCAATGACCTGCGCGTCCTCGGTGCCATCAACGGACTTGAGAAAAGTGTGGTCGGTGGTCAGCAGCAATCCGGAGGGTGTACCACCTGCAGGCCAAGGGGGCGGAGGGATCCTCAGGTTTTCGTTGCGGTACCAATACCATTGGCGTTTGGGTAGGCGGAAATAATCCACCATGCCCATGCAGCCGAAATGGCCGGCGATGCTGCCGTGATCAAAGCCACACCAGAGGGCTTGACCGCTACGCCAGGCGAACTCCTGCGACTGGAGGTCACCCCAGCCTGGGGCGTAATTGCCTGGGCGGTCGGCCACGGTGGAGCCGTACTCGGTGACGACGTTGGGAATGCCGGGGTCCATGAAGAGACGCGCGCCGTCGCCGTTGTAGCCAGCCACATCGCCGAGCTTGTCGATGTCACCGCGCTGGCAGCCGCCAATGGCAGCGGGGCGGGTGGGATCAAGTTGGTGGGTGAGGGCGACCAGATCCTTCAAGAAACTGCGAACCTTAGGCAAGGTGGAAGGGTCGGTGAAGAAGACCTCGTTATCCATGCTCCAAACCACGATGGAGGGGTGATTGCGATTGATGCGGATTTCATCGCGCAAACTTTGTTTCACGCTTTCCTCGAAACCTGGCTGGTTTTCCGGTTCGGGCGGATACGCGCTGCTGCCCCAGGGATTTTTGAAGCCGGCGGTGCCCCAGAAACAATTCTCAGACCAGAAGAGGACGCCGAGTTGATCGCAGGCGGCGGCGAAGGCGGGTGCGTGGGGATAGTGGGAGCCGCGGATGAAATCGAAACCAGCGTCCTTGACGAGTTTTACGTCGCGGAAAAATCCGCTATCGGCCACGGCATCGCCCCAACCGGCATGATCCTGGTGAACGTTTACGCCCTTGAAATAGTAATGGCTGCCGTTGAGGAAAAACCCCTGGTCGGCGGTCCATTTAAACCAGCGGAAACCGAAGGTGGTTTCATAGCGATCAGCAATCTTGCCGTTGGAAAAGAGGCGGCTGACAGCCCGGTAAAGAAAGGGATGATCAGGGTGCCACAGCTTGGGATTGGCCACGGGCGGGGTGGTTTGATCGAAGGTGACGGTCGCGCCGGCAGGGAGGGTTTGATCCGAATCGATACGGGTGGCGAGATTGCCGAAAGAATCGAAAATATCGGTTTCCAGTTTGCATGAGGCGGGCGCGGTGCTGTCGTTGGCGACCTCGGTTTTGACATTGACGATGCCTGAGTCCGCTGAGACCTGCGGGGTGGTGATGAAGGTGCCGTACCAGGTGATATGCTGCGGGCTGGTCACGACTAGCCAGACATTCCGGTAAATGCCGCCGCTAAAGACGTGTTCGCCGGCGCGCGGGGCGATTTGGGGATTCCAATTATTGTTGAGACGCACGGCGACGACATTATTACCGGGTTGCACGGCCGCGGTGATATCGAAGGTGAAGCCGGTATAGCCGCCCTTATGTTCGCCGATGCGCTGGCCGTTCACAAAAACCTCCGCGTCCTGGAAGGCGGCGTCGAAGTCGAGGCTGATGCGTTTGCCGGACCAATCGCCGGGCACCGTGAAATGCTTCCGATACCAGCCGTACCCGGTGTAAAACTGGGAGGAGAGGAAATAAGGCTCACTGAAGGAATGGGGCAGGCCGATGTTGTCCCAGCTGCGATCGTCGTAGGCGGTGGCCTCGGCGCCGGGATGATCGCCTAATTGGAATTTCCACTCGCGATTAAAATTGAGGTGCAGGCGCGGAAACAAATCCGGGGTTTGGGCGAGCGCGAAGTCTGCGAAGGTAGCGGCTACAAGAGCGAGGATGACCGAGGCGAACAGAATGAGTGGATAGATTTTTTTCATTGGCGATATTGCGGCCCGGCGCACGGGGGACTTTACGTCATTGTCAGTGCTAAGGGCGGCTCAAGATTAGCTTTGGGGGACTGGGAGCGTCCACCAATTAAAATTACGACAAATGTAGCATGGATCAGAATGCGCGATGCGAATTAATGTTTGAGGTTCAGGGCATTTCGTCAGGTTGCGTGGCCATTTTATGCCACGTGACTTGGCTGAATGTCTTTTGACAAAGTGTGATTTTCAAACCTACACAATTGAGGTTGCAACAATGTTCAAAATTACTGCATCACGAGACCGGAGACCGGCTTTCACGTTAATCGAATTATTGGTGGTCATCGCCATCATTGCTATTTTGGCGGCGCTGCTGTTACCGGCGCTAACGGCAGCCAAGAGCAAGTCGCTGCGGACTTCATGTATGAACAATCTCAGGCAATTGGAAACTGCCTGGTTAATGTATAACGGCGACAGCAACGGTCGCCTCGCCTCGTGCTGGCCGTTCGATCCCGGCACTCATGCCATTAACGAGAGTGCCTGGATCCTGGGAGTGGCGACGACGGATAATATTCCCGGTTTTGGTGTGGTGGATCCCGGCACGCTGGATGGCACCAACAAGGATTCCCTCTCGCGGGGCACGCTTTTTTCTTATAGCCAATCCTATGGCATTTACCATTGTCCCAGCGACCAGCGCAACATCTCGGGGGTGCCGATTCTCCGCAGTTATTCCATGAACAACTGGATGAATGGGGAGCCCTTTGCCAGTCCGGCCAACAATTTCGACACGGCGCACCGGCTCTTTCAGAAGGACGCCGGCATTATCGTCCCTTCGCAGCTCTATGTTTTTCTGGACGAAGACGGCAGTACGATCAACGACGGCATGTTTGTGGTGTACATGGACCCGGCTCAGGGCTTTCAAGATGAGCCTTCGCTACGGCACAAGATCGGCTACCCGATCACCTTCGCTGACGGGCATGCGGAAATCTTCAAGTTCAACAACGGTTATGACAACCTGCTGCAGTTGGAAGCCGTCGCGACGATTCCAAATTGATTCTCGCACCGGGTTTGGCGCAGGCTGGGGTCCGCAGCGTTTCTTGAATCAAGGTGAACTTCAGCGATTGACGGCGGCCATGGATTGGGCGGGATAACGGGTGCCGGCGGTGGCACCGATCGGTGCGGCTTCATTGAGTTCAGCCAGGTCCGCCGGCGATAACTGGAGGCGGAGGGCGGCGACATTTGCTTCGAGGTAATGGCGACGCTTGGTGCCTGGAATGGGGGCGATGTCCGCGCCCTGGGCCAGCACCCAGGCGAGGGTGAGTTGGGCGACGCTACAATGCGTGCGTTTGGCCAAGGACTCCAAGCGGTTGACGATGCCGAGATTTTGCTGGAGGTTGTCACCTTGGAAACGCGGGCCATTCCGGCGCCAATCATTGGGGGCCAGGTCGTCAATATGTTGAATCGTGCCAGTGAGGAAACCGCGGCCGAGCGGGCTGTATGGCACAAAGCCGATGCCCAATTCGCGGCAGGCGGGCAGGATTTCCGCTTCCACCTCTCGGCACCACAGCGAGTATTCGGTCTGCAACGCAGCAATGGGATGGACTTTGGTTGCGCGGCGGATGGTGGCGGCCGCGGCTTCGGACAGACCGAGATAGCGAACCTTGCCGGCGCGGACCAGTTCGCTCATGGCGCCGACGGTTTCCTCGATAGGCACTTGGGGATCGACGCGATGCTGGTAATAGAGATCAATCACGTCGACGCCGAGGCGCTGTAGACTGCCCTCACAGGATTGCCGGACGTAGTCCGGGTGCCCGTTCACGCCGACGAATTTTCCTTGGGCGTCGCGAACGTTGCCGAATTTGGTGGCGAGGATTACGCCGTCACGGCGGTCCTTAATGGCGCGGCCGACGAGGCGTTCATTTTCACCGCAGCCATACGCGTCGGCGGTGTCGAGGAAATTTACTCCAAGATCCAGGGCGCGGTGGATGGTGGCGATGGATTCCTGGTCATCGCGCGACCCGTAAAACTCGGACATGCCCATGCAGCCGAGGCCCTGGGCGGAGACGGTCAATCCTTGAGTTCCTAATTTTCGTTGTTCCATATTATTTTGATAAAGAATTTCCAAGGCTCAAGCTGCCATCGTTCGGTGACAATTCAAATTGCTGCGTGTGCAGTGAAGCGCTGGTTTTGGCTGGAGGGCTTCGAGAAAAGTATAGACACTGCAATGGTTGAGCTTTGATTCGTTTACCGGTATTAAGATCGCAGCGCGAGCCTCTTTTCGGTGGCTTGTGGGAGAGTCTCCCAAGCCCTGCTAAACCTCCTAATTCGTTAACTTCAGTGAGTGTTCGAGTCGATGATCGATTGCTGAAGAATAATTAAAAGCCAGGGTTTGCACCAAGATTTCAAGGAATCAGACGCGTGGCGTGATCCATCAACCAAAAGACATCCATGTTAAAAGCTTTCAGCGGCGTGGGATATTTTTTGACAACATCCGGCACCGGTGCGGCGCGCAGCAAGGGGCTGGTCCATTTTTGGACCTGAGCATGACCATCGGCAAAGGAGAAGTTCGCCCCTCTATTATGGTACTGCGCAGGATAATCGCAGATGTCTTTCGTGGTATTTGGATAGGTCAACATATCCGTCACAAAAAAACCGTCGTTGATTCGGTCCATCGGTTCTTCGACAAAGACAAAAACTTGCGCCGGGCCGGGCGTCATCAGATCGGACATGTGATAATAAACGCGGTACTCGCCGCTGGTGGTTCCGAGCCGCGTGTTTGACCATGACATGATTGCGGGATTCCCTTTCGCGTCACCGCGGCCACCCACCCAGTTCAGCATGGAAACACTGCGCACGCGAGGCCGGACCTGGCCGGCGACCAGCACCACGCTGGGATCGGCGGGGCACTTGAAGATGGCGGCATTATTTCCGCATTCCGGCCAGAGCGGACTCTTCATGATGTCCACGCGGGGATCCCAATTGCTGGGGTTGTTGGGATTGTAATCCAAATTTCCGGTCATCCAAGTGGTGGGGCCACCCTTGGCGGTGGGGAGGCGATCATGGGAATCTTCCACATACATGCGCCAGGCCAGCATTAATTGCCGGTTATTATTGAGGCACTGGATACCCGTCGCCTTGCCTTTGACATAGGAAAGCGCGGGCAGCAGTAATGCCACCAGGACGGCGATGATGGCGATTACCGTCAGCAGTTCGACCAAGGTGAAGGCGGACAACCCCCGGCGGCTGCAATTTGCATTGAGTGTTTCGGCGCGCATAATGCTGGGAATCCCACCAACGGTAAAATATTTACGGCCCGGCCCTGCTTTACCTGGATTAGGCGGTAATTCGTGCGTCGATTCAAGCCCTGATTCTGAACCACAATCTTTTGTGACAGGATGCACAGGATGGAGACGGGATGGTATACGGCTGAACGCTAAATGCTGAAAGGGGGCCAAGGCAGTTATAAGATAAGAGGCCGCAAGGGCCATTTTTGGAAACCTCGTTTGACTGGTTGGGCGTTTTTCGTGTCCTGTACATTTATTGGTTTTGTTCAGGGCTCCAGTCGATGATCGACAGCAGGAGTGTCGCCCCACCGACTCAATGGGCTTTACTCCAAGCGGGGCAATATTTATCGATTCAGGGGGGCTATTTCGGCGGTCAATCCCGGGATGGTTGATACAAGCCGAGGATTACCACGACATAAACCATTGCCAAAGGGCTGGAAAACAACAGCAACAACGGCCAAAGATTGCTCTGTTGCTCAAAGGCTTTGATGGTCACGGTCAGGACATAGGCCATGGGAATTGCCGGCATGAGGGATGCCCAGCGCCAGCCGCCCGGCAAACGGACTACGGCCACGATCTGAGCGACGACATAGATCGGAAAGCAGAGGAAAAAGGGAATCATCATATAGTAATATAAATTTTGTGGACCATTGCCCCGGCGACCAGATTTCGACCCAGGATACGGAATGCGCGGATGAATGCTTTCATACCTGAGAGTTTATCCGCCCAGGAAAAAAGGTGTTAATTGATAAAAAAAGTTCGTTGATTGACTGGCTCGATGCTGGAAAAAAGCGTTCAATCCAGTGGAAGCGGGCTAAAAAAGAATGACGAAGGGAACCGGGGTGTTTTCCCCGGCAGAGAATTTAGCAGATCGTTTAAAGACGGGCCTTGGCCATTTCAACAAAACTTTCAATGCCAAAATGAAAAATGAAGAACGGTAGAAAGGGGCACTGGTTAAACCTGAAGTGGTTGGCCCATTTCCCGGAGATCTTTGTATAAATGAACCCGCCCGCAATGTTTTCGCCTGGCATCGATGGCGTAACCGTTTTTTGATAAAATCCCATTAATCCAAGCGTCGTTGAAACTTCCAGAATCTTGACCGATCGCGAAGGGGCAACCGATTCAACATGACGGAGAAGTGACGAGCCATGGCCTTGGCGGCGCTGCTCCAACCCAACGGCGATGTGAGTGATCTCGCCAAATTCCCTCCAACGTCCATTGGGTTGTTTATCGACCAGCAACCCAACCATTCCAACTATCTGATCGTCACTGAGACTGATCCAAAAGGTCGTGCCGCGTTGTACAAAGCGCAATGCCATTTCCTTGGCCCAAGCGTGATGGCTTGGCTCTTCCGGATTGAACAGACTCTGCTGAGCCTCACCAAATAAACCTGTTATCGTATCCACCTTTTCAGGCACGAGCTCAATGAAGTTGAGAACCAATTTGGCCATGGTGTGTATAAATGATTAAGGCCTAATGTGGATTATGCGACTATGTAGCGTCAGGCTGCCCGAAAGCTGCCGGCTTTTCGATGCCATTTTCTTTTCTAAAGAGATCTTCAATCAAACGGCCCGGTCCAAAGCCGGTTGCCCCACTAATTCGCATATTCAAACGATAACGTCAGGTTTTCCGCCTGCCGCTCTTGCAAAGCAAGGTATCACTGTCCTTGGATGAGGTAAAACAGGCTGGTACTGGTCGGTGAAACGACGACGTTGGTTGCCGTGGTTGGGCTGCCGAGAACCTGCCAGACCGGGTTGATCGGATTGGTGGTCGTCAGTACTTGATAGGGCGGAACACCGCCAGACCAGGTGAGCAGGAAGTTGGTGCCTTGATTAAGAATTGTCTCGTAGATCGGAATGGCGGTGACGCTGACATACATGGTGGCGCTGGTTGACAAGCCGCCCAAGTCGGTCGCGCTCACCACAAAAGAGTTGGTGCCAGCATTGGAGGAAAGCGGCATTCCGGACAAGTCGCCATTACCTGCAACATTGAGCCAGGAGGGTCCACTGATTTTGGAGAACGCTATGACATCACCAAAGTTTTGATCGCTGGCATTAGTTGCGATGGTGGCAGAATAGATTTGTCCCGCGAGGACCGAAGGCTCGGTGAAGGGATTGCCGGCAAAGACCGGCGGATTATCCGCGTTGACTTGAAGATTCAAGAAGCCAATGCCCGACAACCCGCCGGAATCCACGACCAAGAGGAGAAAACTGTTTGCTCCGAGATCCGTTCCGGACGGCGTGCCCGAGATGACGCCATTAGTGGCGACGTCAAGCCAGGCTGGACCGGTAACTTTGTAAAAGCTGAGGCTATCGCCCGCAACTAGGTCGGGATCGGCAGCGTTGGTGGCGATCGATCCGTAATATGGCACGCCGACCGTGGCGGCCTGCTTGCCGAAGGTCTGGGGCGAGAATACCGGCGGACTGTTCACATAAATGGTCATGACGGTCGTGTTGGAAGAACCGCCCAAATTCGTCACACTGACCACAAAAACATTAGTGCCGGCATCAACCCCCTGGGGTATGCCGGAAAACGTTCCATCAGCCGCCAGGCTGAGCCAGGCTGGGCCGCTCACGATGGCAAAGGAAAGCACATCTCCTTGAGCGAGATAGAGTGTGGTGGCATTCGTGGCGATGTTCCCGGAATAATCCTCGTCCAAATTCGCCCATGGTTCAGCAAACGGACTGGTGATGAATGTCGGCGGCGGGTCGGCGATGACAAGGATGCTCATGCTGGCGGTGGCCGACACGCCGTTGGTGTCGGTCAGGCTTACCAGGAAAACATTGGTGCCGATATTTGCATTGGCGGGAGTGCCAGAGAGCAGGCCGTTGGTCGAAACACTCAGCCACGCTGGTCCGGCGACCTTGGCAAATTGCAGCGTATCTCCGGCGGGTGCGACGGTCTTACCAGTCATGGTTGAGGAATACGGTAAAGAGGAAACGGCGGACGAAACGGAAAAGGCCCGGTTGGTGAAAACGGGTACGGTGAGGCAAAAAATAGTTCCATTCCCACCGCCGGCTGAGGGATTAAATCCGATTCCGCCGAAGACGGTGGTCCCGTAAAAGTTGCCATCGCTGGCTTGCACCATTGCTGCCTGCGGGCTGGCGCCATTCAATCCATCAAACCAGAGCAGAGTGGTCAAGGTGCCGTTTGTGGTCACCATGAACACTGTTCCCTGCCCCCCGGCACCACCGGCTGAGGTGGTGCCGTAGAGGTTGCCATCCGTGCCCTGCACTAAGGCACCTGCAGGACTGCTGCCATTGGTGTTGGCGAAGGAGCATAAGGTGGTCAGCAGGCCATTTGTGGTCAGACTAAATACCGTGCCGAATCCATTGGTTCCGCCATTCAGGGTCGTGCCATATAAATTTCCGTCGAGGCCCTGAATCACGCCGGCCTGGGGATAGCTCCCGTTCGCGTAGGTAAAAGAAGCTAAAGTCGTAAGCGTGCCGCTGGTGGTTATTCTGAACACAGTCCCATCACCTTGTGCCCCACCTTGAACAGTCGTGCCGTAGAAAGAACCATCCCTGCCCAAAAACAAGCCTGCATAGGGGTAGGCACCATCATTGGCATCCGTGAAAGCGTATATTGGGGTGACCACGCCAAGGGGAGTCATCCGGTAAACTGAACCGTAGGAATATGCACCGCCCTGATAAGCTGTGCCGTAAAAATTTCCATCCGGACCCCGAACCAGACCAGCGGACGGATTGGCGCCGTCGCTGCCGTCGGTGAACGAGTAAAGCGGCGTCACGGCGTCGGTCGGCGACATTCGTAAAATTGCGCCGTAACCATCGCTGCCACCTTCCGTCGCGGTTGCATAAAGATTGCCAATCGCATCCTGCAGCAGAGGGCCGCGAGGACTTCCGCCGGCACTCCCATCATTAAAATCATAGAGAATGGCAATACTGCCGGCCAATTCCGTTCTAAAAAGTGTGCCATCAAAGCTGGAACCGCCACCCGCGTCCGCGCCGTAGAGATTGCCGTTTTGGGCTTGAATCAGTCCGCCATAAGGGTAAGCACCAGTGGTGGTGCCATTAAAAAATAGAAGAGTCTTCAAGGCAGCCGAGGGAGAATTGACGGAGACCACGGAAAGGGCGGCCAGCTTGCTGGAGACTGAGAAAAGCGAATTGCTCACCACCACTGAATAATTTCCAATGCTTGCCATGGTTACGTTGGAAATGGTCAGCGTGCTCGTGGTAACGCCTGAAATATTTCCCACATTCGTCAGTGCGTTCCCATTCAACAGCCACTGATAGGTTAACGGTTGATCACCAGCGGCAGTGACCGAAAACGTGGCGGATGTCCCCGCAACACGCGTCAGGCTGACGGGCTGGGTGGTAATGGCGGGAGGGGAAAAGGAGACGTCGAGGACCGCATAATCGCTGGTGATACTGTTGAAGGCGTTGCCAACGATGACCGAGTATAGCGCGGCATCGTTGAAGACGACATTCGTGATTTGCAAAGTGGCGGTGGACGAGCCGGAGATGGCTCCCCCATCAGTCAGGTTTACACCATCTTGCTGCCATTGATAAGAGACCGGACCGCTGCCGGAGGTGGCCACGGTAAAAGTGGCGCTGCCGCCGAGGTAGGCTGATTGATCAGCCGGCTGCCCGGTGATTTGCAGAGGGCCGCCCAGGCTGATCTTGAAAACGGTTCCATCGCCGGCAGATCCCCCGGTTTGGGTGGTGCCAAACAAGTTGCCGTCAGTTCCCTGGATCAATGCGGCAGAGGGAGTGGAGCCATTGTAACCTTCAAATTGAACGAGCGGATTCAGCGGACCCGTCGGCGCGATTTGAAATACGGTGCCATAGCCATAGGTTCCACCCGATTGCGCGGTGCCATATAAATTGCCATCGGAGGCTTGAAACAATCCACCCCACGGATAAGCCCCGTCGCTTCCCCCGGTAAACGTGTGAAGGGTCGTGAATTCCCCGGTTTGGGTCACCTTAAACACCGTACCATCAAAAGAGGTGCCGCCTTCGTAGGCCGTGCCATAAAAATTGCCGTCCACACCCTGAACCAGCCCGGCAATCGGGATGGCACCGTCACTGTTTCCCGTGAATGAGTAAAGGCTCGTCAGGATGCCCGAAGGCGTTATTTTGAAGATGGTTCCAATCCCATTCGTACCGCCATTTTCGGTGGTGCCATAGAAATTGCCGTCACTCCCCTGCACGAGCACCGGCGACGGGTACCCGCCATCCGTATAATTAAACGAAACCAAAGTGGTTAGTAGACCCCCGGTGGTCATGCGAAACACCGTGCCGTAACCGTAAGCGCCGCCTTCGAGAGTTGTGCCGTAAAAATTACCATCGCTACCCTGCACAAGCCCGGCAGTCGGGTACATGCCATTATTGCCGTTCAAAGTGGTCAGCAACAGGAATGAGCCCCCGGTAGCAATCCGAAACAAGGATCCATCGCCATAATAACCACCCGAAAAAGCCGCGCCGTAAAGATAGCCGTCCTTGCCCAAATCAAGGCCTCCGTAGGGAATGGCGCCGAGGTTTCCGTTAAAAGAATACAGAGTTGTCTGAAACCCATTGGTGGTAACCCTGAACACCGTCCCCTCGCCTGAGTAGCCTCCCTCGATGGTGGTACCGTAAAAATTTCCATCCCTGGCCTGGGTGAGCGGGCTGTAAATTAGCTGGCCGGAATTCCCGCTGCCGAAGGAGCTCAGGGTTGACATGGTGACACCCGGAGCTGTAACGACCACGGTTGACAGGACGGCGCTGGTGCTGGTCACTGAACCAAGAGCGTTGCTGATGGTAACGGTATAATCACCGACATTCACGGGCTGAACGCTATTAATTGCCAAGACGGAACTGTTTGCGCCTGCCACGTTGGCGCCATTCGACACATTAGTTCCATTCAACTGCCAAAAATACGAGTAGGGGGTATTGCCGACCACCGCGACGCTTAAGCTTGCGGGCGCGCCCGGCAAGACTGTTTCATTCGTGGGTTGCTGGACAATAACGGGCGCAGACGGAATAATGGTCAGCGCCGCATTGGAACTGACCAAAATGCCCGCCGCATTACTGAGAATAACGGAATACGATCCGACATTGGCTAAAGTCACGTTGCTCACAGTCAACGTGCTGGTGGCCGAGCCGGAGAAGAGACCACCATCGGTCAGGTTGGTTCCATTTTCCTGCCATTGATAAAACATGAGCGCGTTGGTGGCAATTCCGACATTAAAATTTGCCGCCATGCCCACGAGCAACGCCTGGTCGGCAGGTTGGGAGGTGATGACAGGCGGAGTAACGATAGCCAAAATCGCCACACGAGATTGGTTGAATGTATCGTTCCAATTTGAAAACAACAAAGTTGTCGAATAGCCTCCCGCGGAAAAATTCGTTACCTCAGGGACCACACTCAACGTGACGGTCGCTGCCGGGCCGCCTTGAGTCAGCACGCCAACGGACGGAGTGACAGTGAGCCAGGAGGAAGTATTCACGAGGCTCCAGCGCAAGGAACCGAGAGCCTTATTGGTCAATGAAAACGTCTGTGTGGCTGGGGTAAACGGGCCACCCACCGGGCCGGTGAAAACTACCGCACCGCCCGGCGTGATGCGCAAAGGTTCCGGAATGGCCAGGGCGTTGAGTAAATTACTGCCCTGCGGGGTACCCCAACCGGTGCAAAGATCATAACCAGCCACCGCCGAAAACCTGGAGGGACTCTCGGAACTCTCATTGTTGCCGGTGGCGATGTCGTGAAAAAGATGGGTGTATCCCAGGACGTTTGACCCTTTCCCCATGCCATAGACGACTGGGTTGATAAACCCGACCGTCGGTTCGCCGTTTGTCAGGGCCAATTGGTTGACCAGCGCAGTAAAGGCCGCCCACAAGGGGGTGGCACAACTCGTCCCGCCGAAAGCCCCGGCGTGGCCGTTACCATAAATGACATAGACATTGTCAGCCGTCATGGCGACATCGGGCAGGTTTCGCCTGGTGGTTGATCCCTGGTTGGCGATCATATTGATGCCCTGCTGCCAAGAGGGAATCGGAATGACGGTGCTGATGCCGCCGCTACTGCCAGTCCCGCTGCCCCAGTTCCATACCGTTTCCGACTCCCAGGCACCACCGGGACCGCTAGTGGTCAGGGTTGTTCCGCCAACAACGGTTATGTTAGGGTCGTCGGCCGGGGTGGGAATCGTACCGGTATACGCATCGCTGTCGCCGGAAGCGTTGAAGAAAGACTGGCCCTGCGCGGCAAATTGCAGGAATGCCTGATCGCTTCCCGCGTCGGTCGAATAGGTCCACGAAGCGCCAATCTGTTTGGCCACATCATCCGTCGCCATGCGGTTCAAAATATCATCGGTGCTGGAACCTTCATAAACGAGCACTTGTTTGAGACCGGGCGCCATGGAAACCGCCATTTCAATGTCGAGGGAAACTTCGTCATTGCCACCGCCCGCCGCTCCATTGTAGCCATCAATCAATACCGCACTCACCGGTACGTTCGGCAGGCTCGCCAGTTTTTCGTAAGCGGTGATATCGTTCTGGTAATAACCGGAATCAAATTCCAGAAGACCTACGGTTTGGCCCGATCCGGTCACTGGTGATCCAGGAATGTAAGCGGCGCGAAAATCATTTCCGAGATAGCCGCCACTGGGTCCGGAACCAGTAAGATTGGGTTTTACCTGTTCTGCCGGAATTGGCCGGAGGCATGGGTGGGGCAGGAAATAGTTATCCAGACCGCTGACCGCCAGTACCGGCACGTCGAGGTCCAGCGACGGGGCGGTGTCCGGCGCATAAAAGGTCCGCGAACTTTTGGGATCCTGATATTGATTAATGGAAACGTGAAAGGCGCGCTCAACATCAGCCACTGTTCCCTCGACGCTCAACAATGCCCGATTGGAATGCTTTCGTGTCACGATTAATCCATGCGACTGCGCAAATCTGGTCACCGCTGCATAGTTCGACTCGCTGGGGCCAAACCGCGCCGCGAACTCTTCCGGGGTGAGAAATTGGTGGTAATTTACGCTGCTCGGATCATAGAGCTGTTGGAGGAGGTTGGTCAGCCCCGCCCGGTCGCGCAAAGGCAATGCAATGGAAAGATGCAGCCGATTCCAGCGTGAACTATGACGCAGGACAGGCAAATTGGTGGTCACGTTGGAGACGCTGGCGGGCAGGAATTGTCGCGCCCCGGCCGTCGAAGTCAGGGCCAGCGACCCAAGCAGAAAAAGAGAAACGAACGGGATTCGGATGCCGCTTTTTATGATGTTAGCCAGGTCAGTCCGGGCGAGCTTGCAGAAGATGTTTTTCATAAGATGTTTGCGGGTTTGAAATTGCGGTTGTTTGGTAAAACTCCATTTTGGTTTCAGTACATCCGGCATTTGCCTTCTAACGTTTGTCCACGACCAGCGTCGGCCTGACTCTGGCTTCCCTGCAAATCCAAAGAGCAGTAGGTACTTCCCCGATGCGATGTCACCGCCCCGGTGGATCCCAGTACTCCTTTGCATTGGTTGCTTCGCTTACCTCAGGTGCCGGCGGTGGCCAATCCCAGTCGGTCATTTGACCTCAAGCGGTTGCGAAAAACCCACGCGGCACCGCCTGCTTTGCCATTAGAAAACGATCTTCCTTGAATGGCTAATGACTTCCGCCCCGATCTTGATCTGTTTTTAAACAACGGCGGCCAAGCACAGAGACCACCTCGCGCCGTAGTAACCTGCCCGGAATAAATCAAAGGCAAGCTGTGTTAAATTGGTTGTGGCGTGGCCAAGATTTTACAACTGATTGCGCCCTCGAACAAGTTTGAATTTGCTTAAATTTTTGGTCTCGTTCTGAGTGAAGCACATTTACAAAGGTCCATCAAGATGTATTAATTTGAAATATATATAAGTTTATAGATTTAAGTTAAACTTATTATAACAATCTCCAGTTTCGGGTTTTGAAGGCTGGCCAATTGAGTCCCGGTCGGCAAAAAATGTTGCCTCCCATCAATTGTCGCGTTCCAGCGTGTACATGCCGCAACCTGAGCCGGCTGAGGTTTTGAACCCGGTTGGTCGTTGCTTGACCGACCCGACGCAAATCATCAACTGGTTGTTGATCAGCCGGTAAATGCACTTCTGGCTTTCGCCTTTGGCAGGGCCATCGACGTGAGTCATGATGAGGGTGCGCGGATTGGTGGCTGGGCCCAGGGTAAACTTGTAGTTCGTGTAGCCGGGCTCGCCGGGCTTGAAGGCCAGGGCGTCGTCCTTGAAGACGAGCTTTAAGGTGCTCACAATCTCCCTCGGAGCCGGTTGTCCATCTGCTTCAAGGGTAGCGACCCGCCACGTTCCCTGGATATTCTCCAAGTCATGGTTGGTCGGGTCGGCTGCGGCAGTTTGAGCCATGGAACGGGCGTCCAGAAACAGCGCGAGCAGGCCCATCGCGAGGAGTAGTGTTTTCATGCCCGTCATTTTACCAAATTCGGTTGCAAGGTGTTAATTGATAAAAAGACGAGGACCATTAAATGAATCGATGGTTCCAAAGAGCAGGCAGAGGAGAATCCAAATCGCTGCAATTGCGAGATTTCACTCAAGTCTTCTTAAAGATTGTCGATAAATAATGATAGGTATTACTAAACCTATCATAAGTCTTTATGGCCAAGATTGATATCAACAGTAACATCGTGCGGGTTGACTTTGTGGAAGCGCTGGCCAGCCAGCTAAAGCTGCAGATGGCGCAGGTGTCGCCAGCATCGACGTCCATCGATGTCTACCGCAAAGTGCAGTCCAAATTGGATGCCGTGGATCAGGCGGTAAAAAGTGGCGACCCCCAAAAAGCCGAGCTGGCTTTATTCGAGGCTCAAACTGCAGTGAAAGAATCTCAGATCACAACCGGTGCGACGCCCGAAAGTTCAAAAGGCGTCGATGCCTATGCTTGAAAGGGCACTTGGATGAGGTGAAACCGGTTTTTGCTGGATCCGATTTGCAGTGGCAAAGTGAAGCTTTTCCCAATTGGTGAAATTGTTGTCTAATTCTGGATGGGTCTCGCAGTGGCCATCAGCAAAACCGTAGATCCGGGCCCATTTACCGTCCTGACCCTGCCAAGGAGCGCTGCGGAGAACAATCCTCCGGCTGGCTATCGAAGGGGAGTTGCAAAAATTGTTCAGGGACCCTCGATAAAGGATTTCAAACCCGTTTGTTTCCGCCAGGGTATGATTGGCTTGGCGCAGGTACGGTAAAGTCAGGCCGAGGTCACTGGGGAAATAATTTTTGTTCTCGGTGGCATACAAAATCATTCCAAGGCAATAGTATTGGGCGTCGGTTAACGTTTAGGGTGCGTTTGGAGCTTTTTGATGCAATCTAACAAAGGCCAGCAGGATGGCGAGAAAGGCGGTAAGACCCCAGGCAAGAATCCAAGTATTCAAATTATTGCTTTCTTGTTTCATAACCGTCCGGTTTTGAACGGGCGAATAAAGTTGGCTCAGCTTGGCCGTCTTTTGGGATTTTCCCCCTGTGCCACCGCTTTGCAAGTAGATTTTTGATCTGCCAGCGTTTAATGCTGGCGGGTGCGGCACCAAGTTCTTTTCTGGGTAATGCTCATGTGGTTCGGGTCGATGGGGGGACCGCTGAGCTATTGATGGGTTTTCTGAAGCAAGGTTATAAGGGTGACGCGAGAGCGGGATTCAAAACCTTTCTGGGCCGTGAACAATTCGGGGTAAGAACACAGGATGCGCAAGCCAAACTTGGGCTGAATAATTTCAATCCCTTTGGGATTGGATAAGAGTTAGAGACTTCTCACGTCGTCTCCTACGGGTTAAAACGTGAGCTTGGTCCGGGCAACAGATGTGGTGTTCTATCAGTGGAAGCACGACTTTTCATCCAGGTCGACGAACAGCTCTGAAATCTTCTCTGGAAAGTTCTTGGCGAGGGCTGTCCACCAAGATCTGGGGCGCAATAAAAAACTGTGGGTATCATCATCGTAGCGGCAGCTTAATATCTTCATCTCGTAATCCGGGCGGATCATATGGTTGATAAACCGCAACGCCCGGTATCTGTCTTCTGGGCTATTCTCGAGCTCGAACTGTGCCGTTCGTCCGCCGCAAGTAACTGAAAAAAGCTGTTCGCCATCAAATTCAAACTGGAAATATCCGGCAGGTAATCTTGACTTGACCTCCTCGAAGATTTGCTCCTCCTCCGCTCGGTGGTCGATGGCGATGCACTCTTCCGAGTCGGCAAAATCGAAGACCGAGAGACTGTCGCCGGAGATGAATTTTTGTTCGTGTTTGGTAAGCGTCATGATGACTGCGGGTTTTGTTTGATTTCAAAGTGTCCCGGCGCTTGGATCCATTCAATTCGTTTGAGGTTAGCTGAAGGCGAGGCCAGGCGGTCGATGGAGCGGTAGACCGCCGGAACGAGCCAGCCCATGGCGCCGACGCCCCAAATTTTGCGTGTTTCACTAAATATTCGTGAATTCATAGGGTAAACCGAAATATCCCTTCATTCCGGACGCTCTGGTCGCACTTCTGATACAACGACTTTTCGCTGCAAACTGTCCGCCAAAGTCTCACTTTGAGACAGGAGCATGCAAAGTCCGGCTAAGCGAGGACTGATAAGCAGCAAATGGGCCAGTCAAGGACTGGAAGATGGTGGGTTGAAACAAATTGGGGTCGGATTTGACGTTATTTATTAGGTGGTCGGCCTGAATGTAAAGGGGGACTGCGAAGGCCAAACCCGATTACTCTAGTTGGCTGACAGTGCAGTTCACTGGGCTGCCCGCAGGTTTCGAGGACCCGAAGTTTTTGCAGCCATTTACATTAAGTTAGAGGGAGCTCAAACAGCTAAAACGTAACACTATTGAGCGAAGGGGGTGAAACCTGGAATGGTTTGCCTCCGGCTGAGAGCATTTGTTTTCCCGATCCTTTCGCCCACCGAATTCCACACTGTCGAAGGACGGCACGAATTTGCGAGCGCGAAAATCCACCTGGCCATCTGCATTTGAAATTTAGTTGGCACGCGTAATGCGATCAGGGATGAACAACCCAACGCTTATGAAGAATATCATGGTTATCATCACAGCGGCACTAATGGCCGGTGGTGCCAGCGGCCTGATTCCCTGGACGGGCTCCCCGGTCGACGAGGGCCAACTGTAGCGAGAAAAGGCTGATAAAATTATGGGCCAACTCTACGGAGTTGATTGGATGAACCTCTATGAATCCTCGGTTCAAAACCATTCGCCGAACGAGGCAATGAAGGCCGATTATAAAATGGCGATTGGTTATCACCCCTCGAAGTGAGAGGTGGTGAAGAAGATGGACAGAACTTTTGTTTGGCACCGCCCGACCTTTTTTGTCTCGAGTGCTGACGCGAATCTTTTCAACAGCTTCGCCGGATAGAAGACGTCGGCATGGAAGCTGCAAATGACCTTGTTTCCGACTCGGGTCGGTCACCAGAAACAACCACTATCGTCAAGTCGGATATCGGTATACTACTTTCGACCAATTCGCCCTCTTCCGTTGTTGATTCTGTGCGAAGCCAAAGAATTGAGGTTGTTCCGGGGCAGAAAGTCCGGCAATAATTTAGGCCGCAACAAACGGAACAAATGATGAAATTCTACAAATTGGGAATCCGCCTCGCCTTGGTGGCGGCAACCGCCCAAAGCGAGGCTGCGAGCGCACAGCAGGCGGCGGTGAGTAATCGGGTCGTGCCAGCCACGTTGAGTCAGATCAAGACGGTCTTTATCATTCCCTTGGAAAACCATGATTTGGTGCAGGCTGATCCGACGGGCAGCCCGCAACAACTTCTGGGCAATCCCGCGTGCCCCTACTTTAACAGTCTGATTACGCCGGGCAATTCGAACGCGTTGCAGACGGCCTACGCGACCCACTATTTCAGCTGCGCTATTGATGGTGAACATCCTTCCGAACCGAATTATGTCTGGGCCGAGGCGGGGACGGATTTCGGAGTGCGCACGGACAAGGATCCCGACGCGGATTTGGGCAATCAATTTAGCAGTGCGCAACATCTCTGCGGCCAATTGACTGCGGCCGGTATTCCGTGGCGCAATTATGAGGAGGATGTTGAGTATACTTCCTCGGAAGAGGTGAGCGCTTCTGGTTCCGGCGGGGCGGTCAACGCTTACAACGGCACCACCGAATACAACTACGCCGTTAAGCACAACCCCATGGCGTTCTTTACCGACACGCAGAACAAGAACTGCTTTCCTTTGAAGAACTTCTGGTCGGACCTGACCAACAACAACATCGGCCGCTATAACTGGATTACTCCGGACCAGTATAACGAGATGCACAGCTCCTTGCCTGGCGGTTATATTTATCACGGGGTCGCTTACATGGGTAATCAGGCGGCTATTGCGGAAGGGGATAATTTTCTTTCGATCGCCATTCCCAAAATCGTGGCTTCGCCAGCCTATATGGATCATGGTGTGATCTTCATTTGGACGGATGAGACGGAAAGCACCGATGATACGAACACGACTTTGCCGTATGTGGTCATATCGCCGCTGGCGAAGGGTAATGCTTACGCGAGCACGCTGGCATATAGTCATTCGTCAGATTTGAAGACGATGGATGAAATTTTCGGGCTGGCCTATCAGACCAACGCCATTCCCGGCTATCTGGACGCGCAGAACACCGGCATCAACTATGTGGACGGCCGCAGTGCCGTCCTCAACGACCTTCGCGACTTCTTTCGGCATTGATTTCGCCCGTGGTCAGACTGCCGGGAAAGCGGTGACGACCAATTCACCTTGCCGGTTGGTATAGGCAGGCAGCGTTGGCAAATCAAGCTTGGCGGGACCGTGGGTCACGTGGCCAGCAGGATCAAAAGTGGAGCCGTGACATTTGCAGTAAAAGGACCGGTCCGTTTCGGCGGAGAGTTTACATTTCCGATGCGTGCAAACGGACGAAAGCGCAAAAAGCTTATCCCCCTGGCGAATCACGAAAAACCCAAGATTACGATAATTGGTGTAAACTCCTTCATTGAAATAGTTTTCAATCGGACCGGCATTGACCTGGCGCGCGGCGCGGGCGGCGGTGCCGACCTGTGTCACCACCTGGCAGCCCGTGGCAAGGCCCGCAGTCAACAGCAAGAACTGGCGGCGGTTGATGATCATGTTTGCTTTTTTATTGCCGACAAATTCAATACTCAAAAACCAGACTGACGATAATGCCGCTGTGGGTGTCCGTTCGTACATGGTTGTTCAGCGGAAAGATGTATCCCATGCCCAGCCGGGGCTGCACGCGTCCAATCGCGTTTAAATTCAAACGAAAACAGGCGTTGCCAAGCAAATTGTTCTGGCCGGATTGCATGTGGTTTAAAGGTGTTTCACCCACCAATTCGAACATGGGAATAAAGCGTTGCACGTCAGGTAACGGCAATTGTTTGTGATCAATGAAATAGCCAAAGGTGAATCCGTATTCAAACGTCTGCAAACCGCCGTCCGTTCCGCCGCCCGTCAGCGTCGAGTAGCCGAAAATAGATTGCACGGTAAAATGGTCTCCAATTTTAGTGTCGTTAAAGATTTTTGGGACGAATTCTGGATTTACACTGATGGCAGAACTGGCCGGAATGCCAACTTCCACCGCGCCGCCGAAGGTGGTGTCAATAAATCCCGTTTGGGAGACATATTGGTAAATTGGATGGCGTGCACCTAGGTCAATGTTTCCAATTCCTTGGGAAGTTCTGACCGCGGACGAATCTTGTTCGCATGGGACTTCAATTTCCAAGGTCAAATTGCCGACCCCTTTTTCTACTTCAGCGGTAACGGTATCGCTCCGATGGCTGCCAGCGGAGGTGTGCAGCCAATCCGGCCGGGCTTCGTTGATTTCCAGACCCGAATCATCCAGCAGAAAAGGCTCGGGAAAATCGCCGTCGCCATACCAACTGCGATGATCCAGTCCATTAAACAGTCCGTAGCGCGTGTCGTTCGTCGCAGATGAACTGTCAACAGCAGGAGCGGCTGATTCGTCCGTGAAGGCTGGTGTTTGAGCCAGGGTGGTGATGGTCAGTGCGCCCAAAACGGGCATGAATTGTTTTGCTTTCATGACGGCCAGCTTAGCTGAATCTGAGTATTCCACTGCCGGTCGGTTGCTATTTATTAGCGGTGGTTTGCGCCGGACATGTTTATGCTGGCGAAGAAATTGATTTTCGCGTCTACGGAAGGATTACAATCACCGGTGTAGTCCTTGATTTCGTGGATTGGTAAATTTGAGTATCTGGTGAATAGAATGTCACCGGAATGTAGCTTTTGATTCTGCCCATGTTCTGATATGCTCAGTTTGTTGTTTGAAACAATTTTTAAGGATTAAACAAAACCCACCCAATAATATGTTAACGAAATCAATTCTGACCCTTATTGCAGTAACAGCCGCAGGCTTCACTTCGAATCTCAAAGCCGACCAGCTATTTGATTGGTCTTTTACAACCACGGGTAATGTCGTTGATGGTAGCGGAACATTGGCGGTGGATACCTCTGGAACCGTTACAGTGGACGGTAATACCGGTTATGCGGTGACATCTTTCAGTGGCACGTACTTGGGCCAAAACATCGACGGATTGCTCCCAGTGGGTACTTTTTACGCTGACAATTTGATTGCTAATTTGACTGGTACAGCGGAACAACTGGATGGCGATGGCATCTCTTTTGCGTTCGGGGCGACAAGCACTCAAGAAAACTTTTGGGTGCCGGATTCAACGGACGCCGAATATGTCGGGCCTTACGGAAGTGGCAGTGACCGGGAAACGTATGGCCTAAACAATGGAACTTTTGTGGCCGTTCCTGTGGCGGTGCCTGAGCCCACCAATGCCCTGGCGTTGTTTGGCACGGCTGGTCTGTCGCTGATATTCGCCGGTCTTCGGCGCAAATAAGCCGGTCCTTCTTCAATTGACCGCTCCAGTTCACTGGAGCGGTTTTTGTTTCTCATCGCGGGCAGTCCTTAACAAGATGTTGAATCATGGGATTAGTAAATGTAACGTACTCTTGTGGTCAACTAATACTTATCCTTGTTTAGTCTATTGGTCGGGGCATGGTTGTCCGGGCCGCGGCTGGCGTTGTCAATAGTTAGGGCGGGGTTGCGATCGTGCCGGTGCCGGCTGCAGTAATGATCTCAATTACTCAATTGTTCCCCGCATATTGGTCCGGATTGGCAGATGTTATCTTTATTAAACGCAGTTAAAATGGTTCTTAAGTGAAGGTGTTTTGGAGTTACATGAATGTCACCGAATTGAAATGTGATTGTCATAACACTTTCTTAGATTAGCGACCACGTGATATTAGATTCCTTTGCGGGCTTACAATTGTCGTTTACAGGGGGTGTTTCGGGGGTATTCATTCCCGGCCTGCTTTTGTCTGTAAGCATTGGCAAACCATCCCGAAGGCTGATCTGATTGCGGTTTAAATCATTGAATTAACCATCTCCCAATCCACTCCTTATTGATTAAACAACCAAAATAAAAAACCGAAAAGCCATGAAAATCCCCATTCTAAAAAATTTATCCGTGCTGGCTGTTCTATGCGCGGGATTAAGCGGCGTTGCATCTGCCCAAGTCGCGCCGACGGTGAATCTGACCGGCCCGGCCAACGGCGCGAGTTATGCGGCGCCGTTGATGTTACCATTGACGGTGACGACGTCGGATTCGGACGGCACGGTGACGAACGTTTCGTACTATCAGGGTTCGGTGCTGTTGCAGAGCTCGGGCAGCGCGCCCTTTGCAGTGACGACGGCGAACCTGTTTGCGGGCAGTTACGCTTTGACGGCGGTGGCGACGGACAACAATGGATTGAGCAGCACGTCGAGTGTGGTGAACATCACGGTGACCAACCCGCCGGCGCTGGCGGTGTTGCAGTCGATCAAGACGGTGTTTGTGATTGCGATGGAGAACCACGATTTGGTGCAAAAGAACCCGACGGGCAGTCCGCAGCAGATTTTGGGCAACCCGGCAGCGCCGTATTTCAACAGTTTGATCACACCTGGCAACTCCAACGCGGTGCAAACGGCCTGGGCGACGCACATGTTCAGCGTGGCGATCAACGGCGAGCATCCGTCTGAACCGAATTATGTATGGCAGGAAGCCGGGACGGACTTCGGCGTGCGGACGGACAATGATCCGGGCAATGGGAACACGTATACGAATGTGCAGCACCTGTCGGGGCAGTTGACAGCGGCCGGGATCCCGTGGCGGTCATACCAGGAAGACCTGGAATTCACGCCCTCTGAAGAGATCAGCAAATCCGGGGTGACCAATTTTGTAAATCCTTACAACGGCACGACGGAATATAACTATGGCGTGAAGCACAATCCGATGGCGTTCTTCACCGACACGCAGAACAGAAACTGCTTTCCGTTTACGAATTTCTGGACGGACCTGACCAATAATGGCATTGGCCGGTACAACTGGATCACGCCTGACCAATACAATGAATGGCACAGCTCGTTGTCCGCTGGCTATACTTACCAAGGGGTCCATTACACGGGCGACCAGGCGGCGATTGCCGAAGGCGACAACTGCCTGTCGATCATCCTGCCCAAGATCATGGCGTCGCAAGCCTATCAGGATCACGGTGTGATCATCATCTGGACGGATGAGACGGAAAGCACGGATGACACGAATACGACGCTGCCGTACGTGATCATTTCGCCGCTGGCGAAGGGCAATGCTTATGCGAGCACGCTGCCATACAGCCATGCGACGGACCTCAAGACGATGGACGAGATCTTCGGTTTGGCCTATCAGACCAACGCGATTCCCGCCGCTTACCTGGACGCGCAGAACACGGGCTACAACTATGTGGACGGCCGGAGCGCGACGATCTATGACTTGAGCGACTTCTTCCAAGGCGTGGGCACGGATGCGCCGACCCTGTCAATGCAGCAGAGCGGAACTTCGATCACCAACAGCGGTAACGCGATGGCCTTTGGCGAGATTAATATTGGTGCCACTGCGAGCGAGACATTCACGGTGACCAACACGGGTAACGCGGCTTTGGTGCTGTCGAACGTGGTGATAATGGGCGCGAATGCCGGTGACTTCACAGTCAGTGGCTTGACCCTGCCGACCACGGTGCAAGTGGGGAACAACGCGACTTTCACGGTGACCTTCGCGCCCACGACAGGTACGGCTGAAACGGCTGCGCTGCAAATCAGCGATAATGACGCCAACAACAATCCCTTCACAGTCAACCTCACGGGCACGGGCGTCTTTGTCCCGCCGACGGTGAGTCTGACCGGACCGGCCAATGGTGGCAACTATGCGGCGCCGCTGATGCTGCCGTTGTCGGTGACGACGTCTGATCCGGATGGCACGGTCACGAATGTGTCGTATTATCAGGGTTCCACCCTGTTGCAGAGTTCCGGTAGTGCCCCCTTCGGAGTGACGACGGCGAACCTGTTTGCGGGCAGTTACGCTTTGACGGCGGTGGCGACGGACAACAATGGATTGAGCAGCACGTCGAGTGTGGTGAACATCACGGTGACCAACCCGCCGGCGCTGGCGGTGTTGCAGTCGATCAAGACGGTGTTTGTAATTGCGATGGAGAATCATGATTTGGTGCAGAAGAACCCGACGGGCAGCCCGCAGCAGATTTTGGGCAACCCGGCGGCGCCGTACTTTAACAGCTTGATCACGCCGGGCAACTCCAACGCGGTGCAAACGGCCTGGGCGACTCACATGTTCAGCGTGGCGATCAATGGCGAACACCCGTCCGAACCGAATTATGTATGGCAGGAAGCCGGGACGGACTTCGGCATCCGGACGGACAACGATCCGAGCGCGTCCTCGCATAACATTTTCACCAACGTGATACACTTGTCGGCGCAGTTGACGGGTGCAGGGATCCCGTGGCGGACTTACCAGGAAGACGTGCAATTGGGCGCGGGGCCGACGCACAGCGCCTCTGGGGCGAACGGACCGGTCAATATTTATAACGGGACAACGGACTACAACTATGCGGTGAAACACAATCCGATGGAATTCTTCCCGGACACGCAGAATCTCAACTGCTATCCGCTCTCGCAGTTCTGGCTGGACCTGACAAATAATGGCATTGGCCGGTACAACTGGATCACGCCCGACCAATACAATGAATGGCACAGCTCGCTGCCCAGTGGTTATACCTACAAAGGGGTTGCCTACACGGGCGACCAGGCGGCGATTGCCGAAGGGGACAACTGCCTGTCGATCATCATTCCGCAAATCATGGCGACGCCAGCCTATCAAAATGGCGGCGTGATCATCATTTGGACGGATGAGACGGAGAGTACGGACGACACGAACACGACGCTGCCTTATGTGATCATCTCGCCGCTGGCGAAGGGGAATGCGTACGCGAGCACTTTGCCTTACAGCCACGCTTCGGACCTTAAGACGATGGACGAGATTTTCCAACTGGCCTACCAGACCAACGCGATTCCGCTGGCTTACAACGGCGCGCCGTATCTGGACGCGCAGAACACGGGTACCAACTATGTGGACGGCCGGAGCGCCACGATCTATGATCTGAGTGACTTCTTCCAGGGGGTGGGGACGGATGCTCCAGCCCTGACGGTGCAACAGAGCGGTTCGTCGTTGACTAACGGCGCAACTGCCGCCAGCTTCGGCTCGGTTAACTTTGGAGCCAATGATGCCGAGACTTTCACGGTGACCAACACGGGCAACGCAGCTTTGGTTTTGTCGAACGTGGTGGTAACGGGTGCCAATGCGGGTGACTTCACGGTCAGCGGGTTGACGCTGCCAGCCACCCTCCAAGTGGGGAACAGTGCGACCTTTACTGTGACCTTCGCGCCCACGACGGGGGCCGCCGAAGTGGCTGCGCTGCAAATCAGCGACAATGATTCCAACAATAATCCGTTCACAGTCAGCCTCACGGTTACTGGTGTATTCGTCCCGCCGACGGTGACCATTGCCTCGCCTACCAACACTGAGAGTTATATTCCCGGAAGCGCCATCACCGTGGTCGTCAATGCCACTGACGTGGACAGCACTATTAGCAATGTCGGCCTGTTTGTGGATGGATCGCTGGCTTATACTTTCACATCGCCTCCTTACATCCTGCCGATTCCCGGCGGAGAACTCCCGGCTGGTACCTATACCATCCAGGCCAAGGCGACGGATGCCAACGGGCTGACGGGGGTTTCTGCGGTGGCTACCATAACAAACTCTTTTGTTGCGCCCACCGTGAGCCTAACGAGCCCGACGTCGGGCAGTTTCTATTCGACATTTGCCACCATCCCGCTGGCGGCCGCCGCTGCTTCGGCGGACGGGGTGGTTACCAATGTGGCGTTCTACCAAGGGTCCACCTTGCTGGCCAATGTGACCAGCGCACCGTTTAGTTATGCTTGGTTGAACAATTACGCCGGCAGTTATTCCTTCACTGCCGTAGCCAAAGACTCTCATGGCCTGACCAACATCTCCAGTGTCGTGACAGTGACCGTGACCAATGGCTTCGGGGTTGGAATCACTTCGCCGGTCAATAATGCGCAGATTGCCGCCGGAACGAACCTGGTTTTGACAGCCAATGCGGTGGAAGCGGGTGGGGCGATTGCCAATGTGGAATTCTTCGCGAATGGAACGGATCTCGGCGGAGCCGCCAGCGCGCCCTATAGCATCACCTGGAGCAACGTCCCCGCGTCAACTTATGCGTTGACCGCCGTGGCGACGGACGCCTCGAGTCTTACAGTCACCTCTTTGGTGGTTAACATCACGGTGGCGGTAGCACATGTGCCGCCGGCCGTCGCTTTGACCGTGCCGACTAATGGCGCGGCGATCAACGTGGCCCGGGGATTATTGCTCACGGCCACGGCTTCCAGCAGTGATGGCACAGTGACCAACTTGGCCTTCTACCAGAACAGTTTCTTCGTGGCCAATGTCGCCACTGCCCCATACAAATACCTTTGGACCAACGCTCCTTCAGGTATTTATACCCTGACGGCGGTGGCCACCGATAATACCGGCGCCTCCAGCGTTTCAAGCGCGGTCAGCATCACGGCCAGCAACTCGACGCAAATCGCGACGATCCAACAGATCAAGACGATCTTTGTGATTGCGATGGAGAACCACGACCTGGTGCAAAAGAACCCGACGGGCAGTCCGCAGCAGATCTTGGGTAACCCGGCGGCACCCTACTTCAACAGTTTGATCACGCCGGGCAACTCGAACGCGGTGCAAACGGCTTGGGCGACGCACATGTTTAGCACGGCGATCAATGGCGAACATCCGTCTGAACCGAACTATGTGTGGCAGGAAGCCGGGACGGACTTTGGCGTGCGCACGGACAATGATCCGGGAAACGGCAACACGTACACGAATGTGCAGCACCTTTCGGCACAATTGACGGCCGCCGGCATTCCCTGGCGCACCTACCAAGAGGACGTGCAATATAGCTCTTCCGAGGAAGTCAGCGCCTCCGGTTCGGGCGTGCCGGTCAATCCCTACAACGGCACCGCCGAATATAACTACGGCGTGAAGCATAATCCGATGGCGTTCTTCACCGACACGCAGAACAAGAACTGCTATGCGCTGACGAACTTCTGGACGGATCTGACCAATAACAATATTGGCCGGTACAACTGGATCACGCCTGACCAATACAATGAATGGCACAGCTCTCTGCCGGGCGGCTATACTTACAACGGTGTCGCTTACACCGGCGACCAGGCGGCCATCGCGGAAGGCGACAACGCCCTCTCGATCATCATTCCGAAGATCATGGCGTCGCAAGCTTATCAAAATGGTGGCGCAATCATCATCTGGACGGACGAAACGGAAAGCACGGATGACACGAACACAACGCTGCCGTATGTGATCATCTCGCCACTCTCAAAGGGAAATGCATATGCCAGTACTTTGCCTTACAGCCACTCCTCGGATCTGAAGACGATGGATGAGTTGTTCGGGTTGGCCTACCAGACCAACGCGATTCCGGCCAGCTATCTGGATGCACAAAACACCAGTTACAACGATGTCAACGGCAGCAGCGCCGTCATCTATGACCTGAGCGACTTCTTCGTCGCGCCCCCGGCGGTGCAAATCACCGGGACGACCACCCAGAACGGCGCCAACTTCCAGTTGACGTTCACTGGTCCCCAAGCCCAAACTTACGAAGTGCTTGCCACGACGGATCTGACACTGCCGCAGTCCGCTTGGACCGTGGTGGCCAGCGGTACCTTCAATGGTACGAGTGTGGTTTACACGGACACGAATTCGGCGAACACGCCGGCCAGGTATTTTGTCGTGAAAGCCCCGTAATTAATGTAAAAGTCAGCAACGCGGGCGGTTGTGTGATCCTTCGGGAATACACAACCGCCCTTTGCCATTGTGAATAAGCCATTGGAAAACAAGCCAACCGTGCCGCCGGGAGACTTTGAGCGCATCCTGCGGGCCCTCATTGAGCGTTCGGTCAAACATCGATCCGCCGCTTTGCTGGTTTCAGGGATCATTGTCATGATTGGAATCTGGTCGGCGGTGCATCTATCGCTCGATGTCACACCCGACATCAGTAATTTGCAAGTGCAGGTGCTGACGCCGGTGCCCGATCTGTCCCCGGAGGAAGTTGAAACTTCCGTGACCCGGCCAATTGAACTGGAGATGTTTGGGTTGCCAGGTTTGGAGCAGGTCCGTTCGTTTACGCGTTTTGGCATTTCGCAAGTCTGCTTGATTTTTGCCGACGGCATGGATTTGTATCGGGCGCGGCAAATGGTGACCGAGCGGCTGACGGGTCTGGCGGGGCGGCTGCCTCCCGGATTGTTGCCAAAACTCGCTCCGCCCAGTTCCGGCCTGGGCGAAGTTTTTACGTATGCGCTCGCTTACAAGCCCGGTCACGTCCCTATATTTACATCGGAAGAAGCGAGGCTGCGGCGCTTGAAGCTGGAGCAGGACTTCGTGGTCAAGCCCTGTCTGAAAGCTGTCAAAGGCGTAACGGAAGTGAATACGACCGGCGGATACGACCAGGAAATGGTGGTGGAGGTTGACCCGCTCAAGTTACCGGACATCGGCTATGATATGAACGACATCGCGGTGTTGGTGGCGCGGGACGTGGCGGTGGGTGGTGGCGCGCTGGTGGAACGGGCCGGGAACCAGTTCATCATCCGGTCACGCTCGCGGGCGCAGACGAGCAATGAGCTGGCCAATGCCTGCCTCAAGTTGCCGTGGGTGTTGCGCGCCCAACCGTTAAGCACTGTGGCCAACGTCACGATTGGTTCAAAAATCCGGCTGGGGGCGGCGACGCTCAATGGCCAGGAAGCCGTGCTCGGCACGGCGATGATGTTGACCGGTGAAAACGCGCATGCCGTGGCGCAATCCTTTAGTGCGGCGCTGACCGAAGCCCAAAGCCGACTGCCGACGGACCTTGAATTGGTGCCGCTGTACAACCGCGCGGCACTGGTGGATGGCGTCATTGCCACCGTTGGCCACAATCTCACGCTGGCCGCCGGTTTGGTGGTGGCGTTGTTATTACTGTTCCTGCGCAGCTGGCGGGCTGCGCTGATTGTGGCTAGTGTGCTGGTTTTTTCCTTCTCCCTTGGCCTGGGCGGCATGGTGACTTTCGGTGTCATGGGCAGCCTGCTGACCTTGGGTGCCATTGATTTCGGGGTGGTGGTGGACGACACCATTGTCATGGTCGAAAACGTCGCGCGCAAGCTGGCGGATCATCCCGGCGGGGACGCCCCATCAGACCGAATCTCCCGATTAGAAATCATTGTGGATGCCTGCTGCCAGGTGCGCAAACCGATGTTCGTTGGGATGATAATCATCATCGGCGCCTATCTTCCGATATTGACTTTGGGCGGGTTAGAAGGGCGGATGTTCCGCCCGCTGGCACAATCGGTGATTTTGTTGTTGTGCAGCTCGCTGCTGCTGACCATCACCCTGGTGCCCGCGCTTTGTGCGCTCGGTTTGGGGTCGGGGAGGCCGATGAAGGAGCCGGGGTTCCTCGAGGGGTTGCGTGCGGCTTATGAAAAATTGTTCCACGCCGGCCGCCGTTTTCGCTGGTGGTTGCTGGGAGGCGCCTTGCTGCTGGCTCTGGGAGCCGCCGTGCTTTCGACGCGGTTGGGTGCGGAATTTCTGCCTTACCTGGACGAAGGTTGGCTGGTGGTGGAAGTGCAGCGCGAGCCGCAAATCAGCCTGGCAAAGTCCGTGGAGATGGAATTACAAACCGAACGCGCCATCCGGGCGGCCGTGCCGGAAGTCAAAGACCTTTACTCCCGCATCGGAATGTCGGAAGTTGCCACCGATCCGCAGGGCGCGAATCAAAACGACATCTACATCAGCTTCAAGCCGCACTCCAAGTGGCGCCTGATCAACGGGCACCGGGCCTCCAAGTCCGAGCTGGCGGGAATCATCAAGACAACGATTGAACGGAGTGTTCCCGGCCAGGAACTCGAGCTCAACCAACCGATCGCGGTGCGCTTCGATGAATTGCTTGAAGGCGTGCGGACCGATTTGGCGATCAAAGTGTTCGGGCCGGATTGCGATCAATTGGACCTACTCGCGTGCAAAGTGGCTGAAATTGTAAAAAAAATTCCGGACGCCGGCGAGGTGGTGGTTGATCAGCCGGGCCGCACCGCCATGCGCGAGTTTATTCCCGATCCGATTCCCGCGGTCCGCTTTATGATTGCGGGCGACGTCATGAACAATGCGGTTTCGATTGGCCTGGCGGGGCGCGAAGTCGGTCGGGTGGATGAAGGCGATGTTTTTTACCCCGTCGCGGTGCGGATTGCCGAGTCTGCGCGCACGAATCCGGCGACGTTGGATGCACTGCCGGTGCGGAGTGCCGACAGTTCTTATGTGGCCACGTTGAAGGACGTTGGCAGATGGGTTGCGCGAGATGCGGTGGTGAGCACGATTACGCGCGAGCAGGCGCAACGGCGCGAAGCCATCCTGGTGACGGTGGACAGTCCGGACGTGGTCGGGTTTGTCGGGCGGGCGCGCACGGCGCTGGAAAAACAAATCAAACTTCCGACCGGCTACCGCCTCGAATTCAGCGGGGCCTACAAAAACTGGCAGTCCGGCAGCCAGCGGCTGCTGCTCTACGGGGGGCTGTTCATTCTTTTAAGTTTGGCCCTGGTCTATGCGGTTCTGAAAAACGGTTGGCAAACCGCCTTGGTCGCATTCGGGCTGCCATTTGCATTCGTGGGTGGCGTCTATGGATTGTGGTTGCGGGATCTGCCCTTGACGATCCCTGCGGTCATTGGTTTTGTCACGCTGGGAGGGTTGAGCATTCTTAATAAAATGGTTTTGATCACGCACTTTAACGAACTGCGGGCGCAGGGATTGGCCCCGGCGGCGGCGGCATTGCGCAGCGCCAAAACGCGGTTGCGGCCTGTCCTCATGACCGCGCTGGTGGCCAGCGTGGGATTTGTCCCAATGGCACTTTCAACCGGCCAGGGAGCGGAGTTGCAGCGGCCTTTTGCGTCCGTTGTGATCTTTGGCATCCTGACCTCGCTTTCCTTGACCCTGCTGATTATTCCCCTGATGCTGGCCGGGCGGGAAGAGTCTTCTCAATCAAAGACCGGGAGAGAAGGTTGAGCCTGGGCGTGCTTGACCGGTGTGGTATTTACGCGCTGGCGGCCGGCGGTTGCCTTTTCCGAGCCCGCCAGCTCAGGTACGCTTGCGGAAGCAGATCTGCTGGCGGTTTTCCTGCGGAACCGGCTTTGCCGCAAACGGATCTGATCCGGATAAAATATAACTTACGGGGCCAGAGCCAGTAACTCCGACCCGCAGGCTTCGTCAATAACTGGGAAGACGCAAGCTTGTATCCATAAGGCTTTGACGATTTCAGGCGGCTATGTGATATTTTCGGAGTGCCAATCTTAACTTGAGATCCGGTAAATTTAATTATGAAAAACCTAATGTTAATTCTCAGTCTGTTGCTGCTCCCCGGCATTGGTTTAGCGCAAAGTTACTCGATTGACTGGTATAAGGTGGCTGGCGGCGGCGGGACGAGCACGAATGGGCAGTACTCCCTCAGCGGTACCATCGGCCAACCGGACGCGAGCGGCGCCATGACCGGCGGCAATTACTCTTTGACGGGCGGATTCTGGGCACTCATCAACGTGGTGCAGACGCCGGGGGCACCGACGCTTTATGTCTCGCGCGCGGGGAATGTGGTTACCATTTATTGGCAGAACGTCACTGGATGGAACTTGCATCAGAGCAGCACGGTTACCACACCCGTTGGTAGTTGGTCAGCCAGCAGCGCACCCACACTGACGAGCGGAACGAATTTTTTGAGCATCACCAACCCGGCGGGAAACCTATTTTTCCGCCTAGGCAACCCCTGAGACAGCTGCCCGGATTGGTTGGAACGGGGCGGGAAATGAACGGGACGAACAAAAATTCCCGCTGGTTTCAACCCTTGTTCGAAATTGTTGGCGGATGAGCTGGAATTGGCTGGCTGCCTATCCCTTGGCCTGATTTCACAATTTGCGACGCGTTAGATTGCGAGTGAAAGCGGCCTCCGGCGGCGCGTCCTTCCATTGAAGTTATTGCTGGAAAAAGATTTCCACAAGGCAACAAGTCATTCGCCAAGGGCGGCTGGCAGGCTCGCCGGCGGCATGAGTTTTCAGGTGCGAAGGCGGTAGAAATTCAATGGCCCAATCTTGCCTCCCGGCTGGCCAAAAACGCAGTCGATTTCAATAGTCATGGCCGGGGATTTGGGATACTCGTTAAGTTACCAATCACGCAGGTACATTGATGAACATGGAGGTATCAAAATCCACCGGACAATTCGCCACGACGCGGTGGAGCGTGGTGTTGATGGCGGGACAGGCGGTGTCGGCGGAGAGCGCAACGGCACTGGAAAAATTGTGCCACGCATATTGGCAGCCGGTCTGTACTTTTGCCCGGCGGAAGGGCTGGAGCGAAGAGGATGCGAAGGATTTGACCCAACAATTTTTTTCTCATTTGCTGTCACGGAATTGCCTGAGCGGACTGACTCCACAAAAAGGGAAATTCCGGACTTTTCTGCTGGCATCTTTCACGAATTTCATGGCGAACGAATATGACCGGATCAATGCCCAAAAGCGCGGAGGCGGCCGGCAAATCTTTTCGCTGGAGGAATTTGCCGACGATGGATGGGGCGCGGTGCCGCCGGCTGAAACGCTGGCTCCCGAGGAAGCTCTCGATTTGTGCTGGGCAAAGAACATTCTGGCGGCGGCGCTGCACGAATTGAAACGCGAAATGCTCGCCGCACACAAGGCGGTGCAATTCGAAGAGTTGAAGCCTTTTCTGACCACGAACGCAGGCGCAAGCGAATATGGGGCTGTGGCGGAAAAACTTGGAATCGATGCCGCGTCGGTGCCCGTGAGGGTGCACCGGCTACGCCAGCGTTATCGAGAACTGGTCCGGGAGGAGGTGGCTCAGACGGTTTCCACCCCGGTGGAACTGGAGGAAGAAATGCGTCATTTGTTCGAGCTGCTGAACCGATAATGCCGTCCGCCACGACATGATTCCCGAAATCTTGAGCCAGTTTTGCTTATGAAACAGGTGTGGCGGGGGAAAAGTTCAGATGAGCGTTGAGACCAAATGCCCCAGTTGCGGCACCGAGATCAGTGCGGACGCGATCGATGGGCTGTGTTTGAAGTGTCTGGGGCGGCTGGGTTTTTTTCCGGATTCCCATGAACACAGGCCGGACGTATTGCTGCGGCTGGGTGATTATGCGTTGCTGGAGGAAATTGCGCGCGGGGGCATGGGCGTGGTTTATCGCGCCCGGCAAGTCAGCCTTAACCGCATTGTTGCCCTGAAGGTGCTTTTGCATGGTCCTTTTTCCAGCGCCGGTTTTGTTCGGCGTTTCAAGCATGAGGCGCAGGTGGTCGCCGCGCTGCAGCACCCGAACATTGTGGCCATCCATGAAGTCGGGGAAAGCCATGGATCCCATTTTCTGGCGCTGGACTACATTGAAGGGAGGAATTTTGCGGAGGTGGCGCGGGAGCAACCTTTACCGGCGCGGCGGGCGGCGGGGTACCTCAAAAGCATTGCTGAAGCCATCGAACACGCGCATCAGCGGGGCGTATTTCACCGTGATCTGAAACCGTCGAATATTTTGCTGGACGCATTTGACCAGCCGCGCGTGACGGATTTTGGCCTCGCCAAGCTGGCAACTGAGGATGTGGAATTGACGATGACGGGCCAGATCCTGGGTTCGCCGAATTACATGTCGCCCGAGCAGGCGCTGGGAAAATCTTCGGACAGCAAGGCGCAGTCAGACATCTACTCGCTCGGCGCTATTCTGTATGAATTGCTGACGGGCCGTCCGCCGTTTCAGGGTGAATCGCTCACGGCGGTACTGAGCCTGGTGCAGAGCGCCGAGCCGGTGCGGCCGCGACGACTAAATCCGGGAATTCCACAGGACCTGCAAACGATCTGTCTGAAATGTCTGCAGAAGGAACCGGGGCGGCGGTATGCATCCGCGCAAGAACTGGCGGAGGACCTCGGAAATTTTCTGGAAAACAAACCGATCCGGGCGCGCCCGGTCCCGCCGCTGAGACGGGCCTGGCTGGCGTGTTGCCGGCATCCGACGTTGGCAGCCATCACCGCCGGGCTGGTGCTGGCGGTGGTTTTAGGGGTGGCGGGCATCACGCTGGAATGGCGGCGGGCGGAGGTGCATGCAGAAGGCGAAATGAAACAGCGCCAGATCGCCGAGCGGGATGCGGCGGAAACACGGCTCAATCTGTATGCAGCGGATCTGGCCGTGGCTTCGCAGGCGCTTCAGAATGGTGATCTTGGTCGCGCGCGGCGGGTGCTGTCGGGGCTGCAACCCAGGCCGGGAGAAACAGATTTGCGCGGCTTTGCGTGGCGTTATCTTTGGCACCGGTGTCGCGGAGACCAGCTGGCGGTGCTTGGCGGACACGAAGCCACGGTCAACTGCGCAGCTTTTTCGCCCGATGGCCATTGGCTGGCGAGCGGCAGCCAGGACGGCACGGTGAGGATCTGGGACATGGCCCGGCGTGAACTGAAGACCGTGTTGAACATTACGCACTTCGGCGTTGTGAGCGTTGCCTTTACCCCGGACGGCAAATTCTTAATGACGGGTTCTGATCAAGGGGTGGCCTTGTGGGATACAACTTCGTGGCGCTTGCAAAAGCATTTTCCCGGTGAACTGGCCGCGCTGGCTGAAACCGGGAATCTACTGGCAACGTCTGAAGCCAGTCCATTTTACAGCGACCCGGCCGGGGTGGTCCGGCTGTGGAACTGGCGCACGGGAGAGCTGCTTTACCAGTTTCAACAATCCGGGCGGGCGCTGGCGTTGTCCGCCGACGGGAGTCTGCTGGCCGTGGCCGGTGCGGAAAACGGCATCGCCATTTGGGCCACGGCCGCGCATCAATTATTGCAAACCGTGGCGACGAAAGATCCGGTTTGGTCACTGTGTTTCTCACCGGATGCCCGGCGACTGATTTCCACCGGATGGTCTAGTGACGCTTCGTTGTGGGATCTTCAGGTTAAATCGCCCCCGGAAATGATTTCCGGTCATCTGATGCATGTCTGGTCGGCGGTTTTTTCGCCTGATGGAAAGACAATTGTCACTACCAGTTCAGATCAAACGGTGCGGCTATGGGACGCCACCACACTCCAGCAGAAATCGATTCTGCGCGGACACGTCAGCGAGGTTTGGTGTGCTGCCTGGAGTCCTGATGGGAAGTTGCTGGCGACCGGGGGCAAGGATGACAAGGTGATGCTTTGGTCGTCCGATGCGTCCCCGAAGGTTGAGTTGGATTTGCCCCACGACATGGATTTTCGCCCCCGCTTTTCGCCGGATGGGAAACGGCTGGTGACGGTAAATCCGGTGGATGGCCACAATATGCTTTGGAATGCCGATAACGGCTCGATGATCGCTTCAAATTTAGCTGGCGGCCGTTTGATCATTGGGTTTTCGCAGGATGGTTCATGCGTGGCCGAATTTGATTCGATCAACCAGGCGCTAAACTTCTGGCGTCCGAAAGGAAACGATTCCCTGAGCGAAGTCGTCCTGGCGGGCGGGATGCCGGGAGAGACGCAGTGCGCCTACGCGGGCATGGCGCCAGCGCAGGATTATTTCTTCGCCATCAACACAAACGGTTTGATTCAGGTGTGGAACGCTTTGACTGGAAATTTGTTGGGCAAGATGCAGGGGCCACTGCCGCCCATTCGAAACGCCGTGCTTTCGGCGCAGGGGAAAAAAATCGCGATAAGCACCGAGCGCGAAAGTGTGGCGAGATTATTCGATATCGCCACCGGCACGGAGCACGTGCTGGCCGGCCATCATGATTTTGTGAGCGGACTGGCCTTTTCACCTGACGGCTCGACGCTCGCCACCGGCAGCATTGACGGAACCATCCGCTTATGGGATACCACGAGCGGAAAAATCACCGCCTGGCTGCCGGGGCACATGCAGGAAACGACTGACGTTGCTTTTTCGGCGGACGGCCTGACTCTGGCTTCGCTGGGGCGTGAGGATTCCTTGAAACTGTGGGATTTGCGCACGGGACGCGAAGTGGTTTCGGAAGCGGAGCCGCACGCGGGCATCTGGTTGCAGTTTTCCCCGGATGGTCAGAAGCTAGCGGTGGAGACAGATAACGGCAAAGTTCGTTTGCTAGCGGCTCCCGCTGAGTAGGAGGCGGTTGCGCCTGGCAACCAGCCGCCAGGAAAAAAATTAAAGAAATTTTTGTAATCCTCCTTCCTTAATTCTTATTATCTCTATGAGGGCTTGTTCTGATGACAATAAGAAGGCATCACCATGCCGCGAAAGATTGGAAAAGAAAAACCATTAAATAACCACGGACAGGTTGATTCGTATTTCCAGCATTCATAGCTGGCAGCCACCCACAAACTGTAAACCACCATGAACTTCAAAATCAAGATCCTTCCACTAATTGTCGCGCTGGCCATGCTGGCGGGCGTCAAGAACATCGCGGCTCAAGGCACGGCCTTCACCTATCAGGGGCGGCTGGATACCGGCACCAATCCAGTCACTGGCCTCTATGACATTAAGTTTACGCTATACAGTGCGAGTACCGGCGGCAGCATTCAAGCCGGACCGGTTACCAACACAGCGGTCCCTGTGACCAACGGTTTGTTCACCACTGTGGTTGATTTTGGTTCGGGGGTATTCACCGGTGAAGCCAACTGGCTGCAAATCGGTGTAGAGACCAACGGTATCAGTCCGTTCAATGCATTGTCTCCGCGCCAGCAATTGACGCCGACGCCGAATGCGATCTATTCCGAAACCGGGAACGCGGGGGGATTAAGTGGCACGATTCCTGCCGGCGACCTGAGTGGGGTTAGCGGTACCGGGTTGACTGGAGTGGCGCTGCTTGCGGGAGGTAATACGTTTAGCGGGAATGAGACCATTGATGGAATGCTCGATATTAGTGACGGGGCAAGCGCCTCAAGTTTCACCGACCTTAACATTGGACCCGGCGGTTATTATTCTGGCGAAGAGCATAGCATTAATTTCAATGACTCAAGTCCTGGAGAACACATTGGCTCCATTATTCTGGGATATAATGGAAGCGAAGGATATTTTAGTTTTGGCAATCTTTATGATGAATATAATTATAAACCCGGTTCCCGCACCTTCACCATTAATGGAGACGGCAACATTAACATCGATCCCCAGGATCTTAACGCGGGTTTCCTTAACAATGGCACCACCAACAGCTCCGGCCTGACTTTCGGCAAGGGTAGCGGTGAGGGCATTGCTTCAGACCGCACGGCACCGGGGAATCAATATGGATTGGACTTTTATACTGATTTTGCCCACCGCATGAATATTTCGCAGGCTGGTTTGGTGGGTATTGGCTTGGACACAAATAAAGCCACGCAGGCGCTGGAAATTGGCAAAGGGAATGTGCAGATCGATAATGGTGACTTGTTTCTGACCTCCGGCGGCAACACCAATACCGGCTATGGATTAGGCTATCGAACGGGGCTTCCCGGCATATCCGCCGGCAATGGTCCATTCCTTTACGGATATAATGGCGGGGCTTTGGGAGGTCTTGAGCCAACCACGATTGCGCTCAGTTGGGACTTCTCTGGAGACTGCTGGGTTAGCAATAATCTTTCAGTGGGCTCGCTCACGATGCGCGGTGAATATCTGGTCGTCGATGGGTTGACCCCGGTTGATGCGTACATTGGCGATGATGGCTTCGGCAATGACGTTCAAATTGGCAGTCAAAAGTCTGGAATCACAGCGCTTGCCTGCTACAACACCGCGGACAATGCTTATATGCACGTTTACTGCAGTTCCATCACAATTGAGGGTGGTTCGGATTTGGCGGAACCTTTCAAAATCTCATCGACCGATGGTGAAATTCCGGAAGGCGCGGTGGTGGTGATTGATGACGCCAACCCCGGTCATTTGAAGATCAGCGACCAGGATTACGACACGCATGTCGCGGGCGTGGTCAGCGGCGCCAATGGAATTCATCCCGGCATTCAAATGCAACAACAAGGTTTGCTGGACGGTGGAAAAAATGTCGCGCTTACCGGCCGCGTGTATGTGCAGGCGGACGCCTCCAACGGAGCCATCAGGCCGGGTGATCTGCTGACGACTTCCAGCATTCCCGGTCATGCCATGAGAGTGACCGATCATGCCCGGGCTGCCGGCGCAATTCTCGGCAAAGCCATGACTGGTTTGGCCGAGGGTAAGGGAATGGTTTTGGTGCTGGTGACGCTGCAATAGTCGATTCGGAAAACCTTTAGGTTTTACCAATCTTGCAACGCATGAAAAGTCAAAAACATTTTCGCATGTCAATCGCCCGTGATCAGTTAGTTGTGCTGCTGGCAGGGCTTTTGGCGTGTGCCGGATCGCTGCAGTTGGCGCGGGCGAGTTCGATTAACGCGATGTCCACCGCGCTCCCGAGTTCGTTTAACCCGGGCCATATGTTGCTGTTGCCCGACGGCCGGGTGATGGTCCAGACCGACGGCGGTTCGGCTTGGGAATTCCTGTCACCGGATGGAAGCGGACATTACGGGGACGGGACCTGGTCATCGTGTCCGTCCATGAATTACTCCCGCGAATTTTACTCGTCGGATGTTTTGCAGAACGGCAAGGTGTTTGTGGCGGGTGGCGAGTATAATGCGGACGGAACGTTTGGCGAGCCGGACGGGGCGAAAGCTGAGGTTTTTGACCCGCAGGCCAACAATGGTGCGGGCAGTTGGACAGAGGTCGATCCGCCAACTTCCCTGTTGGATCCCTCGCTGGCGGCGTTCAGCCCTTACGGGGGCTACAATCAGGGATTTGCAGACTCCGAAAGTGTCGTGGTGGCGGATGGCAACGTGCTGGTGGCGCCCGTCTTCCCCGGAATTCTGGATGGCACCCTTCTTTACAACCCTTTTAACAACACTTGGTCGGCGGGGGGTACTTCAGCAACCTATAATCAAGACGAAGCCAGTTGGGTCAAGCTGCCGGATGACAGTATCTTAACGATCGATCCTTACGGGACCGATTGCCAACGCTACCTGCCTGCATCCAATACTTGGATTCAGGACGCGACAGTGCCGATCAATCTATATTCTACCAACAGTGAAATCGGGGCTTCTTTATTGATGGCCAACGGCAAGGTTCTGTATGTGGGTGGGAACAACCAGACCGAGATCTATACGCCATCTCCGTTGGGAGGAAACAACAATGGTTCGTGGAGTCCCGGCCCCAATCTCCCGGGCTCACTGGTGATGCGCGATGCGCCGAGCTGTGTGTTGAACAACGGCAAATTGCTTCTGGCGCTGGTTCCCCCAACGGGTGACAGCCCGATTTATTTGTACGAATACGATCCGAATGCCAACTCATTCAATTTTGTCTTTGAGGATACCAGCGGCCAGATTTCCGACCGCTGTGCCATGATTCAGTTGCCCGATGGCGACGTGCTTTTCGACGACACCCACGTCGTTTATGACTACACCCCCGACCCATCGCCGTTGGCCGCCGGGCAGCCGCAAATCAACAAAGTTCAGTGGAATCCAGATGGGACACTGCATCTGACCGGCACCGTCTTCAATGGTATTTCACAGGGTGCGATGTACGGCGATGACCAGCAGCAGGACAGCAATTATCCGCTGGTGAAGTTCACGAGTGGTGGCAACGTTTACTATGGCCGCACATACAATTGGAGCAGCACCAGTGTTGCGACCGGTGGAAAGGTCGTAACGACAGAGGTGGCTTTGCCACCGGCAGTTTTCGATTTTCCCAATTCTTATACCCTCCAGGTGGTTGCCAACGGCAACGCTTCTGCGCCGGTATCGTTTTATGGTCCGGTTTGGGTGGATGTCAACAACTACAACAGCTTCTTCGAGTTTGGTTATTTTCAGTTTCCTTACGGCACGCTGCCTCAGGGTGTGTCGGCGGTGGCCAGCGGCGGGACGGTCGCGTTCGATGCCAGTACCCAACCGAGCACGGCCACAGTATCAGTCCCATACACGATTTCCACACCCATGACCATTATATCAGTATATGGTCCAACCACCATTACCCAGTGATCATTTCGGCCTATTTACTGCAATTGCTATGAAAACCAACCCGTTGATCCTGCTGATTGTTGTTGGGCTGCTGGTGCCCGGCATCAGCTTTGCGCAAAGCTATAATATTAGCTGGTACAAGGTTGCCGGCGGTGGCGGCACGAGCGCGGGTGGCGGATATACCTTGAGCGGCACGATTGGCCAGCACGATGCCGGCGGGCCGATGACGGGCGGCGGTTACTCATTGACCGGCGGATTCTGGGCGCTGATCGCAGTGGTGGAAACACCGGGTACGCCCAATCTGACCGTCACGCATTCCGGCAATAGCGTCACCGTTTCCTGGCCGGACACCGGCAGCTACACCTTGCAGCAAAACCCGAATGTCGCGAACAACGCGGGCTGGGTGACGAGCAGTTATCCCACCACCACCGTGGCTGGCATCAGCAGCATCACGATTACGTCGCCAACGGGCAACCTGTTCTTCCGGCTGGAAAATCCATAAAGGCTGCCAGCCGCCGGGATTTATTCCATGGTGAAACTGGCGGAAATGACGGCCCGGATGCTTTTTCCCTTAGAGGTGGTGTCGTTCGAGAGGGTGCTTGCATCGCTGCAATAGTCGATTTGGGAAACCTTTCGGCTTTACTGATCGTGAAACCTATGAAAAGTCAAAAATGCTGCAGGAGTTCAATCTCCCTTGGACAGCTAGCTTTCCTATTGGCAGTGGCTTTGGCTTCTGCCGGATCGCTGCAGTTGGCGCGGGCGAGTTCGATTAACGCGATGTCCACCGCGCTCCCGAGTTCGTTTAACCCGGGCCATATGTTGTTGTTGCCCGACGGGCGGGTGATGGTTCAGAACGACGGCGGCACGGGTTGGGAGTTTCTGTCGCCAGATGGAAGCGGACATTATGGGGACGGATCGTGGTCATCGTGTCCGGCCATGCATTACCAACGTGAGTTTTATTCATCGGATGTCTTGCAGAACGGCACGGTTTTTGTGGCGGGCGGCGAATACAATAATCAAGGATTATTTGGGGAGCCGGACGGAGCAACGGCAGAAGTTTTTGATCCGCAGGCCAACAATGGTGCGGGCAGTTGGACGCTGGTCAATCCGCCGACTTCGCTATTGGATCCGAACCAATCTTCGCCTTCGCTCGCGAATGGAAATCAGGGTTTTTTTGATTCAGAAAGTGTCGTATTGCCCAACGGCAATGTGCTTATAGCGCCAGTTGGTGCAAACACTTATGGTGGTACGCTGATCTACAATCCATTCGCGAACTCGTGGTCGGCGGGCGGTACCGTCAGCAGCGCTTACCAGGACGAAGCGAGTTGGGTCAAGTTGCCGGACGACAGTATCTTAACGATTGATCCTTATGGGACCGACTGCCAACGCTACCTCCCTGCATCCAACACCTGGTTTACAGACCAACCGGTGCCGATCAACCTCTATTCTTCAAACGGCGAAATAGGTGCCGCGTTGCGGATGACCAGCGGAAAGATCCTCTATGTGGGCGGGAACAACCAGACTGAGATCTATACGCCATCTCCATTAGGAGGAGCCAACGCCGGATCCTGGAGTCCCGGCCCCAATCTCCCGGGCTCACTGGTGATGCGCGACGCCCCGAGCTGTGTGTTGAACAACGGCAAATTGCTTCTGGCGCTGGTTCCCTCAACCGGTGACAGCCCGATTTATTTATACGAATACGATCCGAATGCCAACTCATTCAATTTTGTCTTTGAGGATACCAGCGGCCAGATCTCGGACCACTGTTTTATGATTCAGTTGCCCGATGGCGACGTGCTATTCAATGACACAAGCACCGTTTATGATTACACGCCCGATCCCTCGCCCGTGGCTGCCGGGCAGCCGCAAATCAACAAAGTTCAGTGGAATCCAGATGGGACACTGCATCTGACCGGCACGATTTTCAACGGTATTTCCCAAGGCTCGATGTATGGTGATGACGCGCAGCAGGACAGCAATTATCCGCTGGTGAAGTTCACGAGTGGTGGCAACGTTTACTATGGCCGCACATACAATTGGAGCAGCACCAGTGTTGCGACCGGTGGAAAGGTCGTAACGACAGAGGTGGCTTTGCCACCGGCAGTTTTCGATTTTCCCAATTCTTATACCCTCCAGGTGGTTGCCAACGGCAACGCTTCTGCGCCGGTATCGTTTTATGGTCCGGTTTGGGTGGATGTCAACAACTACAACAGCTTCTTCGAGTTTGGTTATTTTCAGTTTCCTTACGGCACGCTGCCTCAGGGTGTGTCGGCGGTGGCCAGCGGCGGGACGGTCGCGTTCGATGCCAGTACCCAACCGAGCACGGCCACAGTATCAGTCCCATACACGATTTCCACACCCATGACCATTATATCAGTATATGGTCCAACCACCATTACCCAGTGATCATTTCGGCCTATTTACTGCAATTGCTATGAAAACCAACCCGTTGATCCTGCTGATTGTTGTTGGGCTGCTGGTGCCCGGCATCAGCTTTGCGCAAAGCTATAATATTAGCTGGTACAAGGTTGCCGGCGGTGGCGGCACGAGCGCGGGTGGCGGATATACCTTGAGCGGCACGATTGGCCAGCACGATGCCGGCGGGCCGATGACGGGCGGCGGTTACTCATTGACCGGCGGATTCTGGGCGCTGATCGCAGTGGTGGAAACACCGGGTACGCCCAATCTGACCGTCACGCATTCCGGCAATAGCGTCACCGTTTCCTGGCCGGACACCGGCAGCTACACCTTGCAGCAAAACCCGAATGTCGCGAACAACGCGGGCTGGGTGACGAGCAGTTATCCCACCACCACCGTGGCTGGCATCAGCAGCATCACGATTACGTCGCCAACGGGCAACCTGTTCTTCCGGCTGGAAAATCCATAAAGGCTGCCAGCCGCCGGGATTTATTCCATGGTGAAACTGGCGGAAATGACGGCCCGGATGCTTTTTCCCTTAGAGGTGGTGTCGTTCACTCCTTCGGAGCTGGTTTCGTTCGAGTGGATGGCGGTGATTTGGAAGACTCCCATTTTCGCCGATTTTAATTCCTTTATTTTTCGTCCCCCTTGGGTCGCAATTTGTTCGGCGCGCTGCCGGGCATCCCGGGTGGCGGCGGCAAGCATGTCAATTTTCGCTTCCGCCGTCTTGGTATAAATGAATTGAATGCCTTGATCGTCCAATTCCACCCCTTGTTCAACCAGGGTGGTTGAAAGTTGTTGCATTTTTATGACCTGGTTGATGTCCGGAGACTCCAAGCGGAGGGTTTGTTGCAAATGGTAACCAATGGTTTTCTTGCTGGAATCATCCATTGCGAACTGACCGGTTTCCGCCTTCAAGCGCTGGATGGAGATGGCGGAGATTTCCGCGTTGGTGACGCCCTGTTCTTTGAAGAATTCCTCAACCTTTTTCGAGTCGGTTTTTAGTTGTTGTTCCGCTCCAGCCAGAGTTTCTGATTCGGTACTGAAATCGGCCGACCAGATGGCCAAATCTGACGAAACATCCTCATAGGCTGCGCCGGTAACGGTCACTAGCTGGGAGTCCGCGATATGCAGCCAGACTCGGGAAAGTTGGGCGGTAGAAATGATCAGCCCAGCCGAAAGGCATAGCCCAAGCAAAATACCGCCGAGATTTAACCAGTTGTTGCCTGAGTTTTTCATACATTAGCTGAAGTGCCGCCGAGGAGGTGAAAGTAATTGCCACAAAGACCAAAGCAAAGGCCTTTCAGATTAAAAAGAAAAAAAACGCAAAAATAGAGTTTCCCGGTAAAAGTCCGTGGCAAGTCCGTCAGGAAAATCCTTCCGGGGCCGTGTGGGGCTGGTAGAGCTCTTCAAGTTGGCGGATTTCTTCCTCAGAAAGTTTCACGGAAAGTGACGCGATGGCGTCGTCCAAATGATGCGGCTTGGTGGCACCGACGATAGGAGAGGTGACGACCGGCTTATGCAAGAGCCAGGCCAAGGCGAGGTGTGAAGGGGGCAGTCCGCGTTGGCGGGCCAGCTCATTCAAGCGGAGGATGACGGGTTTGTCGATGTCCACAGATTTGCCATAGAGAGAGCGGGCAAAGTTGTCGGTTTTGGCGCGGTCGGTTGCCGGTTCATCGGACCAGGGGCGGGCCAGGCGGCCGCGGGCCAGTGGTGACCAGGGGGTTGCGCCCACACCCTCAGTTTGGCAAAGACGCAGCATCTCCCTTTCTTCCTCGCGATAGAGGAGATTGTAGTAATTCTGCATGGAAACGAACGTGGCCCATCCGTTTGCGCGTTGGATACCGAGGGCTTTCATGAACTGCCAGGCGAACATGGACGAGGCACCCAAATATCGGGCCTTACCGGCCCGGACGATGTCGTTGAGGGTTTCCAGTGTTTCTTCCAAGGGCGTTTCGTAATCGAATCGGTGGATGATGTAGAGATCAATGTAATCCGTGCCGAGCCGGTGCAGGCTGGCGTCCACTTCGGTCAGAATAGCTTTGCGGGAGAGGCCGCGGCCGTTGACGTCCGGGCGCACGGGACCATTGACCTTGGTGGCGATGACAAGTTCGTCGCGGCGGGCGAAATCGCGGATGGCGCGGCCAAGGACGGCTTCGCTTTCGCCGATGGAATAAACGTTGGCGGTGTCGAAGAAATTAACGCCCGATTCGAGGGCACGCTTGATGTAGGGACGGCTGTCCTCTTCGGTCAGGGTCCAGGGCCAATTGGGCATGTCGGGCCAGGGAGTGACCTGGGCTTTGCCATAGGACATGCAGCCGAGGCAGATGCGCGAGACGCGCAGGCCGGTTTTACCGAGTTTGACGTAGTTCATAATCTTGTCCTTTATTTTCGCGAATTATTCATTCGGATTTAACAACCTCTCCAAAGAGTCCCGATGGAACACCAAGACGGTTGACAAAGTTGACCAGCCAACTATTGCGCTGGCTAACCATAAAGTCAAATCAGCCTCCCCCACCGCTCAGGACGCAGATCAATCGGCAAGAGTGTGAGTCACGAGCCACCGCCTTCAATGTGTCAATGGGGAATGCCAACATGCAATTGATCCGTAAATGTTGCCCGCCTTTATTTGCACGAGGGATGGGGATTTCCCAATTGCTCGCCTGATGGGGAGAACACCCCATGGCGCGCACAATGTGTTAAGGTATAGTGAAATAGATGAATGGCAATTATTCACCGCATTTTCGTGATTCAGCAGGCGGACCGCTGCAGGACAAGCGGATTTATTTCTGCGTGTTCTTGCGGGGGAGGATGAACCTGACTTTTGCTCAAATACCGCCGGGCGATTACTGACAAAAGGTTTTAATATTTGATGCGTTTATGAGTCACACCAGCGATTTCCCAGGACAGCAGGGTGTCAGCTTATCAGTCCGTGCGCTGCGGAAGAGCTATGGAGGAATCGAAGTGCTCAAGGGTGTGGATTTCGAAGTCAACGCGAGCGAGATCTTTGTCATCATGGGGCCGAGTGGCGGAGGCAAGTCGGTATTGCTCAAACTCTTGATTGGTCTGGAGAAACCGGATCAGGGAGAGGTCATGATTGAAGGCCAACCGATTCAATCGCCAGAGGCGACAAGCCGCTATCGGGTGGCGATGGTATTTCAGTGCGGCGCACTGCTACACTCGATGACGGTTGGAGAAAACGTTGGCATTTATCTGGCCACACATCATTTGAAATCACCCAGTGAAATCGCAGCGATCGTGGCCGAGGATCTCGAACGGGTGGGACTGAAAGGCACCGAAGACAAAATGCCCGATGAACTTTCCAGCGGTATGCGAAAACTCGTGGCCATTGCCCGGGCATTGGCCGTGGAACCGCAGTTGATTCTCTATGACAAACCAACCAGCGAACTTGATCCGGTGTCTGCGGTGTGCATTGCGGAAAGAATCGTAAAACTGAACGCACAATTTCGTGCCACGACCCTCGTGGTATCGCACAATCGCGACCTGGCATTTGGGATTGCCCATCGCATTGCGATGCTCGACGAAGGCCGGATTGTCGCCATTGGAACCCCCGAAGAAATCAAGCGAAACCCGGATCCACGCGTGCAACGGTTTTTGACTGCCAGCATTGTGCCACGAATGGAAGATTCCGAGAGTTTACCATTATTTGGCGATGAATTACTTGCCACAATCCCGGCCGTGAACTTACCAAGCGTGTTTATATAATCGGCAATCGCAATGGAATTGCTAAAAAGGATTAATTCCGCCAGGTCGGAAAGAAAGGGATGGAAAAATTAAGGGCACTAAAATCGAAGCCATCAGAACCAAACTTTTCGAGTTTATACATTATTCGCATGGAATTAAACGCCGGGAGCCTCAAAAATTGCGTTTTTATTGAGCATGCAGCATGCTAATACACGGTTGACACATCACCTTTTAATGTGAGAATGTAATGATGTTTTGCTGGAGGGGATTCAGCCATGATTAAAATGGAAGAATGATGTGCCGGCCACAAAAATGAATTTTTCTTCGCAGTTAAAACCCGATCAGGCTTTCGTATTTGTCGAACTGCTGGTGGTCATCGTCATTATCCACATCTCCTCCGCGCAGAGCGGATTCGCAAAGGAGAGTTGGGTCGATTTGTTCAATGGCAAGGACCTTTCGGGTTGGACGCAAAAAACCGGCGACGCAAAATTCTATGTGAAGGACAACTGCATCTTCGGCGAGGCAGTTTCTGAGAGCGAGACGAACAGTGTTCTCTGCACGGAAAAGAATTACACTAATTTCATTCTCGAACTCGATTTCAAGGATGATCACCAGCTTTTCTCGGGTGTGCACATTCGCAGCGAGTATGCCGCAAAAAAAGTCCGGCTGGATTGGAAGGGTGTGGGCTACACGGTTCCCGCTGGTATTGTGTATGGCTATCTGGTGTTGATCGACCCCAGTCCAAATCATCGTTGGTGGACGGCTTCGCTCTATGATCAGCGCTGGTGGAGCGGCGGCATTTATGACGAGCGTCGGCGCATGTGGCTTTATCCAGGAGCATTAGGCGGCGACCCGGATGACTTTTCAAGGCAAGGGCGGGAAATATTCAAAACGAATGACTGGAATCATTTGCGAATTGCCGCAACCGGAAACTCGATAAAAACCTGGCTCAACGGGGTCAGTTGCGCACAGATCAAGGATTCGATGACGACGACGGGCTTCATAGGTCTGCAAGTCCGTGCATGGATCAGCGACGACGATCACGAAACTCTCAATGGAGCAAAAGTACGATTTAAAAACATCCGATTGAAACCGGTTGCTTCCAATTCCTCCGCCGTTCTGCCATTACCCAACCCAATCACAAAGATTTAAATTTAGAAATGAGCATTATAAACAATTGGTCAAAACGTTCCTTTAACATTGGGGTCGAACCCCGTTGGGAAATTGTGCTAATCGCCCTCGCGCTCTGGCTGCCACGGGCACAAGGCGCAAGTGTGTTAACGCAACACAACGATCTTGCGCGTACCGGGGCCAATACCTCGGAGACCATCTTGACGCCCGCCAACGTGAATGCGAACAACTTCGGTCAAATATTCAGCGACAGTGTGGACGGCCAAGTGTATGCCCAGCCGCTTTATGTTGAAAATCTAAGCATCGCCGGCGGGAGGCACAACGTGGTGTTCGTCTGCACGGAAAATAACAGCGTGTATGCATTTGATGCGGATACCGGCGGCATCACCTACTGGCAAACCAATCTTGGCACACCTTGGACTTCCACTTGCGATGATTTGAGCCCGGTAGTGGGCATTACCGGTACACCAGTGATAGACCCAAACAGTGGCACGATCTATCTGGACACAAAATTGGCTGCTGGACCATCGCACGAATTGCATGCGCTGGATATCACAACCGGCAAAGAAAAATTTGGCGGGCCAGAGACCATTACCGCCGCCAACTTCAGCGCTGACGTGCAACACCAGCGACCGGGCCTGCTATTGCTGAATGGCATTGTCTATCTTGCATTTGGCTCTCACTGCGACTCGGGAACTTATCACGGCTTTTTGCTGAGTTATAACGCCACCAATCTGACGCAGCAAATTGCTGCTTTCAACACCAGTGCCACCGGCAGTGCGGCCGCCATCTGGTCCGGCGGCATGGCGCCGGCGGCGGATACCAATGGAAACATCTACGTTATGACCGGTAATGGAACTTTTGACGGAACTTACAATTTCGGGGAGTGCCTGATCAAGTTAAGCGGCAGCCTGGCGGTCGAGGACTACGCCACTCCAGCCAACTGGTTGGATCTTAATAGCGGTGACACGGACTTCGGCTCGGGTGCACCAGTTTTGCTGCCGACACATTATGCGGTCGGGATCGGCAAGGACGGGATCCTTTATCTGGCGGATGTCAACAACATGGGGCATGTTGGAAATTTTGTGCAGGGGTTTCAGGCCGCGGCAGTCGGTGACACGGTGGGCAAGTCGCCGGTCTACTGGCAGGGACCGGGCAAACAATATCTTTATGTCCTGCACAGTAACAGCACAACCACGGCCTTCCAATTCACCGGCACAAACATCATCACCGCGCCTTTGGGCACTTCGTCCTTCACCAATAATGATCGCTGCGGCGGGCTTTCCCTGTCGGCCAATCGAGCGAACAATGGCATTTTGTGGGAAATTGACAGCGACAGTAATATGCGGGCCTATGATGCGGTTAATTTTCCCAAGTTACTGTGGAGCGGGAGCGTTGGGACGTATGTCAAGATGTCATGTCCGACGGTAGCGAACGGGAAGGTATACGTCGGAACGAGCAGCAGTCTGGGGGCATGGGGATTGACCAATTATCTGTATGCCCAAACAGCGCCGGCTAAACCGGTATTAAATTGGGTGGCGGGTACTTTGCTGGAGGCGAACACCTCAAAGGGACCGTGGGTCACGAATCCTGCGGTTTCACCTTACACAGTTGTACCAACAAACACGCAGCAGTTCTTCCGATTAAAATTGAACGCCGGTCCTTAGGCAGGTGAATCGCGGGGTGGAATTGAACGGCTTTCGTCCATTCTTTGGAGGAGAGGAGGGATTTTAGTGCCGCTAAGGTAAGCAAGTACATGAACAAGTATTCGAACATCCTCCGCCCATATTCGACCAAAGAGATCAGGGAAAAGTTGTCGAACCTTAATGGAGAGTTCAGGGGTGGCGGGTTCCAAGTCGTATGGTTTGAGACACATCAGCCCCACAAACGCAATCAACCGCCGCATTTCTCAATCGAATTCAGCCGCGTCTATGGGTTTGGAGAGGTCGAGAAGGACGAAGGTGAGTGCAAGGGTTAAGACGGTTTTCGAGTCTGATTTAAGTAAGAAAACGAAGGGAACAGGAAATCTTACACTTTGACTTGCATAAAAAATGGAAGCAAAAAAAGTCCAAATATTCTATCTTATCAACTAATTGCCGATCTCAAGTCAGTAAACAATTCTGCTGAATTCCTGATAATGAGGTTCCCCCGATTTGATGGACACGGCGTCAAAGACATGGAAAATGACTATGATGACGAGTACGAACAAGCGGTACACCCAGGAGTTCAAGCAGGAGGCCGTGCGGCTGCTGCTGACCGGGAATAAAACGGCGGCACAATTAGGGCGTGAATTGGGTGTCAGCGGCGTTTCCTGATGCAGTTGGAAACGGGAAGTCTTGCGGAATGGCGATCATCCCGAGCAGGCCAAGCCCAAAGGGTTGCGCATTCATTATGCGGTACTGGAACAAGAGAACCTCCGACTCA
>Ga0302320_10001013_pt1 | contig 67530 bp, 50 predicted proteins | sample Bog_T0_3_FD_202130 | JGI IMG/M metagenome (GOLD analysis project Ga0302320, IMG submission 202130) | Peat permafrost microbial communities from Stordalen Mire near Abisko, Sweden - Bog_T0_3 | ecosystem: Environmental > Terrestrial > Soil > Wetlands > Peat | place: Sweden: Abisko, Stordalen Mire...
ATCCCAAGCGCCTTCATAGCGCCCTTAATTTCCTGTCCCCAGTTGACTTCGAAGCCAAAAACAATTAACCAAATGACTCGATTTTACTGTCCGTTTTTTCGAAGCAAGCCCACGCGGGCTGGGCGCATCTTGACACTGCCCCGGCAGACAGCAGAAAAGCGTGGTGGTCTGAGGTGGAGAGAAGAGCCCCATCCCTCCCCTTCCCTCCCCCCCCATTTATTCAAATGGCGGGGAGGGGGTTGCCTGGGTTCGCATTCGTGTGGTGTGGTTGACAGGTCCAAGCGTGGTGCGGGGGCAGTGACAAGATGCGCCCGCGCGGGCTTGCGGGACATTAAGAGCATGGATTTTTCCGGCGGGTTGTGGCAGGATGGTGACAGCAACATTTGAAAGCACTCATCGAAACCAGAAACAGCCGCTCCGAACGCGTCTTCCTTGTCGGGGTGGAACACCAGGGCCATGACAGTGCGGCGGTCCGGGAATCACTCGCCGAGCTGGGGGAACTGGCGGCGACGGCCGGGGCGGAGATTATCGGGACCGGCACCCAGAAGGTGGCCTCGCTCTCGCCGGCGACGTTCATCGGCAAGGGCAAGGCGGAGGAATTTGCGGCGTTCGGCCGGCTAAACAATGTGGATACGGTGATTTTTGACGACGAACTTTCGCCCGCGCAAAGCCGCAACCTGGAAAAAATCTTTGAGTGCAAAATCCTGGACCGCACCGCGCTGATCCTGGACATCTTCGCCCAGCGCGCCCGGACGCGCGAGGGCAAGCTGCAAATCGAACTGGCGCAGCTCCAGCATCTGCTGCCACGGCTCACGCGGTTCTGGGGGCACCTGTCGCGGCAATCCGGGGGCATCGGGATGCGCGGGGGCGAGGGGGAATCGCAATTGGAGGCCGACCGCCGGAAGGTCTCCGAACGGATCGACAGCCTCACGCACGACCTGGATTTTGTGCGCCGCCAGCGGGCGACCCAGCGGGCGGGCCGGCAGCGGAGCAACTGGCCGCTGGCCTCGATCGTGGGATATACCAACGCCGGGAAATCCACCCTGCTGAACCAGCTCACCGGGGCGGGCGTCCTGGCGATGGACAAGCTGTTCGCCACGCTGGACCCGACCACCCGGCGCCTGCGCCTGCCCACGAATCAGAACGTGCTGCTGACAGATACGGTGGGTTTCATCAAAAAGCTGCCCCATGGACTGGTGGAAGCCTTCAAGGCGACGTTGGAGGAGGTGGTGCAGGCGGACCTGCTGGTGCACGTGGTGGATGTCAGCCACCCGCAGGCGGAGGAACAGATTTTGGCAGTGAACACGGTGCTGGCGGAGATCGGGGCGGAGGCCAAACCGGTGCTGATGGTATTCAATAAAATGGACCGGCTGGCCGGCACGCTGCCGGCGGGGCTGCGGGAACATTTTCCGCATGCCGTGGGCATCTCCGCGAAGACCGGCGAGGGGCTGCCGCAATTGCTGGCGGAACTCGGCACCCAGTTGCGGCCGGTGCGGGATGTGCTGGACCTGCGGGTGCCGCTGGAACAGGCGGCGGTCATCGCCCGCATCCATGCGGTGGGCCAGGTGGTGTCGCGCCGGTACAGCGGGAAAAACGCCCGCTTCAAGGTCCGCATCCCCCCGCACCTGCGCAATGAGTTCGACCCGTTTGTGGTGAAATGAGCGGCGAAAAAATAATTCCAATCTGCGGCTTGATTCCGCCCGGGGGAAGGCGTTAAGTTGGGCTGGTCAATCAATCTGAAATAATTATGTCACAAACCGGCCGCCAATCACTCAATGTCAGCAAAGTGCTCTGTGTCATCATGGGGGGTGGACAGGGTACGCGCTTATTCCCACTGACCAAGGAACGGGCCAAGCCCGCCGTGCCGCTCGCCGGCAAATACCGGCTGGTGGACATCCCGATTTCAAACTGCATCAATTCCGGCTTTCGCCGGATTTATATTTTGACGCAGTTCAATTCCACCTCGTTGCACGGTCATATTTCGCGGACCTATAAATTTGATCAGTTTTCCAGCGGCTTTGTGGAGATTCTCGCGGCGCAGCAGACCTTCACCAACACCTCCTGGTATGAGGGCACCGCGGATGCCGTGCGCAAGAACCTGGTTCATTTTCTCAACCACGATTTTGATTATCTCATCATCCTGAGCGGCGACCAGTTGTACCGGATGGATTTCCGGAAGGTCATCGCCGAGCACATTGAGAACGAGGCGGACATCACGATCGCCACCCTGCCGGTGGGCCGCAAGGAGGCAAATTCACTGGGCATCCTGCAAATCGACGATCACCAGCGCATCACGCGGTTTGTGGAGAAGCCCAAGGAAGACAGTGTGCTGCAAACCCTCACCATTCCGCCGGAATTACAGACCACCCTGGGAATGGAGGGCAAGGGCGAATCGTATCTGGCCTCGATGGGCATTTATGTCTTCAACCGCAAACTAATCAGCGAATTGCTCGACAATCCGTTGTCCGACTTCGGCAAGCACATCATCCCGCACGCCATCAAATCGCACCGGGTTTTCTCCTATATATTTCAAGGCTACTGGGAGGACATCGGCACCATTCGCTCCTTCTTTGAAGCCAACCTGGATCTGGTCTCCGAACTGCCGCGCTTCAATTTCTTTGACATGGAGGCCCCGGTGTTCAGCCGGCCGCGCTTCCTGCCCGGGTCGAAGATCAATGGCGCCCAGATTGATCATGCCCTGGTCACGGACGGCTGCATCATCAACCACGCCAAAATCCGCAACACCATTGTGGGTTTGCGCACGACCGTGGGTGAGGGAACGGAATTGAACCGGGTCATTGTGTTGGGCGGCGATTATTACGAATCCGCCGAATCGGTGGCCAAGAATGAACAGGCGGGATTGCCCCGCATCGGCATCGGCTCAAACTGCAAGATTGAGAATGCGATCATTGATAAGAACGCCCGGATTGGCAATCATGTGACCATCTCGCCGGCTGGCAAGCCAGAGAACGTGGATCATGCCCTGTATTTCATCCGGGACGGCATTGTGGTCATCCCGAAAAACGGCATTATTCCCCATGGCACGGTGATTTAGAGCATTTCCATCAAATATGTGGCGGTGCGTTAACACCGTTTCGGGAGCGGTCTTTTTGGGTTTTGGCGGCGTTTTGGCTCAGTTGCAGACCGACTCGGGGTATGCGCCTTCGCCAAGGCCTGGCCAAAACCCAAAAATTCCCGCTTCGCACCGCTATTTCTTTGCTGTCAATGCTCTAAGGGACCATTAATCACCATTTATGGTGATTTGACAGCCAACCATGCCTGTATTAAATTGTTGGTGATGTTCCCACTCATCAGGCCCCACCGGCGAACTCTTTTTCCTATTATATTGGGGAAAATTGCTTTGCTCATCTTACTTCTTAGCGCGGCGGTTCAAAACGTAGGCGCTCAAACCCTGGCCTTTCCCGGAGCCTTGGGATTTGGCCGGTTCGCCACGGGCGGACGCACCGGCACGGTGTATCATGTCACTTCACTGGCGGATGATGGCAGCGCGGGAACGTTTCGCGAGGCGGTGAGCGAGGGTAATCGGATCATTGTCTTTGATGTGGGGGGTTATATCGTGCTCAACAGCGCGGTTTCATGCGCCAGCGGACTGACGATTGCCGGGCAGACCGCGCCGGGCGGGGGCATTGGGATCATGGGGCACGAGGTTTCCTTCAGCGTCCAGCAAAATGAAATCGTCCGTTATGTCCGCTTCCGACCGGGTTCCCTGGCCTCCTCGACGGAGGATGGCATCAACATTGGCGATGGAACGAACATGATTTTCGATCATATCGCGATTGAGTTTGCGCCTTACAACAATCTTGACGCCACGGGCAGCCGGACGGATTCGAACTTGATCACGGTTGAGAATTCCATCTTGGGTGATCCGATTGGGCAGCAATTCAATGCCCACACCCAGGCGCTTAATAATGACATTTCATGGTTTTACAACCTGTTTGTCAGCGGCCATGACCGGAACCCGATGGCCAAGATGGAGACCATCTTCATCAACAATGTCGTTTATGATTACCAGGCAGGTTACACCGCAGCGGACACCGGCAGCCATTTTTCGCATGACATCGTTAACAACTATTTCATCACGGGCCCTTCCACAACCAGCGCCGGTGATGATTTTTTTCAGATGGATGGCAATATCAGCGCCTATTCGACTGGCAACCTATTGGATAGTTCCCGGAACGGCACCTTGGGCGGGTCGAGCACAACCCCGGGCGGCGTCGTAGTGCTGAATGCACCTTGGTCGGCATTAACGACGGCCACGCCCACCTACCCGACCGCCACGGCTTATAAATATGATGTTTCCCTGGCCGGCCCCCTGCCACGCGATCAGGTCGACCAAGTGGTGCTGAGCGACGTCACCTCCCTCGGCACGGGCGGGCGGATATATTCTTCGCAAACGGACGACGGGCTGGGGAACAACGGTTATGGCACGATTAACGGTGGCACCCTGTTAACGGACACCGATGGGGACGGAATTCCTGATGTTTGGAAGAATGCGGTCGGCCTACCGTTAAACAGCAATGAGGCGATGACCATTGCCGCTAATGGCTATGCGAACATCGAAAATTACCTGAACTGGCTGGCCGGGCCGCATGCCTTTGTCGGAACGAATGCCACGGTGATGGATTTGTGGCCTTATACGCTGGGTTTCACCAACGGGGCGACCTACACCTTTTCCAGTATGACCAACTGCTCGGTGACGCTGACCAACAGCCACTATGCATTTGTAGTGCCCACGCCCGGCTTGGCGGGGCTGGGCAGCTTTAATTTCGCGGTAAAGGACAACGCCGGTGCCGCGATGACCAACACGATGGGGCTGCTGGTCACCATCGTTTATACCCCCAAAAACCTGGTATGGCGGGGTGATGGCGTGTCCAACCACTGGGACAACACCAACACCGTCGATTGGTATAACGGCAACAATCTCATCACATTCAATCCCACCGACAACGTAACGTTTGATGACAGCGGGTCCAACAGCCCGGCCATTAACGTGGCCGTGCCGGTATCGCCCGGCAGCATGGTGGTGGCAGCGAATCAAAATTACACTTTTAGCGGCACTGGTGCAATCACGGGGGCAGGCACGATGACGATCACCGGCACGAATACGGTGACCTTTAGCACCACCAACACTTACACCGGCAACACCACCATTAACAACGCCACGGTACAACTTACCGGCCCCAGCAGCCTGGGGACGGGGACGGTCATACTCAATGGTGGAACAATCAATCAAAACAGCGGCAATTGGATAGCCAATACCATCAGCAACCTGGGCACGAGCACGTTAAATTTCAATTATGGGAGCACCTTATACCCCACCCTTAGTCTAACGGGTGGCGGAATCTTGAACGTGAATTCCACGGGCGGCGGGGTCTTCACCCCCGGCGGCACCCAGAGCACTTTCACCGGAACCGTCAATGTGAACTGCGACATGCGCGAAAGCTCCTCCCCGTTTGGCAGCAGCACGGCTGCTTGGAATCTTGGCACCACCGGCGGCATTTACAATAAAAGCGGCGGCGTAATAGTCTACCTAGGAGCTTTGACCGGGGCCACAGGTTCAAGCCTGTACGGGGCCTCCACAGCATCATCTCCGGCCAACACTTTTGTGGTGGGCGGTTTGAACACCAGCACCACGTTCGGCGGGCTTATATCAAATGGCGGCGGGCCGGCCAGTTTGGTGAAGGTCGGCACCGGAACACTCACGTTAAGCGCCAACAACACGTTCACCGGGGCCACGACGGTGAGCAACGGCACGTTGCTCGTCACCGGCAATTTGACCGGCAGCCCGGTGAATGTTGTCAGTGGCGCCACACTATCCGGCGCGGCCATTCTGGGCGGTGGATTGACCGGGCAGGCCGGATGCATTATTTCGCCCGGCCTGGGACTGCGAAACAGCGGCGTTTTCGTGGTGAGCAATAACATCAACCTGACTTCGCCCAACATGTATTTCGACCTGACCGGCTCTCCGGCCGGCACGAATGACCAAATCCAAATGGCCGGCGGGACCCTGGTCATGAGCGGCACGCAGACCTATCAATTCAATATGATCAACAATGCGCTGGGCGCGGGCACTTACACATTGATCGGCGGGGCGACCAACAGCAATGCCACCAGCGTTGGCTTTGCGAACAACCTGCCCGGCAATACACGCCAAACCTTTGTGATGGCGCGGCCGAGTTCCGGCAACGGGGTCAGCGGTTATGTGCAGCTACAGGTCACCGGGAACGCGGGCTCGCTCATCTGGAGCGGCACGAATGGCAACACCTGGGATTTGACGACCACCACCAATTGGCTGAATGGCGGCCAGCCGGATGAGTTTTATAATCTCGACCAGGTGCGTTTTGACGACACCTCGACCAATGGCACGGTGACGATCACCAACGTGGTGGCGCCCGCCACGGTGCTGGTCACCAATTCGCAAACAACCTACACCATCGGCGGCGGAGTGCTGGGTGGCATCGCCACCCTTACCAAGACCGGCCCGGGCACGCTGATCCTCAATTCCAGCAACAGTTTCAGCGGAGGGACCTACGTCAACGGCGGGACATTGGAACTGGTAAATAATTTCTATGCGGGCGGGACCGGGCCGGTGGCCATGAATAACGCCACCTTTTATCTCAATGGCGTGGGCACCAGCACCGCCCTGGCCTGCGTGGGCACCAATACTTTGCTGACGTATGGCCAACCGTACGCAAATTTCAGTCTTTTGGGCGGCGGCTGGCTGAATTTGAGCCTGGGCGGTGGCGGAACTTTTTCACCCGGTGGAGATTGGAGCGGGTACAACGGCACCCTGTACTTTTTGACCTCCAACTGGCTGCGGGTTTACGGAGCCACCACCTTTGGCAGTTCCAATGCGGTGTGGAATTTTGGCACGGTTGGGGGCATTAACAATCGGAGCGGTGGCGTGACCGTATACATGGGCGCGCTATTTGGCGGAACGGGCACCGCACTGGCCGGAGCCTCCACCACGGCGAATTACACCGACTATGTGATTGGCGGCGTCAATACCAACAGCGTGTTCAACGGCACCATTACTGACGGTGCAGCCGCCACCTCGGTGGCATTTCAAGGTCCCGGCAGCCTCACGCTCGGAGGGAACAACACCTTCAGCGGCGGCCTGACGGTCAATGCCGGAACGCTTTACGTCAACAATCTCACGGGCACGGGCGCCGGGACCGGCGTGGTGACGATCAACAGCGGCGCCACCCTGGGCGGGAACGGGTCTATTGGCGGCATTGTGAGTATGGCGGCTGGCGCGACCCTGTCGCCGGGCAACAACAACGTCACGGGTCTGCTGACCATCACCAATAATTTGACCCTGAATAATGGCAGTACGCTCCAGTTTTCCTTGGGCACGTACAGCGACCAGGTGGATGTGACCGGCGATCTCACCCTTGGTGGCACGCTCAATCTGTCGGCGGCCGCCGGCTTTGGTCCCGGAACTTACACCCTGTTTAATTATCAGGGCGCGCTCGATGTGGGCACCTTGACCATGGGCACCGCCCCGGCGGGCTACACCTATACTTTTGACACCTCCAGCTTGGGCGAGGTCAACCTGGTGGTTTCCCTGCCCGGCTTTGAAAACATTCGGACCACAGGAACCAATCTGGTGTTTAACGGCTTCGGCGGTTCGTCCAATGCCACTTATTATCTGCTATCCTCCACCAATCTGGCCCTGCCGACAACGCAATGGACCCGGTTGCTTACCAACCATTTTGATGGCAGCGGGAATTTTAATCTCACGAATGCCATCAACCCAAAATCGGCGCAAAATTTTTATCTGCTGCAATTGAATTAGGAACTTTTCACGCCCACATTTATACGTCCTTTGAGAGTGCCGCAAAGAGCGTGTTTTTTTGATTGCCCAATGCCACGGGAATAATTATTTTTTGGTCAGCCGGCGGGGAGCTGGAAATTATTAAGGACGATTTAGGACTAATTAGGACGATACGAAGGACCATTAAGGAATAAATTGCTATTATGAAAAAACCCCTGACAGCAGTGGAATTGAATGAATTGGTGGCCGGCCTGAACCAGCTGGCCCGTAATCTCTGGTGGTGCTGGGACCAGGAGGCGCAGGACCTTTTCCACGAGCTTTCGCCCCGCAGCTGGCAGAATCTTTTTCACAACCCCGTGGCCGTGCTCCGGGAATTGTCTGATTATGAACTCCGGGTACGTTTGCAGGACACGGCTTTTGCCGGGCAGGTGCGCTCGGTGCTGAAGGACTTCCATGCCTATCTGAATGATAAAAATACCTGGACGCATCAGCATGCGCCGCAGCTGCACAAAAATCCGGTGGCCTATTTCTCGGCCGAATTTGGTTTCCACGAATCATTGCCCATCTCAGCCGGCGGCCTGGGCATCTTGGCGGGGGATCATTCCAAATCCGCCAGCGACCTGGGGCTGGGTTTTGCGGGCGTCGGCTTGTTTTATCGCGAGGGCTATTTCCAGCAGGCCATTGATTCCAACAACTGGCAGACGGAATATTACAATTTTGTGGATCCGGCCAATGTGCCGTTGGATCCGGTGCTCAACGCCGAGGGCGAACGGCTGAAGTGCAAGGTGGAAATCGCCATGAGCACGGTCACCTTTCAGGCGTGGCGGGTGAACGTGGGCCGGGTGCCGGTTTATCTGCTGGACACCAACCTGCCGGAAAACGAGGCGCATTTCCGCGACCTGACACTGCGCGTCTACGGCGGGGACAGCACGACGCGCATCATGCAGGAAATCCTGCTGGGCATCGGCGGCGTGCGCCTGCTCCGGGCACTGGGGATCTCGCCCTCGGTGTTCCATATGAACGAGGGGCATGCGGCCTTTTTGACATTGGAACTGATCCGCGAGAAACTGGCGGGCGGCCTGTCGCTGACGGCGGCGCAGTCGGCGACGAAGGCGCAGTGTATATTTACCACGCACACGCCGGTGGAGGCGGGCCACGACCGGTTCACCCCGGACCTGATGAATTACGCCATGGCGCGTTATATCACCCAGCTGGGGGTGCCTTTCCCGGAAGTGATCGCCCTGGGTCGGGTGCGTCCCGCAGATGCCACGGAACCTTTCTGCATGACGGTGCTGGCCCTGAAGGTCTCGCGCGCCGCGAATGCGGTGAGCGAACTGCATGGGGAAGTCAGCCGGGAAATGTGGCAGTGCCTTTATCCCGGTACGCCGGTGGAGAAGGTGCCGATCGGCCACATCACCAACGGTATTCATTTGCTCGGCTGGATGAAGGGCTCGGCCCGCCAACTATGGCGGAAAAAATTGACCGGCGAAGGCAACGGGGAAACCGCTTTCCTGCGCGAAAAATTCGGCACGGATTACGCGGCGGCCATCAACTCCCCGGACTTCTGGAACAAGCTCACCGACCCCGCCTTCATCTCGGACGAAGAGCTCTGGACGATGCGTTACAAACTGCGCCGGGAATTGATTGAGTTCGCCCGCCGCCGGCTGTTGTTGCAGAATCAGCGCCTCTCCCAGGGCGATTTCATCCGGTTTGACCGGCTGTTGAACCCGGACGCGCTGACCATTGGTTTTGCCCGCCGGTTCGCCACGTATAAACGGGCACCGCTGATTTTTCAGGAATTTGAAAACATCGTGAAGCTGGTCAAGGACACGCAACGACCGGTGCAATTCATTTTTGCCGGCAAGGCGCATCCGCGTGACGACGACGGTAAGCGGTTCATCCAACAGATCATCCATCTGAGCAAGCACAGCGAGCTCACGGGTTATCTGGTGTTTTTGGAGAACTACGACATTCATGTGGCGCGGCAGATGGTGTCCGGCTGCGACATCTGGCTGAACAACCCGCGCCGGCCGCTCGAAGCCTCCGGCACCAGCGGCATGAAGGCAAGCTGCCACGGCTGCATGGGCTTCAGCATCATGGATGGCTGGTGGCGCGAAGGTTACGACGGCACGAACGGGTTTGGCATCGGGCCGGATTCCCATCCAAACAACATCGCGGAACAGGACCGGGTGGACAGCGCCAATCTTTATAAGACGTTAACTGAACAGATTGTGCCGTTGTTCTTCAACCGGGATGAGCAGGGCCTGCCCCGGCAGTGGATCCAGCGTATCCGCAAATCCATGGCCACGCTGGTGCCGCAGTTCACCACGGACCGGATGGTCAAGGAATACGCGCAGAAGTATTACGCCGCCAAATAAATTCCCGAAAATCAGGAATTTCAATCAACGCCGCCCGAAAACGGGCGGCGTTTTTCATTGAATTTTTGCCCATCATTCATAAACTTTTTGAGTTAAATTATGAATTATAAAATCTCTGAACGGGCGGCGTCGTTGTCCCCCTCCCTTACCCTGGTCATCGACTCCAAGGCCAAGGCCATGAAGGCGGCGGGCGAGGACGTGGTGGGTTTTGGCGCGGGCGAACCGGATTTCGACACACCCCAGCATATCAAGGACGCCTGCGCCAAGGCGCTGGCCGCCGGATTCACCAAATATACCCCGGCCAGCGGCATTCAGGAGTTGCGCGAGGCGATCGCCGATAAATTCAAGCGGGAAAATGGGTTAATCTACAAACCCAGCCAGGTGATCGTGAGCTGCGGCGGGAAACATTCGTGCTACAACGTCATCATGGCCACCTGCGAACCGGGCGACGAGGTGATCATCCCGGCTCCGTATTGGCTGAGTTATCCGGAAATGGTGAAGCTGGCCGGCGCCAAACCGGTGATCCTAACCACGACCGACCAGACGGAATTCAAGGTGACGCCGGCCCAGCTCCGTGCGGCCATCACACCCAACACGCGGCTGTTCATTCTTAACTCCCCGAGCAATCCCACCGGCAGTGTCTATACCCCGGCTGAAGTCCGGGCGCTCGGCGACGTCTGTGTGGAAAAGAATGTGCTCATCATGAGTGATGAGATTTATGAACATTTGGTTTATGACGGTGCGGAGGTGAAGAGCGTGGCCAGTTTCTCACCCGCACATTTTGACCACACCATCATCGTCCATGGCTTTGCGAAGGCCTGGAGCATGACCGGCTGGCGGCTCGGATTTCTGGCCGCGCCCGAACCGATTGCCAAGGCCATCGATGCGGTCCAAAGCCACAGCACCAGCAATCCGACGAGCTTCGCGCAGAAAGGTGGCGTGGCCGCGTTGACGGGGCCGCAGGATCACCTGCCGGTCTGGCTGGCGGAATTTGCCAAACGCCGCAGTTATGCCTGGCAAAAACTGAACAGCATCCCCGGGCTCTCCTGCGTCAACGCCAAGGGGGCGTTTTACCTCTTCCCGAATATTTCCAAGACGGGCCTGAAGTCCGGAGAATTCTGCGCCCAACTGTTGGAACAGCAAAAGGTGGCCGCCGTGCCCGGGATCGCGTTTGGGGCCGATGATTATCTGCGCATCAGTTACGCCACGAGCCTGGCCAACATTGAAAAGGGGCTCGACCGGTTGGATAAGTTTGTACGCAGCCTGTAACGGGGCACCGTTCCGGATAGAAAAAACTTCAGCCTGCGGACTTTGTCCGCGGGTTTTTTATTGCGGCGTATTCCCTGCAGTTTCGGGCCAGTCAACGACGACCTCGGCATCGATAAACTTCCAAGCCCCGCCAACTTTATCCCGGGGCGTGGTCCGGCCAATGTAGGAAAAAACCCGGTGCGGCGCGGCCTTTTCAATCGTAAAATAAATCGGGCGCATCAAATGGGCCAGAATCACATTGCCCAACTCCATTTTGATGACCACCACCGGCTGGCCGGACCGGGTGGATTCCGAATCCTTCACCACCTTAAAGGCGAACGTGGTGGGCGGATCCAAGGAAACGAGGCGAAACTTGACCGCCGACCCATTCATTAATTCATCCCAATGACCCAGAATAAAGGGGTAAATGGTGTCGCTGATGAGGGTGTTGGGTTGGAGGGGTTCAACTCCTTTGAGAATTTTCGCCCCGGGGTTCTGCCCCTGAATCTGCTCCAGACTGACTCGCTCTCTTTTGGGATTTTTGGGATCGGGGCCAATTACGATGCTGCCCCGAACGTCCGCCCGCAAATCTTCCGTGTCGTACGTCACCAACTGATTCGCCCGGTAGAGAATGCGTTCTCGGCAGGCGACCGAGCCATCAGGCAAAGTGAACAATTGTTCAACCTGGATTGCATCACCCACCTGCGTGGCCGTGCGGCGGAAATGAAAGATCACTTTCTTGCGGTTGGAACCGAACTCGTAGAGCGTCCCGGTGACCAGACTGGGATGGGCCAGATCAATTGACGATACAGAGTTAACGACATTTGTGACGGCCGCCGGACAATTCTGCCAATCCAGCAGCAACAACAAAATTCCCAGGCACGAGACTACCAATCGGCATTGTTTCTTCAACCCGACCGGTTGCTTCCAGAATAAATTGGTCACACGTCATTCCTTCGTGAAGCAACCTTGAGGAGCAGATTATATTGTCCAAGCAGTGTTAGATTCATGGCACCTGGCTGGCGTTCCCATAGGGGTGATCGGGTGTCTCGGGCTGTTTGAACCCTTCAAACTCGCCGCCGTCATCCGAGCCGCCATAGACATTTTGCAACCGGGTCGCCAGTTCATCTATCAAGGTGCCGGCATTGGTGAATTTGGTGAAACCATCGGGCGGTAGAAAATCATCATCCGCCGGACGGAACCGCTGGACGTTGGACAAGGTCAGCGTGAATTGATCCGGTCCATACGGCGAATGGATCAGCAAGGGCAACTGTTCCAAATCTGGCGCCCGGGATACTTCGAGACTCACGATTTGACCGTCATCAGTCATCTCCGTCACCCGGGCCTGGTCCACGGGATGGCCATCGATCCGGTCCGTTGTTCCGGCCTGCACCTCTGTCAGTGCATTGGTGAAATGAATCGCCCCGAGGATAGGTGCGTAACCTTGCAACGCATCACTGGAAACAAATCCCTGTCCGGCCGTCGCATCCCAAACCACCTTAAAATTTCCCGCCGCAGCCTGGTGTCGCACGGAACCGAAATTGACCAGCAAACAGAGTTTGCCTTTGCCCGCCAAAATCTGGCCGGATAACTTCCGTGTTGCGCCCGTGGGGTCTTCATATTCGAATACAAAATTGCCGCCATAAGTGCCGGCATCGGTCAGCAACCCGGCGATCGGCCCGGTGGTAAACAACGTCAGTTTGGGCAGCATGTCTTCCACTCCGCCCCGGGCAAAACCGTTTGGGCGGGGTGCGTGGGCACAGCCACAGACACAAATTGTGAGCAGCAAGCAGCCCAGCAGGATTCCCCTGCCCTGACGCTGCCAGCTAAACGTCTCACTTTTGGGACCAATCATGATCGGGGCAGAACTTCACCAGCTTCAATCTGCGTTGTCAAACCTTTTGGCCGGAAGGTATTGAAAGGAATCATGTTTCAACCCTCGAGCATGGCCGTGGCGGTGGCGTAATATTCCGTGTGGCTGAGGCTGATTAATATTTTTTTTGCTCCGCAGGCTGCCAACAATTTGATTCCGTTTCCATGAAGAATAATCAAGGGCCGGCCGGAGACCTCACGAACCACCTCGAGATCATGCCAGCCCAGTTCCACGCCGATGCCCGTGCCAAAGGCCTTGGAAACCGCCTCTTTGGCGGCGAAGCGCGCGGCGATATGGGGTGCCGGCGCCCGGTGGGAGAGGCAATAGGCAATCTCCTCCGTCCGCAGAATGCGCTGGAGGAAATCTGCCCCCCATTTTGTGTGGGCGGATTGAATGCGAGCCACTTCGACAATATCCGTGCCAAGTCCGAGAATCATGATGGTTTGGCGGTCATGGGGTGGCACCCTTCAGCCGGGATAGTTTTCCAGCAACCGAAGCATTTCCGCCACCGCAACGGCAAGCCCGACACTGATGGAGCGGCTGATGATGCTATGGCCGATGTTCAGCTCGACCAGATGCGGCACCCGGTACAGGGCGGTGAGATTGTGGTAATTCAAACCATGGCCGGCATTCACTTGCAGGCCCAGTTCATGAGCCCGACCGGCTCCGGAGATCAACCGTTGCAGCTCCTTTTCCCGGGCGGTCTGGTCGGCAAAACTACCAGCAAATTTCCCGGTGTGTAATTCCACGAACCGACCGCCGACCCGGGCGCTGGCCTCGATTTGCTCCGCCTCCGGAGCAATGAACAGGCTTACTTCGATGCCGGCATCCTTCATTTTACGGCAGGTTTCGGTCAAAGCTTTTTCATTGCCGACGACATCCAAACCGCCTTCGGTCGTCACTTCCGCGCGTCGTTCGGGCACCAGACATATGATGTCGGGTTTAAGTTTCAGGGCAATTTCGACGATCTCGGGCACGTTGGCCATTTCCAAGTTCAACCGGGTTTGAACTACCTCACGCAAGCGCCAAATATCGCGGTCCAGGATGTGGCGGCGGTCTTCCCGCAGATGTGCGGTGATGCCGTGGGCTCCGGCCGCCTCACAAATTTGCGCCGCCGCCACGGGATGCGGCTCACCCTCCGGCTGGCCACGGTAACGGGCCTCCCGCAACGTGGCGACATGGTCGATATTTACGCCAAGCCTGAGCATATTAGCGCGTTGGGGTAAATGAGCTGGGGCCGGCCGGGAACATGACCGGCGGTCCACCGCCGGGTCTGGGCTGACCCGGGCGGTTAAAATTTTTGGGCGGCGGCAGACGCAAATCACAACCTGGAAAATTGGGGGCTTCCAACCAGCTCGCGAAGGCAACGAGCTCCATGGCTGTCAACCCGGCCGGAGCGGTGCGAGTGAAGGTCACCTCTTTCGGGGCCGTTTCAAAGGCCTCTGTCACAGTTGTCCCCAAGGTCGGGCCAAGATGATTCAGCCATTGGCCGGCACTGGAGCTGATATTCAACTGCCGGTGACGGGAAAACACAAAGAGCAATTGGTATAACTGGGGCGAAATTTTCAACCGATCCGCCGTATTTTCCCAATGATAATAAACCAGCCCGGGTTGGCTTTCCCAAGCCAGCAGCTGGGTCGACGCCGGTTTGCCCCATGGGGTGTTCGGAAAGAAGCCCGCCACCAAATATTCGCCGGCCGGGTCCCGTTTGGCCTCGAAATAGGGGGCCATCATCGGTATGCCCACCACGGAAACATGATTGTTTGTTTCAATCAGGTTGAGCCTCTGAAAAGGCGAATTTGGCGGGCCATCATGCAGCCAGGTATTCAGGGAACGATCCAGCACCGGCAAGGCGGCGGGGGCTGAGTCCAGCGGGAGCGCCGCAAAGGTCTGAAAAGGAACCTGCGGCATTGCCCAGGTAAACAACTGGTCGGGCAATGTACCCAAGCCCATGCTGGCGATCCATGGTTGCTGTTTCAACCAGCTGCTAATCCCCCTGACAGCCGTAAAACTCACGTTGGGTGTGTGAATGGTTCCGGACGGATACTGCCAGGCTTCCAAAGGCGGCAAGGGCTGGGCCAAAAACAATTTTCCGCTGATTTCGAAATTACCGCTGCGACCCGTCACCTGCAGACGGGTGTAAGGCAGATCATACGCACGCAGTTCCGGATACCAGACGCCGAGTCTTCCCCAATTGATATCCGCCGTCAGCCAGACGTTCTGCAAGGAAGGCTCAATGGCTGCCGACACCGGCGCAGGTGAATCGCCCATGGTGAGCAGCAACCAACCGCCGACGTTGGTGATGCGGGCATGATGCCGGGGCGAAGTCATCTTCCAAGCCTCCACCACCGGGGTCAGGGTATTTAGCCACGCCTGATCGCGGTTATTATCCAACCGGACGGCCAGGGAAAATTCAGTCGTGTCCGTCGTTGGCTGCCGCAAGTCCAATTGCCATTCAGATTGACCCAGGTCCGCCAGTAACGGACTCAATTGAAGCGGACCGGCCAATGTCGGGACAGCGGACTGGTACAGCCAGGCATCCAATGAGCGGGTAAGTTTGGTCAGGGTTTGCTGCCGGAGCGCCAAGGCCTCGGGAGAGGCCCAATCATTGGCCACGCCGGCCGCATTGGGATCGGCCGCCACCGCCGCACCGCCGGCAAAATGGATGCGAGCAACCAAACCCGTTTCCATAGGTGCGGCACCAACGCCGCAGACCGCCAACACCACACCACACAGAATCAAAACGTATTTCTTCATTTGGAACGCTTGGTGTGCCAAAAAAAATGGGGTTTTGCAATTTGAAACATATTTTTATTGCAGCCAACGCCCCGTTCCGGGTTTCATACTACGTGTCCAATTTCTGGATTTTCATTAAAAACTGGCTACCCACGCTCGTTTGGATAGGGCTGATTTTTTCAGCTTCCGCCGACAGCCATTCGGCCGAACGTACTTCCCGGTTTTTCATTCCCTTTGTTCATTGGCTGTTTCCTCACATTTCCGACCAAGCTGCAAATGAACTGCATCATCTGTTCCGCAAATGCGGGCACTTGACGGAATATGCCTTGCTGGCACTGATGCTCCGCCGGAGCATCAATCTTGCTTTCCGCCCAGGGCGGCCGGCCTGGTCCGGCCGGTCGTTTGGGGCCGTGGTGGGCCTTGTCTTTCTCTACGCTGCTTCGGACGAATATCATCAGTCATTCGTGCCCACCCGCACGCCGTTGTTTTCAGACGTGCTGATTGACACCACAGGTGGCACCGCCGGCCTGCTGGTGATCTGGCTCTGGCAACGGACCCGTAAACCAGCCTGACACCATGAAACGGCCGCTGGCAGGTGTCATGCTGGGATACGTGGTCGGCATCTTGCTCGGCCATGTTATCCAACTGCCGCCGATACTCCTGTGGGGATGCGTCTTGGCGGTCGTGCTGATCACCGCCATTCTGGCTTGGAAAAACAGCCGAGGCCAGACCAGTGTCATCTGGGCAATTCTTGTTCTGTCCGGCTGGGCCAATCTGGTCAGTCACACGGCAGTCCTCGCCCCGGATGATTTACGCAATCTCATCGGAAATAGCGCCGCCGCCGTCACGCTGCAGGGGAAGCTGGCTGAACCGCCCCAAGTCAGAACCATTGATCACGACGGCAAATCCACCCGTCACACCATGGTCGTTTTATGGGTCACCGCTTTGGAACAAGATACGGGCTGGCAAACGGCCTCCGGGCGGGTGCTGGCCACCATCCCTGATGAAATCGATGCCCGGTTCTTTCCCGGCCAATCGGTGGAGGTCAGCGGAACTCTGGAGCCACCTGCCCCGCCGCTGGCCGATGGATTGCTCGATGATCGGGATTACTTGCGGACACGCGACATCTATTATCAGCTTAAGACCAGCTCGGCCAAGGACTGGGTACCGGCGCCAGACGCCCGGACCACGCCACCACTGACCTGGCGTTTTCTGGACTGGTCCCAACGGACTCTCTCGCTGGGACTGCCGGAAGTGGATGAACCATTGCGCCTTATTTGGGCGATGGCGCTCGGCTGGCGCACAGCCTTCACTGGTGATGTGGGCGACCCCTTCCTGAGGGCGGGAACCATGCATCTTTTTGCGATCGATGGCCTGAGGATCGCCTTGGTTTCGGCCATGCTGCTCACGCTCCTGCGTGCGTTTCAGCTTTCGCGGGCCGTGTGCGGGCTGGTTTGCATCCCGGCCATCTGGTTTTACACGGCCGCCACCGGTTGGGAACCGTCGGCCATCCGGGCAACCATCATGATGACGCTCATCATCTTTGGCTGGTCCCTAAAACGTCCAACGGACCTACTCAACTCACTGGCTGCGACGGCCTTCATCATTCTTGCCTGGGATCCGCAGGAGCTGTTTGCCGCTGGTTTTCAATTGTCTTTTTTGGTGGTGTTGATCATCGGGCTGATGCTGCCGCCGCTCAATCTGCTGGTGGACCGCTGGCTCGAGTTTGATCCGCTGGTGCCCGCAAGCATGATTTCCCAGGGGCGCCGTTGGGGACAGAGCCTACTGAGCACCCTGCTTCGTTATCTGGCCCTCTCGCTGGCAGCGTGGATTGGCTCCATTCCGCTCTCGGCCAAATATTTCAACTTGTTCAGTCCCATCTCGCCGCTGGCGAACATGGTCGCCGTGCCATTGGGGGCAGGTACCCTGACCAGCATCGTGGGCAGTCTGGGTTGCGGTGAGTGGTGTCCGGACGCAACGATGCTGTTCAATCATAGCGCGTGGTTTTTCATGGTGGCCATGACGCAGGTCAGCCAGTTGGCCATCACCCTGCCCTGCGCTTATTATTATGTGCCTGCGCCGTCATGGACGTGGATCGGGCTTTACTACATCGTGCTGGTGGCAGGACTGACCGGCAAGTTGCGGGTGCCCAAACAGAGGTTTGCCGTTGGGGTCGCTGTCGCTGGTTTGACGGTGATCGCAGGCATGTGCCTCTGGAGCTGGGTGACCTTACGTCATGAGGTACGTCTGACTGTGCTGCCGCTTAGCGGCAACCCGGTGGTTTACGTAAACAGTGGCTCATCAATTGCGGCGACGAGGCGGCGGCGAGCGGGACGTTGAAAGCCTTTCTGCATGCGCAAGGCGTGAACCATCTGGGCCGGCTCATCCTGACGACTGGTGAGGCCGGGACGGGTGGCGGCGTGCCGGGTCTGATGCAGGAATTTGGGGTTAGTCAATTGTTCACCAGCGACGCCCGGTCGCGCTCGGCGGCGTTTCACGCACTGGAGTCACAGTTTGACCGGACGCCGGACGGACACGAAGTTATGCACCTCAATGACACCGTTGGCTGCTGGCAGGTGTTGCATCCAGGGCCGGGCGATAGCTTCCCGCGGGCGGATGATAATGCGCTGGTGTTGCGCGGGCAGTTTTATAAGTCGCACATCTTGTTCCTCGCGGACCTGGGGCGGAACGGGCAGAGCGCGTTGCTGGCGCGCACGAATGACCTGCAGGCGGACATCGTCATCACAGGGCTGCCGGCGCAGGGGGAGGCGCTGTGTGATGCGCTGATCCAGGCGGCGCAGCCGAAGGTGCTGGTGGTGGTGGATGCGGATTACCCGGTGCCGCGACGGGCTCCGGCGCAGCTCAAGGAACGGCTGGCACGGGCGGGCGTACCGGTGATATACACCCGCACGGCGGGGGCGGTGACCATTGTGGAGCGGCCGGGGGGCTGGGAGCTGAGCACCATGGACGGGCAGCATTTTCGGTCTTAAAACAGGTTTTTTTGGGGGTTCCAATTTTTGAGGCCGGAAAAGCCGGAAATCCCATACGACGGGCCTCCGGTGAATATATATGATTATATAATAAACCTATCTTTTTTGCGTAACGTGTTGAGGAATAAATATTTAAACGTTTTCATGGTGTATTTTATTCGTAAGCAGTTATTGTTAAGATGCTTAAGTTTTTTCGTATAGCGTTTTTAGGATAAAATGCGATGAGTTTTTAAGGGTTAATATACGAATGGAAAAACGGGACTGAAAGGGGAGCTTTTTACATCCGCATACGCCGAGGCTTCGGCGCGACAAGGAAGGGCACAAAGGGAACCAAGGGAGACCAGGTTCGCCAGATTTCGGCGCCCGCCGGTTTCCGGGGCGATTTCCGCATTCGCAAGTCATGGCAGTGGGGCAGAGCGCAAAGTTAAAGCGGGGCTGATACTTGCAATCCTTCACACACACAATCCAGCCATGCCAATCACATCGAGTCCAATATGGCCTTCACTTTTTTGTCGTAGTCGTCCTTGGTGATCAGGCCTTGATCGTAGAGATCCTTGAGCTGTTTCAACCGGTCGGCGGCAGCGGGCTGGGCGGCCGGGGGATTCGCAGCGGCAGATTGAGTCAACGGACGGTTGGCAATCATATCCTTGAGTTGTGCCAGCACGGCAATTTGATCGTCGGAAATGCGGCCGGTCGTGTCAGGGCCGACGTTTAAAACGTAAGAACGGCCCGTTTGCCGGGACTGACTGTAATGTTCGAACAGCATTTCAGCCGGATTTAATTGGGCCTGCGGTTTCCACATCCAGCCCTTGATGATGGAATCATCAGTGCAATGCGGCCCCCAGCTAAGTTGGCGATTATTGTCGAAGAATAAACAGGCGGGCGTCAACTGCCTGATGAGGCGGCTGACCTGCATAAGTTGATCTGGGGAAAGCCGCGCGATGCCATCCAGTATCTCAATGCGGATGCCCGGATAGCGGGTATGCAATTCCGTAAGCTGTTTTTTAATCCGGTCGAAATAAACCGGGGACACGGGGCCGCGAAAACGCACACCCCCTTCGTTGTAGGCGTCAGGGATGGAATAATGCAGCCCGGGCACGATGCCCTCGGCATTGCAGGCGGCGATGAAGTCGCCGATGATGTCGCCTTTGTAGGGGCTTTGGGCCACGTCATAGCCATAACCGTCGCTATCCCACAGGCAAAAGCCCGACTCATGTTTGGCGGTCAGAACGGCGAAGGTCATGCCGGCCTCTTTGGCCGCGTGCACCCAAGACTTGACGTCCAGCGCGGTGGGCGCAAATCGTTCGGCCGGGATCTGGCCTTGCTCGCCGGGATTGGCGTAAGTGGCGATGCCGAAATGGATGTAGAGGCCGTATTTCAGGTCAGATGCCTTAGGGGCGACATCTTGACCAATGGCCGCAACGGCCCAAGTGAGCAGAGCGCAGGTGAGCAAGGTCAGATTAATGAATTTATTTTTCATGGGTTTGAGTTTCTGGTTATGTTTGAGTTGTTAGTGGCATGGTAACGAGCCTTACATGGAATCGATTATCTGCTGTTTCTTCTGGTTGTATTCATCCTGGTTGATCAAGCCTTGGTCCAGCAGGTTTTTGAGCTGGTTCAACCGGTCGGCAGGACTGGGTTTGGCCGGTGTTCCGGCGGGCGGAGGGGGTGACGGTTTGGGGCCCAGCACCCCGCCCTGGGATTTGAACAAGGCTTGGATCTCATCCCCGGTCAAAGCACGGTTGAAAATCATCGCGTCATCCATCATGCCGTCCAGGGAGGCCCCTACCTCGTTGAATTTGGGGTTGGGATTGACGAGATTCATGCCCAAAGTCAGGTCGAATGAATTTGCAGGGATTCGGCCCACCCAACGGGAGACACGTTGCTGCGGCCAGCCATCCACATAAAGATGTAATTCCGCCCCGTTGTAAGTCACCGCCAGATGATGCCACCGGCCATCCGCCACAGACACGTCGCTACCGGCGCCACCTTTGTTGTGGCTGTCCCTTGCGCCGATCTCAACCACCGCCCGGTTCTGTGACTTGTTGCCGGAAGTGTGACCGCCGCCGATGCTTAAGGCATATCCATTCGTGAAACTTTTGTCAAAAACCCGCCGCCAGGTGTCGCTCGTCACGCTGGTCTTCACCCAGGCGGCGAGGGTTATTTGCTCTGGATTTAGCGAATCATTGTTAGGTACACGAATATAACTATCGATCGGACCGAACATAACTGAGCCGCCCTGATGCCCGTCCGCCACCCATTGAACGCCGCCCGCCCGCCCGTCATTCCCTTGCCCGCTCAGGTCGGGAATTTTTCCAGCGACCGGTTCCGTGTTGAAGTCGTAGTGCAGGATGAGGCCGGAATTGATATCGGCGGAAGTTGCCGGGGGCTGGGTATCCTGGGCGAAGGAGCCAGCCGACATCCCGCAGGTCAGCCACAGCAGAAGGATGGTTTTGTTTATCACGTTATGCATAGAGTTCAATTTTACCGGTCGCCTAGATCGAATCGATTATCGACTGCTTTTTCTGGTCATATTCTTCCTGATTGATCAGGCCCTGATCCAAAAGTTGGTTGAGCTGTTTCAACCGGTCCGCGGGGCTGGGTTTGGCCGGTGCTCCGCCGGGTGGAGGCAGCACTGCCTGGTTGGTGATGTCGGCTCCGCTGCTGATCGAGGCGGGAACATCCTTGGGATCCAGCAAGTCGTAAAAGGCAATCCCGGTGGAACCGCGCTCGTCAGTCTTACGATAATTTGAAAAGAGACGCAGTTTGCCGTTCATAACGACACCGCTAAAATCGCCGATCCGGCCAACAGAGCCTTCGGCAAAAACCAGGCGGGTTCCGTCTTGATCCAGAAACACAGCCCGGGACTTATTTTCGTTCCAGGTCAAGCCGTCGGGCGAGGTGTCCATCAGCGCTACATACTTGATGGCTTGAGGCTGACTGAGCGGTGTCTCAACGGCATATAGGCGATACCCGTCCCCCAGTGGGATGACAAAAGGATCATGAGCCTCTGGATACAAATCTTTGCTGAAACTGAAATTCAGGCCGTCATCCGAGGTAAAGAGGGAGACCGCATTTTTCATGTATCCGCCGGCCCGGGAGGACGTGCTGAGAATGGCCACATACCCATGATCCTTGAGCTGGATCACCCGCCCATGGGCGGCCTGCCACAAATCGGTGGACGGATCAAAATACTGATCAGGAATCCTTAATCCTTCCCTGGCAAACGTTTTTCCACCATCGTCGGAGATGGCGCTAAAAAATTGAAAATGCGGACCGGTGTTGCGAACTTGAGGCGTGGCATCATAATACATGCGCCATCGGCCATCCGGCAGTTTTACAATGCTGGGGCCATTAACTTCGAATTCAGGATCATTCGGATCGGGCCGGCTGAACAAGGCCACGCCACGGTAAGTCCAGGTATCACCGTCTTTGGATTCTGCGTATTCAATATCCGTCGTGCCATTCGCGGGTGCTGACCCGGGCGGGGGCGGAAACTTTCGCGCGCTGTAATACAGCCGATAGCCGCCGGAGGGCAGGCTTACGACTTCAGACAAAACCATGCTGACCGTGTCGGGGGCATGGTTTAAGTCGATGGCGATCCCGGCCATGCGCCAGGTTTCCCCGCCCTGGACCGCGCCGGTCAAGGCAAGCATCCCAAGCAAAAGAATGATTTTGGTTTTCATGGGATTTGATGGGCAGGTTCTATTTCAATTGGAAATCAGGCGGAAGAATTGTTGTGGCGCGGTGGTGGTGGTGTTGGTGTAAGGACTGAAGGCGGCAGGAATATTGGTGAAAACTCCGGTGACAGTGGGTGCGGATTGCAGTGACAGGAGGGGATTGAGCCAGCTTAAAACCGCTGAATGGCCGGCGGGCTGGAGATACAATGGAATGGGCAGCGGCGCCAATGCGAACAAGGTGCCATTGCCCCCGGCACCTTTGTCCACGGCATTGCCATATAACGTGCTGCCGGCCTGCACCAACCCCCCGTTCATTAAATTAACCCCGTTCATGGCCCCATCAGTGGTGTCGTTCAAGGCGTAAATGATGGTATAGGCCGTGCCATTGGTATTGATCGCATACACACCATTGCCAGTGTCGGCACCAATCAACGTATCGCCGGAAAGAATCAAATCTCCAAAGGGCCCGCCCGGATCGTGATTACTCAAATTAAAAGCATGCAGCACGGTAAAATTTGCCCCGCTGGTGGCCATGGAAAACACGGTTCCCTGTCCGGCACCGCCATAAAGGGTCGTGCCATAAAGGGTGCCGCCGACCACAGTCACACCGCCATTGGGTTCGGCCCCATCAACATTCGTCCCCCCGACACGGGCGGTGAAATTATGCAGCGTGGTCAATGCCTGGTTGTTAAGGTTGATGGAAAAGACGGTCCCCTCGCCGCCTGAGCCGCCATATACTGTCGTCCCATAGAGCGTGCTGCCGGACACGGTCAGGTCCGCAGCCGGGGCGGCGCCGTCGCTGTTGATATTATTCACCGTCGCGGAAAAACTATGGAGCACCGCAAAGTTTGCACCCGCAGTGCTCAGGGAGAACACCACGCCGCTGGAACCACCGCCCGCACTCGTCGTCCCATACAAGGTGCCGCCAGACAACGCCAGGCCGCCGATCGGTGTCCGCCCGGCGCCCGTGTTGTTGCCGAAGGTGCGCAGCACGGTGAAGCCGGTGCCGTTGGTGGCAATGCCAAACACCGAGCCGTGTCCATTGGGACCGCCGTCATAAGTCGTGCCAAACAGCAGTCCGTTCGCAAACACCAGGCCGGCCACCGGATTGGCTCCGTCCGTGTTAACGCCGCCACTGAGCGCGCTAAAACTATAAAGTGTGACGTACCCCGTGCCGTTGGTGTTGACCGCATAAACGGTGCCGTTATTGTAAGTCCCCCCATACCTGGTCGTGCCATACAGGATGCCCCCGACCAAGATGGCCTGGCCCTGGGGATCCCCCACATTGACCGGGGTAAATTCGCAAACGTTGGTAAAAACTGTGCCATTGGTGTTGATGGCAAAAATGGTGCCCAAGCCGTAAGCCGTGCCGCCAAAGTAAGTGGTCCCAAATAATATTCCGCCAGTATTCAATAAACCGGCCTTGGGTGTCCGGCCGTCGCCGTTGCCGGCAAAGATGTGGATCACCGTGAAACCAGTGCCATTGGTGCTGATGGCGAAGAGCGTGCCGGCACCAGTGTTCGTGCCGCCCTCACTGGCGGTGCCGTAAAGCGTGCCGCCGGACAACACCAGCGGCCCCAACGGAACGGCGCCGTCGGTATTGGTATAATTGTTAAGCGACCAGTAGCCTTTGACGCTGAAACTGTACAAGTTGTTGAAGCCCAAACCATTTGTATTGAGGGCAAAAACCGTGCCGGAACCTCCGCGACCACCGTTTTGCGCCGTTCCATATAGCATGCCGCCGGCCAGACATAATGCTGACTGGGGATTCGCGCCGTCGAGGTTGGTGTTCGCCGTGAGCGCGCTGAATGAATATAGATTCGTGTAACCAGACCCGTCGGTGTTGATGGCGAACACCGTGCCGTTGCCACCCGCGCCGCCTGCGCTGGTCGTGCCATATAGTGCGCCGCCGGACCCAACCAGCCCGGCAAACGGAAACAGGCCATCGCCGGTCGTGACATTCAAACTGCGAAGACTCACAAAGCCCGAGCCATCTGGGTTGAGGGCATAAATGGTGCCGTTGCGATTTGTGCCGCCATTGATCGTCGTGCCATAGAGAACGCCGCCGGACAGGATCAAGCCCCCCTGCGGCGACGCCCCGTCCAGCCAACCTTGGAAACTGTGCAGAATGGTGTAACCCGAGCCATCGGTATGGATTGCAAATACCGTGCCCATTCCGTTGCTCCCGCCACCCACGGTGGTTCCAAACAAGGTGCCACCGGATAAAACCAGCCCGGCCTGCGGATTTATTCCGTCAGGAGAATTGGTGAAATACTTCAATACGGTCAAACCCGTGCCATTGGTCTGGATGGAATAAATGGTGCCGTCATTGTTGATGCCACCCTGCGCGGTGGTCCCGTACAATGTGCCATCCGGACCTTGCACGACGGGTGCACCCGGGTTTTCCGGCGGTGCGTTGCTGATGCCGAAATTGTGCAGCACCGTCAAGAAGCTGAGACCCTGGGCCTGGGCGGCGGGCGCAGCCAGCCACAGCATCAGAAGGCAAACGTTCAATATGAGAACTTTGGGAAGTTTCATGGAGTTGTTTGGGTTGGGTTCAATGGGCCGGCAACGGGAAGATTTGTAGCGGCGCGAGGAGGTTGAGCGGCGAACGGGCGAATCGCACCAAGTTGCTTGAATAGTGCCAGCAACGAACACCTGCGGGTGACCAGGTGATGAAATGAACTTTTCACATTTAATCCAAGGGTCCATCCGCCGCGTAGGAATGGCGAACAGGCGTGCTGGGATATACTTTTACGCCCCGGCCAGCATAAATACAACTATAAATAGACATTAGATGCCGGTGCATTTCCGGGGTGCAATGGGCATCAGGCATAGGCGGATGGGTTGGAAAGGTGAAGGCCGGGTTAGGAGGTCGGACGGACGGTGGCGGTATCGCGCCCGCGTTGGGGCGCAGAATTTTTTGGCGTTCCTTCCCAGGCCGTTGGCCCGGGCTGAGGGATGTTGCACCGTTGGCGCAAGGGGATGAGCGGGGACGGCGATTGACCACAACCCCGTTGGGGCGGGGCGGGTGAGGGAGGCGGCTTGTGCCCGGCTGGGCATTCGGTTTAAATTTCAGCATGAACCCCATGCAAGACCCAGGACTGCAACACAACATAAACTTTCTTGAACATGCCCCGATCATCGGTGTTGCAATCGCCATTCCAATCCTCATCATCGTTATATTTTTTGGCAAGAAAGGACGGTTTTGACCACCCGCCCTGCCCTGCCCTACGCGGGGCGGAGCGGGCGACGAACGGGCCAAAAGCGGCAATCAATCCGTCTGTAATATATTCGTGGTTTGGCCAGTCATTGGGCGGTGGTTTTGGCAAATATGACAATATCAACAACTGACGGGTTTCCGGGTTTCGACGGATTACTGACACCGTCAAGAAGTGTGATGTTCCGATGATTCTGAAATCAGGCAATCGCAAGCAGTTGATTTGGCCCGTAGCGGGGTTGGTGCTCGGTATAATTGCCGCCAAGATCCCGCTACAGGTGAAGCCCATCATGCTCCATACCGGCATCGCCGCCGGGTTGGCCGATGCGCTGCTCGTCATGGTACTTTCCGCGAATCGAATTGGCGCGCGCGCGGGGGTTCTAATGGCCGGGCTTTGCCTAGCGATGCCTTGCCTGGTGGGGACAACCCCTTTGAACGTGTTTTTGCTGGCGCTTTTCCTATGCGTGCCGTTCCTGGCGGCGGCGGGTTTGTTGAGGGCCCAGCCGATGACGGGCTTTCGGACCCGTCTGATATATCTTTGCGCCTGGTCTGACACCCATCCACTGCAACGACGCGCACGCCGGTTCGATGCGGCAGCCCTGCGAAATCTCTGCCTGGCAACAGCTGTTTTCGCGGCGGCCATTGCGATGGTCAAGACAGTATCCGCCCGGGGTTTTACTTTGGAGGTACGATGGCTCGCCGGCGGGATTGGAGCGCTTACTTTCGGTGAAATGGCAACGGCCGGTCCGAATTTTGTAATGGCGGCCCTGGGTATCGACGTGCCGCCCTACTTCCAATCGCCCCACCGATCAGTGACGATCAGCGAGTTCTGGGGCAAACGCTGGAATCTCGCGGCCGGGGAGTTGCTGCGGAGATGTATTTTTACGCCGCTAGCGCGGTGGGGGGCCGGGTTCGCGATGTTCGCAACGTTCGCCATCAGCGCGGCGGGTCACGTACTCCTGGCGTGGATCGCACTGGGCAGGTGGAAAATCGCCATGGTGTTTGGGGCTTTCTTTCTGGTGCAACCGCTGCTCATCGCCATCGAACGCCGGTTGAAGGTAAGGCGGTGGCGGCCAGTAGCGGGGCGGGCGTGGACGCTGACAGCCCTGGCGATCACTGCGCCAATAGTAATCGAGCCAGCACTCCAATTTTTGGCGAGGTCCTGGGGCGCGCCGGACAATCTGCTGTGGCCGACACTCGCTGTGCCCAGCTTTATTATCCTTTTCAGCGGCATCGTCTCGTTGGTTTCGCTCGCATGCTGCCCGGCGGCCGCCGGCCATGCGGAGCGGTGAGCGGTGAGCGAAGAATGCAGAGAAGGAGGGTCTGGGTTTGTGGTCGGGCGGTGTTGGGTGGTTATTCGGGTATGGTTGGTGACAGGGCCGATCTGGGCTGGGCAGCAAAAAAGTAAGAGTTTGGGTCAGCTATGTTTTGCCTTTGGGAGCGCAACCATTTATAAAAGCGGGCGGCATGAGCGTATCTTCATCTGTGAAAAAAGCTTCGATCAAGGCGGCGGGGCCGGTCATCCGGCCGTTCCGTAAATTGCTGGCGGCCAACCGCAGCGAAATCGCCATCCGCATTTTCCGCGCCGGGACGGAGCTGGATCTGCGCACGGTGGCAATGTATGCGCAGGAGGACCGCTTCTGTCTGCACCGGTTCAAGGCGGATGAGGCGTATCTGATCGGGCGCGGCAAGGGGCCGGTGGCGGCGTATCTGGACATCGAGAGCATCATCACGATGGCGAAGGAGAAGGGCGTGGATGCGATCCATCCCGGTTATGGTTTTCTTTCTGAAAATGCACACTTCGCGCGGGCCTGCCAGGCGGCGGGGATCGCGTTTGTGGGGCCCCGACCGGAGTTGCTGGAGATGATGGGGGATAAGACGGCCGCGCGGTCGCTGGCGCAGCGCATCAATGTGCCCACCCTGCCGGGCAATGAGGAGCCGATCTCGGACCGCAGCGAGGCGCTGAAGGCGGCGAAGCAGATCGGTTTTCCGCTGATCATCAAGGCGGCGTTCGGCGGCGGCGGGCGCGGCATGCGGGTGGTGCAGAAGGCGGGCGATCTGTCCAGTCTGCTGGATGAGGCGCAGTCGGAGGCGGAACGCGCGTTTGGCAATCCGGCGGTGTTTCTGGAGAAATATATCCCGCGCGCCAAGCACATCGAGGTGCAGGTGCTGGGGGATCAGCATGGGAATATGATACATCTGCATGAGCGCGATTGCTCGGTGCAGCGGCGGCATCAGAAGGTGATCGAGGTGGCGCCGAGCTTCGGGCTGCCGGAGCATATCATCAAGGAGCTGTGCGAGGCGGCGGCGCGGATGGCCAAGGAGATCCGTTACGACAACGCGGGGACGATTGAATTTCTTTACGATCTGGACAAGCACGAATGGTTTTTCATCGAGATGAACCCGCGCATCCAGGTGGAGCATACGGTGACGGAGGTGATCACAGGGCTGGATCTGGTGCGGGCGCAGATTTTGATCGCGCAGGGGCACACGCTGCATGGCAAGGAGGTGGGCATGCCCACGCAGGACCAGATCCCGCGCAATGGCTATGCGATCCAATGCCGGGTGACGACGGAGGATCCGGAGAACAAGTTCATGCCGGATTACGGGAAGATTCTGGCGTACCGGTCGCCGGGCGGATTTGGCATACGGCTGGACGGGGGCATGGGTTTTGGGGGCGCGATCATCACGCCATTCTATGATTCACTGCTGGTGAAGGCGATCGCGAGCGCGCAGACGTATGAGATCGCGATGCACCGGATGTCACGGGCGCTGTCGGAGTTCCGCATCCGCGGGGTGAAGACGAACATCCCGTTCTTGGAGAACGTGATCCTGCACGACAAATTCCGCACGGGTCAGGCGACGACGACGTTGATCGACACCTCGCCGGAGCTGTTCAAGTTCAAGGCGCGCCGTGACCGCGCGACGAAGCTGCTGAATTTCCTGGGCAATGTGATCGTCAACGGCAACCCGCATGCGAAGGGTTTTAAGCCGGAGAAACCGCTGATCCAGGCCACGCCGGTGACGTTTGACCATGAGCTAACGCCGCCGCCGGGCACGCGCGACCGGCTGCTGAAGCTGGGGCCGAAGAAATTTGCGGAATGGACGCGGCAGCAGAAGCGGTTGCTGGTGACGGACACGACGATGCGCGATGCGCACCAGTCGTTGATGGCCACGCGGGTGCGGACGTATGACATGCTGGCGGTGGCGGATGCCGTGGCCCGGCGGTCGGGCGGGTTGTTTTCGCTGGAGATGTGGGGCGGCGCGACGTTTGACACGGCGATGCGGTTTCTGAATGAAGATCCGTGGGACCGGCTGCGGCTGTTGCGGGCGCGGATCCCGAACATTTGTTTCCAGATGCTTTTCCGTGGTTCGAACGCGGTGGGGTATTCCAATTACCCGGAGAATGTGGTGGCAGGGTTTGTGAAGCATGCGGCGGCGTCAGGCGTTGATATTTTCCGGATATTCGATTCGCTAAATTACACGCCGAACCTGCGGGTGGCGATGGATGCGGTGCAGGAGACGCATGCGGTGTGCGAGGCGGCGGTGTGTTACACGGGCGACATCCTGGACCCGAAGCGCGACAAGTATTCGCTGAAGTATTATGTGAAGCTGGCGAAACAACTGGAAAAGATGGGGGCGCACATGCTGGCGATCAAGGACATGGCGGGGCTGTGCCGTCCGCCGGCAGCGAAGGCGCTGGTGAAGGCGTTGCGCGAGGAGGTGGGCATTCCGATCCATTTCCATACTCATGACACGGCGGGCACGCAGTCGGCGGCGATTTTGCAGGCGAGCGAGGCGGGGGTGGATGTGGTGGATTTGGCGCTGGCGGGCATGAGCGGAAGCACGAGCCAGCCGAACCTGAATTCCATCGTGGCGGCATTGCAGCACACGCCGCGCGACACGGGGCTTAACTTGGAATCGCTGAATGAATTGGCGGATTACTGGGAGCGGGTGCGGGAATATTATCATCCGTTTGACACGGCGCCGAAGACGGGGAGCGCGGAGGTTTATCTGCATGAGATGCCCGGCGGCCAGTATACAAACTTGAAGGAACAGGCGGCGAGCATGGGGGTGTCCCACCGCTGGCCGGAGATCGCCCGGCTGTATGCGGAGGTCAACCAGATGTTCGGGGATATCGTGAAGGTGACGCCGTCGAGCAAGGTGGTCGGCGACATGGCGCTGTTTCTGTTCAGCCGGGGCATCAAGCCGGAGGACGTGGTGAATCTGGAGCCGGGGGCGCAGGGTTTCCCGGAATCGGTGGCGGACATGCTCAGCGGCGGGCTGGGCTGGCCGGAGTACGGCTGGCCGGTGGATCTGCAACGGGTGATCCTGGGCGAAAAGCGCGCCGCACAGGCCCGGAAAGATTACGAGGCGGGCGTCATTCCCGGTGCAGTGGCGACGCCGGCGAACCTGGACAAGATCCGGCGCGAGCTGGCCGAAAGCCTCAAGCGCGAGGTGATCGATGACGACGTGTATTCGCACCTGATGTATCCGCAGGTGTTCGCGGATTTTTCGAAACACAGCCGGGAATATGGGGATGTGAGCGTGCTGCCGACGCATGCGTTCTTCTATGGCCTGCGCCGGGGCGAGGAGATCAACGTGGCGATCGAGGCGGGCAAATCGCTGATCGTGCGCCTGATTAATGTCGGGGAGCCGGACAAGGACGGGCGCCGCACGATCAATTTTGAATTGAACGGCATGACGCGCGAGGCGTCGATCGCGGACAAGAAGATCGCGCCACAGGCCCGGTCGCGGCCGAAGGCGGACATCAATGATCCGCGGCAGGCGGCCGCGCCGATACCGGGCGTGATCGCAGCCATCGCGGTGAGCGTGGGGCACAAGGTGGCCAAGGGCGACAAGCTGCTGATGATGGAGGCGATGAAGATGCAGACGACGATTTATGCCGCCGCCGATGGGGTGGTGGAGACGATCACGGCCACGGTGGGTGAAACGGTGGAGAGCAAGGATTTGCTGGTGAAATTGCGGGCGGCGTGAAGGATATTGGTCGCTGCGCGGAGAGGGTACGTCCGCTCCATGAACCGGGGATAGAATTAAGTCCCTGCGGGAACAGAATACGTCCACCCTCATCCCTGCCTTCTCCCACAGGAGAAGGGGAATCGTCGGCAGAGGGTTGGCGATGGTGGCGTGGTTGGATTGATGGACGGTCAGAGTTGTGTACAGTGAAACGCGGCGGTTTGAGGTTGAGAGTTCAGCCCCACCTCTCCCCCTGCCCTCTCCGCCATTTATTCAAATGGCCGAGAGGGGGGTTCCTTGGTTCGTGATAGTAAGATTTTCGTGGTAATGGTGGCGGGGTTGGTGGCAGTGACGAGATGAGCGCGGTTTGAGTCAGAATAATTTGGTAATCAGAAGCCTGGCCGCCCCGGCGGGGATATTTCAGCATGATTTTTGGCAACGTTCGACATTTATTCCGGCCGGCCCGATGGGCCGTTCTGGCGGGGCTTTGCCTGGTCGCCATGGGCGGCCGGGCGCAGACGAACCTGCCGGATGCGCTGCGCGGACAGATTTTCATCCATGATCCTTCGACCATCGTGCCGGATCACGGACGGTATTATGTCTATGGGACGCGGCCGGGCATCGCGGTGCATTCGTCGGCGGATCTAATCCATTGGCGGAATGAACCCCGGGTGTTCCACCAACCGCCGACGTGGACCCTGACAGCGGTGCCCGGGTTCATCGACACGTTTTGGGCACCGGATATCATCCACATCAAGGACCGGTTTTACCTTTATTACGCCGCCTCCACATGGGGCAAGCATATTTCGGCCATCGGGGTGGCGACGGCGACGACGCTGGATGCGACGGCGACGAATTATGCGTGGACGGATCAGGGCATGGTCATCCAATCCGGCAAGAGCGATGATTTCAACACGATCGATCCGAGCGTGATGCAGGACACGGATGGGCGGTTGTGGCTGGCCTTTGGTTCGTTCTGGAACGGCATCTATCTCACGGAACTGGATCCGGCCACTGGTCTGCGGAAAGCCACGAATTCGCCGTTGTATAATCTGGCGTGGAACAACTCGATTGAAGCCGCCTGTCTGACGCGCCATGGGGATTATTATTATCTGTTCGTCAATTGGGGTCAGTGCTGCCGGGGGACAAACAGCACGTATGAGGTGCGGATGGGGCGCAGCAGCAAGATCACCGGCCCGTATGTGGACCGAACCGGGGACGATCTGGCGGCCGGCGGTGGGAGTTTGTTTCTGGGCAATGAGGGCCGGTTTGTGGGTCCGGGACATATCGGCGTGCTGCCGGTCGGGGACAGGACGTTGATCAGTTACCACACGTATGACGCGGAAAACCGGGGGGTGGCGCGGTTGTATATCCGGGAATTGGATTGGACTGCGGATGGCTGGCCGGTGGCAGGCAAGGCGATTGGCGGGCCGTGAGGTAAAATTCTGAAATTCTCGCTCATCATGGCCACATTTTTTTAAAAATGCTCTAACGCGCAGGGGTGGTGGCGGCCTGACGAAAGCGCCGACGGACCAGAAGCAACCCGACAACTCCGCCCACAACCAGCAGCGCAAGCGAGGAGGGTTCAGGGGCATAGGTGTAATCTAGTGTAAAACTATATCCGGCGGTGGTGGGGTTGCCGACATCATTTTTATCGGTGTTAAAAAAAATCTGGTCGCCTGAATAGGAAAAGTAGGCGCTGGTAAAACCGGGCACGTTATTCTGGGCCAAATCGATGGAGGTAATGGTGTCGTCGGCAGGCACCTCGAGGGTAAACACGTAGCCATTAAAAGCCGCGCCGTTGGGATTGGATGAACCGATGGTGGTGCAGGTGATGGCGGAGTCGGTGGCGGTAAATTTGAACTGGTCGGATATGTTAGTGACGGAGGAGGATCCGTTGGCTATCAAGGTTCCCATGTTGTTGATCAGGGACCCCACCGACGGGTAATCCCACTCAACTGCAAACTGATTATATTGAGCTTCAGCTCCGGTCACCAGACCAAGTAACAGGCCGGTCAAGACAAATAATTTATTCATGCTAGCATCGATTATATCAACTGAATATGGCTTCCAACTGCCAGCAGATTTTATCGCCAGAACCCGGGGATGGCAACAAGAATTTTGGTGCCTTGCATAAATGCATAAATGGGGCGCATTTTGACACTGCCCCCGGCAGACAGCCGAAAAGTGTGGTGGTCTGAGGTGGAGAGATGAGCCCCACCCCTCCCCTGCCCTCCCCCCCATTTATTCAAATGGCGGGGAGGGGGTTACCTGGGTTCGCATTCGTGAGGTGTGGTGGACAGGTCCAAGTGTGGTGCGGGGGCAGTGACAAGATGCGCCCGGGTGGCGGGCGCGTTTATCCGCCTGAAGGCGGATTTTAATATATGGGCGGAACGGCAGCTCCGGCCCCACCAGCATACGATTTTTATGGAGTGGATCGGGGGAGCGTTTTGTTTGGGTGGCGATTTGGGTGATCGCAAGGAAATCAATGGGTGTTTTCCTGGATGAGGGATTGGGCGTGGGCGCGGATGACGAGGTCGATGTTGGGTTTGAGGATGGGCATCAGGGTGGCAAGGGCGGCGGCGGAGTCCTGGTTCCGATAGAGGTACTGGGCGAGGGTGTAGATGTAGGCGGGGCTCTCGGGCTCGAGTTCGATGGCGCGCCGGAGGTGGGTGCCGGCGGCAGCGGGGTTATCGCCCTGGACCATTTCAAAGTAGCCGAGGAGTTCTTGGGCGGGGGCGAAGTCGGGCATGAGGGTGAGGGATTTCTCCAAGTTGTCGCGGACTTCGGCGGCGGCATCGTCCGGGAGCGGGGCGTAGGTTTCATCGCCACCGCCGGCATCGTGGCTGGTGAGCTGGTAGCGGGCGCGGGCGTAGTTGTAGTAGGCGAGAAAGCTGGTGGAGCCGTGTTGCAGGGCGGTGGTGAGGTTGCGCAGGGCTTCGGCGGATTGATGGTTTTCCAGGGCGAGGAAGCCGAGGCCTTCGTAGGGGAGCGGGCCGGCAGGGGCGTCGTGCTGCGCTTTTTTAAAGAACGTGGTGGCGGCGTCCAGGCGGTCGATGCGGAGGAGTTCGTCGCCGAGGCGGAAGTATTTTTCGACGGGGGTCAGGGTGTGGGTGGAGATGGCGATGGGGGCGGAGAGGTTGGCGGTGAGGTTGATCTCAAGGGGCGGAAAGAGGTTGTTATCCAAATAGCGGCGAAGCTGGGCTTCCATGGCGGGCAGGCTGATCTGGAGGGCGTTGGTGAAAGCTTCGACATTGTTCTCACCGGCGCGGAGGAGGTAGGTGTAGCGGCCGAAGCGGGCGCGCAGGGCGGGCTGGTTGCCGGCCATGAGGAATTGGGTGAGGAGCCAGGATTCGGCATAGAAGATGCCCTGCCGGCTGCTTTCGTTGTATTGGGGGGAGTCGTGGGTGACGGCAAAGAGATCGGTGAGGGGCATGAGCGGGGTCTGTTGGAGAAGCTCCAAATGGTGTCCGATGGGGCCGGCGATGCTGACGCCGCGGCCGGTGGTGGCAAAGGTGGAGTAGCACTCGGCCATGCCTTCCTTGAGCCAGAGGGGCCAGTACTGGTCGTTATGGCGGAAAAGAAGGTGGGTGTATTCGTGGAAGACGACGGTCATGTCGGGCGGGCCGTCGGCATCGGCGGGCAGCGAGAGGACGATGAGGTTTTCATCGTCGCCGCGTTTGAAGAAGCCGGCGAGGTTGGCGGGTTGTCCCTGGTAGAGGGGCAGGAAGGGCTTCATGCGGTCGTGGTCGGGAAAGGCGAGGACGACGATGGGCGGGGAAGCGAGGGCTTGGGTGCCGGCGAGCACGGCGTAGGCCTTGCTGAATTGTTCGAGGTGGCCGGTGAGTTTGTAGGCGAGGGGCGGGTCGCCGCAGGTGTAGACGTTAAAATGGGCGGTGCTGATCTCGAGCCAGGGGGTGTTGATGAGGGAGAAATCCGGGGTCTGGGCGCAGGCGGGGCCGGGCGCGAGGCTGAGGAGGAGGAAAAGCAAAAGCTGAAATTGAGAAAGCAGAAAGCAAAAATTGGAGGGCGGATACACAACTGCGATGGACAAGGGGCGGAGGTCAGCCGGGAAACTTCGCTGGGGCGGTGGGCTGGACGCTATGTTCGGTTTTGATGACATGGATAACTTGCTGAAATTATGAATTATGAAGTGTGAATGAAACAGTTAATTTTGGTCCCCTGCGCCGTGCCCGGTGGGTAATACGGTGAATTGACCGGGCGGGGAGTTTTTTGCATGATGGGGGCATGGCTAATTCTTTTGGGCAGTTGTTCCGTATCACCACCTGGGGCGAATCGCATGGGGGCGGCGTGGGGGTGGTGGTGGATGGCTGCCCGCCGCGCCTGAAGCTGAGCGAGGCGGATATCCAGCCGGATCTGGACCGGCGGCGGCCGGGGCAGTCGAAGATTGTGACGCCGCGCAAGGAGTCGGATACGGTGCAGATTCTTTCGGGGCTTTCGGATGGGCACACGCTGGGCACGCCGATCTGTCTGTGGGTGAAGAATGAGGACGCCCGTTCGGAGGCCTATTCGGAGATGAAGGACAAGTTTCGTCCGTCCCATGCAGATTACACTTATTTTGCGAAGTATGGCATCCGGGCTTGGCAGGGCGGCGGGCGTTCGAGCGCGCGGGAGACGGTGGGCCGGGTGGCGGCAGGGGCGATCGCGAAGAAGCTGTTGCGGGAGCAGTTCGGGGTGGAGGTGCTGGCGTATGTGAAGCAGGTGCAGAAGATCATTGCGACGGTGAACCCGGAGACGGTGACGATGAAGGCGGTGGAGAGCAACATGGTGCGTTGTCCGGACGCGGTGGCGGCGGTGAAGATGATCCGGCTGATTGAGAAGATGCGGCGCGAGGGGAACACGGTGGGAGGCATCGTGGAGAGCATGGCGCGCGGGGTGCCGGCGGGCTGGGGGGAGCCGGTGTTTGACAAGCTGGAGGCGGACCTGGCGAAGGCGATGCTGAGTTTACCGGCGTCGAAGGGGTTCGAGGTGGGCTCGGGTTTCGGCGGGATTTTGCTGACGGGCCGGGAGCATAATGATTTGATCCGCGCGAAGGGTGGGAAGGTGTATACGACGACGAACCGGTCGGGGGGCATCCAGGGGGGGATCTCGAACGGGGAGACGATTTTTTTCCGCACGGGTTTCAAACCGGTGGCGACGGTGATGCATGAGCAGGAGACGGTGGATGTGAACCTGAAGAACACGACGTTGAAGGGCCGGGGGCGGCATGATCCGTGCGTGCTGCCGCGGGCGGTGCCGATGGTAGAGGCGATGATGGCGCTGGTGCTGGCGGATCATGCGCTGCGGCAACGGGCGCAATGCGGTTGACATTTGGGGCGCGGAGGCACAATTTTTCTTCCTAAGAACTTATGGCCGAAAAAAATCTCAATGATGTTTCACGGGAATCCCGTACGTTGTTCACGAAGGCGACGGAGGCGGCGCTGCGGGATAATTTGGAATACGCGATCACGCTGTTCAATCAGCTGCTGGAGCGGGAGCCGGAATTTTATCCGTGCCGGAAGGCGCTGCGGGAGACGCAGTTCCAGAAGGCGGGCAAGGGCAGCACAGGTTTTTTCAAGAAGATGATGAGCGGCGCGGGGAATTCGCCGCAGGTGGCGAAGGCGCAGATGACGCTGCGCAATAATCCGGCGGGGGCGCTGGTGATCGCGGAGGGGATCCTGAACACGGACCCGAACAGTTCGGCGGCACACCGGATCATCGTGGAGGCGGCGAACGCGCTGGAGCTGCCACGCACGGCGGTGCTCTCGTATGAGACGTTGACGAAGAATGCGCCGAAGGACAAGAAGCTGATGATCGAATTTGCGCAGGCGGTGTCCGCGCTGGGGGACGGCACGCGGGCGGAGAAGCTGCTGATGGACATGATGGTGGACATGCCGAATGACAATGACCTAAATCAGGCGCTGAAGAATTTATCCGCGCGCAAGACGCTGGACGAGGGCGGTTACGGGGCGCTGGAGGGCGGCGAGGGTTCGTACCGGGACATTCTGCGGAACAAGGATGAGGCGGTGGCGCTGGAGCAGGCGAGCCGGGTGCAGAAGACGGAGGACGTGGCGGAGCGGTTGATCCGCGAGTATGAGGGCCGGCTGGTCAATGAGCCGAACAACATGAAGGTGATCCGGGACCTGGCGGAGCTGCACACGCAGAAGGGGCAGTTCGATGTGGCGCTGGCGTATTACGACCGGATCAAGGGTTCGGACATGGGGAAGGATGCCTCGCTGGATGTGGCGATCACGAACACGAAGCTGCGGCAGTTCGACCAGAAGGTTGCGGAGATCAATCCGTTTGCGGCGAACCATGCGGAGCAGGTGGCGGCGTTGAAGGAGCAGAAGGCGGATTTTCAACTGGAGGAGGCGCGTAAACGGATGGAGCGGTTCCCGACGGACATGGCGATCCGGTATGAACTGGGCGTGCTGTATTTTCAGGCGGGCAAGGTAAACGAGGCGGCGGCGGAATTTCAGAAGGCGCAGAACAATCCGCACAAGCGGATTCCGGCGCTGAATTACCTGGCGCAGTGCTTCACGAAGAAGAAGATGTACGACATGGCGGCGCGGAATTTTCAGCGGGCGATCGAGGAGAAGCAGTTGTTCGACGAGGAGAAGAAGGATTTGATCTACAATCTCGGGTGCGTGTTGGAGCAGATGGGCAAGAAGACGGAGGCGATCGACCAGTTCAAGATCATCTACGAATCGGACATGGGGTACCGGGACGTGGCGGCGAAGGTGGATGCGTTTTATGCGGGGTAGTGAAACAAAATCAGAAATTGGGACAGTAGAAAGCTGAAATCCAACTGCGGGCGGGTGTTAGAAATGCCACCTGAAAATCAATGCCGGCACCACAAAGATCAACCAAAAGAAGGCGAGGGCGCGGAGTGTAATCATCACCGGTTTTGACCAACGAAACTGAAACGCCAAATGGTTGAATAAAAGGCTGAGTGGAATGGCCAACTGACCGACATGACGTAGGGCCGGATCAAGAACGATCCACATAATCAGTGCCAGAATGAGGGCGAGTCTACCGTAACAGTAGACCGGACCCCGCAATAGACGGCCCCGTTTACTAATATCTTCAGAAAGTAATTCGGTGTCCATTTGCAGGGATGCAAGCATATTTTTTCCGGGGCGTCAATCCAACGATGCCAGGGCGCACTGACAGGGGCGGGCATGGAGATGTGAGGTGCGGTGTGGTCAAATGACCGTTAAAAGGGCTTGCAAATCTTTGGGGCAGACGGAAAATGTCGATATTAGAAACCACACTTATTTGTAGTTTAAATCATCTTTACCCATGGCCTTTTTGATTCGTTACGTCTGGGTGGTTTTATTTTTGGCTTCGTGGAGTCTGACGCGAGGCGCAGATGTGGTCTCCATCTGGGGCGGTGCGCGGGGGACCATCATCCTTAAATCGGATGGCACGGTCTGGACGTGGGGCGCCAATTACTCTGGTAAGCTCGGCATTGGGGCCACGAATCTGGTTAACATTTCCGTCCCGGTGGAGGTGCATGATGCCACCAATGTCAGTTATTTCAACTCCGTGCAGAAGATCATGGGCTGTGAGATGCACAATGTGGCGTTGAAAACCGACGGCACGGTGTGGTGCTGGGGATTCAACACGTATGGCGGGCTCGGCAACGGGAGCACCAATGATTCGTGGACACCAGTCCAAACGGGGTTGGGGGCGATGCCGCCGTTGACCAACGTGGTGATGCTCGGCGGCCGGCCCTATTTCACATTGGCGGCCAAGGCGGATGGCACGATCTGGGCGTGGGGCATGAACCAGTATGGCCAAATGGGTAACGGCACGGTCAATTCGCTGGTCGGACCGCAGGTCTCGGTGCCGGGGCTGGTCAGCAATTCGCAGCCCGGCGGGCCCATCAATGGTCCGCGCGAAATCACGTGCGGTTACCGGGTCGGGGCGGCGCTGGCGACGAATGGCACGGTGTGGACGTGGGGCACGGGCAGTCATGGGGAACTGGGGACCGGCACCTTGAGCGCCAGTTATTATCCGGCACAAATTCCGGGGCTGACGAACATCACGGCCATTTCATGCGGCTGGTTTCATGTGCTGGCCTTGAAATCCGACGGGACGGTCTGGGCCTGGGGAAATAATTCCAGCGGTGAACTGGGCGATGGCACGACGAGCAACCGGTCCAGCCCGGTCCAGGTTTTGAACGTGAGCAATATTGTCGTGGTGTCGGGCGGGGATGATCATTCCTCGGCGCTGGCGGCGGACGGCACGGTTTGGAAGTGGGGGTTGAATGACCTGGGGGAACTGGGCAATGACACGACCAACGCCGCAGCGAATCCGGTGCCCGCGAAGCTTGTGACGGATGTTTTTGGCAACGGCTTCAGCAACGTGGTCATGGTGGCCGCGCGTGATTATCATAACATCGCGGTGAAGGCGGATGGTTCGGTCTGGATGTGGGGTGCCAATGACCAGGGGCAGTGCGGCAACGGAACGACGAACGCCACATGGTCACCAACGCCGGTGGTGGGTCTGGGTGCGCGGGCAGGATTGCCCTTGAAACTATCGCCCGCAGGACAACCGGGGTATGTCAATCTGGCCTGGTCAAGCACGACGGGGGCTTATTTCACGGTTCAATACACCACGAATCTACTGGCGGGCTTTTCGACCGTGTTGCAAAGCAACATTCTGGCAACGCCGCCGACCAACGCTTTCACGGCGCCCGGGTCCGATGTTAAGGGCTATTACCGGCTGAAATTTTAGGTGGGCGGAAACGGACATTGGCGGGGCAGCGTTGCGCTGAGCACGTCTTGATGACAGGGCGAAAAGGAGGCCTTAAAAATAATTTCATTATTTTTTACCTTGGACCATAGATGTCCAAGGTACCCATTCATAATCGGCGCATGATTATGAAAAATATAATGGGATTGGGCACACAAACACGCTTTCAGGTTTTCCGCGCGGGGCACCGGGTGATCGCCACGTTTGGCGCGGCCCGGCTGGTGCGCCAGGCGGACGGACGGCATGAACTCGTGGGCGGGACGATGGCGGACCGCACGCAGGCACGGGAGTGGTGCTCGCTCTTCGCGCCGGAGGTGGTGTTTTCACCGGCTCCGCGGACGCAAGGGCGGATGGTGCTGGCAGTGTGAATTGATGGCAGATAAGGAGCAAGCCACAAAGCACTGGTACACAGAGAGTAAATCTACTTGACCGAAATATGGGGAAATAATTATGTGAAATGATGGGGCGGGTGGATACTTAGGACGGCCCGTCAGGCCATGAGCACTGGCGGTGGCCAAATATTGCGTACCGTTGTCCCTTGTTTAACATGAATTGGAGCCCATTGAACATCACTGTCCGGGTCGGCTGTCAGCTGGCCTATGAAACCACCGTGCAGACGCCTGTTTTGTTTGTGCTGCGACCACGGCTCGAGGGGAAGGTGCTGGTGATGCAGGAGCGGCTAACATTCGGCATCGGGCGGCCGGCGTATGAGTTCCAGGATTCGCACGGGAACATCACGTACCGTTCGATTTTCATGCCGGGGCGCAATGAGATCCGACATGACGCGCTGGTGGCGGTTTCGTCGCTGCCGGACAGCCGGCAAATCTATGGTCCGTTGCTGACGGTGGGCCAACTGCCGCATGAGCTGCTGCGGTACACGTTGCCGAGCCGTTATTGTGATTCGGACAAGCTGATGAATTTTGCGTGGAACCAGTTCGGCCAGATCCAGCACGGGCTGCCGCGGGTGCAGTCGATCTGCGACTGGGTCCACAACAACATTGAATACCGGTATATGTCCGGGCGGCCGGACCTGTCGGCCTCGGAGGTCATCGGGCGGCGTTACGGGGTGTGCCGGGATTTTGCGCATGCGGTGATCGCGCTGTGCCGGGCGTTCAACCTGCCGGCGCGCTATGTGACGGGGCATCTGCCGGACATCGCCTTCATCGACACGGGCACACCGATGGATTTTCATGCGTATTGCGAGGTGTATCTGGGCCAGGAATGGGTGACGTTTGATGCGCGGTTCAATGTCCCGCGCATCGGGCGGGTGAAGGTGGCGCACGGAGCGGATGCGGTGGACGGGGCGTTTGCGACGATCTACGGGGAGGCAAATCTGACGTATTTTAAGATTTGGGCGTACCAAGTGAATCCCCAGCAGGTTTCGGTGGGGGATTCATTGGACATGTCCAAACGGTTGGACGGGGATTTGACGTTGCGGTTTGGGTAGGGGCAGAAAGAAGAGTGGAGAGAGAAGAAGGGGGAGTGGAGCGGGCAATAAGCCCCGTCCAATCCATCATCATCAAGGCAGAGAGCGGTTCGCTTATTCTTTTACGAGGACGATTTCATCGCGGTCGGGCGACGGGAGGTGGATGATTTCACCAGCGGCGGCCGTATGGGAATATAGCTGGGCGGGCACAATCATCAGGCGGTTGTCGCGCCAGTAGAGATTGGGGGTGGCGGTGTCCTGGAAGCCGGCGGCGGATACGAAGGCCGGCTCGCCGCTGGCGCTGGTGGCCATGACGTAAACGGTGGCTGGACGGGTTACTTTGAAGGACAGGTCGGCGGCCTGGCCGGTCTTGGTCACGCGACGCAGGGCAATCCATTTGGCACCCCGGATGGCGGCGGGGAGGGTGTCGAAGGAATTGTCGGCGGTGGAATCGAGGTCGTAATAAATGGGCCATTGGGCCTGCACGGGCATGTCCATGAAATAGGCGCGGTTAGCGGGGTTGGAGGTTTGCAGGTCGGTGACGAGGGGATCGGCCACGAGCAGTTCGGGCAGGCCGTTGGCGCCGTAGAAATAAATGATGGCTGAATCGGTGTGACCGGCGCCGTCGGAAACCTCCACGATATTTTTGCCGGTGTGCAGCGGGGTTTTCCAATAAAAGACGTTGTTAACGGCGCGGTTGTTGGTCTGGGTGTACTGGCCGTTGGCGAGGGTGGAGACGGTCTCGCCATTGAGGGTAAGGGTCAGGTTGGCGGCGGAACTATAGGCCTTGATGCCGTTATCGACGGCGCCGGTACGGAGGAAATAGTGTTGGGAGGTGATGTGCACGGTGGGTTCGGTGGGGCGCAGAAAGCAGCGGTAGAGGTAATAGATGTCCTTTTTGTCGCCGACGTAGGTGAGGAGGCCCTTGGTGTTCCAGCCGACGGGGGCCTTGTATTTGATGTCGGTGAAATCGCGCATGGTCCACCAGGTGAACATGCCGAGGGTGCCGGGGTTATCGTGGATGCATTCCTGAAAGCGGGCCTCGGCGACGAGCTGCTGGTATTCCTCGGGCTCATATTTGTTGACCTTGGCGCTGGCGATGGCGTAGTCGCAATGCGTGGTGGTGACGCCACCGGCACCGGCCTCGGTGACGTAACCTTTTTTGGCAAAGGTCCAAAAATCACCGGCACGACCGTACCAGCCGGGATAGGAGTTGATGCCGTGAAAATCGGCGTTGGTGCATTTCATGTTGGCAACGACGACGGGACGGGTGGGGTCGAGGGCCTTGACGACGGGCACTTCGCGTTGGGCGACATCGGCCCCAGCCTCATTGCCGACGGACCAGACGGCGATGGAGGGGTGGTTGTAATTTTGTTTGACCATCTCGGTGGTGATACGATCGGCGGTGGGGCCGGGCAAATCCTGTTTCTCGGCGTTGCTGTGACCGTTTTCGGCCCAGCAGAAGATGCCGAGGCGGTCGCACTGGTCGTATTCAAACTGCGCGTGAGGATAATGGGGCAGACGGACCCAGTTGACGCCAAGGTCGGTCATGAGGGCATAATCGGCAAGAAAATCGTCATCGGACATCGCCGCGGCCTTGGACTCAATCTCCTGATGCAGGTCGGCACCGGCGAGAACGATGGGTTTGCCGTTCAAGAAGGTACGGCCGGTGGTGGTTTCAAACACGAGGTGGCGAAAACCGGTGGGCTGAACGACGGTATCGACGACCTGAAAGCCGCGCAGAACCTCGATTTTCACGTGATACAAATTCGGCGTGGTGGGGGACCAGAGCTTGGGATTGGAGACGGCGCCGCCGAGCTGGACGGTCACCCGCTGACCGGCGGGGACGACGGTGTCCTGCGTGTAGGTTTGCACGGGGGCGTCATCGGGATCGAGCAGGGTGGCGCGGACGGAGGCATTCTGCAAGTCGGCCAGATCATTGCGCACGAGGACCTGGATGGAAAGGTCGGCGTGGTCATTGGAAATCAATTTGGGCGTGATGTAAACGCCCAGGGAGGCGTAGTCGGTGGGATCAACGTGCAGGGGGGCGGTGGCGACGAGCCAGACCTTGCGATAGAGTCCGCCCCAAACGGTGTAGAGCCGGCTGTGGCTGGGCAGACAGTCGGTGTAATCGGCAGGGTCATTGTCCACACGGACGGCGAGATCGTTGTCGCCTGGATGCAGGGCGGCCGTGGCGTCGAAGATGAACCGGGTGTAGCCGCCGCGATGCTGGCCGAGATGTTTGCCATTTACGTAAACATCAGCAACGGTCGCAGCGCCTTCGAACATTAGATAGAGCTGGCGGCCGGTCAATTCGGGCGTGACGGTGACCGTGCGGCGATACCAGCCTTCGTTGAAGGCGGTGAAGTTCGTGCGCATCTGGAACACATGAGGGACGGTGACCGGCTGCCAGTCAATGGAGTTATAACCTTTGGAGCCGAAATCCGGCAACATGGAGTGGGAGCCGACAAATTTCCAGCCATCGCCCGTAAGCGAAAGGTTGATGCGGTCGCCGGCGGCGGGAATCTGCGCCTGGGCTTGATTGAAACCAAAGACGAGGCCGGCCAGAATGGCCAGAGATAAAAAAGCTGAGCGTTTTTTCATTTATGTCATCAGGCCGGTTGGCCGCGTGAATATTTGTTAGTGATATACTTAAAGGCAGCAATTTAAGGAGCCGGCGCAGAGAACACAAGCCTCACGAATTATCCTGTGACACCAGGCGTTGCCCAAAAAGTCTTGAGTCAGGGCGGGATTGGGGTCAGATTGCGGCAAGTCAAACACCCATATGAATCCCATCACCCGACGGACATTTCTGGGACAGGTGGCCGGCACGGCGGCGGCCGCAGCGCTGGCGCATCCGGCGCTCGCCGATTCCACCGCGCCCGCACCGACGGGCAAGCGCCGGCCGAATGTGCTTTTTCTTATGTCGGACGATATGCGGGTGGAACTGGGTTGTTATGCAAGCCGGTTCGGGGCGGTGACGCCGAATCTGGATGGACTGGCAAAGGCGGGGGTGCGGTTCGACCATAATTACTGCCAGTTTCCGCTGTGCAATCCCTCGCGGTCGTCGTTGCTGACGGGGCGGCCGCCGACCAAGACGAGTGTGCTGGGAAATAAGACGGCCTTTCGCACGGCGCATCCGGACTGGATCAGCCTGCCACAATTGTTCCGGAACAACGGGTATGTGGCGGTGCGGAGCGGGAAGATTTTTCACGGGGGGATTGATGATCCAAAGGCGTGGGATGTGGCGGAGGGTGCGACGGGCGAGGGCGAAGCGGGCGACAGCGCGACCGGCGGCCATAATCTGGCGCTGACGGGGAAACCGGGCGGTCCGTTGCCGACGAATGTGCCGGCGGCGTTGCCGCAGGACCTGAGCCGCGCGGCGTATTCGGACCGGATCGTGGTCCTGGACGGGAATGGCGAAGCCAACGGGGATTATCATGCGGCGGACCGGGCAATCGCGCTGTTGCAGGAGCACCAGAACCGGCCGTTTTTCATGGCGTATGGGACAGTGAAGCCGCACAGCCCGCCTTCGGCACCACAACATTTCTTCGATTTGTATGACGCGGCCAAGATAACGTTGCCGCCGGATTTCGCGCCGTGGCCGACGGTGCCGCTCGGTTTTCCGAAGGCGGCGATCCGGTCGCGCAATGCGGATCTGTTCATCGGACGGGCGGCGAGCGAGGATGAGGCGCGGCAGGTGATCCGGGCGTACCTGGCGTCGTTATCGTATGCGGACTGGAATCTGGGCCGGGTGCTGGCGGAGCTGGACCGGCTGGGTTTGCGGGACAACACAATCGTGGTGTTTGTGGCGGACCATGGGTATCAGCTCGGGGAGAAGGGCAAGTGGTCGAAGGCGGGGTCGTTATTCGAGATGGGAACGCGCGTGCCGTTGATCATCAATGCGCCGGGGGGCGGCGGAAACGGGCGGGCGTGCCGGCGGATCGTGGAGTCGCTGGACATCTACCGAACGTTGGCGGAACTGTGCGGTCTGCCGCTGCCAGCGGGGGTGGAGGGCGAGAGCCTGGTGCCGTTGCTGAATGAACCGGAGGCCACGTGGAACCGGCCGGCGTACAGCGTGTGGAGCGAGGACGGGGCAACACTGCATGGCGTGGCGGTGCGGACGGAGCAGTGGCGGTATGCGGAATTTGGCCCGGCAGGCGTGAACGGGGCGATGTTGTTCGACCGGCAGAAGGACCCGGATGAGGTGACCAACCTGGCGCATGACCCCGCGCAAGCGTCGGTGATAGCGGAACTTTCCGCGTTGACGCGCGCATATGCGGACAATTTGGGCAAGGCATAGCGCCGGCCACGATGAACCGGACACCGGACATGCAGACGGACCACGGGTTCCACGTGCTGACAAAGCCCATCGGGCCGATCTGCAATCTGGATTGCTCGTATTGTTTTTACCTGGAAAAGCAGAAGTTGTATCCGGAGGAACGGACCTGGCGGATGGGTGGACCTGTGCTGGAATCGTATATCCGGCAGTATATCCAGGGTCAGCCGGGGGAGGAGGTCCACTTCGCGTGGCAGGGCGGCGAACCGACGTTGCTGGGCGTGGAGTTTTTTCGGCAGGCGGTGATGTTCCAACGGAAGCATGCGGGGGGCAAGAAAATCCACAATGCGCTGCAAACGAACGGTACGCTGCTGGATGACGGGTGGGGCGAATTTCTGGCGTCGAACGGATTTCTGGTGGGGCTCTCGCTGGACGGACCGCGCGCCTTGCACGACCAATACCGGGTGGACAAGGGGCGGAAGCCGACGTTTGACTCAGTATTGAAGGGCCGGGATGTGCTGCGGAAGCATGGCGTGGAGTTCAACACATTGACGGTGGTGAACCGGGCGAATTCGCAGGCGCCGCAGGAGGTGTACCGTTTTCTGAAGGAGGCGGGCGGCGGGTTCATGCAGTTCATTCCGTTGGTGGAGCTGCGGCCGGCGGGAACGACGGCGGCCGGCCTGGATTTTGCGGAGCCGCCGGACCCGGCGCGGCCGGAGGAATCGGGCGAGGTGGTGACGGCGGAGAGCGTGGAGCCGGGGCAATTCGGGGATTTCCTGTGCGCGATCTTCAATGAATGGGTGCGGCAGGATGTGGGCCGGGTGTTTGTGCAGTTGTTCGACGTGGCCTTGGGAAACTGGATGGGGCTGGGGTCGTCGCTGTGTGTATTCGCGGAGAAATGCGGGACGGCGCTGGCGGTGGAGCATAACGGGGATGTGTATAGCTGCGACCATTATGTTTATCCGAAATACCGGCTGGGCAACCTGCTGAACCAAAGCCTGGGCGGGATGGTACGGTCGGCACAGCAGCGGGCGTTCGGGGCGGACAAACTGACGTCGCTGCCGAACTACTGCCGGACGTGCGAGGTGCGGTTTGCGTGCAACGGGGAGTGTCCGAAGCATCGGTTCATGCGGACGCCGGACGGGGAGGCGGGTTTGAATTACCTGTGCCCGGCGTACAAAAAGTTCTTTCATCATATTGACCCACACATGCGGGCCATGGGACAATTGCTGCATGAGGGCCGCGCGGCGGCGGAGATCATGAACCTGAACCCATTATGAGCATTTTACCGGTCAGCCTGGAAAAGCAGGAACAACTGGCGCAACGCATGGCGGCGCTGGGCGTGCGGGAGGCGGACATTAAGGAGACATTCGTGCGCTCGGGCGGGCATGGCGGGCAGAACGTGAACAAGACGGCGACGTGCGTGATGTTGCTGCACCTCCCCACGCAATTGCGCGTGAAATGCCAGACGACGCGTCAGCAGGGGCTGAACCGTTTGCTGGCGCGGCGGTTGTTACTGGACAAAATCGAGGCGTTGCAGAAGGGGTTCGTGGAGGAGCGGCGGGACGCGGCGGAGAAGATCCGGCGGCAAAAACTGCGGCGCAGCCGGCGGTCGAAGCAAAAGATGCTGGCGGACAAGTCGCATCAGGCGACGAAAAAGATTTCCCGGCGACGGGTGGGGGATGAGTAGGCGGACACCCCCGGTTCAGGACTTGATGTCGCGCACGTGAAAGACGGTGGCACCGATGATGAGGAAGGTGAGGTTGAAGCCAGCCAGCATGCAGAGGGATTCACGGATTTTCCACCACGGCACGGGCTGCAACAGGACATCCTGCCAGAGGTTGAGGTAATAGGTGCAAAACCAGGGCTGCAAATCCTTGAGGAACGGGATTTGCATTAGGACAAAGCTGACGAAGACGATGGACAGGGCAAGGATGGTCGCGGCCGCGGGCTTGACGTTGAAGCAGGAGAACATGAAGGCGAGGCTCATGATCGTGGCGGCCTTCACGGCCAGAAGCATATGGGCCAAGACGTAATGCCACGCGCCGGAGGAAGCATCCAGAATGCTGAAGGATTCGCCCGGTATCATCGCAAACATCCGGCCCCACGGATAAAAACAACGCGCGAACAGAACACCCACGAGCCCGAGCATGAGGACGAGCAAGGTGGAAAAAACGGCCCCGGTCAGCCATTTGACGAGCAGCAGCCGGAAGCGCGTGGTGGGGCGCGACAGAATCATCCGCAGCGTGCCGTCCTCAGCCTCCTTGGCGACGAGGTCGCCGCCGATGAGGCTCACGTAGAGCGGCAGCAGGACGTAGGCGATGGGAATGAGCATGACGGTGGCAATGGTCAGGCAGGTAAGGTATTGGCCGGGGTCTAAGCCGCTGGCGGACATCTGGCGGACGATGCCGCGAGAGGCGGGCGAATAGCGCAGGAGGAGCACGATGAGGACTTGGATGAGCAGGAGCACGCCAAAGCCGATATAGGTCCGGGGCTTGCCGAATAATTTCCAGAGTTCGTTGCGGAGTTGGAGAAAGAGCATGGGTTTAAATTTTTGGCGCGGGCTGTTCCCGGCTGTCCTTCATGAGGGAGAGATAGAAGTTTTCCAGCGATTGTTCCTCAGGGGTGATCTCAAACACAGGCATCCCCTGCCCCACCAGATGGCGGACGATGTGGTCGGCCACGGCCTCCGGCGCGAGCTCGATGAGCCGACCCTCGCGGTCGCCGGTGATGAGGCCGGCGACGGACAAGGACCGGGTGGCGGCGGCGAAATCGCCGGTGCGGAGACGGAGCCAGCGGCGTTTGGTGCGGATGTTGAGGAGCGGGCCTTCAAATACCTTTCGCCCTTGGTTGAGCATGGCGATGCAGGTGCAAAGTTGTTCAACCTCGTTCAAGAGGTGCGAGGAGAGCAAGATGGTCAGGCCAAGCTCGCGGTTGAGCCGCAGGATGGTCAGGCGCAATTCGTGGATGCCCTCGGGGTCCAGGCCATCGCCGGGTTCGTCAAGGATGAGGAGCTCGGGGTTGGGCAGGAGCGCCTGGGCGAGGGCGAGACGCGTGCGCATGCCGTGGGAATAGGTACGGACGCGGGAAGTCTCACGGCCATTGAGCCCGACAAGGTCGAGGACTTCGCGGATCCGGGCAGACGTGGTGGGGCCGGTGTAATGGCTGAGGATCTCGAGGTTGCGCCAGCCGCTGAGGTAATCGTAGAACACGGGGGTCTCAAAAATGGCGCCAACCTTTTGCAGGGCCAGCCGCCGGTGCGATGTGACCTCATGACCACCGACGCGGACTTCGCCGTGCGTGGGCCAGACCTGGCCAAGCATCATGCCGATGGCGGTGCTTTTGCCCGCGCCGTTGTGGCCGAGCAGACCGTAGATGGCGCCGCGCGGCACGGAGAGCGTGAGGTCATCCACGGCGGTGCGGCGGCCAAACACTTTCACGACATTTTTTAGTTCAATCACAGGGGTGGTTAGAAAATGGGTTTAAGTGCAGCTATTGCGATGCCGGCAGACTTGCCGTGGTGTTGGTGTCGGCAAGCGACTGGTTGCGCTCGGCGCGGAGACGTTGCAGGGCCTCGTCGATGGCCTGCTGGCGTTGAGCGGGCGGCAGTAGGTCGAGCGGATTGGGGGTTTGATCGAACCCGGGGAGCGCGGTGGCGGCGAGGAATTGGGAACGTTCATCGGCGGTCATGGCCGCATACCAGCGGGTCACGATGTCCGGCCAAACCTGCTGGCGTTCGTCGAGGGAGAGGGCGGACACCAGGGTGGCGAGCCGGTGAAGCGCGGCGGCGCGGTCCGGGCCGGCAAGGCCGGGGAACGCAACGGACTGCTCGTAGTCCTGCACCTGGTCGGGGGTGATACGGGAGTTGAGCGCGAGCCGGAAACCGGCCCCCGCGAGCAGCCAGATGGCGACGATGGCCCCCGCTGCATACACAATTGGCCGATACCGCAGGTTTGACATGGGCTCACCTTACGCCTTCAGGCGGGCGTTGGCACCATTTTTCTCCGCCGTTCAAAGCAGGTATGGCACGAGGGCCTTCACCCGTCGGGCGTAGGCGGGATATGCATCGGGAAATTGCCGCCGCATGACTTCCTCCTCCTGCCAGAGTTTGATCCAGAAACCGATGAGAAAGAACAGGCAGCCGAGCCAGTAATGAATCAGCCCGCCGGCCAGGGCCGTGCCCACGGCCATCAGCAACAAGGCGGTGTAAATGGGATGCGCACCCAGCGGTAGGGACCCGTCATGATCAGTTCGTGGTCCTGCTTGAAGGTGACGTCGCTGCTCCAGTTGCCCGCCAGCGTACGGCGCGCCCAGACGGCCACCGCCAGGCCGGTCACGCACAGAATTATGCCGGCCACATAACAGGAAGGAGTCAGCTCCCAGCAGAGTGGCGGGGGCAGACTCAGGCGGAACAGCAGCCACGCCCCCCAGCATACAGGGCAGCTTATAACGCCAGATGACCGCCCGGCTCAGCCGTTCCGCCACCGCTTTGCCCCGCCAGGCGCTGATCAGCCAATAGGCGAGAAAAGCCAGCCAGCACCCGATGATGACATGATATGCAATGGTTTCCATGAGGTTCCGGCAACGGTATTACAGAACATGATAAAAAATCAAGCCGTCGCCAAGAATCGCGCTTTCCTTTGGCCGGAATTTTTTTTAACTATTACGGGTGCAAGATTTGATCGCCAAAGCCAATACGCTTCACGAAGCGTTGCCCTACCTGCAAAAGTTCCGCGGCGCCACTTTTGTGGTGAAATACGGCGGGAGCTTCATGGATTCGCCGGACCCGGCCGTGCGCAATGGCGTGGCCCGGGACATTGTCTTTCTCGAGGCGGCGGGCATCAACCCGGTGGTGGTGCACGGCGGGGGCAAGGCGATCACGCGGGCGATGGAGCAATCCGGCCTGCAGGCGAACTTCATCCAGGGTCAGCGGGTGACGGATGAGGCGATTGTGACGATTGTGGACGAGGTGCTTTCGCGGCAGATCAATCCCGAGGTGGTGGCGACAATTGCCGGGCTGGGCGGCCGGGTGCAGAGGTTTGCCGGAACGGATATTTTCACATGCCGGAAACTGTGGCTGGAAGATAAGACGATGCCGGGCCGGAAAATTGACATCGGTTACGTGGGCGAGGTGACCGGGGTGAACACGGCGCCATTGCTGGAATGCATCGCCCGGGGCATCACGCCGGTCATCAGCCCCACAGCGCGGGACGCGGAGGGGCGGGTTTATAATTGCAACGCGGATGTGGCGGCGGCGCAGGCGGCGATCGCGCTGAAAGCCCGGCGGCTGGTGTTCATGAGCGACGTGCCCGGCCTGATGCTGGACCCGAAGAAGCCGGACACGGTCATCGCCCATCTCCACATCAGCGAGGTGGCCGGCCTGAAACAAACCGGGGTGATCGACAAAGGGATGATCCCGAAAATTGACAGCGCCGTGGCGGCGATCCAGGCGGGGGTGGAGAAGGTTTCGCTGGTGGATGGCCGGGTGCCACACGCGGTGCTGCTGGAAATTTTCACGGACAAAGGCGTGGGCACGGAAATGGTGCCGTAACTGAAGAAATACTTGCCATTCCCGCCGCATGAGTTAAAACCGCTGCGATGCATTGCCCATTAATGACCGGATCAACGTTTTGAAATGAAGGAAATTCTGCCCACCCCGCCCGCGCTGGTTCATAACCAGCATGAAATCATCCGCGAATTGTTCCAGCGCAACGTGGTGCCGAGCTACGGCCGCTTTGACCTGGTGTTCAGCCACGGCCGGGGCAGTTATTTGTTCGACGTCGATAACAAGTCGTATCTGGATTTGGGCAGCGGCATCGCAGTCTGTTCGCTGGGGCATGCGCACCCGGCGATCACGGAGGCGCTGGTGGAGCAGTCGCAGAAGCTCATCCATGTCTCGAACCTGTATTTCACGGAGCCGCAGGGCCGGTTGGCGGCGGAGATCGTCCGGCGGATCGGGCCGGGCAAATGTTTTTTTGCGAACAGCGGCGGGGAGGCCAACGAAGGCCTGTTCAAGCTGGCCCGGAAGTTCGGCCATGATGAAGGCCGTTATGAAGTGCTCACGGCGGTGAATTCATTTCACGGGCGCACGCTGGCCGGTATCGCAGCCACGGGCCAGGACAAGGTCAAGAAAGGGTTTGAGCCGATCATGCCGGGGTTCCGTTACATCCCCTACAACGACCTGGCGGCGGCGCGGGCGGCGATCTCGCCGGCCACGGTGGCCATCTTGATCGAAGGTGTGCAGGGCGAAGGCGGCGTCACGCCGGCCACGGCGGAATATCTGCTGGGCCTGCGGGCCTTGTGCGATGAGAAGAAGCTGCTGCTCCTGATGGATGGCGTGCAGTGCGGTTATTTCCGCACCGGGCGGTTCCAGAGCTTTCAACGGATTCTTGAGGGCGTGCAGGGCGGCGAGAGCTTTTTGCCGGACGGCCTGTCCATGGCCAAGTCGCTGGGCGGCGGGTTTCCCATCGGCGCGTTCTGGGTGCGGGCGCCGTATGCAGATCTGTTGGGGCCGGGCACGCATGCGACGACCTTTGGCGGCACGCCGCTGGCCTGCGCGGTGGCGCTGAAGATTTTGGAGGTTGTTGAACGCGAACATCTGGCGGAAAATGCCCGGAATCTGGGTGCCTGGCTGGCGGCGGAACTGGACCGGCTGGCGGTGACTTATCCGACCGTTGTCAAGCGCGTGCGCGGCCTGGGTTTCATGCTGGGCCTCGAACTGGCGGAGAACATCCCGGGCTTCGCCGGCAGTGACAAACCGGCGGCGCTGCAATTCGTCAACCGCCTGCATACAATCGGCGCGCTGACGGTGCCCGCCGGCACGCAGATCGTCCGGCTGCTGCCCGCGCTCAATCTCAAGCCGCAGGAAGCGGGCGAAGGGATCAGCCTCATCGAGCAGTTGGTCAAATCGCTGGTCTGACCCATGAACGCCGCCGCCCTGAAACATCTGGCCAAGGCCGACCCCGTCATGCGGCGGCTCATCCGGCAGGTCGGGGCCTGCGGCCTGAAGCCAGAGACGCGGCGGCCGCCGTTTCAGTCGCTCGTCCAGGCCGTGGCGCATCAGCAGCTTAACGGCACGGCAGCGGAAACCATCCTGAACCGGTTCAAGAAATTGTTTCCCGGCCGCCGCTTCCCGCGCCCAGCGGACCTGGCCGCCGTGACCGACGAACAACTACGGGCCTGCGGGTTTTCCTTCGCAAAAATCAAGGCCCTCCGGGACATCGCGGAAAAAACGTTGTCCGGCGTGGTGCCGTCCGCGCGTGCGATCGTCAAATTATCGGATGACGAAATCGTCGCCCGGCTGACCGAGGTGCGCGGCGTGGGGCGGTGGACGGCGGAGATGCTGCTGATTTTCCAATTAGGCCGCCCGGACGTGTTGCCAGCGGATGATTTTGGCGTGCGGAGCGGCTACCGTACGGCCTACGGCCGGACGGACATGCCCAAGCCGAAGGAGCTACAGGCGCATGGGGAACACTGGAAACCGCATCGCACGACCGCCGCTTGGTATCTCTGGCGGGCGGCGGATGCCAAGAAAAAGAAGTGACGGACCCCCGCCTTTGGTTTATAAAACTATTTTGGGCGGTATACTCTCAAAAATTTGCGACATGAAAAGTTTATTGTCATTGGAGACATTGCCGGCGGCGGATTGCAAAAAAATCCTGCGGGCGGGCGCGGCATTCAAGCACGGCCGCGGGCGGCATCACGCCGGCGCGCTCAAGGGGCAGACGTGGGCCCTGATCTTCTCCAAGTCCTCCACGCGCACCCGGGTCTCATTCGAGGTCGGCATCCGCGAACTGGGCGGCCAGGTCATGTTTCTCAATGCCAATGATATTCAATTGGGCCGCGGCGAACCCATCAAGGACACCGCGCGCGTTCTCGGCCGGATGATCCATGGCGCAGTGATCCGCACCTTCGCCCAATCCGATGTCGAGGAGTTCGCGGCCTATTCGCAGATCCCGACCATCAACGCCCTGACGGATGCGGAGCATCCCTGCCAGGTGTTGACGGACATCTTCACGTATGAGGAATTTCGCGGGCCGATCGCCGGCAAGATTGTCACGTTCATCGGCGACGGAGCGTGCAACATGCCGGCCTCCTGGATTTTTGCAGCGGCGAAGCTGGGCTTCGAACTGCGCATCGCCACGCCGAAGGCCTTTCAACCGTCCCCAGACCTCCTGAAACGCGCCGGCGGCAACGTCATTTGCACCACCGACCTGCCGGCCGCGGCCAAAGGGTCGGATCTGCTGTATACGGATGTCTGGGTTTCCATGGGCAAGGAGGCCGAGGCGGCGGCCCGGCTGAAGGCGCTTAAGAATTATCAGATCAACGCCAAACTGGTGAAGCTCGCCGCGCCCGGGGCGCTGGTGATGCACTGCCTGCCCGCTTATCGCGGCAAGGAGATTGACGCGGAAACATTCGAGGCCCACGCCGATACCATTTTTACCCAGGCCGAAAATCGGCTGCATGTGCAGAAAGCCATCCTTTATTGGGTGGTAAGTTAAACAAGGCCCGCCCGGCACAACCGGCCCGTTGTCTGGACATCGCCCCTGCCCTCCCAAGTTCCGTTAGTTTTTTGGTTGCATTTGTGATTCCAATGTGATATCACTTAATTATCAACAATTAACCCTTAAATATTATGAATACCGAAAAAATTGGCGGGAGCATTGAACGCGAAAAAGACGTCCTGTCCGGCTGGCTCATGCTGCCGGTGGCTTTTGGAGCGCTGATTGGCGGGGCCGTCATGGTGGTCCATGATTTTAAAATCGGGGCAGATTGGATTAATATTCTTGCGGCCATATTGACCGTGGTGGCCGGCATCCTTGTGATGTTGGGCTTTTTCACCCTGCAACCCAATGAGGGCCGGGTGCTGCTGCTGTTTGGCGCCTATCGGGGCACGGTCCGGCAGAGCGGCTTTCACTGGGGCAATCCGTTCTATTCCAATGGCGACCGGGCCAGCGGCCTGAACAACCGGCACAAGGTGTCCCTCCGCGCACGCACACTGAATGTGGAAAAGCTCAAGGTGAACGACAAACGCGGCAACCCCATAGAAATCGCCGCCGTCGTGGTCTGGCGGGTGCAGGATACGGCGCAGGCCGTGTTTGACGTGGATAACTACGAGAAATACGTGCATACGCAGAGCGAAACTGCCCTGCGCCATCTGGCGAGCACGTATAATTACGACGACGCGGCGGACAACGAGCCGACCCTGCGCGGCAACGTCGAAGAAGTTTCCCAAGCGTTGCGCGGCGAATTGCAACAGCGCCTCGCCAAGGCCGGCGTGACCGTGGATGAAGCCCGCCTGACCAACCTGTCCTACGCACCGGAAATCGCCCAAGTCATGCTCCGCCGCCAGCAGGCCGAGGCCGTCATCGCCGCCCGCCAGAAAATCGTCCATGGCGCCGTGAGCATGGTGGACATGGCCTTGAAGGAACTCGCCAGCAAACAGGTCGTGGAACTTGATGACGAACGCAAGGCCGCCATGGTGGGCAACCTGATGGTCGTGCTGTGCAGCGAATCCGAGGTGCATCCGGTAGTGAACACCGGCACGCTCTACTACTGACGAATGGCCACGCGCAAACCTTTTTTACTCCGGATCGATCCGGCGCTCTGGACGGAATTGGAATCCTGGGCGCAGGCCGAATTGCGGAGCGTCAACGGCCAGATCGAATATGTCCTCAAACAGGCGGTCGCCAAACGCCGGGGCAGCTCCCCCGCTGCCCGGCCGCCGGAACCGCCCCCAAACGGTCCTGGCAAATGAGTTGGCATGGGTCCAATTTACGCTGGACAAATCCCCTGCCCCGGTGCGATATGGTGATGGAGCCATGAAGACCGGTTTGACCTCATACCGCCACGCGTTCACGTTGCTGGAACTGCTCGTGGTCATCGCCATCATCGCCATCCTGGCGGCGATGCTCCTGCCCGCCCTTTCCAAGGCCAAGCAACGCGCGCAGGGCGTGCTCTGTCTGGGCAACGGCAAACAGATGATCGTCGCCTTGTATGTTTATACGAGTGACAACAATGATTTATACCCGCCCAATCCTGACGACGGCAACACCCAACCCGGCTACAACTGGGCTTCCGGCAGCGCCGGCATCGGCCAGGGGCAGGAATTTGATCCCGACGTCCTCCAGAACCCGGACCTGTCGTTGCTCATCAATTTTTTGGGTGGCAACGCCAAGGTGTTTCGCTGCCCTTCGGACATTCGTCAGGGCCTGTATCAGGGCACCAATGTCGCCCTCATCGGCAAGATTGTGCCCGCCGCCCGGACCTTTTCCATGAGCCAGGCGGTGGGGACCATTGATCCCAAATTTGCCGCCACCACTCCCGGCAACGGCCACAGCGGCATCCCCAACCTGCCCGTCAACGGCCGCTGGCTCAATGGCGAGGCTGGCAACCACTTCAGCGACCAGCCCTGGCATACCTTCGCCAAGGCCTCGGACAACCATGCGCCCGGGCCCTCCATGCTCTGGGTGCTGGTGGATGAAGATGCGCACGGCCTGAACGACGCCGCCTTCGCCTTCGGCATGGTCAGCCCGTTCTGGTTCGATGCCCCCGGCACCTATCACAACATGGGCTGCGGCTTCCATTTTGCGGACGGCCATTCCGAAACCCACCGCTGGCTCTATAAACAAGAAAAAATCGCCGGGGCGGATGCCACCGACCCCTTGGACCAGAAGGATTGGGAATGGATGCAGGCCCGGACCTCCGCCACGCAGTAAACCGACACCCTCATGCATTTCCGAGACCTGACTGAAGCCCAAATCCTCGCCCTCGCCGTCACGGCCGAGGAGGAGGACAGCCACATCTACCGCGACTTCGCCGAATCACTTCGCAAGGATTATCCTGCCACGGCAGAACTGTTCGTGAAGATGGCAGGGGAGGAGGATGGCCACCGGCACCGGCTGATTGAGTTATACCGCCAACGCTTCGGGGAGCACATCCCGTTCATCCGGCGGCAGGACGTAAAGGACTTCAACGTGCGGCGGCCGGCCTGGTTCACCGGGGCGCTGGGGCCGGAACGCGCGCGCGCGGAGGCCGCCCTCATGGAAATTGGCGCCCGCCGCTTTTACGAGGCCGCCGCCGGCCGCACCACGGATGCCGGCATCCGCCAGATGCTCGGGGACCTCGCCCGCGAGGAACAGCATCACGAAACCGTTGCCGAAGAATTTACCGAGGCGCAGGCCGCCTCCGGCGCGTTGAAACAGGAGCGTGAAGTCGCGCGCCGGCTGTTCGTCCTCCGCTTTGTCCAGCCCGGGCTGGCGGGACTGATGGACGGTTCCGTCTCCACGCTAGCGCCCTTGTTCGCCGCCGCTTTTGCCACCGGCAATACACTGGACTCCTTCAAGGTCGGCCTGGCCGCCTCGGTCGGCGCGGGCATCAGCATGGGCTTTGCCGAGGCCATGTCCGACGATGGCAAGCTCAGCGGTCGCGGTACGCCGTGGATCCGCGGGGCCGTCTGTGGCCTGATGACCACCGTCGGCGGCCTGGGCCATACCCTGCCCTACCTCATCCATGATTTCCACGTCGCCACCAGCATCGCGCTCAGCGTGGTGGCCGTGGAACTCGTCATCATTGCCTGGATCCGCAAACGCTACATGGACACCGCGCTGCTCTCCGCCATCTTCCAGGTGGTCGTCGGCGGCGTGCTGGTTTTCCTGGCGGGCTGGCTGATTGGGATGGGGTAATTCACCTGATTTGACAAATGTAATCACTGCGGTTACATATAGCGAATGAGAACGAGCTGCCGGTTTGCCGTGGCGGTGCAGGTGCTCACCATTCTCGCCTATAAATCGGGCGAGCAGGTGAGTTCCGCCCTGCTGGCTGCCAGCGTGAACACCAATCCGGTGGTCATCCGCCGGCTTCTGCGCATTTTATCCGCAGCGGGCCTGATCGAGACGCGCAAGGGCGCCAGCGCCGGGTCACGGTTGAGCCGGCCCCCGCACCGCATCGACCTGGCCCAGATCTACCGGGCCGTGGAAACCGCCGAGCCATTCACCCTGCCCCTCAAGCGGCCCAACCAGGATTGCCCGGTTGGCCACTGCATTCAGGCGGCCCTCGTCCAGGTGTTCACGGCCACCGAATCCGCCCTCGAACGAGAACTGGCCAAAACCAACCTGGCCCATATCCTCAAGCTGGTTGATAAATCGTGCCGTGCCACCAAACCAAAACCAAAAACGCACGCCGTTGTTGAATTGCAAAACGTATGAGCCTTGAACTCCTGTCCCCGGCGACAACCACGGCCGAACCGACCGACCGGCTGACCGAACCGCGCACCCTGGCGCACCGGGATTTGCGGCGCGATGATTACTGGCAGCGGCTGCCCGCCTTTGCGGACGTGGATGCCGCCACCTTCCATAACCACACCTTTCAGGCCCGCCACACCGTGACCAACGTCCGGCAGTTGCAGTACACCCTGCGCACGCTCGTGCCAGAATCGTTTTATGCCGATGTCCTAGCCGGGCTCAAACGCGCACCCATGGCCCTGCGCATTTCCCCGCACCTGTTGGGCCTGATCGACTGGACCGATCCCTACGAGGACCCCATCCGCACGCAGTTCATGCCCGTGGCCTCCCAGCAGGTCACCGATCACCCGGAACTCCGGCTGGATTCCCTGCATGAACAAAAAGATTCGCCCGTGCCCGGTTTGACGCACCGGTATCCGGACAAGGCGCTGTTTCTGCCGCTGGATTCCTGTCCGGTTTACTGCCGGTTCTGCACCCGGAGCTATGCCATCGGCGGGGACACCGAGACGGTGGAAAAACTCAAATTCACCGGCCGCAGTCAGCGCTGGGAGGACGCTTTTGCTTACATCGCCTCACGACCGGAGCTGGAGGACATCGTCATCAGCGGCGGCGACACTTACAATCTCAAGGCCGAGCACATTCAGGAAATCGGCGAACGCCTGCTGAACCTGCCGAACATCCGGCGCATCCGTTATGCCACCAAGGGTCTGGCCGTGCTGCCCCAGAAAATCCTGACCGACCACGCCTGGACCGATGCCCTGACCCGCGTGGTGGAGCTCGGCCGCAGACTGCACAAGGACGTCGTCGTCCATACTCATTTCAATCATCCGAACGAAATCGCCGGCATCACCCACGACGCCATGAACCGGCTGACCGAGCGCGGCATCACCGTGCGTTCGCAAACCGTGTTGCAGCATGGCGTCAACGACCGTCCGGCGACCATGCAACTGCTGGTGCGCAGCCTCAGCTACATCAACATCCACCCCTACTACGTCTATTTTCACGACATGGTGCCCGGGGTGGAAGACCTGCGAACCACGCTGGCCGCCGGGCTGAGGATTGAGAAGCATGTGCGCGGCCACACCGCCGGCTTCAACACGCCCTCGTTTGTGGTGGACACCATGGGTGGCGGCGGCAAGCGCGACGCGCACTCGTACGAATATTATAACCGTGAAAGCGGCATCGCCGTGTACACCAGTCCGGGCGTGAAACCCGCGACGTTTTTCCTGTATTTCGATCCACTCCGAACACTCGCCCCGGAATATCAACAACGCTGGCAGATCGCCGGTGAACGCAGCAAGATGATCCAGCAGGCCCTCAACGCCGCCCGCCAAGCGAGCCGGCGCGGGTAAAGCGAGTGTATCAAACTTGGAAGGAACTCACGGTGCCGTCAAATTTGGCCGGTCCAGCCGCACCGCAAATGGCACCGCCGGTTCCTCGACAATCTTGGTCCCGCCGCTGATTACCGCCGCCTTCGGCGCGCCGTTCAATTCCAGCGCGATGATTTCATTGCGGCCATATTCCAGCCAGCTCGCCGGCACGAACAGCGAGCGAAGGCCGCCGCGATCCCAGAAGCGGCCGAGGTTATGTCCGTTCACCCACACGGCCCCCATGCCCCAACTGCGCAGGTCCAGAAACGTGCCACCCAGCTTGGTCACCGTGAACGTGCCGCGATAAAATGTCGGGCCGGTCGTCGGTGCGGCCGACGCCTTGAATCGATCAACCCGGTCGTAAGGCAGGGAATAAATCTGCCAGCCGGTCAATTCCGCCCCGTCCAGCGTGGCCCCGCCGATCAACCCCTTGCGGGCCAGATGCTGCGTGTCCGGGCTCACGATCACGCTGATGCGGCCCAAATTGTATACCAGCAAATCCAGCGTCGCCGGACCGTCCGTGGCCGGCAGTTGAATTTGATTGCTGTCCAGGCCGTCCCCCACAAACGCGGTGCCAACCGTCTTGCCGTTGACCATGACGACCGTATAGTCCTGCGCCTGATTCAGCACCAGCTTGCCGGACAAACCGTTCGAAAAGGTCTTCCGATATAGCACAAAGCCGTAAGCCTGGTCCAAGTCCTCCATGGAAACCGGCCGGTCGGTAACCAGCGTGGGCTTGCGCGGCAAGGTTTGTAGCAGCGGCTCGGACTGCATCAGCGCAATGGGGGGAATTTCAATCACCGGCGGGTCCGCAGGAATGGCCGGCGGAGTGATTTTTAAGTGAGTGGACAATAACGTCCGCAATGCCCGGTATTTCTCCGTCGTCCGGCCCGCCTCATCCACCGGCGCGTTGTAATCGTAACTGGTCTGCACCGGCAGATACTCGTTGCACCCGTTGTCAAAACCGAAGTTCGACCCGCCAAATAACAGGTACAGGCAGAACGAATCATTGTGATCGAGCAGATACGTCACCCAGTTGGTGATCTGCGGGATGGTGGAGTTTTTCCGGGCGATCGGCTCGCCCCAGCCGCTGAACCAGGCCGTGTAAATCTCGGGCACATAAACCGGATTGTCGCCGATGAGTTCTGCGCTGTCCTGGAATTTTTTGTCGCTGTCCAATCCATTACGACCATACATCAGCCCGGGCACGCGCAGGGCCGGATTGCTCCAGACCTTCGTGGAAGGATCGCAAGTGAACAACTGCCCGGTGAACCCGACATCCTTGAACAACTGCGTCATGGCCACCATATAGGTGTTGTCCTTGGGATCAGTGATGCCATATTCATTTTCCACCTGCACCATCAGCAACGGCCCGCCCCGGCTCACCTGCAAATCCCCGACCTGCCGGTAAACCTGCGCCAGATAATTGCTGCACCAGCCCAGCCATCGCGGATCGGTCGTGCGCACCTTCACGTCCGGATATTTCGCCGTCCACCACGGGATGCCGCCGTATTCGATCTCTGCGCAGCAATACGGCCCGGGCCGGAGCACCGCCCACAGGCCATATTTCTGGCACAGCTTGAGCACCCGGCGCACATCCGTCGTGCCCGAGAAGGTGAACTTGCCCTCCTTCGTCTCCACCTGGTTCCAGAACAGATAAAAACTCACGGTGTTCAGCCCCATCGCCTTGGCCTGCCGGAGACGCAGGTCCCAATCCTCCGGCTGCACGCGCCCGAAATGCATCTCCCCCGCCACCAGCAGCGTCGGCTGGTTATCGATGAAAAATTGATGGTCGCGCGTCGCAAACTGGTGCGGCCGGCCATCCGAAACGATGCCGGTGACCGTCTGGGCGGTCAACTTAAACAGCAATCCGGCGGTCATCAAGCCAAGCACGGACATCTGGGCGGAACGAAGAAAAAACATTCTGTTCATGGTGATTTAAATATCGGTGTTCCGAGACATTAACGGAGCGCCTTCGACCGGAGAAGCAAAAAAAAACACGGACGGTTTAACGCGTCAACGGTCCGATGCGGACCAGACGGGGGCACGGTTCACCGGCGGCACGGGAGGCCGGCAGGTCCACGGTGAATTCCACCACCCAGTCGTTGTCGCCGTCCTTGTCCACCAACATCTGCTGCACCCGCCATGATTGCTTGCCCTCCGCCGGCGTCACGTAGGTATGCCGCACATTGCGCGCCTCCGGATCCAGGCGGATGTAACCATGTTCGGCCTCATATTCGTCCACCAGCTTCAGCAACCGTTCCGGCGTCCACACCTGGCCGTCCGTGTCGTTGGGCGAATGCAGCAGCGCGATGGCCTGCTCAAAATCCCCCACCACCAACCCGCGCAGGAAGGTGAAGATGCGGTTGCGAATCGCGGCGGTGAAGGCCTTGATGTCGCAGGTCACATCCAGGTCTGCGGCCTCGGCACCCGGCGGCCGGATTTCCTTCGTCTCACCACGCTGATACTGCGGGTCGCGCATTTTCTCCCATTCATCCAGCAGGCTGGAATCAATCTGCCGGATCATCGCGCCCAGATAGAGCTCCATCTCCCGCACCGTGTCGTTCTTGGCGGCATCCGGAATCGTTTGGGCCATCACCTTGTGGACCCGTGACAGATAACGCAGCAACACGCCCTCCGCCCGTTGCAATTCGTAATCACGGATGTAATCCGAGAAGGAGCGGAACGATTCAAACATCTCGCGGGCGATGGACTTCGGCCGGATGTTCTCCTGCCCCACCCACGGATGCTGGTCCGCAAAGGCGTTAAACGTGTCATACACCAGTTCCCGGTTGGGCTTGGGATATTCGAGCTTCTCCAGTTCCTCCATGCGCTGATCGTATTCGATGCCCTCCATTTTCATCTCCGCCATCTTCCGGTCCTTCACCCGGTCCAGTTGCTTGCGCAGGATGATGTCCGGATCCTCCAAAATGGATTCCACCAGCGTGAGCAGGATGAGTGCGTAGTCCGGCTGCAGCGGATCAATCTTGGGGATTGTGTCCAGCACATACAGCGACAGCGCCTGGTCCATCGAGAAATCTTCCTGCAAATCGATGTTCACGCGCAAATACGCACCGTCCGCCGTCGGCGGGATGAATTCGATGATCTTGCGGTCCAGCAACGAACGGAACAACTGCCACGCCCGCTTGATATGCGCCTGCTTCTGGCGCGGCGATTCATGACAACGCACGATCAACTCCTGCATGGCCCGGCAACCGTCCGCCGGCCGGCTCAGGACATTCAGGAGCATCCCGTGTGAAACCTGGAAGCGGGAGACCAGCCGCTCCGGCGGCGCCGTCATCAGGCGGGTGAACGTGTTCTTGTCCCAGTTGACAAAATTCTTTTCCGGCGGCTGGCGCTTGACCGTCTTTTTGCCGTCCCGCGCGGATTTCTCCGCCAGCTTGAGATTTTCAATCACATGCTCCGGCGCCTGCGCCACCACCCAGCCGCGGTCGTCAAACCCCTTTCGCCCGGCCCGGCCGCTGATCTGGTGAAAATCCCGGGCGCTGAGAATCCCCGTTTTCTGGCCGTCATACTTGCACAACCGCGTGAATAACACCGTGCGGATCGGCACATTCACCCCCACGCCCAGCGTGTCCGTTCCGCAAATGACCTTCAGCAACCCCTTCTGGGCCAGTTGCTCCACCAGCACGCGGTATTTGGGCAGCAGCCCGGCGTGATGCAGCCCGATGCCATGTCGCAGCCATTTTTTCAGGTCCGGACCATAAGGGCTCGTGAATTTAAACCCCTCCAGCGCGGCCGCCAGCGCCGCCTTCTCCTCGCGGGTGCAGACGTTGATGCTCGTGAAATCCTGCGCGCTCTGCCCCGCCTCGAGCTGCGTGAAATGCACCACGTATACCGGCACCTTCTTATCCGCCGCCAGCGTCTCCACCGTCTTCGCCAGTGGCAGTTCCGAATACGCATGCTCCAACGGCACCGGCCGGTCCGTGGAACTTACCGTGACCGTCGCCCGGCCCGTCAATTTCGTCAGCTCCGTCTCGAAAAACGTCGTCTCCCCCAGCGTGGCGGACATCAGCAGGAACCGCGCCTGCGGCAGGGTCAGCAACGGCACCTGCCAGGCATACCCCCGCTCCCGGTCCGCGTAGTAATGAAACTCATCCATGACCACCTCCGCCACGTTCGCCCGGGCCCCCTCGCGCAACGCGATGTTCGCCAATATTTCCGCGGTGCAGCACAGGATCGGCGCATCGTGATTCACCGTCGCGTCGCCCGTGCTCAGCCCCACGTTGTCCGGCCCGAAATCCCGGCACAACGTTATGAACTTCTCGTTGACCAGTGCCTTGATCGGACAGGTGTATACCGACCGCCGGCCCCGCGCCAACGCCTGAAAGTGGAGGGCCGATGCCACCAACGACTTGCCTGAACCTGTGGGCGTGTTCAGGATGACATTCTTGTTGTCATACAATTCCAGGATTGCCGCCTCCTGGGCGGGATACAGCGTCAGCCGGCGGCCCGCCACGTATTCCAGAAAACGGTCCAGCAGGAGATCGTTGGTGAACGACTCCGCCCGCGGGATAAGATCATACAGCGTGGTGGCCACGGGACCGCATATTAAACCTAAACCCGGCCGGGGAGAAGCCCGATGCTAATTTTTGTTAAAATTAAGCGTGTCTATTAGTCATGTATCTTATACGAGATATTAAAAAAAACACTTGATTCGCGACAACAGTTGTGCTATCAATCACTTATGTTGACTAAACCTATTCCAGTTCGTATCCCAACAGAATGGTTGCCGCGGATTGACGCAGTGGCCAAGAAGCTCGGGACCAATCGTGCACGCTTGATCGCCTTCTCCGGCCAGACGTTTGCTGGCTATGTGGAACGCCACGGCGTCACCTCCATGCCCCCGGATTGGACCGCCATTCTGGCGGACATGGATGGCCGTCGTCGCCGTTCCAAAGCGCCGCTGGGCGAACAGTTGGCCAAGCTTGCCGGCAAGCGCCGTCCCGCCGGCCGCCCGTCCTCCGGCAAAAAGAAAAACTAATTACCCGCGATCTGGGGTTCTTACCCCCGCCGCGCAGTATTCAACTCGTATTTGCATACGAAACCGGCCGCTCATTTTTATGACCGGCCGGTTTTGGCATGGCAGGCACCCAATCCCGTCCTATTTGGCCACCGACTTCATCGAGTCGTAGACCAATGAAAAGTTTTGCGCCTTCAATTCACTCGTTGTGGTCACACACCGGCGGTCCCAGGGGATGAACCCACAAAACCACACGCGCCAGAAAAGCATCGGTGCCTGGGGATTGACTGCCAGCAGTTGCCGGAACGTCGTCAGGCTCCCGATCGGCACCCCCGTGGCTTCCTGATAGACATCATGGACAAATTTGGAGCAGTATTGCCGGCGGGAATCATAATTGAACCCCAGGTCATACCGTATCCCCATGCGCTCACCGGCCGCCCGGCGCAAGGCCAGCTTCTCGGCCGAACTTAATGGCTGCCGGCTGCGAGTGATGTAAAAACGCCCATGCTCCGACCGGGCAATGAACTTCGCCAGCGGTGTGATCTTGGAATGGGGAAAACTGCTTTCCGCCACCTGCCAGTTACCATTCGTGTCCGCCAAGAGAATGCCCACATGCGACTCCCAACTGTCCGTCGTCTCCGCCACATGCCGGAAGATGAAATTCGACACACGTATGAAAATGACATCCCCATCCTGCAGCCGGTCCGTCAACTCGGACGGCAATCCGGGGGCAGGCTTGGCCGGTTGAATAGTGGTTGTGATTTCAGTGCGCGCCCGCCCCACCGCCGGCCGCAGCACCAGCAATCCGGCCAGCACAATCAACAGTATCAATATTTTCATGCACCCATGATACGCCCCTCCGCGCCGGCCCAACAATTGATAAATAAAATAGCCGGATTGATTAATTCGATGTTCACTTTGAGTCCGGCCGACTGACTCCTCCACATGGTTTTCCTTGTCATGCAGGAAACACCCATAACTGCCTGAATATCGACTTGTTAAATAACTTCGCTGATTCCTTTTCGGCGCATTGACATTAACCGAGCAATTTACCATGGCTTTCAAAAATGTAAACGCGTCACATAATTGTAACCAAACCGTCGCCTAATTGTTGCTTTATTTAAAAGCAGGCATCATTATTCTGACACGCATCAAGCCGGGTTATGTGCGACAAACTTAAAATTAAATATATTAGCGATGAATTTGCATTGGTAAATTTATCATGAATTGTCTGCAAATAGTATTTGCGGTTCTGCTTGCCGCAGCCAACGGAAATCCAACCCGGCCAAATCAATACTGAACCAATCAACATGGAAAAAATCAAAAAACAAAATCACAAGAATGGAGCATTGTTTGCCGGTGCGACCGCGCTGATGGCCCTCACCCCGAACACCCACGCGCAATCGTCCGGTCCGGCGGCAAAAACCACTCCTGCCGTGACGGCTGATTGGCAAAAGCCCGTCTGGCTCACCGACTTGTCCGCCGGGGTCAAAGAAAGCTACGACGACAACGTCCTGCTTGTGTCGGGTGACGGCCTTAGACCTCAGGACTCCTGGGTCACTGGCTTGGCGCCCAAAATCGGCTTCAATTTCGCCCCGTTGTTGGGAAGTCAATCAGCCGTGCAATTGCTGTCGTTGAGCTATTCACCGGACCTTGAATTCTATCACGAGGCCCCGGCGGAAAATTATACGGCCAACAAATTCAATAACTTAGTCAAGATCGCCTCCGGCAATTTCATCTTCAGCCTGGACAACTCCTTCCTCTATAACGACGGCAACCGGCTGGCCGAAACCTACGCGGTCAACCCCAGCAGCGGAACAGCTTCCCTGCAATACGACAAATATCGCAACAACTTCGCCCATGGCGTGGTGCGCGAACGGCGCAATCAGTTCCAAGATCGTAACACCACCACATTGGAATATGACTGGAACCAATTCTTCATCCGGCCGACCGAATCGCTCCTGTATTACGGCCTGAACACCTACCAATTCAACTCCTCGGCCGTACCCAACAAAGGCTACCAGAACTATGTGAACCGCTACGACGTCAATGGCGGCACGGATCTGGGCTACAAAGAGACCCCGGATGTGGCGTTTACCGTCGGCTATCGCTACGGCAGCCAATATCAGCAACAGTTCACCCGGGCAATCAACAACAACTCGGCCTACGACCCCCAGTCCTCCAGCTATTATCAGCGCGTCCTGTTCGGCGTGGAAGGCAAGCCCTTGAACTGGCTGACGGTTAAAATCGTCGGCGGCCCGGATTTCCGCGATTACAACCATAAAGCCGCCGTCAATGACGACAACCTCATCACCTACTACGGCGAGGCCGCCCTGACGGCCCGGATCAATGCCGACCAATCCCTGACCTTCAACTACAAACAATGGCAATGGGTCTCCAGCTCCGGCTATGTGCCTTATTTCGACACCACCTACGCCCTGACCTACCACTGGAACATGACCCATCAGCTCGGCCTGGACCTCGGCGGCAAAGTCCTGGAAGCCGACTACACCAGCGGCAATGACAACGGCACCCATGGCACTTCCTCCTCCGCCCCCAGCGTGCGGGACGACCTGGACTACAACGTCTCCGTCGGCTTGAGCTACGCCTTCACCAGCCACCTCAGTGCCAATGTGGTCTACAATTACGACCTCGGCAACAGCACCCTGACTGCGGCGCAACTGCATGCCACCGGCGTGCCATCGGCGATTGCCTCCTCCATCGGCTTCCGCGACTTCGAACACCAGGTCGTCTCCCTCGGCCTGCAATACAAATTCTAAACCCGTTTCTAATCAGCCCCCGATCCTGTATTTTCAGGGTCGGGGGTTTTTTCTTTAGGGTGATTGGATAATTAGCTGTCTCCGGGGTCCCCGCGTTCCGATTTCCTCCAAAAAGCTTATTACCATGGACCATAGATGTCCAACCCCCTCCGTTAAGTTGTCCGCGAATCATGGGATTGCCCATGAAGCACTGGCTGCACCAGAGTATTGACAGCAAAGATGTAGCGGTGCGAAGCGAGGATTTTTGGGGTTTGGCGAAGGAGCGTACCCAAGTGGGTCTGTAACTGAGCCAAAACGCCGACAAAATCCAAAAAGACCGCTTCCCGAAGCGGTGTTTACGCACCGCTACATATTTGATGAAAATGCTCTAGCGGGCGGTGCGACGGCTCTTTGACATATCCGGATAACCGGCGGTTGGAAGTGGGGATGGTGACGTCCATACGCTCAACCCTTGCATTGAGTCGGTCTCACCCCTCGGCAGGAGTTATGAGCGAAAACAGTTAAATAACACTAAAAAACGGTAAAACACATTGCAAGAACATGCAAAAAAGCCCGTAAAACACGCTAAAAAACGATAAAGCACGATAAAGCAAAGTAAAAATCCCCGCCCAGAGGGTGGGGCCTTTGGGAAGGGCCGCTGAAAGAGGCCAAAGCCCGGCCCTCAAAGGGGGCTGGGCTGTCCCGCGTTGTCTCCGGTTGTAAGTCATTTGCTGAATCGGAACTCCTCCTGCCTTTGCTCCTGTTTTTCCTGCCATTTTACATACTTCCGTATCATCTCTCCGTCCAAGC
>Ga0302320_10001015_pt1 | contig 67515 bp, 53 predicted proteins | sample Bog_T0_3_FD_202130 | JGI IMG/M metagenome (GOLD analysis project Ga0302320, IMG submission 202130) | Peat permafrost microbial communities from Stordalen Mire near Abisko, Sweden - Bog_T0_3 | ecosystem: Environmental > Terrestrial > Soil > Wetlands > Peat | place: Sweden: Abisko, Stordalen Mire...
AAGCGACTCGGTCGCGCACGAGCTGGTATCCTCTCAACGTCACATGGTTGTATCGAGACACCAGCGTTCGTCACCGTGGGAACAAAGGCGACAGTCAAATCGCTGACGCCGGAGCAGGTTGGTGGTCTAGTAAACAGTGGTTTTGTCGGCGCACAGGTTGTCCTTGCCAATACCTATCATCTCTATCTTGAGCCGGGCGACGAAATCATCCGCGACGCCGGTGGTTTAGGAAAATGTATGAATTGGCCGGGGCCGACCATGACTGATTCCGGCGGCTTTCAGGTTTTCTCTCTTGGAGCGGCTTTTGGGAAAAAAGTCGGAAAGATTAGTCCAGAAAAAAATCAAGAAGAAATTGATGAACCGGCATCTGTCCATGAGACTCTGGCAAAAATAGACGAAGACGGCGTCTCGTTCAAATCGGTCATTGATGGAAGTTCGCATCGCTTCACCCCGGAACGCTCAATGGAAATCCAGCACAATATCGGTGCGGACATCATATTTGCATTTGATGAATGCACATCGCCTCATGCCGAATATGAATATCAGCGTGAAGCTATGGAGCGGACGCATCGGTGGGCGCAGAGATCGCTCAATTATCATTGTGCCCATAGTGCCGGCGGCTTGTCCGAGCAAGCCCTTTTTGGCATTGTCCAGGGCGGACGGCATAAGGATTTGCGGGAAGAAAGTGCTCGAGTGATCGGTGCTCTGCGGGCGACTGACATTGATGGCAAAGCGGCTGGTGCCGGCTTCGACGGCTTCGGTATCGGTGGTTCTTTTGACAAAGAAGATATGTACAGCGTCGTTGGTTGGGTCAATGACATTCTGCCCGAAGACAAACCTCGGCATCTTCTTGGGATCGGTGAACCGGCGGACATTTTTGGCGGTATCGAAAATGGTGCTGACATGTTCGATTGCGTAGCGCCGACGCGGTTGGCGAGGAATGGTAATCTCTATAGCTCGCATGGTCGGATTAATATAAACAATGCGAAATATCGTACCGATTTTGGTATCATCGCCAAAGGACCCGACGGCAGGAAATGTGATTGCTATACCTGTGCGCACTATACGCCCGCATATCTTTCTCATCTTTTTCGCTCAAAGGAAATGCTTGCGGCCACGCTTGCTTCGATACATAATCTTTATTTTATCGTCAATTTGGTCAAAAAAATACGCCAGTCCATTCTCGACGATACCTTCGTCGAATTTAAGACTGATTTTCTAAATGGTTATTATAAATAGTCGGCTGATAGGACGGGGGGGCTTTTTTTAAAAAATCTTCAAGCTTTGGTCGTGAAAGCAATCCGGCTTGAGCGCCGACATATTCGACGACGGACATGGAATTGATCGGAGCCCACGCCAAAGCCTCAAGGGTCGTCTTGCCGAGGATAAGCGCCGAGACAAATGTTGAGGCAAAGGCATCACCACAGCCGGTGCGCTCGTAGGGCGGTTTGATATTGGGATAAATTGGCATGAAATAAGTGCGACCAGCTCCGGTATTGTTTCCACTTGTATCGTACATATACGCCCCATTCGGCCCGTCAGTGATAAGGACGATTTTTGGTCCGAGTTTGGCTAGACCAAGAAGGAGGGTTTCAATATCTTCGTCTTTTGTCTGTAAAATGAGTTGAGATTCTTCAATATTAACAATGAAGACATCACTCCGCTTATAGAATGGTGCGAGCTTCGTTGTGCCGAGCTTCATCTGAAAGGTGCCCGGCTGGAAAGCCAGCTTGATGGAAGGATTCTTCTCGAGATAGGTGGCGATAGCAATATGATAGTCGTAGGAATTATCGGAAAGAGAGCTTAAATATATCCAGCGGGGAGGATTCGGATCGGCAAAATGATAATGGAATTCATGGTGCTTGATCAAAATGGTCCGATCGGTTTCAAACCATAAAGCATAGTGATAATTTGTTTCTATGCCTTTCTCGACAGATATGTAGCGGGTGTCGACGGTATTTTTCTTGAGTGTCTCGATGCATTGTCGGCCATAGCGATCATCGCCGACGCTTGCCACAAGAGCTGAGCGAAGTCCGAGCCGTGCCGCCGCCACGGCGGCATTGGCGGAATTGCCGACGCCGGCTATTTCTTGTACTGAATCAAAAGGAATTTTGTCGGGAAAGGGCAGACAGAGCTCACAGTGTTCTTTAGCCATATCGGTGCAGACGACATGAGCGGCGTTTGCCGGCACCACGCCAGCTGACGCACCGGGAATATGGATGAAAGCGTCAATAGTGACGTCACCAATGGCTAAAAGGTCAAGAGGTTTTTTAAACATATGTATTTATTGTACCACACCAAAAATAGAAAGTGTGTGGTATAATTTACGTACATATGAAAACCTTACGTGAATGTGTGCAGGAGGCACTCGTGAAAAAAGTGGCAGTGGGGCATTTCAATATCTCGAACCTCGAAGGTTTCTGGGCGGTGGCGCGGGCGGCGCAGGCGCTTTCGGTCAAAACCGGTCACGATATACCGGTCATTATCGGCGTGTCGGAAGGTGAGCGTGATTTTGTTGGTGTAGCGCAAGCGCGAGCACTTGTGGACAGCGTCAATGTGATGAAAAATGCCAGCGGGCCTACCGCCGGTGCTCCCGCCTATCCGCCAATATATCTAAACGCCGACCACACCTATTCATACGAGAGGGTAAAAGAAGTCATCGATGCCGGTTACGATTCCGTTATTTTCGACGGAGCTCAAATGTCATTTGACGATAATATAACTACGACGAAAAAGTGTGTCGAATACGCTCATGCGAAAAATCCAAGCGTCATCCTCGAAGCCGAGCTCGGTTTCATTGGCAAATCTTCGGAAGTGCATGACGCCATACCTGCCGGCGTTTCTTTCGGCGACGAGGCTTTGACGAAAGTTGATGAAGCCAAAACGTTCATCACCGCAACGGGTGCCGATATGTTTGCTCCGGCTATCGGCAACATGCACGGCCTTTTGAAAAATATGCCAAAACCGGCTCTCAATATCCCGCGCATCGCAGAGATATCGCAGGCTGTCGGCATTCCACTTGTTCTCCATGGGGGCTCTGGTGATTCGGAAAGTGATCTTGTGGCGGCCATTGACGCTGGCATTGCCATTGTCCATATCAATACCGAGCTTCGGGTGGCATATCGCAATGCTTTGCGACTGTCTCTTCAGGATAATCCCGACGAAGTGGCGCCATACCGCTATCTCAAGCCTGCCGTACAAGCCATGCAAGCGGTTGTGGAAGAGAAACTGGCTATATTTAATAAATTATAATACACTTATATATACTTACTATATACTTATGGATCAAGATGAACATATAGAATTTGATACAGATGAGCAAGGTATGTCTGCGAATGCGTCTGCATCGTCGCAATTCACTTCACGGTCGGTTTTTGGCAAACAGGAAGTGCCCGGCATGGCGGCATGGCTCATGAAGAAGGGTATCATCAGCAATGAGACCCAAGCAAAAGGCATTCTCATCGGCATTGTTGTCGTTGATTTTATCATTGCTGGCATTATTTTTTATTATTTTGTTATTAAATAGGATACCTTAATGAATATAAAGAATATAAAGGAAAATTATATGAAAAAAGGATTTACGCTTATTGAACTTCTCGTGGTCATATCTATCATCGGTATTCTCTCAGCAGTTATCCTTGCCGCGCTTTCCACTTCGCGGACAAGGTCCCAAAATGCCGCCATTCAGTCTGAAGTGCTTCAACTAAGGAATCAGATAGAGTTGAGCTGGAATGGATCAGCGTATACAGGCTTATTTGGAACTACTGGAACTACTGGTCTTTATGCTCCAGTAGCAAATGCGGCTTTATTTAGTCCGAATATTAATTCCATAGTGGTTAATTTACTTGCTCAGAATGGTCTATCTACATCATCAAATTATGGCGGAAGCATTTCAGTTCCAGGAGCTTGTCCACTGTATTATGCTGAGGTTTCGTATTACCTAACTGCTTATGAACAATATGCAAATGCATTAACTATCTTTACCGACAATATCTGCGGATATGCCACAAAATACGCCATTTATGCTGGATATGGTCCAGGTAATTTTGTTGCCGGCGTCACTGGCACTGGTCCTACTGGCTACTATTGCATTGATTCTTCCGGCAAGAGTATATCGAAAACGAGTGGTTATATCCCGACAACTCCTACTCCCACTTGTCAATAAACATAAAATCGCTTCTATTTATTTGATTTTTTAGAGCTCCTCATGTATAGTGATGAGCCATAAGATATATCACATGATCACATTACATTTCGAAAAAAGGACAGCGAAAGGTCTAAGCAGTGAGAAATTGCGTCACAACAAACAGATTCCGGCTGTTTTCTATGGCCCAAAGGAGAAATCCACTCCGATTGTTGTTTCGTATACCGATTTTGTTAAAGCTTGGAAAAAGGCCGGTGAGTCATCAGTTATCGTTCTCAAGGAAGGCCCATCAGCCGATTCTGGTAGTTCCGCTCATGAAGGTCACGAAGCTCTTATTTATGATGTAGATCGTCATCCTGTCACCGGTGCACCACGACATGCCGATTTTTATGTTATCGAGAAAGGCAAGAAGGTGAAAGTCCATGTCCAGCTCTCGTTCGATGGTGTCGCGCCTGCGGTCAAGGATCTTGGGGGTATTTTGGTCAAGGTTTTGCGCGAAGTAGAGATCGAAGCAGCCCCGAAAGATCTGCCGCACGATGTGCGTGTGGATATCAGCGCTTTGAAAGAAATGGCAAGTGTCATCCATGCCAAAGACATTGTCTTACCGGTCGGTGTCACTCTTATTACTCGACCCGATGAGATTGTCGCTTCGGTTGCTTTGGCCAAAGAAGAAGTCGAGGAAGCTCCGACAGCCGTAGACATGAGTGCCATTGAAGTAGAAAAGAAGGGCAAGGAAGCCAAAGAAGGTGCTGAAGGCGAAATGGTTGATGGCGTAGCGGGAAGTGCTGGCAGTGAGAAGAAGCCTGACACCAAGAAAGCTGAAGGAAAAAAATAGGAAATAGATCGCTATAGCCAGATTATGGTTTCCAAATTTGTGATATTATAGACGCGTATGAAACGCAGTCTTTTTGTATTTTTTCTTATATTTATTGCATCTACGGCGTATGCTCAAACGACGGTAGCATCTCCTAGTGCTGGAACACCCGTCTGCACCGATGATACCTCCAGTCTTTCCGGGGAAACGACTGCCGCTAAAAATGTCCGTTTGACCGCCGACCTAAATGAATGCTTGGCCGAGCAAGCCGCCGCCCAAGCCACCCTTACTCAAGCCCAGAATCAATCGTCGTCGCTCCAGCAAGCTATCAATGTCTTGAATGGCCAGATAAAAGTTGCCCAACTCAATATTCAGGCCAAAAATCTGCTTATTGCCACCCTTGGTACTGATATTACCAATAAAGCCACGACTATCACCCAGCTTTCGGGTCAGATTGGTCAAGGACAGGACTCGCTGGCAGAACTTCTTCGCAAGACAGATGAGCTTGATGCCACTACTCTGCCCGATGTTGTTCTTTCATATCAGAATATCACCGATATTTTTTCCGATGTGGATACATTTGGCTCGATAGAGTCGTCGCTTCAGTCAACTCTCAATCAGATTAACACCAACAAGAATCAAACCCAGACCGAGAAAGACCAGTTGACTACTCAGCAGAATCAGCAGGAGGATGCTTTGGCCACGATCAAGCAGGATGAAGCAAATATAAAGCAAGCCGAAGCGGCCAAGCAGACGCTACTCAACGCTAGCAAAGATAATGAAGCCGAACAGGCCCAAGTTCTGGCGCAGAAACAGGCTAAAGTTGCGGCCATCAGAAGTGCTCTCTTTGCTCTTGCCGGCGGCGGTCAGGCTATTCCTTTCGGTCAAGCTCTTCAATACGCTCAGACGGCTGGCCAAGCCACTGGCGTCGGTACAGCTTTTCTTCTTGCCATTCTCACGCAGGAGTCATCTCTCGGAGCCAATGTGGGCAATTGTTATGTGACGAATGTACAAACGGGTGCGGGCATTTCAGCCAAGACCGGCGCCACAGTAACCAAAGTGATGAATCCGACCCGCGACATACCTGTCTTCCAGACCATTACCTCAACCCTCGGTTTCGATCCGACTCACACTCTCGTGTCTTGTCCGCAAGCAAACGTCGCCGGCTGGGGTGGAGCTATGGGACCGGCTCAATTTATCCCTTCGACATGGCAACTGCTCGAGACGCGAATTGCTTCAGCTCTTGGTCAAAGTGTCACCGCTATCAGTCCATGGAATCCAGAAGACGCTTTTACTGCTTCAGCTTTCTATCTGTCTGATCTTGGGGCTCGAGCGGGAAGCTATACCAGCGAGCGGACGGCGGCCTGCAAATATTATTCAGGCCAGGCGTGCGGCATGGTCAGAGGCAATACGACGTACGCCACGCAAGTTCTCGCCCAAGCCAATAGTATTCAGGAGAATGAAATCAATCCTCTCGAAGGACTGTAACTTGTGGAGGTCTTATATCTTATAATTAAAAAATGCGCAAACCATTTATTTTTACAACCGTTATTTTTATCACCTGCGGCATGGTCGCTATAGCCCATGCGGTGGTGTATGAAGCGTTGGCGGCCATACTTGCAATACTCTTTTTTGTCACCTTACCGTCATTTGTTTTCTACATTTTTATTTTCTTAGCTATCAGTTTTACTGTGGCGACGTTCATTTCCATGAAGTGGAATAATACCGCTGTCCGAGTTTTTTATATTTTTTCGTCCGTCTGGACGGGCTTTTTGATTTATTTTTTCTGTGCCGCTTTTGCGTATGGTGTTGTGGTCATGTTTCTTGCATCTTCGATGGTTATGTCATCGGTTTTTGTCGCATGGATCGGTCTGGTTTTACTGACGGCTGCTCTGATTACAGGAGTATATGGTGTATTTCACGGAAATGATGTGCACGTAACAAAAGTCAATGTCAATATACCGTCGCTATATCCGATGCCTGTTGCTTCCTCTGCCGTATGGAAAAACCGCACAGCAGTTTGGGTGAGCGATATCCATCTCGGTCATGTTCGCGGATCGGTTTTTGCAAAAAAAGTCACGGATGAAATCCTCTCGCTTAAGCCTGACATTGTTTTTATCGGTGGCGATCTTTATGATGGCTCAAAAGTGGATGAAGCGGCCATTATTGAGCCTTTGCGGGCGCTGACTGATATTGATAGTTTGGGACAAAAGAAAGTACCGCTTGGCGTTTATTTCATCATGGGTAACCACGAAGAATTCAATGTTCATGCTACCGCACGGTATGCTGGGGCAATTAAGGCTATCGGTATCAGGATTCTTGATGATGAGATGGTTACTATAGACGGTCTGCAGATAATTGGCGTCGATCATGGACGCACGGAAAATAGGATGCGATTCATCTCCATTTTGCAGAAAATAACCACCATAGACTCGGGGCATTTTGATCCAAAAATTCCATCCATTCTCCTTAAGCACGAACCCCGAGATCTCGATGTAGCGGCCCGGGCTGGTATCACGTTTCAGATTTCCGGCCACACTCATCAAGGACAGATTTTTCCTGTCAGTTTGGTCACCAAGCTGACATTTAAAGGCTTTGATTATGGCCTCAGAAAGTACACAGATTCCACGGGGAAACTTATGCAAGTCTACACTTCAAGCGGTGTCGGTACATGGGGTCCGCCCTTACGGGTAGGAACGAATTCGGAGATAGTTCTTATATCTTTTAGGTAATTTATTTCTAGCTACAAAGGAGGAGACTGTCAGGAGACTGTCATTTTATTTGCGGATAAAATGAGGTATACTAGAAGGTAGAACAGTTTTTGTGGTCATTGCTCTTTGAACAAACATAACAATTATTCTACTATACATATGGCGACTCAACTTGTGGTAGCTCCACTCAATCCTCCTCTTGCTGAGGTCATGCTCGGTATGCAAACCTTCATTCATGCCAGTGGATCGGCGTCGACTATGCATGGAAAAATTCGTTGTGTACTTCTTTTTGGGGGTACAAATATCGCATTAATTGGATATCATTATGTCGCTCCCGTTGATCAGAAGGGAATTGAGATGGGTCTCAAGACGATAGCTCACTTGGTTGCCAAAAGATTGTTGGAGGGCGATAGGCCGTCGGCAGTTTCTTGTTCGGGTATACGTTTGATTAACGGTCTGCCTCCCAATCAGGTTGATTTTTGGAATCTGCCAGTCCAGACGAGATTTGAACAACATCGTTTGGATCTTTTTCAGCAAAGCTTGAGAGAATGTCTCTGTGGTGCTGGTGCTTCCATTACGTTTACGGTTTGAAATTTCAAGGAACTGATACATTTCAAGGAGCTGATAATCGGCTCCTTTTTATTTTTCAAAGTTCATTTCGTTGCTTTTTTGAAATGGATATAGTACAGTGGTATTGTAGTGCAAAGACATTAGTAGAAAATAAGGGTGAGTAATCCGCAGTGGCGTCGAGCACCATGCATGGTGCTCGACATCTCAAGCCGATTCGGGTGAATAAATCAGCCTTATTGTTAGATGAGCAGGGTTTATTAACGCATTTTTTAGTTTTTAATTTATAGTTCAACCGTATGCCTACCATCAATCAACTGGTTCGCAAGAACCGCACGCGCTGGACGCGTAAATCAAAATCCGTTGCTCTGACCAAGAGCTTCAATTCGATCAAGAACCGACCGAACTTTTTTCCGTCGCCTTTCAAACGCGGCGTTTGTATCAAGGTTACGACCAAGACTCCCAAGAAGCCAAACTCCGCTATCCGCAAAATCGCCCGCGTTCGCTTGACGAACGGTATGGAAGTGACGGCCTATATTCCCGGTGAAGGTCACACCCTCCAGGAGCACTCGGTGGTGCTTCTGCGCGGCGGCCGCGTCAAGGACGTCGGTTTGCGCTACAGCGTGGTGCGCGGCGTGCTCGATTGCGTCGGTGTCGAAAAGAGACGGAAAGGTCGCAGTCAATACGGTAACAAACGGCCGAAAGCGGGCAAGTCAGCACCAGCGGCCGCTTAGTAGCGACGCAATTGCGCCGGCATCGCCAGTCTTTCTCATTCTAAAAACTTTCTAAAATAAAAATAAAACCATGCGAAGAAAAATAAAAAATCGAAATATCGTTACTGCCGATCCGACTTACAATTCCGAGAAAGTTTCCAAGCTCGTGAACTACATCATGGAATGTGGCAAGAAAAACACTGCCCGCACTGCTGTCTACAAATGTTTTGATCTCATCAAGGAAAAGGCCAAAGTTGCTGACCCGATGGAAATTTTCGAAGCGGCACTCAAAAACACCGCACCCCAGATGGAAGTCCGCTCTCGTCGCGTCGGCGGTGCCAACTATCAGGTGCCCCGTGAAGTCCGTCCCGAGCGCAGTCAGGCTCTCTCGATGAAATGGATCGTCCTCGCCGCCCGCTCGAAGAAAGGCGCTCCTATCCACGTCAAGCTCGCCGACGAAATCATCCTCGCTTCGAAGAACGAAGGCGAAGCCGTCAAGAAACGCGAGAATACTCATAAGATGGCGGAGTCGAACAAGGCATTTGCGCACTTTGCGTGGTAACAGAAAGACAGATATAAAAGTTTGATATCGCAAAATGCAATATCAAACAGAAGCTTGAAAACTTGAGGTGCCAAATTGGAACCTCAAGTTTTGGTTTGCTGATTTTTGACTTATCCACATGGAATAAAATTTGGATAAAGTTTTTGTGGTTTTCGGCGTTGTCTTATTCTGCGTATCCGATACCATGTTCGTATGACAAGAAATCAGACAACTGAAACTAAAAATAGCGTAATTCCAATTTCTCCTGAATATATCGAGAGAAAAATTTTTATTGTTCAAGGATTAAAAGTCATGCTTGATACTGATTTGGCAGAATTATATGGAGTTTCAACAAAAAATCTCAATAAAGCAGTACAGAGAAATCTTAAACGTTTTCCGCTTGACTTTATGTTCCAACTATCAGAAAAAGAATTTGAAAACTTGAGGTTCCAAATTGGAACCTCAAGTTCAGGTTACGGTGGTCGTCGCTATATGCCGTATGTTTTTACCGAACTTGGCGTATCTATGCTCTCATCGGTTTTGAACAGTGATCGAGCTATAGATATGAATATTCTTATCATGCGGGCTTTCGTCAAATTGCGAGAAATGATTCTCACCCATAAGGATATCGCAGATAAGATCGAGAAGCTTGAACGCAATCAGAAAGAATACAGTGAAGTGCTCGTGGCATTGCAGTCAATGATTAAACATTTGTTCGACTATTCGTCGAAAGCTTCAACTCCGATAGGATTTAGGAAAAATGGGAAAGGATAAAAAAGAAAGATGACAAAAGAAAGATGACAGCTTTTTAATTCGGCTAAAAACTGTTATAGTTTTGGCATGATTGAGGTACAAAAACAACTGGCTGAATATGTCCGAAAAGCATTGAAAAATGTCGGTATTTCTAATATATCCATCGAGACAGTGTTAAGCATGGATCATCCGAAAGAGCTTGCACACGGCGATTATTCGACAAACGTCGCGCTTATCTATGCAAAGCCGCTTACTATGAAACCGCGCGAGCTTGCCGAAAAAATCGTCGCGGAATTGGAAAGAGATACTGAATTGTCCAAGAAGAACATTGTTGAGAAAATAGACATAGCTGGTCCAGGCTTTATTAATTTCCATTTGAAGCCGGAATTTTTCAGAAAAGAAATTCTCGGCATTGTCGCAAACAGAGATGAAAAAAATAAATGTGGTTCGAGTGATTCTTTTGCAAAAGCCGGCTTCAGAAAAGTCATGGTCGAATACACCCAGCCGAATCCTTTCAAAGAATTCCACATTGGTCATCTCATGAACAATGTGGTGGGAGAATCGTTGTCGAGAGTCATCGAATACTCCGGGGCCGAAGTCAAACGCGCCACATATCACGGCGATGTCGGCCTCCATGTGGCAAAGACGATATGGGCGATGCAGAAAAGCGAGGCGAAAGACAAAGGCAAAGGCAACTCGGCCGAGATGATCGTCATGAGCGCCAAAAATGTCACCGTCGTCATGCTCGGCACGTGGTATGTCGCGGGAAGTACTGCCTATGAAGACGACGAATCCGCCCGCACCGAAATCACCCTGATTAACAAAAAAATATACGACAAAAGCGACGCCGAGATAAACAGACTCTATGACATCGGCAGGTGGGTTTCGTTCGAACATTTTGAGACTTTATATAAGCGACTTGGCAGTGTTTTTGATTTTCATTTTTATGAAAGCGAATCGGCCGTGCTCGGACGCAAAATCGTTCTCGATTTTCTGGAAAAAGGCGTCTTTGAAAAGAGCGACGGTGCCGTCATTTTCAGAGGAGAAAAATATGGCTTGCACACGAGAGTTTTTTTGAACAAAGAGGGAATTCCTACCTATGAGGCAAAGGAAGTCGGTCTGGCGCAGATCAAGCGCAAAGTTTTTCCCGCCGACCTTTTTATCACTGTGACAGCTAACGAACAGGACAGTTTTTTTAAGGTAGTGGAGAAGGCCATCGGTGAGATTTTTAAGGATGAGAAAGATGGAAAAAATGAAAAGGATGAAAAAGGTACGATGACTCACGTCTCGCACGGTCTTCTCGGGCTTACGTCGTCCGGAAAGATGTCGTCCCGCAAAGGCAATATTATCAGCGCCGAATCTTTTATCAATGATGTCAAAGCTCTTGTCATGCAGAGAATCGCCGACAGAGATATTCCAAAAGACGAAAAAGATGCCATCGCTGAAACGGTTGCCATCAGCGCGATAAAATACACCATTCTCCGGCAGTCCGTCGGTGCAGATGTCATTTTTGATCCAACCGCGGCCATTTCCTTCGAAGGCGATTCCGGTCCGTATCTCCAATATTCGACCGTGCGGGCAAAATCCATTCGCGAGAAGGCGGCTGGCGAGGGGATAGCGGCGCATGTAGACGCGAAAGAAGCGGCAAAGATGGCGGCAAAAAATGAAAAAAGCGCGGCGAAAAGCGAAAATAAAAACCCCGCAGCATTTCCCGCCGAAATTTCAACCCTGGAGAAGCTCCTCTACCGTTTCCCCGAAATCGTCGAGCGTTCCGCCGAGGAATACGAGCCGCATTATCTCACGACATACCTTGTCGAGCTTGCCGCGGCCTTCAACAATTATTACGCCAAGAACCAGATCGTCCTGAAATCCGATCCGGCGTCGCCCTACAAAGTGGCGCTGACGCACGCCTTCGAAATCGTCATGAGGAACGGCTTGCATCTCCTGGGGATCGGGGTGCCGGAGAGGATGTAGTTTTACAATTTATGGAAATTTTAGATGTTCCATTTGTCAGACAACTTACATATCATTGCGGACCAGTAGCTTTAGAGATGGTCTACAAATATAATGGATTAAATAATATTTCACAGGAAGAGTTGTTTAAGAAAATTCCTAAACAAAAAGATTCTCTCGGTAATCCATTTATTTTAGTCAAAGATTTAGTAGCCGATGCTAAAGAGAGGAGTTTCGAATCATTTATTTTTGATTTTAGAAATTATCCCAATAAGGAGATTATATCTATGACGAGAAGTTTTATAGAATGTGGAATTCCAGTTATTTCATGTGGGCAATGGAAAAAAGATCGTAGTATAGGTCATTTTAGAGTAATTTTGAAAATTGATGACGAACATGTCTTTTTTCACGATCCAGATCTTCCAAATAATAAGGGATATACAAAATATACCCACGACAGTTTTTTGAGTTATTGGAAATCTAGAGGATCATTTATAGGAAATATAGGATTTGGTGTATACAAAAAAGATGCTGCTCTTCCGACTAATATATCCAGCTATCCGATGATAGAGTTGACATGATTTTTTCAACTTCTATCCACGTAGCCAGCAAATACTTTCTGATCTCAATATTTCTTGACACAATATTAAAAATACTGTAGTCTCCAAAACAGAAAGGAAGGATTGAAAATGAAAAAACGAATTACAGTAACAACACTTCATGAAGCAGCTGCTAGCTTGTATGAGGAAGGATGGCGGAACCGATGTTTCAACGCGATTGCCCATTTGTCCCTCGGGTATGGAACGGCGAAATGCAAAGATACTGAGGTTGATTACTTCGAAACCATCGCTTTTTTCGTTAAAGCGGTAAAAGAAGAAGGATCGCGGATACTCATACTAGGAACATGTCCGCGGAGCATCACTTCTTCATGGATCAAAGCGGCCGAGCTTGTCATTAAAAACAGCGAAGTGAGGGTCGTGATCATCCCTATAGCATGTGTCGTCCAAGCAAACCATTCAAATCCGACCGTGGACGGTGCGATTCTCTTTGTCACAAGCTTCGGTATCTCCCGGATCGAACACCCCGGAAGAATGTCGGCAAGCGAATTTGTTGAGATTTTCTCACGGGAAGCAAAACAGCTTGATGAGGATACACCCACGGGGTAGTATTGGTACATAATATTAGTCAAAAGAGTTGACCTTATCAGTTGGTCAGCTCTTTTTTAATATTTTTCCAATTCCTCCAAAAAATGCTATCATAGCCATACTTTTATGGCAGACGACGCACAAAAACCGCCTGAACTGAAGAAATCCCCAACCGCCCTCCGCGAGGAGAAAACCCTTGAGTTTTGGACGCGCCAGCGGATTTTCCAGAAATCCATCGACAAAGCCGCGCCGAAGGGTGACTATGTCTTTTATGATGGCCCTCCTTTCGCCACCGGCCTGCCGCACTTCGGCCATGTCCTGCCGACCTCGATAAAAGACGCCATTCCGCGCTACAAAACCATGCAGGGGTTTCGGGTGCGCCGACGCTGGGGTTGGGATTGTCACGGACTGCCGGTCGAGAATCTCATCGAAAAGGAGCTCGGCCTCAAGGCAAAAAAAGACATCGTGGACTACGGCATCGGCCGCTTCAACGAGGCCGCCCGCGCCGCGGTCCTTCGCTACGAGCGGCAGTGGCGTACGATCATCCCACGCCTCGGCCGCTGGGTGGACATGGACAACGACTACGAGACCATGGATCCGACCTACACTGAGTCGGTCTGGTGGGCGTTCAAGACCCTCCACGAAAAAGGCCTCGTCTACGAAGGCTTCAAGTCCATGCAGTTGTGTCCGCGTTGCGAGACGACTTTGTCAAACTTCGAGGTCAATCAGGGCTATCGCGACATCACCGATATTTCTGCATATGTGAAGTTCGAACTGGCCGACGAGCCGGGCACATATCTTCTCGCCTGGACGACGACGCCGTGGACATTGCCGGGAAATGTGGCGCTGGCGGTCAATCCCGACATTCCGTACGTGCGTGTGGAGATGACAGATGAGCCGGGTAAGCCAAAAGTCATTTTTGCCAAGTCGCGGCTTGAGAAAATCAGCGCGGTCAAGAGGGGTAAGGGCGCTGGCAACAGTGAAGGGGACAACAGCGACAAGGAGAATGGTGACAAAGGAAATTTCAACATCGTCTCGGTCATGAGCGGCAAAAATCTGGTGGGGAAGTCATACAAGCCGGTTTTTGACTATTATTCCAAAAATGCTCTCGAGAAAAATTCATCCGGTCAGCAGAAATTAAAAAACGCCGAGAACGGCTGGAAAATATATGCGGCTGATTTCGTGGCGACTGATGAAGGCACTGGCATTGTGCACATCGCACCGGCATTCGGGGCGGACGACATGGAGCTCGGCAAAAAACATAACTTGCCGTTCATTCAGCATGTCGGCACCGACGGGAAATTTAAAAAAGAGGTGTCCGATTTTTCCGGACAGTCGGTTAAACCTAAGGATACCCCTGAAAACAAAGACGCGCATCAGAGTGGCGATGTCGCAATCATTAAATACCTCGCGGCCAGGCATACTCTGATCTACGACGGCAAGGAAAACCTCCAGACCAGCCCCGCTCTTTTTGCTAAAGAAAAAATCATTCATCCGTACGCCCATTGTTGGCGCTGTGAGACACCGCTTTTGAACTACGCCGCTGGGTCATGGTTTGTTAAAGTACCCGACATCAAGGACAAGCTCGTCTCCGAAAATAAAAAGGTGGCATGGGTACCGGAGGAAGTGGGTCAAGGCCGTTTCGGTAATTGGCTTGCCGGTGCGCGCGATTGGGCTATTTCTCGATCGCGTTTTTGGGGAGCACCTCTGCCGGTGTGGCGTACAGTAGAGGAAGAAGATGAAAAGACATCACATCCGCATGAGCCGCAAACCGTCATCATTGGTTCGCTTGCTGATTTGAAAAAATACAGCGTTGCCAACAACACCTATTACGTCATGCGTCACGGCGAAGCAGAAAATAATACAAAAAATGTTATCAGTTCAAAGGCTGATACACCCCATCATCTCACTGAAAAAGGCAAACAACAGGTGGTCGGGGCGGCCCAGTGGCTCTCCGACAAAAAGATAGACATTATATATGTCTCGCCATTCATTCGCACGAGAGAAACCGCGGATATTGTGGCTAAGCATATCGGCATATCGATAGAAAAATTGATTATCGAACCAAAAATCGGTGAGATCAATGCTGGCGATTATGACGGTATGGACTTTCGTGAATTCATTTCTAAATTTCCTTTTAATACCCGTTTTGAAAATTGTCCACCGAACGGCGAGAGTTATGCTGACATCAAAATGCGCATGGGGGATTTCCTCTACAGTCTCGAGAAAAAATATTCGGCACAGCGTATCCTCATCATCACCCACGATTCGCCGGCATTTCTTCTTGCTTCAGCCGCTCAAAGCCTCGATCGCGAGGCGGCTCTGAAACTGCGGGCTACAAGTGATCATTTTATAAATAATGCCGAACCATTTCTACTCGATTTCACCCCTCTACCGCATAACAAAGAATATAGGCTTGACGTGCATCGGCCATATATAGATGACATTGAATTGAAAATGCCCACCGGTGTTGCCGGTGCCGGCCGCCGCCTCGTCCGTATTGCCGAAGTTTTCGACTGTTGGTTCGAGTCGGGCTCGATGCCGTTTGCTGAAGCACATTATCCTTTTTCGCAAAGTGATTTTGAGCCGAAAAGTTTGGGTTTTTTCGGCCGCCTATTCGGCACAAATAAAAATAAAGCCCACGGTTACCCTGCCGACTTCATCGCCGAAGGTCAGGACCAGACCCGTGGCTGGTTCTATTCTATGCTCGTCCTCGGCACGGCACTTTTCGGAAAGACGCCGTATAAGAATGTTATCGTCAACGGCCTTGTCCTCGCCGAAGACGGTCAGAAAATGTCCAAGTCGAAAAATAATTTTCCCGATCTTATGCTCACCGTGGACAAGTTTGGCGCTGATGCTTTACGCTTTTATCTCTTATCGTCGCCCTTAGTGCGTGCCCAAGAATTTTGCTTCTCCGAACGCGGCGTAGATGAAGTAGCCAAAAAGCATATCGGCCGCCTGTCGAATGTCGTCTCTTTTTATGAAATGTATGCAGATGTCAGAAATGATGTCAAAGAAACCGATGTTATGCCGCATAGTCCGCACGTCCTCGATCAATGGATCATGGCTCGTCTCTATGAACTTTCCGCTCTCGTAACTCAAGGCCTCGAAGCTTATGAGCTTGACCGTGCCACACGGCCATTCGCCGATTTTATTGATGATCTTTCAACATGGTATATCAGACGTTCCCGCGATCGTTTCAAAGAAGGATCTATCAGTGAGTCTGAGAAGAGCGTTGATTCCATCCGCGACGATAAGCGTGCCGCTCTTTCCGTGACGAAATATGTTTTGACCGAGACGGCGAAACTTCTCGCCCCTTTCATGCCGTTCCTCGCCGAAGATATATATCAGCGGGTCAATAACAGCGGAGTAAACAATACCCAATGTGGCGGTACCATGAGTGTCCATCTCGAAAACTGGCCGACTCTGCCCATTGTCGGAGCGAATGAACAGGTCATTCTTGATTATATGAGTGAAACTCGTCGTATTGCTTCGCTTGCTCTCGAGGCCCGTATGAAAGCCAAAATAAATGTGCGCCAGCCGCTCGCTAAGCTCACGGTAGCTTCGACTCTTTTTGAACTACAGAAAGATGCGACAGGAAAATATTCTGGAAATAAAAAGCTCTATACCGATTTTATCTCTCTGGTCAAGGACGAAATCAATGTCAAAGAAATCATCGTCCGTAGGGAAGGTGAATTGGAACTTGACACAACTCTGACGCCGGCTCTGAAAGAAGAAGGCAATCTTCGCGAGCTTGTCAGAGCTATTCAGGATTTGCGCAAGAAGGCTGGGCTGACAGTCTCGGATATTGTCGACGTGCATGTCACGACCGATTATGCCGGCAAGCATTTTATTGAGACCAAGAAAATCGAAATCATGAAAGCGGCCGGACTTAAAGGTATCGTTTTTGATGGAGATTCTGACGTTGCCGTTGTCTTGGGCGAAGAAACAATCGTCAGTGATTTTCGTTTCATCATTTCTTTCAAAAAATAATTTCATCAGTCTCGTCATGTCCCACCGCATTTATACGACTTTAGGCTTCGTCGTCCAAAGCCTCCCGTACGGGGAAGCGGGCAAGATGTTGTCTTTATTTACTCGCGAGCTTGGTATGGTCAATGTCGCCGCCGCCGGCATCCGTCTCGGTCAGTCGAAACTACGCTATCACGTCCAGGATTTCTCTCTGAGCGAATTCTCCCTCGTGCGCGGTCGCGACCTTTGGCGTCTCGTCGGCGCAGAAAAATCGGATATGTCGACGTGCCATCGAGATCCGCTTTTAATCCGCACCCTTGCTGTCTTGCGTCGGCTTATCCATGGCGAAGAAAAAAATGAAGCCTTATTCGAAGCGGTCATGGCCGCTTATGATTTTCTTGAAATACGTCGAACTGAAAAAAACGAAAAAGCTGAAGAAGCTAAAAAAGCCGAAGAAGCCGTCTTCGTAACCCACGCCGAACCGGTTATTATGCTCCGTATTCTCCGTTATCTCGGTTATATTCGGAAGAAACCGGAGCTTGAAGTATTTCTTGCAGACAATTCTTTTGCTACAGAACTTTTGGAAAAGATGTCTGTTCCGACCGTCAAGTCGTTGGCTGTCAGAGAGATTAACAGAGCTTTGGAAGAAAGTCATCTTTGATGTAGCTCGAATCAATGGAAAAATGATGATGTATGATATACTATTTCCATGAATCCAGAAGGAAAAGACGCGGATAATGACAGCATTGACTCATTGGAAAAGTCGCTTTATTCGCGCAACGCGCCGAATGTTCGGGCGGGGCGGCATTTGCATTTGCGGCCGAAAAATTATGATGTCAAAGACGATTGGGATCATCCGAAAGATTCTTTTGAGAATGATTTTGACGATGCACCGATGATGGCTGGTTTTGGTGCGGGGCACGTCTTTGCCGGCGTGACTGATGCTGACGATGCTGACGATACTGACGATACTACCGGTACCCGCGGTCGCTATACGAAATCTCACATGTCCTTTTTTACTAAATTCCTCATCGCCTCGGTTATCTTTTTCATTCTCTGTCTCGGTGCCGGAGCATATTTCGTTTGGCGCGGTGCGGACATCATTTCCGCCAACAACATTGATATCAATTTGGCTGGGCCGGTATCGATCGCCGGCGGCAGTCCTGCCTCTTTTACCGTCCAAGTTTCCAATAAAAACAATGTTACTCTGCAGGTAGTTGATATAACTGTTAATTATCCGTCGGGTACCGCCGATCCTGCCGATCCATCCAGTCCGCTGAAAGAAACGCAAGAGACTTTGCCGGATATCGCTTCCGGCGGTATTGGCCAGCAAACTATCGGCGCCATCTTTTATGGAGAAGCTAATAGTCAGAAGACTATCCAAGTCACCGTTAATTATCGCGTAGCCGGTTCAAATGCCACCTTTACCAAAGAAAAAGATTTCAGTATTCTTATGAGTTCATCACCACTGACCATTTCTGCCACCTCGTTTACCCAGATTACTTCGGGACAATCATTCGAAATAGACGTGACGGTCAAGTCAAATTCACAGACAACCATAGACAATCTTCTGCTCAAAACGACCTATCCGTTCGGTTTCACTTTCGCCAGTGCTGTTCCAAAACCTGTTGACACAGCCGATTCCGTTTGGGCTATCGGCGATTTGCCTGCCGGCGGCACAGCTGTTATCAAAATAAAAGGCTCGCTCCAAGGCGAAGATCAACAAGCTCGTGTTTTCAATTTTTCTGTCGGTGCGGCAGAAGTCGCCACGAATACTGGTGGCATCGGCAACACCTTGGCCGCCCAAACCATCGGTACAGAATATATTTCAGGTTCCGACAGTATGACTATTGCCAAACCATTCTTGTCACTTGATCTTGCACTTAATGGCGATAATACCGACAGCCAATACATCGGTGCTTTCGACACGCCGGAGACGGGCCAGATCACATGGTTTAATAATACGACGAACACTATTATTGATAGCGAGATTGATCTCAATCTTTCCGGCACTGCTTTCGAAAAAGCATCGGTCAGCCCAGGGCAAGGCTTCTACAATTCCGGCAATAGCCAAATCGTCTGGAACCAAGTTACCACTCCGTCTCTCGCTTCTATTGGTGCGGGGCAGAGCGGTACGGTCACCTTCACTATCACCCCGCGCAACTTAAGTACCCAGGCCAATCCGATCACCAACCCCGAGTTGAACATGTCTCTTTCCGCCAAAGGCAATCAAATTTCTGAGAGTAATGTGCCTACCGAGATTGATTCGACGGTAGCCAAAAATATTCTCATTTCTTCGAATGTTGCTCTTTCCGGGCAAGTTGTGCGATCTACCGGTCCTTTTACTAATACCGGCCCTATTCCTCCGATAGCTCAACAGCAAACGACATATACCGTTGTTTGGACGGTATATAATACCTCGAACACTCTCGATGGTGTACAAGTTGCCGCTATTTTGCCGCCATATGTCAAATGGCTTGGCCCCATTTCTCCTACGACGGCAAATATCATTTATGACGGTACCAATGGACAAGTGACATGGAATATTGGTAATGTGTCAGCGTACAGCGGAACAGATAGTGGTGCAGGTACTGCTGGTACAAGCGGAGCAGGCGGCACTAGTGAGCAAGTAGCTTTCCAAATCGGCGTGACACCGGGAGTTGATCTTGTTGGCCAGACGCCATCGATCATCGGCAATGCCGTGCTCGTCGCCCGCGATGATTTTACCGGTGCCAGTTTGACAAATACTGTCCAAGCTTTGACCACCCGTTTCAGCACGGATCCGACGTTCAATAATGGTGATGAGATCGTATCGGCAAAATAAAAAATTGACTACATGAAAAAAGAAAATAAAAAAGATGCGGTACAAGACGAAACAATGGAAAAAATAATCTCGCTGGCTAAGCGACGCGGTTTTATCTTTCAAGGATCGGAGATTTATGGAGGTCTGGCCGGGACGTGGGACTATGGCCATTTGGGTGTGGCTTTGAAGAAAAATATTGAAGCTTTGTGGTGGAAACAGTTTGTAGAAAGCCGCGAGGATATGTACGGCATTGATTCGACAATCCTTATGAATCCGCGAGTTTGGGAAGCGAGCGGTCACGTAGACACTTTTACTGATCCGCTTGTTGAAGATATCAAGACCAAGAAGCGTTATCGCGCCGATACTCTTCTCGAAGAAGTCGGCATCAATCCCGAAGGTATGACGTTAGAGAAAATGGGTGAAACGATCAAAGAAAAAGGCATCAAAAGTCCCGACGGCAATATGCTCTCTACACCTCAACGTTTCAATATGATGTTCCGCACGACCGTCGGTTCCGTCGAAGGTGGCGACATGACGGTCTACCTGCGGCCCGAGACGGCGCAGGGCATGTTCGTTAATTTTAAGAATGTCCTCGACACATATCATCCGAAACTGCCGTTTGGCATCGCCCAAATTGGTCGGTCATTCCGCAATGAAATCGCTCCGCGCGACTTTCTCTTCCGCGTGCGCGAGCTTGAGATTATGGAGTTTGAATATTTTATTAATGTCGGAAAAGATAGTGATACATGGGAAAAGAGTTTTGAAATGTGGCGCATCGAAATGCACACATGGTTTGCCCGACTCGGTTTCGCCCCTGACGATATCAAAGAAATCGAAGTACCTGCCACTGACCGTGCTCATTATTCCAAGCGCACTATGGACTTTTATTTCAAATATCCCTTTGGCTATAAGGAAATCGGCGGCATCGCTTATCGTACCGATTTTGATTTGAAGAATCATATCGCCAAAAGCGGTGCGGATTTGACGTATCTTGATCCGGCAACGAATGAGCGTATCGTGCCGCATGTTATCGAGCCGACGTTCGGTCTCGGTCGTCATGTTCTTGCCGTTATGGCCAAAGCTTACACCACGGATGAGCTTGGTGGAGAAGAGCGGATAGTTTTGAAATTTCCGTTTCATCTTGCGCCGGTCAAAGTAGCCATTTTTCCACTGCTCAAAAATAAACCGGTTCTCGTCGAGAAAGCTCGCGAAGTCTATAGTATGATAAAAAAGGAACTCGGCGCAATCGGTATCTACGGTGTCGATTTTGACGACAATGGCAATATCGGCAAACGCTATCGCCGCCAGGATGAAATCGGCACACCGTTCTGTATCACGGTTGATTTTGAGACGATTGAGGGATCTGATAAGAGTTCAGACAAAAGTTTGTCAGGGAAGACGACCGATACCGTCACTGTTCGTGACCGCGATACAGGGGAGCAGAAGCGCGTCAATATAGGAAGTCTGGTGAAACATATTATTGATAAGAACAAATAATATTTACGGAAGTTGGTATTTATCTAAATTAAATTCGGTGTCTGTCAGAAAATTATCTTTTTTTCAAAAACCTGCTACAATCACATCATGCATTTCAAAAAAACCACTCTCTCAAACGGCTTGCGCATCATTACCATACCGATGGCGGACAATCCGGCGGTGACCGTGCTGGTTATGGTGGAAGCAGGCTCGAAATATGAGGACAAAGCGGCGAACGGTATTTCCCATTTTCTCGAGCACATGATTTTCAAGGGAACGCCGACACGGCCGAAGGCCATTGACATTTCTCGCGAGCTCGATTCGATCGGGGCGCAGTACAATGCTTTCACCAGTCAGGAATATACAGGCTATTATGCCAAAGCCGATGCCCGGCATCTCGACATTTGTCTCGACGTCGTTTTTGATATGTATTGTCATCCGCTTTTTGACGCTGGTGAAATCGCTAAAGAAAAGGGTGTTATCGTGGAGGAAATCCGCATGTATCAGGATATGCCGCAGAGACACATTCAAGATTTATTTATGGAATTGCTCTACGGCGACCAGCCAGCCGGGTGGAATATCGCCGGTACGGAAGCGACGGTCAAAAGCTTCAGCCGCGAGGATTTCCTCAAATACCGTGGCGAGCATTATGTAGCGAGTGCGACGACGGTGGTGGTGGCGGGGAATGTCGGTAGCAATGAAAAAAGCCTCATCGAAAAAATCGAGAAGAAATTCTCCGATATTTCCAAAGGCAAAAAGCACGGCAAGATCGTTGTTAAGGAAATCCAAAAAGAGCCGGCTATCTTAGCGAAATTCAAAGAGACCGACCAGACTCATCTTGTTCTTGGTGTACGGTCATTTTCTATCATTGATCCGCGAACGCCGGTGCTTCGCCTTCTCGCTACCATACTCGGTGGTGGTATGAGTTCGCGCTTGTTCCAGAAACTGCGCGATGAAATGGGTGTCGGCTATTATGTCCGAGCCGAGAACGACACTTATACTGATCATGGCATTTTTGCCGTCTCGACAGGTGTGGACAATGCAAGGGTTGACGAAGTGGTTAGGGCGATAATTAGCGAATTGAAGAAATTCACCACCGATACTCCTGCTGACAAAGCCATTCCCGCAAAAGAGCTCCGTAAAGCAAAAGATTATCTCATTGGCTCCATGATGCTTTCTCTTGAAACGTCCGATGCCCGCGCCGAATTCTGCTCATATCAAGAAATTTTAAAAAAAAATATCCAGAGCCCCGCCGAAGTTGCAGAGGAAATAGAAAAGGTTACGGCGGAAGAAATCTGTGCAGTTGCGCGTGACATATTTACTGATGAGAGGGTCAATCTCGCAGTCATTGGACGGTATAAGGATGGGGAGCATTTTAGGTCTATTCTTACGTTCAAATAATTTCGAATAGCATATCAATTATGCTATACTGCTTCCATGAACCAGGAAAACGCCGGTAAGTTCACCATCAACATCACTTCTGGCTCCATCGTCCGAGCCATTCTTTTCGTGGTTCTCCTCATTTTTCTCTACTATATCCGCGACATCATTCTGGTTATTCTTGCCGCGGTGGTCATCGCTTCGGCTATCGAGCCGGCCACGAGATGGTTCGCCAAATATCGCATTGGGCGCCTGCCAGCGGTCATCATTATGTATGTCCTCTTGGTAGCGGCTCTTGGCGGATTTTTCGTCTTTTTTGTACCAAAACTGCTCGACCAAAGCATCGCTTTTTTGAATACTGTACCCACGTCCGTCAGTCTTGGTGATCTCTGGAGTCCACTCAGGGATAGCGGTTTTATTCCTGGTTCGATCGCCGGGGCTTTGCCCGGCCAATCATTCTCTATTGCCGACGCTGTGGATAGTTTGAAGACTTTTCTCGGTACGCCGGGCAGTACCTTCCAGACAGCCAGCTATATTTTCGGTGGTGCTCTTTCCTTTTTCCTCATTATTATTTTGTCATTTTATTTGGCGGTACAGAAGGACGGGGTTGGTGATTTTTTGCGCATTATTACGCCGCTTAAACATCACGAATATATTGCTGATCTGTGGAAGCGTTCTCAAAATAAAATCGGCCATTGGCTCCAAGGTCAGCTCCTCTTGGCTCTCATGATCGGTCTTCTTGTCTATCTTGGTCTCATGATTCTGGGTATCCAGCACGCCCTTTTGCTCGCTTTCGTGGCCGCCTGTTTCGAGCTTATACCGATTTTCGGGCCGATTCTTTCGGCTATTCCCGCAGTACTCGTGGCTTTTGCCACGGTCGGCGCCACGGAGGGTATCCTCGTTATTGGTCTGTACCTCATCATCCATCAATTTGAAAATAATTTGCTCTATCCGCTCGTCGTCCGGAAAATCGTCGGCATTTCACCGATCCTCGTTATCATTGCTTTGACTATCGGCTTCAAGCTCGCCGGTTTCCTCGGCGCCATTCTTGCTGTGCCGGTCGCCGCGGCGCTACTTGAGTACATTCGCGATGTAGAAAAGGGCAGGCGGCCGGTTGTCAGTGTCACGGTGCAAGCGGTTCCAGGCTCTGCACATAAGTAATAACAGAAAAATCATGCCTCAGCCTAAAGATAAAACGATAGCTGAAAAATATTTCTATATAACGACCACTCTGCCGTATGTCAACGGCGATCCACACTTGGGTCACGCCATGGAATTTGTCCGGGCCGATGTGATTGCTCGTTACAAAAAGCTTGCCGGTTTTGACGTCTTTTTCAACACCGGTACCGACGAGCACGGCCAGAAACTTTTCGATGAGGCAAAAAATGCCGGAAAACCGGTACAGGAATACGTTGACGAACATGCAGAACAGTTCAAGCTCCTTATAAAAGCTCTCAACCTTTCTCCCGACGTTCATTTCATCCGTACTACCGAAGATCGCCACAAGAAAACCGCCCAGGCTTTCTGGAAAATATGCAAAGAGCGCGGTTTCATTTATAAAAAGAATTATAAAATGAAATATTGCGTCGGTTGCGAGCTTGAGAAGCAGGATTCGGAGCTCGTGAACGGTCGCTGTCCGCTTCATCCGAACAAAGAAATTGAGCTGGTTGACGAGGAGAATTATTTTTTCAAATTCTCCGCTTTTCAAAAACCGCTTCTTGATCTCTATGCGAAATATGCCGATTTCGTCACGCCCGTTTCTCGCTACAATGAAATAAAAGCTTTTGTCGAGCGTGGTCTGGAAGATTTTTCCGTTTCTCGTCTTGCCCGCAAGATGTCCTGGGGCGTGCCGGTGCCCGATGATCCGGAGCATGTCATGTATGTATGGTTCGATGCTCTAACGAGCTATATATCTACGCTCGGTTGGCCGGGTGAGATGCACTCAGTGGAAAAAGAGGCAGGTACGGCGATGAACGATTTTGAAAAGTTCTGGGTGCATGGCACCCCCGTCCAATATTGTGGCAAGGACAATCTCCGTCAGCAGTCGGCTATGTGGCAGTCTATGCTTATGGCCGCAAGGTTTCCGAATTCTCGGCATATTGTCATCAACGGTTTTATCACTGGTGAGGGCGGTGTACGGATGAGTAAAAGTTTAGGCAACGGAGTTGATCCTTTTGCACTCATCGAAGAATATGGTACGGACGCTTTTCGTTATTATATGCTCCGGGAAATTTCGCCGTTCGAAGACAGTCCTTTTACTATGGATGCTTTCAAGAATGCTTACAATGCTGGTCTGGCCAACGGTCTCGGTAATCTTGTCTCTCGGGTGGTCAAGATGGCTGAGACAAATGGGGTGCGGCTTGATACTGCCGACATAAAAATAGACATAGAGATAAATGCAGATGAAACAGCGCGTTCAATGAAAGCCGCCGAGTTACTCTCGCCGTATGCCGACTATTTCGATCATTTTGAAATAAACAAAGTCTGCGATGAAATCTGGAAGAAAATCGCCGCCGCCGATAAATTCATTCAAGAAAATGAGCCGTTCAAAAAAGTGAAAAGCGATTCGGCGGCAGGGAAGGCCGACATCGCTTATCTTCTTGGTGAAGTATCCACTATCGGTCTCATGCTTAGCCCCATCATGCCTGAAACATCACAGAAAATCGCCACTGCTCTCCACGATAATAAAATCACTGCACCGCTTTTCTTGCGGAAATAATTTCAAAGGCGATTTTTCTACGAAATTTTTATATGAACTACATAGATGTCCATTGCCATGTCAACCTTCCGCAGTATGATGCTGATCGTGAGGAAGTTATCCGTCGGGCACAGGAAGCTGGTGTTGGTATGATAGTTGTCGGCACTGATCGGGAGTCTTCGATGAGTGCGGTCAGAATCGTCGAACAGCATGAAAATATGTGGGCTATTGTTGGTTTGCATCCGTCTGACGTCGCCCGCGAGGCTTTTGACTTTGATTTTTATAAAAATCTGGCGGCTCATCCAAAAGTTGTTGGTATCGGTGAATGCGGTCTTGATTATTTTCATACTGATCCCAAGGTAGATGAAAACAGGCTTGTTCAGATGCAGATTTTTGAAAGTCATATCCGTCTGGCTCATGAATTGAAAAAGCCGCTCATGCTCCATATTAGGAATGGCAGTAGCAGTTCTGATAAAAGCCATGATGCCTATACCGACGTTATCGCTATTTTGGAAAAATCAAAGTCAGCTGGCATGAATATCACCGGTGACGTCCATTTTTTCGCTGGTGATGTGCCGACCGCCCGGCGATTCATTGATCTCGGCTTTTATCTTTCTTTTACCGGTGTTATCACTTTTCCCAATGCCGAGTCATATCGTGAAGTCATCCGTGCGATACCGCTCGATCGTATCCTATCTGAAACCGATGCGCCCTTTGTCTCGCCTGTGCCTCATCGTGGCAAACGCAACGAGCCGGCATATGTTATAGAGGTGGTGAAAGCTATTGCGGGTATCAAGATTGATAAAAATAGTAATAAAAATGATGTGAGTGAATCATCTGTATTTGAAAATCTTGTCAACAACGCAGAAAAACTCTTATCATTGACATAAATTTTGTATATGGTATAATGCGAGGTAGATATTTGAACCTTGGTTCTCGAAACCTTACCCGTATTGTCTCGAAAAGGGACAATATGCAGTGCGCACCCGACTTCGGCCAGGTGAGCATTTTACTATTTTCATAATATATATACATCTTTCAAAAACTGTTTCCAAACTACGCATTTCATCATAATTTTAACTTTTCTTTACGGAGATTTTATCGTTGGTGAGTATAGTGATGGGGCAGGGAATCGGGACAGCAGGCAGATCGGTTGACGTCGGCTGCTCAAGCCGGCCATTTCCGAAACCTTGCACCTCAAGCGTTTCCATGATACGCTCTCGTCAGTGCAATTATTCATTAACCATGTGGTCAGTCGGGCTGGCACGGCCTCGCTCCGCTAGGGAAATAATGAAGCCACTTTGATGGCTTTTCCCAAGGGCGGATTACTGTTCACATAGCCTTCGGGCTTATGTAGTTTATGCAAAATAATTCTCTTGATGAGGGTTCAGACGCGGCCGTGGAAAATGTGGTTGTCGAAGACACTGCAGAAAACTCTGCCGGCAGGATTAAGTTTTATGAAGTCGGTTATGTTCTCTTGTCTTCCATTGCCAAAGAAAAAGTCGTCGAAGAAGTCCTTGTGATCAAGGACTTCCTTGCGAAAGCCGGAGCAAAAATCGTTGCTCACGGGGAACCGGAGCTCACGCCTTTGGCCTATGTGATGACCAAGAAGATTCACGGGGCTAACCATCGCTTTGATGAAGGCTATTTTGGCTGGATCAAGTTTGAGCTCTCCGCCGGTGCTATCGCCCAGGTGAAGAAGGCTCTTGATGCGGATGAAAGCATTCTCCGCTATCTGCTCATGATAACAGTCAAGGAGAATATCTATCTCGGCAAACGTGCTCCGGTCTACGTAGCAGGTGCGGCTGGTCGCGATGCGGGTATTATTGCTCCGGAAGCGGTGACACAGACGCTAGCGCCAACAGAGTCTGTGTTGGAAGCATCAGCTGTCCCAGCAGGGTCATCCGTCGCTCCTTCGATTACCGCCGCATCCGTCGAAGAAATGGACAAAAGCATTGACGCTATGGTCAAGTTAGCCTAAGTTCGCTTGAAACCGCTTGAGGCATTATTAGTTTAATACAAACAAAAACTATGTACTTAAACAAAGCAATCGTTATCGGTAATTTGACCAGAGATCCGGAGCTCAAAGCTCTACCTTCGGGTGTAAAAGTCTGCACTTTCAGTATTGCCACCAACCGCGTTTGGAAAGATTTGACCACCGGCGGACGCAAGGAAGCTGTTGATTATCACAATATCGTCGTCTTCGACCGTCAAGCCGAGACATCGGCGCAGTACCTGAGGAAAGGCCAGAACGCTCTCGTCGAAGGCCGCATGCAGACGCGTTCGTGGGATACTCAAGACGGTAAGAAAATGTATCGCACTGAGATTGTGGCCTCCAATGTCCAGTTCGGCTCTCGTCCAGCAGGGACGGTAGGTGTTGCCGCTGGTGCTGGAAGCGCAGATGGTTCAAGCGGTTCCAATCAAATAGCACATGATTCAACTGGAATGGCAGAAGCAAATGATGCTTCTCCAAATAATACCGCACCAGCCGCCAAGTCCGCCGTTCCATCAGATGCCATAGAGTATCCGGAAGAGGAGATCAATCCAGACGACATTCCATTTTAGTCAAAATCTGAAATAAAAATAAATTATAAAAATCATTACAAAAACCATGAAAAAACAGTGCTACTTTTGTCAGAACAACGTCAAACATATCGATTATAAGGATACAGAAATTGTAAAGAGATTCTTAAACCCGCACGCCCGCATCATCAGCCGCAAGAAGACCGGCGTTTGTGCTAAAAGCCAGCGTCAGCTCGCCTTGGCGGTCAAGCATGCGAGGTATATTGGGCTACTGCCGTTCGTGGCGAGGTAATATCGGTAAAGCTTCGATAAGTAAAAAATAAAACAAATACTATATATTGAAGAGAAACTCTCGGAACAAAGTGTCAGCAGACAGCTTTGTGAGAGGGAGGCAACCGTTCACCAGAACGGTATGCTGGTTTCTCTGAAATATATAGTATTTGTTTTATTTTTTATTTACCAACCCGTTCGCGATATTCTCCGGTCTCGGTATTAATTCTGATGATTTCGCCGGCATTAACGAAAAGAGGAGCGGTGATGGTGGCGCCCGTTTCGAGAGTTACTACTTTGCCGCCGGAGGTGGCACTGTCGCCTTTGACGTTCGGCGGTGCCTCGGTCACTTTGAGGTCAACGGTAATCGGCAAAGTAAAGCCCATCGGTTTTTCATCGAAGAGAAGCTGGGTGACGACAGAGTTCGACTTAAGGAATTTTGCCTGCGGGCCAATCATGTCGCCCGTGACAGAAAATCGCTTACTCGGATCATCCACCACACAGAACCAATATTCGCCTTTTTGAGGATTATTATAAAGGTATTTGACCTCGCGGTTTTCTATTTCTGCTTCCGGTATTTTTTCTGATTGATGGAAGGAATACTCCGTTACTTTGCCACTAAAGAGATTCTTCAGCTTGGTGGCATTGACCGGTTTTCGCTGTTGTTTGCGGAAAACATGCGACGTCAACACCTCGTACGGCGCTCCGTCGAGAATGATGTATTTGCGTTCAACCACTTCATTGTATTCAAGCATGGCCATGGGATAGGGGATATTTATATAATAATTAAGCCATTCTATAGGAAGATTCGAAACCACGCAAGTTTTATGAATTTTTATAACCCTTCACTCAACTTCACCCGTATTTTCCCGAGAATTTCATCCCGCACTGCCGTATTTTCCTTCAGAAACTGTCGCGTGGCATCATAACCGCGGCCGAGCTTCACTGGTTCGCCGGTCTTTATAACGGCGCCAGTTTTGGCATCTTTTTCTATGGGCGTATATTCGTATGAACTTCCTGTCTTCTTAATCAACTCCATTTTCTCGCCGAGAGCGATGATTTCACCTTCTTGAGAAATACCCTCGTTATACATGAGGTCAAACTCGGTCTGGCGAAATGGTGCGGCTACTTTATTCTTGACTACTTTGACGCGGACGCGGCCGCCCATGACTTCTTCACCTTTCTTTATTTGGGCGATGCGACGGATGTCGAGACGGACGGATGTGTAGAATTTGAGAGCTTTACCGCCGGGTGTTGTCTCGGGATTGCCGAACATCACCCCGATCTGCATGCGGATTTGGTTGATAAAAATGACGACCGTTTTCGACTTGGCGACGATGGCGGTCAATTTGCGCAGAGCCTGTGACATGAGTCGAGCCTGCTTGCCGACATGATATGCACCCATATCGCCTTCGATTTCGTCCTTTGGCGTCAGAGCGGCTACCGAGTCAATGACGATAACGTCCATCTTGCCCGACCGCACGAGCGACTCGACGATCTCAAGCGCTTGTTCACCTGTATCCGGCTGGGAAATGAGAAGTTCGTCAGTACGTACGCCGATGCGTTTGGCATAATCGGGATCCATGGCGTGTTCCGCGTCAATAAAAGCACAAATACCACTCGTCTTTTGGGCTTCGGCAATGATATGGAGGGCCAACGTCGTCTTGCCGGATGATTCCGGTCCAAAAATCTCAATAATACGTCCGCGCGGTATACCGCCGACGCCGAGCGCCGCGTCGAGACCGATCGAGCCGGTCGGTATGGCATTGACGTTGACTTTCGGCTTGTCGCCAAGCTTCATAATAGACTCATCGCCGAATTTCATCCTAATGGCATCGAGGGTGTCGCTGATATTCTCCGATGGATCCTTGCGAGCTTCGTGGTATTCCTTTCCGTGTCTCTCTTGTTTTTTCCCCAGAAGTTCTTCTTTTTTCACTTCTTCTGCCGATTTTTCGATTAATTCAACAGCTTTTTCTGATATGTTTTTTTCTTTTGTTTTTTTTGCCATATATTTGATTCGATAATATGCTGATTATAACCTACTCTGCCTATACATGCTAATAATGTTTTATGATGGCAATAGTTTAGCAAAGACCGATAAAATCTCCATAAAGAAAAGTTAAAATTTCGATGAAATTTCTACAATTTTTCTATCAGAATTTTAAAATAATTTTAGCGTATTTTTATTTTGTGGTATACACAATCTCAAAATCTACCTGCGTCGTCCTGCCGAATCGATCCTGACCTTGCATGGTTTCAACATTATAGCCGGGGAAAAGCAAGAGTGTTTGAGAGAAATTACCTTGTGGGTCAATGACAATCGGTCTGCCGTCCAAGATGAGGGAATTCACTCTTTTAGCAATGCCGGAAATGACAACGGTGGATGTTGAAATAGTAGCATAGACGACGTTTCCACTGTTTCTGTCACTGCGCCCGCTTGATGGACTGGTGATAGTTATACGTGGTCCGTCAATAAGCCCTGACGAAGCAAAATAGGCATAGCCAGCAATGATAGCCACCACAATTATGATACTACCGGCAGTCAGCAGGCGTTTTGTCGTCTCTCGAGTCATCATAATAATTATTTCGTTGTTTCAGGTTCTACCACTGAATCAGCCTGTTCAACCTTTTCGACCGGTTCGACTGTTATGTCCGTCTGATGATCACGAGCGTCACTTGCACCAAATACTTCCCGCGGTTTCGATCCGTTAGCAGGCCCGATGACGCCGCGTTCCTCAAGCATATCTATGAGCTTGGCCGCTCGAGAATAACCGATGCCAAGTTTACGTTGGATGTATGATGTTGAAGCTTTGCCAGCCGAGACCACCGCTTTACGGGCACCTTCATACATTTCATCATCTTCAAAATCCGCGTCGCCACCGAGACTGTCACCCACGCCACCACTGTCAATATCCGCGCTGAAGATGGCATCTCGCGCCGGCTCGCCGTCACCTTCACTTCCACTTCCTGCCGAATGTCCACCGCCACTTGTGCCGCTTCCGTTCGCCCCTCCCGTCGTAATATTAATTTCTCCCATAATCTCATCCTTATATTCATGTGCCAGATATTTCACTACCTTCTTCACTTCTGTTTCCGAAATGAAAGCTGATTGTAGACGCACAGGCTTGGACATTTCACCGCCGAGGTAGAGCATGTCGCCGGAGCCGAGGAGCTTTTCCGCTCCCGGCATATCAAGAATAGTGCGTGAATCTATCTGTGATGACACTTGGAGGGCCACACGCGTTGGAATATTCGCCTTGATGAGGCCAGTGATGACGTTGACCGATGGACGCTGAGTCGAGATAATAAGGTGAATACCGACGGCTCGGCTCATCTGGGCCAGACGGACGATGGCACTTTCAAGCTCGCGAGGATACATCTGCATAATATCGGCCAGCTCATCAATGACGACAGCGACGTATGGCATCGATTCAGGAACGTCGTCACTTTTGACCTCTTTGCCTTTTTCCGTTGCTTTAGCCATGAACGCCGCTACGGTTTTATGGTACGAATCAATATCGCGTACTTTTGATTTTTCCAGGACATCGTATCGGCGGCTCATTTCTTTGCCGGCCCATTTGAGAGCAAGGATAGCTCGCTTTGGATCGGTGATAACCGGCGTCAGAAGATGGGGAATACTGTTGTAGAGAGTGAGTTCGACACGTTTTGGATCTATCATGATAAATTTCAGATTTTCCGGAGAATTGCGGAAAAGAAGCGAAGTAATAATGGCATGAATGGTCACCGATTTACCCGAGCCGGTCGCTCCGGCGATGAGCATGTGCGGAGCCTTGGCCAAGTTGCCGAAATATGACTTGCCGGTGACGCCTTTGCCGAGAGAGACAACGAGGGGCTTGTCGGATTGTTGATATTCAGGTGAAGCGAGAAGGGTAGCGAGACCGACGGTCGTTTTGGTAGAGTTTGGAATTTCGATACCGACCAAGGATTTACCAGGAATAGGCGCTTCGATGCGGATGGGATGGGCGGCGAGAGCAAGAGCGAGGTCATTATTGAGTGAGACAATTCTCGAGAGCTTAACGCCTTCGGCGGGCTTCAGGGCGTATCGCGTGACCGACGGGCCGATGGAAATCTCATCCATTTCCACATTAATGCCGAAATTTTGCAGAGTCCTTTTGATAATATTGGCATTGGCTTTGATGTCACCCGTTTCCGGTCGGCCGCGGTCAGTCTCGAGAAGCGACAAGGGAGGCGGCGTGAACGGCTTCATGGATGCGGCACCCCAGACGTAGGCGCGGCCCTCGCCATTATCGCCACCATCGAGATTTTCTTCATCAGCCCCTTTCGATTTTTGATTGATCTTTACTGTGTCGGTTTTTATGTCAACGGCCTTTTTTTCTTTATTATTCTTATCGGCAATTGAATTACTCATAGTCATGGCTAATGTGGCATTTTCTACCGCTTCGTCGAGCTTTTTGATTGAATTCGCTGAATCTTTTGCCGAATCTACGATATTTTTTTTGTCTTTACTAAAAAAATTCCAAAACTTCAATTGTTCAAGTGTAAAATGCGCTTCAAAAAGGATCAAAATAGAAATGGCCACCCCAGCGATGAGGAGTGCTGTTGAAGCATAGACTTCAAAAAACCTGATCAAAGGCGCGGCGATGATGTGTCCGAGCTTGCCGCCTCGTTCTCCGGGCAGAAGTCCCACCAACCCGAGAGCCGATATGAAGAAGAGTAGGCAACCGATGATCTTTGAAAGTTCGAAACGTTTCTCAAGGCTCTGCAAGAACGATATGCCGAGCATGATGAATAAAAGGGGAACGAGATAATAGCCGATACCGAGGAGCATATCGAGCACTCCGTACGTCCAATATCCCGCTGTGCCACCTTGGCCTATCGCGGCCAATATTGCCAAAAGCGCTACCACGAAGCACAAGATGGCTAGTACCGCCTGCACGGTTTCTGTTTTTATTTCGCTGAAGAGGCGTTTTTCTTTTCGTCCTTTCTTCTCTCTCGTACCCATATCATTTTTACCGTTTTCTTTTCGAGCCATATATTTATGTGTGGTGATAATTATATCACAAATTCTATTTTAATTGATGATGTTTGGTTAACTGCACCGATAGATAGCTGAGCTGTTTTTTATGTACTTTTTCTAAATGAGAATAGGAAGCATTTATTTGACGAAAGTTAGGCGTATTTTCAAATATTTACAGATCTAACTTTACAATACTTCCTAGCCGTTTCAGAATGGTTTTTGACACTTTACTTTATGTCACCGTCCTTTATAATGGTAAATGTCTTTTATTGACTTTTATTAATTTTTTCTGATTTTTTATAAAGGACATATTTTATTATATAAAAGACAATAAAATTTATATGGGACAAGAACTACAGCCACAACAGCCAGAAAATTCACACAACGGGGATAAGGCCGATCATAATGATGGCAATAAAGCCCTCACTGGATACGACATTTGGCAGTCCATCGGATTTTTCTCAGGAGATGAGATTATGTCTTTTATATTTAAGAAGACAGAGAAAATCGCTTCGGCTCTCTACCTTGTCTCTAGTCTTCTCAAGGACACCGAGCCGATCAAATGGGAGCTTCGCGAGAAAGGTATCAATCTTCTCCTTTCAACTATCGCCGCCAACGGAAGCGAGCCGATCGACAAGAACGCCGTCATCCAGTCTTTCTTCACCGATAGTCTTGAGACCCTTTCTTTACTCAACGTAACTTTTCTTTCGGGCCTTATTTCGGAGATGAATCATGCGGTCATTGTCCGTGAGTTGGAAGCGGTAGTAATTCTTCTCAAAGAAAAAGTCTTTGAAGGTGCTGCCAAAGCCGGCTACATTCTTTCCGACTCATTCTTTCGGACAGATATGCGACCTATTACAAATAAAAATAGTACGAATACTACTACAAATGATATAGAACATCTTGTTCCTGCGACACAAAGTTCCCAAGATACAGAAAAGCGAGATAAAGGACAAAAAGAAAAAATGCCTTTGCATGGAGAGCGAAATATGAAGATGACCGTAAAGGTCGCTATAAAGGACAAAAAGGACGGCAGGAAAACCGCCATCATTGCTCTGCTCAAAAAGAAATCTCATCTGACCATAAAGGACTTTTCGGAAGCCATCGCCGGCTGTAGTGTTAAGACCATCCAAAGAGAGCTTCTCGATCTCGTGGCCAAAGGGGTGGTGGAGAAAGAAGGCGAACGCCGCTGGAGCCGCTATTCTCTGGCTTAGCTGACACTATTTTCTAGTCTGCTCGCCAGCCTACCTAAAAGATTGACATAAAAGCCCCTCTGCGATAGTATTACTTATACGGCTTAATGGGGCGTATTACGCTATGTTTTGGCACATTTTTGCCTTACTACAGCGAGTTATCCACATTTGGTCTTGTGTAGCGTTTGCAGTCGTTTGGCCATGCGGTGTATAATAACCGCTATCCGATACGACCGGCCTTTGACAACTATATTTAGCCCGATATTCAGCCGAGGTTTATTACGATGAATCTCTCTGGAATATTCTCCTCTTCTGTATGTCTTTATCCGTACCTTAATAATGAGGTACAACGATAGCTATTCCGCACTCGGTCTAACATTCATCAACTAGCTTCCCGAGGCTCGCGTCGAAATTAGGGAGCAGGGAAGGTAGTGAAATTATTAGCAGTATTATTATCAGTAAGTTCGTTTATTAATAATTTATAAATTTATCAAATATATGAAGAAAGCTTTAATCGCAAGTCTTGCGACATCAGCCCTCGTCATTGGCGCGTTTGCTATGAGCGCTAGTGCATACGTCTTCTCGAACAACCTTTCAGTAGGTTCAACGGGTAACGACGTTGTCGCTCTCCAGTCATTCTTAGTTTCAAAGGGATTCCTCACGATGCCAGCCGGCGTTGCCGAGGGATACTTCGGTAGCCTCACAAAGGCCGCCGCTGTCGCTTATCAGGCTAGTGTAGGTCTGCCTTCAACAGGCTTCGTTGGTCCTATGACTCGCAACGTTCTTAATGCAGGTGGATCGATGACTTCGACAGGTAGCGCAACATGCCCAACAGGCTACAGCTGTGCTCCAACGACTCCAGTTACATTCTCTTGCCCATCAGGCTGGACATGTACTCCTCTCGCTGGCACAACAGGTGGAACGGTAACAGGAGCTAGCACAGCTACTGGTATCACCACTCCTGGCGTTCAGGGTATTCTCTCTGTAACACAGGGTCCCGTATCGAACTCAGTAGCAAATGCCGGTCAGACAAAGGTTCCTGTTCTCGATATTCGTCTTCAAGCACAATACTCTGACCTTTCAGTCCAGAGCGTTCAGCTTGATCTCGGTACTTCGACGAACCTTTACAACTTCGTCTACAGTAACCTTTACCTTGTTGACCCAACGACAGGCACCGTTCTCTCTACAATTGCTTTGAATCCTTCAACAGTTGTTCAGAACGGTCCTGACTATATCGTCAGCATCACTGGTTTCAACTTTATCGTTCCAAAGGGTACTTATAAGGATCTCGTAGTTGAGGCTGATCTCTACAATCAGATCAATAATCAGTACGCAACATCGAATCCATGGTCTATCGGCGTCCCAGGAAATGGTGTTCGTGCAGTTGACGGTGCTGGTGTGAATCAGTACGGTCCTACAGGTTCTGCAACTACAGGCACGAATGGTAATTACATTCAGCCTATTGAGCAGACAATGATTATCGGTCAGAGTTTGATCACGAGCGCTACTGCTAACATTGCTCTTGATGCATCGAGCCCTCAAACAGGTTCAGTTGGTGTTACGAACACTACACAAGGTCAATACCTGGGTCTTCCTATTATGACCTTTGATGTCAATGCACAAGGTGATAATCTTCACCTCCATCAGGTTGCTGTGAACATTGGTGTCACAGGTATTGGTGCAACGGTTCCTGCCGCCTACCTCTTCAATGGTTCTACAGAAGTTTCTTCAGCAGCCGTTGTCAGTGGTGTAGCAACATTTACTAACATCACCGATGGTACTGCTGGTGCAAGTATTCCAATCAACAGCTTCACTGCATTCACTGTCAAGGTTGACGTAGCTGGTTTGACAACTGGAAACGGTCCAGCAATCATCAATGCTTCCACAAGCGGGTTGGTTATCTACAACTCACAGGATAGCAATGTTAACGCTCCTGGTAGCGCTATAGCTAATACCCAGACAGTTTTTGGTGCAGGTCCAGTATTCTCATTGTCCGGCGCTCCTCAGATCGCTAAGACGAACATTACTGCTGGCGGTGCTACGACAACAACCTTCCAGTACACAGCAACGTTCAATGTTAATGTCAATGCAGTTGGTGAGAATGTAACCTTTGGTCTGCCAGGTGCTGTTTCAACAACACTACCAGCCTTTGGTTCAGCAACCACAGCAAGTACTTCAGCAGAGATATATCTTAACGGTTCTGCAACTACAACTGCCGCTACGATAATCGGAAGCTACTCACAACCATCGAATACCACAATTAACGGTAATTACTTTACTTTGTCCCAGAATCAGAGCGTAACAGTACCTGTTACCTACTCGTTCATAGTGAACAATCCTGGTGCAAATACGTATGCCGTTCAACTTAATGGTGTTAATTATGGTATCGCTTCTAATGGTTCTGCTACTAACCAGATATCTAATTTCATGGCTAATCAGACAGCATGGAGGACATCTGCAATCTAACTTAACTCTGTACTTAGCCTAAAAATTTTGTACAGTTAAGTCAGAAAGTAGTATCAGCAAAAACCGCCCAAAAGGCGGTTTTTGCTTTGGTTGATTCTTCGAAATAATATATTTTTTATGGTGTATAATTGTACAGGTATTTATAAAACTATAATAATTATGAAAATATATAAACAATTTCTTGCTGCTTCTTCGCTCGTTCTTAGTATCTTCTTTATCTTTACCAGTCTTGTTTATGCGGCTCTTGTACCAAGTTTATCTGTATCAGCAATAACTGGAGGTACTACGGCCCAAGTTACGGTGTTTGGCGCTGATCCAAACGCTTTGGTGCTTCTGGATTATCCGGGAACTGCATCAGTTGCTTCTGTCAATATTGGTACGACCAATGGAAGTGGCTATTTAACAACGGTCATTGATGCAGCCACTAAAAGTATTGCTTCGGGAGCATCCGTTTATGTTACGGTAGATGGTCAAGCATCGCCGTCAACTATATGGCCGAATTATACTAATAGTTCTGGTAGTCTACCTTTGAGCGAAACAAGTGCCATGTTGTCACCAGGGCAGAGTACAACTATAACAGCTTCTGTTTCTGCTGTTTTGTCCATGACTAATAATACCAATCCGTCGGTAGCCAGTGTCTCAATATCGGGTAACAATATAACTATTACTGGTTTCAATACTGGCAGTACAAATATCACCATCTGTGCTTCCGGTCTGGGATGTACTACTATTGATGTAACGGTACAATCATCTTCCACAACAGCAAGTTTATCTTTGGCTGAAGGTACAATAAGCGTTTCTGTTGGCCAGAGCCAAACAGTGGGAATATCCGGTTCAGGTTCATATTATATTTCAAGCAATACTAATCCTGCTATTGCTTCAGCAAATATCAACGGTTCTATTTTGACTGTTGGTGGTGTTGCGGCTGGTTCCGACACTATCAGTATTTGTACATCGAGTAATGGCACGGTCACGTGTGCTTCTATTACCATTAATGTAAGTCAATCTTCAAGCACGACAGTGAATACAACATCAACCAATCTCACTTTCAGTCAGAGTAGTGTCAATATAAGTGTTGGTCAAAGCCAAGCGGTAGCAATATATGGCGGACAGGGTAATTACTATGTTTCAACTAACCAATCGCCGAATTTAGTGACAGCTAATGTTAACGGTACCAATGTTGATATTACCGGTGAAGCGTTTGGTGGTGACAATATTACTGTCTGCGGAGTCAATGGTCAGTGTGGCACATTCTATGTCTATGTTGCTCCATCCGGCACCACGGCGGCCACCACAGCTACTACCAATACTCTCACCGCGCCGGCTATTTCTTCTTTCTCCGTATCATCAAATGATAGTAATGGTAATTTTATCGGTTCCGGTAATGTACTCACTTTTACTTTCAGTGCTAATCAAAGTATTAGCATCCCAAAGGTAACTATTGGCAGTACCGCTCTTACCGTAAACGGCAGTGGCAATGGTCCGTATACGACTACGTATACCATGACCGGTAGTGAAATATTACCGCTTTCTGTAGCCATCAATTTCTCCAATCCAGCGGGAAGTGCGGGGCAAGCTGATTTTTGGGTGGGGAATAACGCCGTAGCTCCGACGTCGGTTTCTGCAAATTCCGCAACCACCATAGTTCCTGCGACTGCCGCCGCTACAGCAAATACTTCGACAGGCTATACTTTCACTCAATATCTCTACGATGGTTCGGTTAGTCCGCAAGTAACCGCTCTTCAAGAACGTCTGACCACTGACGGTATATATTCTGGGCCGATTACCGGCACGTTTGGTCCGCTTACCAAAGCCGCTGTTAAAGCCTATCAGGCCAAGCATGGTCTCGATCAGTTAGGTGTTGTTGGTCCAGCTACGCGTGCTCTGCTCAATCAGGGAATTTAGAATAAAAATAAATGGGACTTGTCATAGAAGATTTATTTGATGGTGAATGCCGGAGTCCCGACAATAACATCACTTTTGTTGGCTGCGTTAGAAAAATATATTTGATAATTTGTTCTTGAAGGGAAATTTGCTGGTATAGTAAAAGCCAGAGTCTGCGCTGTAGAGCTGGCCGTACCGAGAGGTAAAGCTATAAAGTAATATCCATTTGTTGTCACAAATTCTAGATTGATTGAATAGTTGATGGCACGCGAATCTTTATTCTGCCATGTCACGGCGTATGTCTGGCCGGGATGCAAAACTTCATAACCTAACGGATAGGTAATGATCGGTGGTATTGGCTGACTTGATTGTGTCGGTGTGATGATTGTCGACTGAACTGGCTTTGACGGTGTCGGCACGGCCGTTGTACTCGTGGATTGAGTCGTTGTCGATATGCTGACAACAGGAATGTTTGTTGTTGGCTGGATGGGCTGGATCGGCTGGCTGGTTTGCGAATGGAAACCGAATAATGATCCGAGAACAGCAATGATTGAAAGAAAGAAATTTTTCATGGTGTAAAGATAATTAATTCTAATAAAATACGCTCGATATTTTTATATTAAATAGCATATCATACATATCATGACCCGATAAGTAGCCAATCTATATCTATAGTATAGTATATCAATGTTCAATCGCATTTCACCTCATCGTATATTGTCCCGTCGCGACTATGTGGCACATAAAGAAGTCGCTCGTCGCATAGTTTCTGATCGGCTGGCGTATTTTAGTCGTCATTATGCCGAGATCGGACATATCCTTGTGTATAAACGGGTGGCCATTCGCAATCAACGTTCCCGCTGGGGGTCTTGCTCGAAAGTCGGCAATCTCAATTTCAATTACCGCCTCGTTCATCTGCGTCCCGAGCTTCAAGATTATATTATCGTCCATGAGCTTTGCCACACCAAGGAGTTCAACCATGCTCCGGCTTTCTGGACGCTTGTAGCTCTCGCTGTACCCGATTGGCGCACTTTGCGTGCGGAGCTCAAGAAAATTTCGGTACGTTAGTTTGCTTTGTATGCTATTTTAATTACTTTTTTATCGAGCCGCATGATACAGCCGATTATGATACCAACGACAAGCGGGAAGAATGCTTCGGCAACAGACACGAATGCGGCAGTGGTAACGACCGCTCCTGCGAGGATGATGAGAAGGCCGCTCGCCGCCCATTGACGTAATTGGCTGAAACGAGGTGATGCGCCACGTAGCCACAAACCGATGACTCCCGCCAGTTCCGCCACGCCGATAAAATACATAAACCATATCGGCAGATGCGCCACGCTGAAGCCCGCGATAGCCGATGGCTGTGAGGTGAGCTTTGACAATGAAGCCATGATAAAGATAAGGCTAACCATAACGAGCAAGATATAATAAGCGATTTTTTGTTTTTTGGTCATAGTGCCTAAATTATATAGCACAATATAAAAAATAAAAAGCCGCGGATTTCTCCGCGACGTTGTGAACATTTATTGGGATTGCTCTGGTCATTTATCAAAAAATAGGTTACTGTATGTCTTCATACTAAAAATGGCAAAAAACTTAGAAAAATCAAAAAGCTCAGAAAATAGCAACGGTTACGCCAGAAAAACAAGCAACGCCATCAATGCCGCCAATTTCAGCGGCGAAACGATCATCCGTTTCGACGAGGTGTCTTTTAATCACGGCGAGAAAAAGCCCATTCTTGACGGGGTCAGCTTCACCGTGCGTCGTGGCACGAAAGTCACCCTTATGGGTCAAAACGGCGCGGGCAAGAGCACGATTTTCGGCTTGATTCTGGGGGCGGCTGGTCATGAGCCTGCTGTAGCTTCTGGCAAAAAGTCTGCCGTGCATTCGCCCGAATCCGGCGAGATTTTCTTGACCGGCGGGGCGACGGTAGCGACAGCGCGCCAGACAATGCCCCGCGGCGACATGGAGCTCACGGTGCGGGAATTCTTCCAAAAATGTTTTGACGAAGCGGGGCGGGGAAAAATATATGATATTGATCCGAGGATTGATGCAGTGCTCGAGGTGGTCAATTTGCATGCGCCGAAATCGACCGGCAAAGCGGCAAAAGGCGCGACGGGGCAGGCGACGAAAGACACCACTGCAACTGGGCATGGCCATATCTACCTCGACCTGAAGGATCGCACCATCCGCACCTTCTCCGGTGGCCAGCAGGCGCGGCTTCTCCTCGCCTCGGCCCTCATCCAGGACCCCGACATTCTGCTTCTCGACGAGCCGACGAACAATCTCGACAAGGCTGGCATCGAGCACTTGACCCGCTTTCTCATTGACTACAAGAAAACCTGCCTCGTCATTTCCCACGACGCCGACTTCCTCAACGCCTTCACCCACGGCGTCCTCTATCTCGACGTCTACACGAGAAAAGTCGAGCAATACGTCGGCAACTATTTTGACGTCGTCAAGCAGATCACCGCGCGCATCGAGAAGGAAAACATGAAGAACGCCCAACTCGCCAAAGAAATCCAGGAGAACAAAGACAAGGCCAACTTTTTTGCCATGAAAGGCGGCCAGATGAGACTCGTAGCTAAGCGCATGCGCGACAAGGCCGAAGAGCTCGAGGAAGAGAAAGTGGACGTCCGCCGCGAAGACAAGACCATCAGAGACTTCACCATCCCCGTCCAGCCGGATATTTCGAGTCTGCCGGGGGAGATCATGCATATTTCGTCGTATTCGGCGCTGTCGACGAAGACGCATCAGCCGGTGACGCGCAAGGTGGCAATTTCTTTGCGCAAGAATCGGCATTTGCTCCTCGTCGGGCCGAACGGGATTGGCAAGAGTACACTGCTCGAGAGGATTTTTGGAGCGGCGAAAGGGAAAGGAGAAGGAAGCGACGAAATGGATGCATCCGGCACGGTCAAACACCCGCTCGATGAGAAAAGCAAAGACGCTTCGGGCGAGCTTGTCGGCATAGCCATCACGCCAGGCATCCGCGTCGGCTACTACCGGCAGGATTTTTCCATGATGGATTTTAACGACACGGTCTACCAGTCGCTCGAGCGCATCATTCGCGCCACTGAAGGACGCTTGATAGAGTCGGATCTGCGCGCCACCGCGGCGAGCTTTCTCATCACGGCCGAGACGATTCATACACGCATCGGCGATCTCTCCGAGGGTCAAAAGGGTCTCGTGGCCTTCGCCCGCCTCGTCCTGCAAAAGCCCAGCCTCCTCATTATGGACGAGCCAACCAACCACATCAATTTCCGCCATCTCCCCGTCATCGCCCGCGCCCTCGACAACTACCAAGGCGCGCTCATTCTCGTGAGCCACGTGGAGGAATTTGTGGAGCAAATACGGGTGGATGAGAGGTTGGGGATGGGGGAACAGTAGGGAGCGGCGGGAGGCGATGTCTAAGTTTATTACGCAGTGGTTTATATATTTTATAGATTGCTTTCTCCTTTTCCATAAGTAACATTGTAGCTTATTTCACTTTTTCCTAAAAAAGCGTAAAATGGTCCCATGCCCACCCTCGACGACCTAATCAAGCGAATCCTCGCGTTTCGCGATGCACGTGAATGGAAACAGTTCCACAATCCGAAGGATTTGTCGCTTTCGCTTGTGCTTGAAGCGGCCGAGGTTATGGAGCATTTCCAGTGGAAAAATGAGAAGGAAATGCTTGAACATTTGAAGACGAACAAGGAAGAAATCGGAGACGAAATGGCCGACACATTATACTGGCTCCTGCTTATGGGTCAGGATTTCGATATCGATATTCTCTCAGCGCTCGACAGAAAACTGAAGAAAATCGAAGCAAAATATCCCGTCGAGAAAGCCAAAGGGAAGCATACGAAATATAACAAGCTCTAATTCTAATTTTTCATGATACTTTATAAAGAAAATCTCAGGGGTTTCCGAAACGATGTCGATACGAATCAGATCGGGGATATGATTGAAAAATCTTTCAGAGAAAAGTTAGGCCGAAAAGTAAACCCAACTGAAAAGCGTTCATGGAATAATTCCTTGGCTTTTATGGAGAAGGTTGTCAGGAGAGCTGATCTTTCTGACACGTGCGGGGTCTTGCTCGAATATATTGTTCCGAATACTTCCGGTAGAATTGACTTTTTGATTTCTGGCGAGGATGAAAAGAAAAGTCAGAATTTTGTCATCATTGAGCTTAAACAATGGGAGACTGCTCTTGCTACTGATAAGGATGGCGTTGTGAGAACATATCTTGGCGGGGGTATCAATGATACAACACATCCATCATACCAGGCTCATTCATACGCCACATTTCTGAAAGATTTCAATGAAAGTATTTATTTAGGCTCGATATCTTCTTTTGCCTGCGCGTATCTGCATAATTATAAGCAACAGAATCCTGAGCCGCTTAATGCCGAGATTTACAGCTCCATTATTAAAGAGGCGCCGATCTATTATAAAGATGATTATGAAAAATTGGAGAAATTTTTACATGAGCATGTCCGGTTTGGTAAGGGCGAAGAAATCCTTTACAAGATCGAAAGCGGTAAAATTCGTCCGAGCAAAAAGCTTATAGAGCATGTCGAAAAAATGTTTAATGGCAATCAAACATTTATACTTCTCGATGAACAGAAAGTTGCTTTCGAAACGGCTTTATCCATTGCATTAAAAGCGACGAAAAAATCAGTTGTCCTTATCAAAGGTGGTCCCGGGACTGGCAAGTCAGTCATTTCGGTCAATCTTTTGGGCAGACTTCTGAAGGAAAAAATGAATGTGAACTTCATTGCGCCAAATGCTTCTTTTAGAGATGTCATGATTAATAAACTAGCTCAAAACGAAAGCGTTACGAGACTTAAAAATTTGTTTAAAGGTTCTGCTGGTTTCGTCAATGCAGATAAAAATACATTTGATGTCCTTGTTGTTGATGAAGCTCACCGACTGAAGAAAAAAGGTGCGTATATGTACCAAGGTATCAATCAGATTGAAGATATTATCAAATCAGCAAGAACTTCCATTTTCTTTATCGATGATAATCAAATGATTCGTCCTGATGATATTGGTTCAGTCTCTGAAATCAAGAAAGCCGCTTCTGCCGCCGGTGCAGAAATTCATGAAGTTGAGCTTATTGCACAATTCAGATGCGCCGGTGCAGAAGGGTATCTGAACTGGCTTGATAATACTTTGCAGATCAAAGACACTGCGAACTTCGACGGTTGGGAACAGAAAGATTTTGAATTCAGGATATTCGATGACCCGAATACGCTTCGCGAAGCCATTAAAGAAAAACACGATGCCAAGTTTGACGCTCGCATCTTGGCTGGCTACGCATGGGAGTGGACGTCTGCCGACGAAGGCAACAAGGATGGTCAGGTGGCAGATATCACCATACCGGAATTCGACTTCACCATGCCGTGGAATTCTCGACGGGTCGGGACGACATGGGCGATTGATCCGAGTGGTATCGAACAAGCGGGTTGCATTCATACCTCGCAAGGCCTCGAGTTTGATTATGTCGGAGTCCTCGTCGGAAATGACCTACGCTTTAATCCGGATACACTCGACTACCATGCTCACTGGATGTCATATAAGGATAGTACCGGTAAGAAAGGTTTGAAAGATAATCCTGAAGAACTGACCAAATTAATCAAAAATATCTACAAGACGCTCATGAGCCGTGGTATGAAGGGCTGTTATGTCTATTTTGTGGACAAGGCTATGGCGAATTATTTCCGATCGAGGATGCGAGGCGAGAAATAAGAGCCTAAAATAAAGGGAAATTAAAAATTTTCTAAAGAAAAAACCTAAATTTCATTTAGATTTTAGGATTTCTTTGGCGTTTCTTGAACGCCTATCTGTTACTCTTGGTGAATGCGGAAACAAAAAATCGCTCAAATATCTGCTACAAAAGACAAGCAGAAATATCTTTTCAGTGGTAACGATTGTGAGGATAAGAATTGTCCCCTCTGTAAGCTTATGCAAAAAGCTAAGATAGAAAACAGGGAATTGACTGAGAATGAGATACGAAAGGCGATGCTTGAGCCGACATAAATTATGAACACTCTCTATCTTTTTATCGATGAGTCGGGCAATTTTGATTTCAGCCCACGAGGAACGAAATATTTTATCGTTACCGCTTTTTCGACGTTTGATCCATTGATATATCGGGAAAGGCTTTTGGCATTGCGGTACAGGCTTCTCTCGGAAGGTGTCAATCAAGAATATTTCCATGCTACGGAAGATAGGCAGGCGACGCGAGATGAGATATTTATGATCCTCAAAGATCTGAAGGATACTTTCGACATTCATGCGGTAGTGGCACAGAAAAATAAAACCCACTCGTCATTATATAGGGAATACCGTATCAAGCACGGCAGGTCTATTCCTCAGGTAACGGGAACTGTCCTCTACCAGCGCATATGTCAGACACTGCTCAAGCATGTCTTCAGGGGGAAACAGTCGCACGTAAGCAACGTGGTTGTCGTTCTCGGTTCTCTCTTTGTCGGTGATAAAAAGAAGGCGCTATTGCAGACTCTCAAACATAGATTGAAGAGAAATTTTCCCGGTATGCCCTTTGAAATTTATTCGCATCGGACGTCCATGGATTTGAATTGTCAGTTTGCGGACTATTGTTCATGGGCGATTGCAATACGCCGCGAAAGGAGAGAGGAACGGCCATACCGGATGATCAAGTCAAGGATTAAGGATGAATTCGATATGTTTCATCACGAAATGACGGAATATTATTGATTAATTTTGGTCGCTTATTATCATCCACACACGACCAAACCCCCTATCCTTTCGGAAGAGCCCGGGGGCTCTTGTCGGGGGCTTGGAACCTTTATGATCATGATAGCAGTTGGAGAGTAAGAGTCAAGATGCATTTCTACAAAAACTTTATCAGAATTTTATTTCCATAATTTTTATGTATCTTGTAGATCTCTTGCATCCAAGATCCTCACATGATCTAATAAGATCATGTAGGCGAAGAAACTCAAAAAAGGGAACAAAGCCGCTGGAGATCTAGGCGAACAAGAAGTCATTCGTCTGATGCGATGTCCGAATTGCGGTAAAAGACTTATGGCTTTGCCGCCAGGATATCCGCTCTATGATGTGCAATGCACAGGCTGTATGTTTCGTGCTCAGGTCAAAACTAATACTTCAAAACCGAAACCGGTAATTTTTGGCGCAGGTTGGGAGATTATCAATAAAGTAATGAAATCTGGATATATGATTCCGCCGCTTATTACCAATTTTAAGTGGGAGGAAAAATTAGGCAATGGTCAATCTATTCAAATCATAAAACATCAGGAAATTAGATTCTATCCATTTATTCCTAAGATTCATCTTAAAAAACATCAGTTATCGGCTACTGCTCGTCGAGCGAACTACTGGATGTTCAGTTATATTGATCTTGATGATATTCCGTCTTTTTCAATATATAAAAAATAGTTTTCAATTCCCTTGACTTCTCCCCCAATCCGATCAACGATCAGTGCATGAAGATATCGCGCGAGCTGGCTATAAAGATTTTAAAATATTGTCACGAGCATACGGAGTTTTATTTTCCTTTTACTGTCGTGTGCAAGGAATATACCCCGGAAGATGACGATTTTGTGGAGGTCGAGCCGGAAGAATGGGAAATGATTCAGGAAGATCCGATCTATCAAGTATTCGAGCTCTGGAAAAATCTGCAAAATCTCCGCGAGGAAACAGTGGAACTTATAGCGAAAGGGTTTATCGAAAAAATGACAAAAGGATCAATCACAGCGGAGCTACAACATTGGGCGCAGGAATATCGAGCGCTTTGGAAAGCAGAATTTCGTGATAACGATAGTATTGAAGAATTTGGTCTCAATGAATTTTTCGGTGGCAAGGCAGAAGGGTTTGAGGAAGCGGTGGAGATTATACTTAATTGTTCAAAGTAGGTGGCTGTTCTTCAGATAAGCTCCAAAAAAAGGTATCCCCACGAAATAATCTTTGATAGGGTCTTCTTTTCCTTAGGAAATAAATCAAACATAAAATTGTATTAAAATCGTTCTCAAGTCGTTATGATTGAGTGGTAAATGTGCCACCACTGTGTGTGCCGCTGTACCATTGTGTTGTCCTACCGTGCTCCTCGTGATTTTTTCCATAATTATGTTATAATGTAGCCACAATGCCCCCATTTAGAAACTTTACCACCAAAGCCAAAGAAGCCATACGGCGGGCTCATGAGCTCGCTATTGAGCGCGGACAGAATCATGTCAATCCCGTCCATTTGCTCTGTTCGCTTATCCTCCAGGAGGAGAGCATGGTCACCTCTATTCTTGATAAGCTCGAGATAGATACCATGATGCTGACCGATATTATTCTCGAGCAGATCGAGGCACCTGAAGCGTCGAATGTCCTGTCGCCGTCGTATCAGATATATTTGACACCTGACCTCGCCGCTATTCTCGAAAATGCCGGCAAGGAAGCTGTTGTCTTGAAAGATGAATTTATTTCTACGGAGCATATTTTTGTCGGTATCTTTGATGTGGCCGGCGTGGCTCGCGACATTCTCGCCCGATTTAAGATAGAAAAATCGGCTGTGCTCAATATCATCATCGAGCTTCGCAAGGCTCCTCCCTCCGATGCCGACAAGCCGAAGAAGTTTCGCACTTTGGCCAAATACACCCGCTCATTGACCAAGCTTGCCAAAGAAAACAAGCTCGATCCGGTCATCGGCCGCGATACGGAAATCCTCCGCGTTATCCAGATCCTTTCCCGCCGGACAAAAAATAATCCTATTCTCATCGGAGAAGCCGGTGTGGGTAAAACTGCCATCGTCGAGGGGCTTGCCAACAGGATGGCTCAAGGCGATGTGCCTGAATCGCTCAAAGACAAAGAACTTGTTTCGCTCGACCTCGGTTCACTCATTGCCGGTACGAAATATCGCGGCGAGTTTGAGGAACGCTTGAAAAATATTTTAAAAGAAATTGAGCAGGCTGAAGGCAAGATTATTCTTTTCGTAGATGAAATACATACCATCGTCGGTGCCGGCGCTTCCGAAGGTTCTATGGATGCCTCGAATATGTTGAAGCCGGCTCTCTCCCGCGGTGAACTCCGAGCTATCGGTGCTACCACCATCCGCGAGTATCAGAAGTATATTGAAAAAGATCCGGCTTTGACCCGCCGCTTCCAGCCGGTCTTCGTTTCCGAACCTTCGATCGAGGATGCTATCGCCATCTTGCGTGGGCTTAAAGAAAAGTACGAGCTCTATCACGGAGTGCACATCACCGACGATGCCATCGTAGCCGCGGTCAATCTTTCCGCCCGTTACATCACCGAACGATTCCTGCCCGACAAGACTGTGGATCTTATTGATGAAGCCGCTTCTGCTTTGAAAATTTCTTTGGAAAATATGCCGCCGCAACTCGAAGAAACCCGCCGCAAAATCATGCGGCTTGAGATTGAGCGGGAAGCTCTGAAAAAAGACGCTGGCAAAGATACAGGTAAAGATGCAGGGGCAAACAGCTCAGCTAGTACCAAAGAAGCCAAAACCCGCACCGCCAAGATCGAGAAAGAAATTGCCGACCTGAAAGAAGGCACCTCCGAGCTTGAGCTCAAATGGAAGAATGAAAAAGATACTATCACCGATATCAAGAGGATCAAGAAAGAGCTTGAAGCTTTGCGGATCGAGGCGGAACGAGCAGAAGCTACCGCCGACTTGGCCAAAGCGGCGGAGATTCGTTATGGTAAAATTCCCGCTCTGGAAAAAGATCTCGACCTTAAATCAAAACGCCTGAAAAAGCTCCAGTCCTCCCGCCGCATTCTCAAAGAAGAAATCGTCGAGCAGGATATTGCCGATGTCGTTTCCCGCTGGACGGGCATACCTGTCTCGCGCATGCTTGAAGCAGAAGCGGTCAAACTGACCCGTATGGAGGATGAGCTCAAGAAGCGCATCGTCGGTCAGAATGAAGCAGTCAAGAAAATCGCAGATACTGTCAAGCGTGCCCGTGCCGGTATTGCCGATCCGAACCGGCCGATTGGTTCATTCATTTTCTTGGGGCCGACTGGCGTGGGTAAAACCGAGCTGACCAAAGCTCTGGCCGAATTCCTTTTCAATGATGAAAAATCCCTCATCCGCGTGGATATGTCGGAATTCATGGAGCGCCACAGTGTGTCGAAGCTCATCGGCGCGCCACCCGGCTATGTCGGCTACGATGAAGGCGGAGGATTGACCGAGCTTGTTCGGCATCGCCCCTACGCCGTTATCCTTTTTGATGAGATCGAGAAAGCTCATCCCGAAGTTTTCAACATTCTTCTCCAAGTTCTCGACAACGGCCGTTTGACCGACTCCAAAGGCCGCGTTGTCAATTTCAAAAATACCGTCATCATTATGACCTCGAATATCGGCGCTCAATACATCGAAAAAATGGAAAAAATCGGCTTCGCTAAAGAAATTGATGCACAGACCGTGGAGAAAGCAAACTATGAAGAAACCAAAAGCCGTGTCATGAATTCGCTGAAGGATTATTTCCGGCCGGAGTTTCTTAATCGTGTTGATGACATCATCATCTTCGACATTTTGAACAAAGAATCCATCGCTAAAATCGTGGCTATTCAAGTGGACGCCGTCATTGAGCGCCTGCGTACCAAGGACATTCATCTTATCGTAGAACCCGAAGTTTTGGCTTACCTTGCCGAGCAGGGCTACAATCCTCACTACGGCGCCCGACCGCTCAAGCGTCTCATCCAGAATAAAATTTTGACGCCTGTGGCAGGGCTTATGATTTCCCAAGGAGTGATAAAAGGCGGCACGATTACCGTCGGTTTGAAACCGTTCGCCACAGCGGGAATGACGGCAAGGACGACAGCAGGAAAAAACGGTGCAGGAAATAATGACAGCAAAAATCTATCCGGCTCAGCCGAACGTGATTTCACTTTCGACGTCAAGAAAAAGAAAAAGACCGATTCTACTGTCAGCAAAGAGAGTCCGATTATTATTCGCACTGCCGACCTGCAAAGCTAAAAACTGGAAAAGTTCGGTCAACTGCTGAATTATTGTCAGGAAGCAAAAAGATGATAGAATACTATCATACTACATTTCCTGCATATATCGTGCGGATTGTGTGGTCAAATGCGCCGGTCGTATAGCGGCAATTACAAGTGGCTGTAAACCACTCGACTTTTAGTCTACGGGGGTTCGAGTCCCTCCCGGCGCACACGAAAAAATCCGCGAAACACATAGTATGCCTACCTCATCAAACAAAAAAATTTCGGGCAAGAAATTGGATTACTCAAAAAGCATTGCATTCATGCGCGATAGGTTCGTGCCTTTTGTCGACGCCCATGTCAGCATTGCCAGCTCGCCGGTTTTATACGGACTTTCCATATACACTGTCTTCAGTCTGTCCTGGAATGAAAAAGAAAAGAAGCTCTACGCCTTTCGTCTTAAAGATCATTTCCGCAGGCTTGTCTCGTCCGCGCGCATTATGGATTTCAATTCATTTGCCGAAACATGGGACTATGACCGCTTTGAAAAAATGGTGCACGACCTTGTGAAGAAAAATAATATCGCCGAAGATGCTCTCGTTCGTGTCACAGTTTTCGTTGATGCACTTCTTGCGGGCACTAAGATTCACGGTTTACCGATGGCTCTTTCTGCGTATGTTTATCCGATGGGAGAGATCGTGCCGCGCTCCGGCATTAATGTCTGTATTTCAAGCTGGCGGCGAAATTCCGACAATGCTATTCCTTCGCGGGCGAAAGTAAACGGCGGTTATGCCAATGTCGCTTTGATGAAAAATGAGGCTTTGGTGAACGGTTATGATGATGCCATCGCTCTCGACGAAAACGGTGCCGTGACCGAAGGCACCGTGGCTAATATTTTTATTGAGCGGGGTGGCATACTCATCACGCCCGCCGTGAACTTTGATCTTCTCGAAGGTATTACTCGTGACAGCATCATTCGCATTGCCCATGATATGGGTATCGAGGTGCTTGAGCGGGCCGTCACCCGAAGCGAGCTTTATATAGCCGGTGAAGTTTTCATAACCGGCAGTTCGGCGCGAATTACGCCTATTCTTTCAATAGATCGGAGAGAAATAGGTACTCACGGTGATGGCAGAATAGGCCCAATCACCACTCGTCTTATGGAGAAATATGAAGATATACAGAGAGCTCACATCAAGGACTATCCAGAATGGCGCCTTAATATAGGGGTATAATGTAGGGAATGGGGGATAAATAAGACGATAGAACTCGGGAATAAGCAAATATTTGACAAATCATTTCGTCGCGCTACACTTATTGCATACGCTTGCGGCCATTGAGTCATATCAAGCTGGTCGTTCGGCATTGTAGCTGAGGCAAGTATTCAAGAAAGGCCCTTCGGGGCTTTTCTTGTTGGTATTTGGCGACTTGATTTTATTTTTACTTTTAGTATTATATTGAACATATTCTCCTGCGGCCAGTGGAGTAGCGCCCAGGTTGGTAGTATCGGCTAAAGCTGATGGCAGGCATATACAGACCCTTCGGGGTCTGTGCGCTTTTATGGCTTTTTATGAAATATTTTTCTCGTCAAAAATACTGAAGAAATGTTTCGGCTTTCCTTGGATCTGACGAACTATTATGGTAATTGATTGTCCATGTGTATCTTTTCCGTTATAGACGAATGACCAAAAATCAGCAGGTAAACTGGAAGAATATCTTTTCTCGTGAGTTGAATATCGAGTACATTCAGTCAATATTAATGGAGCTTTTGATACGAGAGACAGTCGCCTCATTTGATCATTTATTTTTCTCGGAATTCTGCCTTTGCGAAGGAGATGATTGAAACCGGCTTGAGTAAAATATATTTTTTCATTGCCAAAAGCCGGACAGGTTACATAGCCTATTTTCATATATCGGTTCCGGCATCTCTTGATGAATTTTTTCCAGTTTTTTCTATCGGGTGTATTCATCCATCAACCCTAACAAAAGAGTGATAAAGTTATCGTAAAGAAAGGTTAAAATATTTATAAAATCCCTAGAATATAGCAGACATTTGACAATATTTCAGCCTAGTATATACTTACCCGTACACAGAAATATGGTAAAAAACGTCAATTCCAACCGGCCAAAATAACGCTTGAACAAAGTGTCGTTTTAGGCCGCTTTGAAAAGCGGTTTTTTTGAGCAAAAATCGGCATAGCCAAAAGCAAAAGCCAACATGTTTGTTCAAATTTTACAGACCGACCGTCACTTTGACAACAGAATACCCGACAGTCTTTTCAATCAGAAGATTGTCGGGGAGAAAAAGGTAATGCGGCGGAAATTATTGCGCAGTGGTTTTTTCGCGTGATAGTGGAAGTCGCATATTGTAAGTTGTAAGTAAGTTAAGTGCACACATGAGTGTGCATTGCAAATAATTGTGGTTTTTAGATTTCCTAATGGGAATCTAAGAGCATATGGTGGATGCCTAGGCTAGAAGAGGCGATGAAGGACGTCGTCGGCGACGATACGCTACGGGGAGGTGCCAAACAACCGTCAATCCGTAGATTTCCGAATGGGGAAACCCTCTGACTTCGAGTCAGAACGTTGGTGCTTGTCACCAACGAGCGCACCCTGGGAAGTAAAACATTTCAGTACCAGGAGGAAAAGAGAACAAACGTTATTTCCTTAGTAGCGGCGAGCGAAAAGGAAGGAGCCCAAACTCAACCTTTATCATACGGCGCAAGCGCAGATAGCAATATCGCGCAGCAATGCGTAGCATGTTCCGTTTGATGAAGGTTGGGGGTTGTAAGGTAGGGATGTGATATTTATATCAGAAAAGTTACAAAACAATTCATTAGAAGAACAAGCTGGAAAGCTTGGCCCCAGAAGGTGATAGCCCTGTAGTCGAAAATGAATTGTCTTTTTTGTCCCTATTCTTGAGTACCTCGAGACATGAGTAGCTCGGGGGAATCCGCCGGAACTAACCGGCAAGGCTACATACTCTTCTAGACCGATAGTGAACTAGTACCGCGAGGGAAAGGTGAAAAGCAGCCCGGTAAGGGCAGTGAAATAGACCTGAAACCATATGCTTACAAGGAGTAGAAGCGGTCGCAAGACCGTGACTGCGTGCCTATTGAAGAATGAGCCAACGAGTTTTAGCATACTGCAGGCTAAGGGCGAGAGCCCGGAGCCACAGGGAAACCGAGTCTGAATAGGGCGAACGTAGCATGCTAAAGACCCGAAGCCAGGTGAGCTTGCCATGAGCAGGGTGAATCAATCAGAAATGATTGAGGAGGCCCGAACGCTAGAGTTGTGCAATTCTCTGCGATGACTTGTGGTAAGGAGTGATAAGCTAATCGAACCTGGTAATAGCTGGTTCTCTCCGAAATAGCTTTTGGGCTAGCGTCGAGATTACTTTTGGGGGGTAGAGCACTGGAAGATTCTGACAGGTCGAAAGATCACAGAACCTATCAAACTCCGAATACCCAGAATAAATTTCTCGGCAGTTAGACGGTGGGGGCTAAGCTCCATGCGTCAAAAGGGAAACAGCCCGGATCTCCATTTAAGGTCCCTAAATCTATGTTAAGTACGCTTAAGGTGGTGTATTTTCTCTGACAATGAGGATGTTGGCTTAGAAGCAGCCATCATTTAAAGAAAGCGTAACAGCTCACTCATCGAGAGAATATGCGCCGCAGATAATCGGGGTTAAACATAGTACCGAAACTGAGGGCTTGCATTGTCTTCGGACATAGCAAGCGGTAGGAGAGTTTTCCACTCTGCTGTGAAGGCAAAGGCGTGAGCCATGCTGGAGCGTGTGGAAGTAAGAATGTTGGCACAAGTAACCACAATGCGGGTGAGAACCCCGCACGCCGAAAGATCAAGGTTTCCTTGGCTATGTCAATCAGCCAAGGGTTAGTCGGGCCTAAGGGGATGGCGAACGCCGTACCCGATGGACACATGGTTAATATTCCATGACGTATATATAGAGTGACGGAGTGACGAAGTGCAGTATGTATGGCTTGTTATTGGATTTGAGTGTGTGCTGTCAGTGGGACTTCCAGGTAAATCCGGAAGCAAGACCTTCAATGGCCACCCCGCAAGCAGAGCACAAAGTCAGGGGTTCGCCTCTGGTAATCATACAAAGCGCGTTTCCGAGAAAAGCTTCTAAACTTATCTATGTATGCACCGTACCGCAAACCGACACAGGTGATCAGCTCGAGTAGAGTAAGGCGAACGAGTGAGAGGTCTCCAAGGAACTCGGCAAAAAAGCAGCCGTAACTTCGGAATAAGGCTTGCCCTTTTTTAATTAAAGGGGCCGCAGCTAAAGTATCTCTGGCAACTGTTTATCAAAAACACAGCTCCCTGCGAACTCGTAAGAGGATGTATAGGGGGTGACACTTGACCAATGCCAGAAGGTCAAATATCGACGTTGTGTGGTCGCAAGATTACATGGTGATTGATATAAGCCCTGGTGAATGTCGGCCGTAACTATAACGGTCCTAAGGTTCTCGATTTATGTGACCGTCAAAAGCCGCATGAGTCGAGAAGGACTGGGACTGTTGTAGGGCAAAAGTGTGACGTTTTGATAAATATGTTAAGTATTACATGATCAAGCTACCTACGATTCAGTAATGGATCGTTGAGTCCAACGCGGTTGATAAGAGACCAACGCCGCGCATCCGATCTCCGAAAGGTGAGGATGAAGATAGAGTCCTTCCGTGTTTAAAGGAATGGAAGAGCGAAATTCCTTGTCAGGTAAGTTCTGACGCGCACGAATAGTGTAATGCCTGGAGAACTGTCTCGGAGACTTGCTCGGTGAAAATACAGTACCGGTGAAGATGCCGGTTACCTGCAGTTAGACGAAAAGACCCTAGAAGCTTTACTGCAACTTGATTTTGAGTGTACGTTTTGCATGCGTAGCGTAGATGGTAGGATTTGAAGTGTCGCTTTCGGGTGACATGGATCCGACGATGAAACACCATTCTTGCGTGATGTACATTCTAACCTCGACGGCAAAAACGGCGAGAAACAGAATCTGGCGGGCAGTTTTAGTGGGGCGCTATCCTCCTAAAAAGTAACGGAGGAGTTTAAAGGTAAGCTAGGCGCGAATGGAAACCGTGCCGATAGTGTAATGGCATAAGCTTGCTTGACTGTGAGACGTACTTGTCAAACAGACGCGAAAGCGGAACATAGTGAACCGACCGTTCGCATTAGATGCGGCGGAAGATTATCGGACAAAAGCTACTCTAGGGATAACAGGCTGGTTGCGCCTAAGAGTTCATATCGACGGCGCAGTTCGGCACCTTAACTCTCGGTGCAAAATCAAATACCGGGAAACATCGGGGTGCCTATGGAAGCAATTCCATATAAAAATAATTTGGCTTATAACGGTGGACTCCATTGAGTAAGTGATATACTTATGCAATGGACAATACCGTGGGAAGTCTCCATATTTCAAGTGTCCGAAATTTTCGGACAGTCGAGATTGGATGACCCTGTAGAGACTTGACCTTAACTGGTCGGAGTGTGGAATGTATTTCCATGCTAATACGCCGAACCCCGAGCACCACTTTTTTATAAATTTATAAAAAAGTAGTGCTCGGGTGAAGATATAGTCCGATCCTTCCGGTAACGGAAGAAAAATACGACAGCGATGTCGGCTCAACTTATCCTGGAGGTGGAGAAGCTTCCAAGGGTTTGGCTGTTCGCCAATTAAAAAGTTACGCGAGCTGGGTAAGTGATTCAAATGAGCCCAGCTGAAGACAATCTACGAGAATAAAAAAGAGATAAAGAAATAAACTGACTCATAACGGTGAAGTCCATGTATTTGTTTTTACGGAAATGGTAAAATAAATAAATTATGGATAATATCGTGGGAAGATTACAATCTGAGTTTTCCTCACATCAAATAGATGTGATTATCGGGTCATTGTTGGGTGATGCGCGACTTGAATGTCGCTCAATCGGAGTTCGTTCTCCGATTACGGTACGATTTCGAGTGCATCACGGATTGAAACAAAAAGAATATGTGATTTGGAAATATAATGTTCTGAAAGAATTTGTGAAAAAGGAGCCCGCAGAAATCACATGGGTAAATCCCAAGAGAAATCTGCACGAAGTCTCATGGTACTTTCATACAAAAAGTATACAAGAACTCGGAACGCTCTATCACTACTTCTATAAAAACGGAATAAAAATATTACCAGAAAATATATTCGAAAAACTCAATCCGGTTATGATTGCAGTATGGTTTATGGATGACGGCTCAAATACAAAAGAAAGTTTTACGTTAAATACACATAGTCTTGAGAAAAAAGACCAAGTGCGCATCGTAAACTATCTACGAGAATCATTTGGAATCAATGCGACAATAGTAAAAGATCGAACAAAGTTGAAGATTTCTATCGGTAAATATGATTATAAGAAATTTTCAGCGGTCGTCGAGCCTTATATTATTCCTTCAATGATCTATAAGATTGCCAATCCCCGTAACGACTTGCTTGTGACACACAGGCAGAGCAAAAATGTACCCATTTTTGCTAACACGTCAGTTCCAAATCTGGAACATTTGGAAAAGGTATAGTCTGTCCCGCTAGCAATAGCGGATTAAAGAATGTCAGACCGTTGAGAAGCCAAGCGAGCGCTTTGCTTTTTGACAGTCTGAATCACTTCGATTTTTCGTCTAAGAAATTAAAAATAAAAGATAGGAATGATCAATCAAACACGGCGGTCACGCGTAGCGATACGCGCTGATCAAGTCGATTAATATCGGTGGAGTCCACAGGCTTGAAAGTTTGCGGATAATACCGAGGGAAGCCGCAAGGCACCCGTAGAGACTAAACATCGACACTCCCGAGCACCACTTTTAAAAGTAGTGCTCGGGAACAAGCTCTAGTCCATTGCAGAGAGTAATCTCTGGTACCAAGCGTGAGACAGGTTGGTCTCCTATCTACTGCAGGCGTTGATTCTTGAGGGGAGTTGTTTTTAGTACGAGAGGACCGAAATGAACGAACCTCTGGTCTGTCTGCTGTCCTGCCAAGGGCACCGCAGAGTAGCTATGTTCGGAATGGATAACCTCTGAAAGCATCTAAGAGGGAAGCCAGCCCCAAGATTAGGAATCGTTTGAGACCCCTGGTAGATGACCAGGTTGATAGGCTTTAGGTGTACGCACAGCAATGTGTTAAGCCGTGAAGTACTAATTCGTCGAATTTCCCATTAGGAAATCTGAAAATCTACAATTATTTGCTATGCCATGTTCGTGCGTGAAGTGGCGCAAACTGTTTGCAACATTACAAAAATAAATTAAAAAAATAAATTAAATTGCCTTTTTCTCTATGTGTCCGAAGTTTGAAAACTGAAATGTGGAATGTGTGCGCCATTAGCTCAGTTGGTTAGAGCACTTGGTCTAAACAATCAAGTTGTCGCTGGTTCAAATCCTGCCACTCCGACCAAACCTAACTGCATATTATGCATGCTGGGTCCACATTTCAGTTTTCAAGCTCAAACATTTACGAATCTGATTGAGAATTCTGTTCTGGTGGTTCGGCGCTGTGGAAACACCCGTTCCCATTCCGAACACGGAAGTGAAACATAGTTGCGGCGATGATAGTCCCTCGGGGCGAAAGTAGCTAGCCGCCAGTACAGAGCACTCAATTGTGCATTTCTATATCTTGTGTCATCTATGCTATAATTACGTCTATAAAAGGCGATTTTTAGTTTATTAATAATTTATAAAAAATATTTATGGCTACTCAACCTTCATTAAAACCAATCAGCACGCTTTTCGGCGAGACATGGCGGCTGTATAAGAAGCACATGAATGCGTTGGCATTGATCGGCGTCATTCCGCTTATTTTTGCTGGAGTGAAAATGATTCTCGGGCCGAACTTTATCGGAGACCATGGTTATCCTCTTTGGATCATCCTTGTTCTTCTCACTGCCGCGGCTGTGTTTGCTTTACTCAACTTAGTCTTTACTATCATTCTGCCTCTAGCTTTGGCTGAAGCGGTAGATGAAGGACATAAGGGTAAGGAAGTCGAGACAAGCGCCGTTTACAAGAGGGCTTTTGCTGAAACTATCCAATACCTTTTCGTCCTCATGCTCGTGCTTATCGTCTTTCTCGGTGGCAGTATTCTCTTTATTATCCCCGGCATGGTGGTGGCTATTTATCTCAAATTCGCCATTTTCACGTACCTCCTCGAAGATAAAAGGGGTATGGATGCTCTGGTCACCAGCGCCTGGTATGTCAAAGGATCATGGTGGGCTATCCTTTGGCGACAAATTCTCCTTGCCATCGTTCTTGTCGTGATCGCTTTTGTCTTTATTATTATCGTCGGCGCCGCTATCATTGCTCTCGGCTTCAGCCCGGCTATCTTTAGTATTCTTTTCCAGCTCTTTGCCTTTATGATCCTTATTCCATATGGCATGACCTATATTTATATGGTTTACAAAGATGCAAAATCTTTGAAAGAAGGCAAAGAACCACATAAAGATTTTGTCAATGAATCAGAACAGCTCTTCATCGTTCTTCTCATCGTGGCATCGGCGGCGGTACTCATCATCTTTTGTATGTCAACATTTGGTAGATGGGATGTACGATGGATTGGTATGGGGACAATTACCAGCCGGCGGGCAAATAGCGGCTATATGATGAATGGCGGTAATTACAATGGCGGCAATATTATGTATGGTCGCCAGTCCAATTATTAAGCATTAAAATATTAAGCAATAAAAGTTCGCCATGGTATCTTGGTCAACAAAAAGAAGGTGGACGTATATTTCTGTCATCGCGGCTGTTGTGGTCATTCTTATCGTCGTGCCCGGTTTTTTCACCTTCTACAAAGCGCCGACCTGCTTTGACGGTATCCAAAATGGAGGTGAGCAGGGTATAGACTGTGGCGGCCCATGCACCAAACTCTGCCAGACAGCTTTTATGCCGGCAAAGATTATCTGGGCTGATTCGGAAGAGATCACTGCCGGTACCTACGACCTTGGAGCATATATTGAGAACAACAACTTAAACGGTGCGGCGATCAATGTTCCGTATACGTTCTCCGTCTATGATGATCAAGGTGTTCTTATCACAGAGCAGAATGGCACGATGACCATTCCTGCAGGTCGCAATACCTTGGCTTTCGTCAGCGATGTAAAGACGGGTACCCGCGTGCCGGCAAAAAATGGGGTGACGTTCCAATTTAACTCCGCACCGATTTGGGAAAAATCTTCTGATAGTCTTAGTAATATTGTTATCGGCACACCGAAGTACAGTGAAAATGGCGCACCGGCGACTGGGGTGGTGTCATCGCTCAATGTACCTATCGGTAATACAGGTCTCACTTCGTACAATGATGTGACGGTCTATGCAATCCTGTCCGATAAAAACAGCAATCATATTGGTTTTTCTGAAACGTATCTCGATTCTGTTTCGCCGGGTGGTTCTGTAACGGCGCCTTTTACCTGGCCGTTTTCGTTCAAGGGGAGGGTGGTGTCGGAGGAGATTTTGCCGGTTGTTGCACCTACTTTCTCTGGAAATTAAAAAGGGTATTTACATAAAATCCCTGCATGCTCTTGAAAGAAACCGACGTTCCATCCTACTAGCCGGACGTCTCCCTCTCAGTCGCCTTCGCTCCTTCCGAGAGTTTCTTGAAAAGCATGCAGTTTGGAATGCGGTATTTATATATTAATGAGATGTTTTTTATGTAAACTTTTACTTTTACTCTATTTGAGGTACGATACCGTCATGGGAACCCTTTCCGAAGAGAAAAAAGGCATTGATTGGATATTATTTGCCGCGACCATACCGCTTCTTGCGGCGGGGCTCGTGACGATGAGTTCGTTTGGTGGACCGGCAGGAGCGACGAGCGCGGCTGTTGGCGGAAATTTTTTTATTCGGCAAATCATTTGGGTTATCATCGCTCTCGGTATTTTCTTTGGGTGCAGTTTCGTCGATTTTCGTTTTTTACGCAAGACATGGGTTTCGGTCGGTCTGTTTATCGCTTCGTGTGCTATGTTATCGCTTCTTTTTCTCATCGGTCACGTCTCGCGTGGGGCGGCAAGCTGGTTTTCTCTCGGAGCTTTTTCCTTTCAACCGTCGGATTTGGTTAAGCTTGCTCTGGTGGTCATTTTGGCGAAATATTTTTCTCGACGACACATCGAAATCGCCAATGTCCAGCACATTCTCGTCTCGGGATCGTATGCGCTCATCATTGCTATTCTCGTGCTTATTCAGCCGGCTCTTGGTTCGGCTATCATCATTTTTTTAATATGGCTCGGTATGGTGCTTGTTTCCGGTATTTCTAAAAAGCATCTCTTCGGTATGGCACTCATTGCCATGGCCGTTTTTGCCCTGCTGTGGACGGTTGGTTTCAAAGAATACCAGCGTGATCGTATTTTAAATTTCATCCATCCGCTTACTGATATTCACGGTACCGGCTACAATGCTTATCAATCATCCATCGCTGTCGGCTCCGGCGGATTTTTTGGCAAAGGCGTCGGCTATGGTACTCAATCGCGACTGAAATTCCTGCCGGAATATCAGACAGACTTTATCTTTGCCGCTTTCGCCGAGGAATGGGGTTTTGTCGGGGTCTTTATTTTATTCTGTCTCTTTGGAGTGATTGTGTGGCGGATCATTCGCATTGCCCGTTCTGGTGCTACCAATTTTGAAATCCTTTTCGGCGCCGGTGTGGCTATTCTCATCATTGTCCAATTCGTGGTGAATGTTGGCATGAACATCGAGCTTTTACCAGTGACGGGTACGACACTGCCGTTTGTGAGCTATGGCGGTACGCACCTCATCACCGAATTTGCCGCTCTCGGCATGATGATGGGGATGAGGAGATATGGGAGGGTGGCAAGTAAGGATGTGACAAAAAATGAATTTGTGGAGACATAGAATGTTTCTTAAAATATGATATATTTTTCAGCATGAAAATTTTTATTGCAGGAAGCATGAGCTTTGCTAAAGAGATAATAGAGACAAAAGAATTATTGAAGGAATTGGAATTTGAATCAGATTTTGCACCTGATACACATGATTGTTTTAACAATCCTCATCTAAAATTAAATGAGGATTTAGAACATTGTGAAAGAACAGACATAATCAGAGCTTGTATGAACGCACAGGAAAAATGCAATGCTATTTTGTTATTAAACTATCCAAAAGATGGAGTTGATGGTTATGTTGGCTCAAATTGCTTAATTGAGCTCGGCCTCGCATACTATTTGAAACAGAAAATATTCTTACTGTATCCTCCACCACCACCAGAAAAAGCAAGATATCATGTTGAAATTATGCATATGAAACCGGTTATCCTTAATGGAGATATTGGGAACATAAAAAAGCATGTACATGGAATTAAGAAAATATAGTTATCTATTTCTTTATTTTTTTTATTTCCTATACATTTCGAAAGTTCTCTCAAACATTTTTTCAATCGGAAACTCTGTTTCGATGCGAGTGCGAAGAGCTTCAGCGTATGCTCGCTGTTCGGTCTTGTGGGCGGCATCGAGGAGGAATGACATAGTGTAGGCGATTTCAGTTGGTTTTTTCGGCTGGATTAAGATACCGGAGGACATATCGTTAATGAGCTCAGGAATACCGCCGACGGCCGTGGCGACGACAGGCACACCAGCGTATGCCGCTTCAAAGATAGTGTATGGCAGGCCTTCTTTGACTGATGTCAGGCTGAAGATGGTGAAAGCTTTGAGGTATTGGGAGGCTTGATCAATCCAACCAACGAGATATACGGTATCGGTAAGGTTAAGTTCTTTTATCTTTGCTTCGAGTGTCGGCCGTAGTTCTCCGTCGCCAACAATAATGACAGCAAGAGTAGGAAATTTCTTTTTTATTTCTACAGCGGCTTCAATGAGATACATCAGGCCTTTGTTTCGATGAAGCTCACTCACCGTGCCGACGATAGGACGACGTTCGAGGGGAATATAATCAGCTTTTTTCTCCACTTTTTCCATAGTTTTTTCCACATTTCCGGTGAGGTGCTTTTCGATAAAATCAAGAGCGTTGATCCGCCCGTAGAAAATTGGTGGTGTGATGCCGAGCGGGATGTGATGGATTTTATTTTTAACGAAAGGAAAAGTTAAAGCTTGACTGGTTTCTTTTTTTGAAAGAGTAATGATGTCTGTACACAAGAGCATTGTCAGCCATGAAAAAAGGGAGATGGCGGCTTTTTGATAGAACGGTCTGTTTTCATTCCAAGTCCAGCCATGGGCGGTGTATATGATTTTTTTTGGAAATAGAGGTTTTGATTTTTTTGCCGAAAAAAGCCGTGCACGTGCAAGCCGTCCCGCCAAAGCTCCCAGTCCGCCAGCTTTCGGACTATGGAAGTGGAGAATGTCGGGTTTCTCCAGCTTGATGATTTTCCGGATATCGGCAAATGATGAGGCATCTTTACCGGCATGAGCGTTGCGACTGAGGGTATCAATAGGAATAGTGCTGATACCCGCTTCAGTGAGCTTCATCCTCAATATGCCATTACCGCCCACGGCTACCACGATCTCAAAACCCTCTTTTTTTGCCTGTACAGCAAGATCAAAGACGTGCCTCTGCGCCCCGCCCCAATTCGATTTGGTGATGAGATACAGCACTTTCACCCTTTTACAATAGCATATTTTATGGTATATGATAACAGTTTCATTTGCATGAAAGTAAAAAGTGTATATAATCTAACTATAAATCAATAATACATCCAGCATGATAAAAACGAGAGCTATTGCGGTGATGATACTCATTGCGGCCGTCATGGTCGGTTTTTTCGTCTATTACTCGCAAGTTTATTCGCGAACAGCGCCAACCTCGACACTCGGCCGTTTTCCTTTTAAGCTAGGCCTCGATCTCGCCGGTGGCTCGCATCTTGTCTATCAAGCGGATCTTTCGCAGATTCCAGCCACTGAAGCGGCCAGTTCAATGATCGCTTTACAAAATGTCATCAGTCGCCGTGTCAACGCTTTTGGCGTTTCGGAGCCACTCGTGGAAGTCCAAGGCGGCAATCAGCTTATCGTAGAATTGCCTGGTGTTACTGATATCAACCAAGCCATCGCCAATATTGGCCAGACACCGGTACTTGAGTTCAAAGTTTTGACAGCCAAAGAACAGCAAATTCTCGCTTCGACCACGGCGACCATGACGGCCGCTGAACAAGCTTCTACTACTATGGCCGCTTTCCAGCCGATTGGTCTCACTGGTCGAATGCTTCAGAGTGCGGCGCTTAATTTCGATTCGACAAGCGGTGCACCGGTGGTCTCGCTCAATTTCAATGCTGAAGGTACGGCATTATTTGCTTCGACAACGAAAGCCAACATCGGTAATGTCATCGGTATTTTCCTCGATGGTGATATGATTTCTGCACCAGTTGTCCAAGAGCCGATCTTAAACGGCCAAGCCCAGATTTCCGGTAACTTTACGGTAGCGGCCGCACAGGAGCTCGTCAGAAATCTCAATTATGGTGCTTTGCCGGTACCCATCACTCTTGTTTCCACCGAAACAATCGGTGCATCTCTCGGCCAATCGGCAGTGCAGGGCGGCATAGACGTGGGTATCATTTCTTTCATCATCATTGGTGCTTTTCTTATCTTATGGTACCGACTGCCTGGCGTGGTAGCTGTCTGCGCTCTCGGTGTTTATACAGTCATCATGCTCGCTTTGTTTAAATTAATTCCCGTGACCCTCACTGCCGCTGGTATTGCCGGTTTCATCATTACTATCGGTATGGCCGTGGACGCCAACATCCTTATTTTTGAGCGTATGAAAGAAGAGCTTCGTAAGGGTTCACCGCTAGCTCTTGCTATGCATGAAGGTTTTGCCCGGGCATGGCCGTCCATCCGCGATTCGAATACTTCGAGCATCATCACCGGTATCATTCTTTATTATTTCGGCAGTACTTCGGTGGTGACTGGCTTTGCCTTAGTCTTCGTCATCGGTGTGATCGTCAGTATGTTCACGGCTATCAGTGCTTCGAGGATGTTCCTCTACGTCATTGCACCGAAAAATGACAGCAAGGTCAGTCGGTTTTTGTTCAGCAACGGTTTCCATTTCAAGAAGTCCGTAACTGCCGCTGTTGTCACACCTAATATTACAAAAAAATAACATGTTTATCGTCAATCATCGAAAATTTTTCTACACCTTCTCGGCCATTCTGGTCATTGCATCTGTCCTGGCGATATGTATATGGGGACTTGATTTGGGTATTGATTTCAAAGGTGGCACCTTAGTCGAGCTCAATTATCCCGCTTCGTCCTTCCCCAACGGTCGCCCCGATCAAGCTACAGTTCTCTCGCAAATTTCTTCTATTTCTGCTGTTGTTCCAAACCTCGAACCTTCCATTCAGTCGACGGGGGATACCGGCTACATTATCCGTCTGCGGAATGTCACCGAGCCGGAAAAAGTGGCTTTGGAAAGCACGCTTGGCATTACCGATAATGCCTCGACCACTGTTCAAGAAAAACAATTCGATTCCATCGGCCCCGTCCTCGGAGCGCAGGCGGCCCGAGCATCCGTCATGGCAATCATCTTTGTCGTCTTAGCTATTGTTCTTTTCATTGCTTTCGCTTTTCGTAAAGTTTCCCAGCCCATTTCTTCCTGGAAATACGGCATCGTTGCCGTCATTGGTCTTATTCACAACGTCATCATTCCGACTGGTCTCTTCGCTATCCTCGGTCATTTTTATGGCTATGAAGTGGATACTCTTTTCGTTACCGCTCTTCTTGTTGTTCTCGGATTTTCTGTCCACGATACTATTGTCGTCTTCGACCGTGTCCGCGAAAATCTTCGTCATGCTCCGGCCAAGAAACCTTTTGCTGAAATCGTCGGTGAAAGCATCAATCAAACTTTTACTCGTTCAATCAACACGTCGCTCACCGCACTTTTCGCTCTTGTTGTGCTTTATTTCGTCGGAGGGGAATCAACTCAGCATTTCGCTTTGGCGCTCATCGTCGGTATTGCCGCCGGTACGTATTCGTCTATTTGTATCGGCTCACCGCTTTTGGTGACATGGGAAAAATGGCAGGCGAAAAAGGCACAGCAAGCGAAAACAGGGAAGAAGTAGCTCTTTTCTACTCAAAAATCCAATAATTTGCTTACAAAACTTGAAGTCACAATTTGCGACTTCAAGTTTCGTCTAATTCTCGTACATACCGCAATATTCTTTGAGGTTCCAAATTGGAACCTCAAAGAATATTATTTCAAAATAAAATTTTATTCAATTTTCTCTCAATTTTCCATAAACTTTTCATATTAAAATCTATAGACATCCGATACAGATGAGTTTAAAATCTAATAATGGAAAATGAACAAAATCACGTCATCATCGAGAATAAGATTTTTATAGTTCGCGGTTTCAAAGTAATGCTCGATGCAGACGTTGCTGAACTTTATGGAATCTCCACGAAACGTCTCAAGGAACAAGTGCAACGTAACATTACCAGATTTCCGGCTGATTTTATGTTCGAACTGTCAGCGGAAGAATTCAAATCTTTGAGGTCGCAAATTGCGACCTCAAAGATCGGCCGTGGCGGACGTCGCTATTTACCCTATGTTTTTACCGAACATGGAGTAGCCATGCTCTCAGCTGTTTTGAAGAGCGAACGGGCGGTAACCATGAGTATATTTATTGTCCGGGCATTTATTAAAATGAGGGAATTATTATCAACACATGCTGATCTAGCTGAAAAGATAGCTGAAATCGAACAAAAGCAAAAAGAGCAGGGTAGTCAGCTTTCTACTGTATGTTTGATAGTAAAACAGCTCATGACTGAACCGGATCAAGCAAAATCAGCCAGAAAGATCGGTTTTAATCTTAATTTATTGTAACTTTAAGCCTTTTTAGGTCGCGACGTTTATAATCATATACAGCCGCTTGACTTTATTTTGCCTTCAAGTAGAATGGTATCCACGCCTCAAAGAGAGGCTGGTTTAGATTTTGCTCGCTAAAAACGAGCACATATCGAAACTTTTACGCCCTTTGACAATTTAATTAGGTATGCATCAAAAAAGTAAAATAAGTGTAAGTAAAAATAAGTAATTGAGAACGTGCAAGTTCAAGTTAAAAACCAAACAATAATTTACGAGCACGGATCAAGATTGATATAAAAGAAAATCGAAGTAAGAATTCTAGGAAAATTTCGGCGCTGATTTTGCGAAAGTGAAATCGTGCGCTGTTACGAAATAGCATTTTTTATTTTGTTCCGTTCATTTATATTAGAGTTTGATCCTAGCTCAGGATGAACGCTGGCGGCGTGGATAAGGCATGCAAGTCAAACGGTCTGTATAGCAATATATAGATAGTGGCAGACGAGGTAGTAATAAGTAAGTGACGTACCCCGAAGTCAGGAATAACTAGCCGAAAGGTTAGCTAATACTTGATGGTCTCGGCGATTCATTTCGTCGAGTAAAGATTTATCGCTTCGGGAACGGCTTGCTGAGTATCAGCTTGTTGGCGAGGTAAAAGCTCACCAAGGCTATGACGCTTAGGGGACCTGAGAGGGTGACCCCCACCGATGGAACTGAGAAACGGTCCATACACCTACGGGTGGCCGCAGTCGAGAATCTTCCGCAATGGACGAAAGTCTGACGGAGCGACGCCGCGTGCAGGATGAAGTGCTTCGGTATGTAAACTGCTTTTGCCAGGGAGAAAGTCTATTGATAGTACTTGGCGAATAAGAGGTTGCTAAACTCGTGCCAGCAGCAGCGGTAATACGAGTGCCTCAAGCGTTATCCGGAATTATTGGGCGTAAAGGATGTGTAGGCGGTAGTGTTAGTCTCTTGTTAAATTCTTCGGCTTAACCGGGGGCATGCAAGGGAAACGGCACAACTAGAGGATGCGAAGGGTCTCTGGAACTCATAGTGTAGCGGTGAAATGCGTTGATATTATGGGGAACACCAAAAGCGAAGGCAGGAGACTGGAGCATTCCTGACGCTGAAACATGAAAGCGTGGGTAGCGAATGGGATTAGATACCCCAGTAGTCCACGCCCTAAACGATGATCTCTAGCTTTGAGGAGTATCGACCCTCTTCGAGGCACAGCTAACGCGTTAAGAGATCCGCCTGGGTAGTACGACCGCAAGGTTAAAACTCAAAGGAATAGACGGGGACTTGCACAAGCGGTGGATCATGTGGTTTAATTCGATGACAAACGAAGAACCTTACCAGGGTTTGAAACCTAGTTGAAGACGGGCAGAAACGTCCGTCGTCGCAAGACAATTAGGCAGGTGATGCATGGCCGTCGTCAGTTCGTGGTTTGAATTGTTCCCTTCAGTGGGGTAACGAACGCAACCCTCGTTGGCTGTTATAATTGTCAGCCGAGACTGCCCACGACTTTGAACACAAACGCTTTTGCGTTTGCGAGCAGAGTCGTGGGAGGAAGGCGGGGATGACGCCAGGTCAGCATGTCCCTCTGATACCCTGGGCTACACACGTGATACAATCGCCCATACAACGGGACGCAATGCCGTAAAAGGCGGAGCAAATCCTTATAAAGTGGGCGCCAGTTTGGATTGAGGTCTGCAACTCGACCTCATGAAACCGGAATCGCTAGTAATCGCGGGTCAGCTATACCGCGGTGAATACGTTCTCAAGTCTTGTACT
>Ga0302320_10001018_pt1 | contig 67423 bp, 50 predicted proteins | sample Bog_T0_3_FD_202130 | JGI IMG/M metagenome (GOLD analysis project Ga0302320, IMG submission 202130) | Peat permafrost microbial communities from Stordalen Mire near Abisko, Sweden - Bog_T0_3 | ecosystem: Environmental > Terrestrial > Soil > Wetlands > Peat | place: Sweden: Abisko, Stordalen Mire...
TGCCCGCCATCGCGATCAACACTTCTGTTTCGGCATTGCAAAGATTCTCGCATCTTGCCCTGCCCCTGGGGATTTCATTCTGGACCTTCCAGGCCATGAGTTACCTCTTTGACCTTTACCGCGGCGAGGAACTTGACCCGTCGTTCATCGAGTTTGCTCTGTACATGGCGTTCTTCCCCGTCGTTATCTCGGGGCCGATTTGCCGGATGCCAGAAATGCTTCCGCAATTTCGCTCCGAGCAACCCGCCTCTTGGCCCAACATCGGACGCGGGTTCCGCCGCATCGCAACCGGTGTTTTGATGATGCAGTTGGCGCAATTGCTGGGTCAGGGAATTCTCGGAGGCGACGGAATCAACTCCGGCTTCGATCAGGTCACGCACTGGAGTGGGCCGGACGTGTGGTGCCTGGCGTTCGGATACGGATTGCAGCTTTTCCTGGATTTTGCCGGCTATTCACACATCGCCATCGGCGCTGCGCAAGCGCTCGGATTCACCGTGCCCGAGAATTTCGCTCGCCCGTTTCAGTCTACCAATCCGTCGATCTTCTGGACGCGCTGGCACATGTCGCTTTCGTTCTGGATTCGCGACTACGTTTTCTTCCCCCTGGCCGTGATGCGCCGGGAAGTGTGGTGGCGAAATCTCGTTTTGCTGATTTCCATGGTCCTGTTTGGAATGTGGCATAAGGCGACCTTACCGTTCGTGCTCTGGGGTGGCTATCACGGCGTGCTCCTCATCTTGCATCGTCAGATTCAACACGTGCAGCGCAAGTTTGACTGGTCGACTTCTGCGGCCCTCTGGACACCGATCTCGTGGGGTGCAACGATCAGTCTCATCAGCCTGGGCTGGATATTCTTCCGCGCCAAATCTCTGGTCGAGGTGCGTCAGATGCTGTCGGCGGTGGTGTCGCCCGCAGACTATCTTTCGCACTTCCTGAGTGGCAGCCTTTATTTCCTGATTCTGATGCTGGCCGTTGGATACGCCGGTGTGCTCCTGGTGATCGAGACACTGAACCGCTATTCGGTTGAGGCGGAATCTTCGGGTCAGGCATCCCACCCCGGATTCATCGCGCTCCTAGCTCGCTGGCGCTGGTTCTGGATCCCTCCCCTCTATGTACTGGTATCGCTTTTCTTATTGATCGTGACCCGGACCCAGGGCGCGAGTGCGGCTCAGTTCATGTACAGACGCTTCTAGCTGGTGAAAAGATTGTGGTTTTGTGCCGACGAGCGGTAATCCGGGCGTGTGTGATCTTCATCACAGGATGCCGTGACATTGGCCACTGTTCAGGTCACCTGCCCCAGTTATCGTCAACAGTGAGCAACTGGACTGGGAGGCGAAGGCCCCGGGCGTGACCGCAGGTGGCATTCGGTGTACCGGCGACCTCTTGCAGTAACCCCGCGGAGCGGAACACCAATTAGCCCAGTGCCTTACGAGAACGATGGTGACAGTATCTAAAGACGGGCAAACCTCGGAAGGAATCCCGACGCTGCGCAAAGTTAGCTGGCGCCGCTGGCTATCCATCTCGGCCACTGCCATTCTGGTACCGGCGGTAGTGCTCGTGCTCGCGGAGGTTGTGCTCCGTCTCTGCGGAGTTGGAACGCCAACTGGCGTAATGCGTCCTTGCACAGACCAGGGCCACGCGGCTTATTGCGACAACCAATTTTTCCCCGTGCCCTTTTTTCCATCGGGCATGTACCGGACACCGCGCCCCTACGTAATTCCGGCAAAAAAGGCACCGGGAACTTATAGGATCTTCGTATTGGGCGAGTCTGTGGCCTGGGGAGACCCGGATCCTACCTACGGATTTGCCCGCTACCTCGAGGTGATGCTCCGAGAGCGCTATCCCTCGACAAGGTTCGAGGTTATCAATACCAGCATCACCGCCATCAATTCGCATGTGCTGTTGCCCATGGTTAAGGATCTCGCGCAATACCAGCCTGACCTCTTTGTGATTTACACCGGCAATACCGAAGTTGTCGGTCCGTTCGGGCCGGGAACCGTATTAACGCCTTTGGACCTGACCCTGCCGGCCATTCGCACCAGAATTTTCCTCAATTCCACCAGGCTGGGTCAGCTTGTGGGGAAGGCCGCTGGCGGGAACCGAAACAACGCGTCCGAGTGGCGTGGCATGGAAATGTTTCTGGAAAGGCAGGTGCGCGCCGATTCTCCACAGATGAGGCCGGTGTACGAGAATTTCGCCGCCAACTTGCGTGACATCGGCGCGGTTGTCCGCCGCTCCGGGTCTCGGGTCCTGATCAGCACGGTAGCCACCAACCTAAAGGACTGCGCTCCTTTCGCATCCTTGCATCGCGAAGATATTCGGCAGGACGAGTTGAAATCCTGGGAGGAGTTAGTCCAACGTGGGGTGGCTCTCGATGAAGCGGGATCGCACTCTGAGGCCTTGAAGTTGTACCTTTCAGCGGCGGATATAGACCCTCAGTACGCCGAACTCCAGTTTCGCATTGCGCGTTGCCTGTGGGCCATCGGAGATTTTGCCGGAGCCAAGGAGCGCTTTGTCCGCGCTCAGGATCTGGACACGCTTCGCTTTCGCGCTGACACCCGGTTGAATGAGGTTATTCGCACCGCAACGGGCGAGAATCCAAACGTCGGCCTGGTTGACGCTGCGGCGGTTTTTGCCGGAGAGAGTGCGCAAGGGGTCCCAGGCGGCGAACTCTTCTACGAACACGTGCATATGAATCCGCGCGGGACCTACCTGCTGGCGCGCGCCTTCTTCAGCCAAATCGTAAGCATCCTCCCAGCCGAAATGCGCAGTGGCGCCGCGGGCGCGGACGTTGTCTCCCAGGAAGAGTGCGAGCGTCTACTTGCGTTCACTGCTTACGACCGGGTGCGGGTCGCTGGGCTGGTTCTAAGTAAGCTGGAGCGCCCTCCTTTCACAAGCCAGCTAAACCACTCCGAAGAAGTCCAACGCATCAAAACCCAGACCGACGCATCAGGCTTAAATTATGGGGATATTGTCGCCCAGTATCAGTGGGCCCTCGTACAAAATCCACAGGACCGTCTATTGCATCTCAATTACGGTTTTCTCCTGCATCGATACGAACCCGCTGCCGCCGAAAAGGAACTGCTGGCAGCTTTGCCCTACGATAACGCTCCCGTCCTGTGCAATTGGCGCAAATTTGACTGAGGGCCGGAACGTGTTCGCAAGGCCTTTACTCCCTGTGATCGCCGTCACATTCGCGAGTGACGAAGAATGCTGCCCACTTCTTACTGCGCTTATAAGGTGACTAGCAAGGTCAAGCTGATAAGCTGTTGCGAGCAAGCTGGCGCAGTTTTGAAGCCGCAGGAAAGCTGGGTTCCAGGCACATCCAGTGGGAGGGTAAGATCACATGAACCACCACATTCTTCGTTTCGGCAAATTGCCTTTGGTGATGGCCGCGCTGTTTTCTCTGGGGGTCCAATCCGCACCAGCCAGCAATGTTCCACTGGTTTCCGGTTCCTATCAGGTGCTGCAGAAGACTGGCCTCGGTTCCCAAACACAGATTCGTATTCGCATCCATCTGGTGAACCACGGGCCGTCCGAACTTTCCATCCAGAGGCTAACGCTCTGGGATTTCTCTCACCCTGAAAAGGGCGGAAGCATTGCCTGTGCGGTCGCCCTCCCCGCGCACGATTCCGCCGAGACAAACCAGGAATTTACCATCCCGCAATCGGAATTCCAGTTGTGGCAACGAGGGTTGCGGCCTCGATTCATTCTGCAAATAGGCGCCCCAGGCAATACCTCAGGCAAAACCATACCGAAGAGCACCACTGTGGTCCGCTTGGAACGGATTTCTGGCCAGGAGGCGAAGTGATCATGCGTTCTAACAGGCCGACACCGGTTGCCGTTGCTCTTGCTCTTGCAGTTGTCTTCCTCGCTCCCCATGTTTTGCTCGCGCAGTATGCCATCAACACAGTCGCCGGCGGCGGCCCGAAACATCTGACTCCGCTGAACGCGAGTATCGGCGATCCAGTCAGCATCGCGTTGGACGCAGCGGATAACACCTACATTGCGGATTACTACTCAAGTCGCATCTTCAAACTGGATACGTCCAGCAATCTCACAGTGGTGGCCGGGAACGGCACAGCTTGTTCCCAAACGGCGGCGCAGTGCGGCGACGGCGGACCTGCAACCGGAGCGGCGCTCAACCATCCTGAAGGCGTCTTTGTGGATGCTGCGGGAAACATTTTCATCGCGGACACCTTCGACTTTGTCATTCGCGCGGTTAACACGGGTACGCAGGCCGTTACGATCGCGGGAGTCACAATCCAGCCGGGGTACATTGCGACCGTCGCGGGCAACGGCATGTTTGGCTACTCCGGCGATGGCGGGCCCGCGACCAGCGCACAACTCTATGATCCTTTCGGCGTCTTCGTTGACAGCGCGGAAAACATCTACATTGCCGATACTGACAACTGCCTGATCCGCAAGGTGAGCGGCGCTAACATCTCTACGGTTGCGGGCGACTATGCCTCTACAACGCCGTGCGGTTACAACGGCGATGGCCTTGCCACGACTGCGCAGCTCGCTATACCGGAAAGCGTTTTCGTCGACAGCACAGGAAACATTTTTATCCCGGACACCGGCAACAACCTTGTCCGCGTCGTGAATACCGGGACTGCGCCCATCACCATCGCCGGAGCTACGATCCCCGCGGGCAACATCCAAACTGTGGCGGGAGCTTATTACGACTACATCACAACCGGCGTGTGCCAGTATTCCGGAGATAACGGCGCCGCTAACATTGCCTTTCTCTGTGTGCCGGATGGAGTGTTCGTAGATGCTTCAGAGAACATTTTCATCGCAGACACCGATAATTTCGCGATTCGCGTGGTGAATGGCGGAACAACGCAGATCACCGTCGACCAGGTTTTGATCCAGCCGGGCGATATTGCTACCGTGGCCGGAACCCTCGGTACGGAAGGCTACACTGGCGACAATGGACTAGCAACAAGCGCGGAACTGAACTATCCCAGCAGCATCGCTGTGGATGCTTCCGACGACATCTTTATCGCCGACACCGACAACTTTGTGGTCCGCGTGGTGACGGCGTCGACAGGCGATATCGCGACTACCATCGGAAACAATACCCCCGCCTATTCCGGAGACGGCCAACCGCCTCTTAATGCAGAGCTGAACTATCCCGCCGCTGTGTCCGTCGACGGCTCGCAAGACTTTTTCATCGTCGACACGGACAACTCCGTGATTCGCGAAGTGTCGGCGACTACCGGCATCATTCAAACTGTAGTCGGAAACGGCACGGCGTGCGCTACACCAACCGCACTGTGTGGCGATGGCGGACTTCCCACCATCGCACAACTCCACTATCCCAACGGCATGTTCCTGGATGCGTCGGGAAACATTGTCATCGCGGACACTGAAGACAATCGCATCCGCGTGGTAAACACGCAGAGCACCACAATTACGATCGCGGGAGTGCAGATCGCGGCGAACACTATCGCCACGGTCGCCGGCAACGGAACGCCCGGCTACCTCGGCGATAACGGACCTGCAATAAGCGCGGAACTTACCAGCCCTTGCGGCGTCTACGTCGACAGCGCAGGAAACATTTTCATCGCGGATACACAGAATCAGGTGATTCGCGAGGTGGTGGCATCCAGCGGCAACATCATCACCGTGGCCGGCAACGGCACCGTGTGTGATCCGCCCACGGCGGTGTGCGGCGACGGCGGACCTGCGACTGGTGCACAAGGCGCGAATCTCGCTTTCCCGGTTGGCGTGTTTGTCGACCTTGCGGAAAACATCTACATTGCCGATACTTCTGACAATCGCATCCGCGTCGTAAATCCAGGTACCGCGGCGGTCACAATCGCCGGGGTCCTGATCCCGCCAGGTGACATCGCCACCGTGGCCGGGACCGGTGAAGAAGGCTACTCGGGCGACGGAGCAGCAGCCACCGGCGCCCTGCTGAACACTCCTAGCGGCTTATTCGTCGACGCCTCAGGAGATATCTTTTTCGCAGACACGAGCAACGACGTTATTCGCGAAGTCGTCGCGGCCACCGGCTTCATTCAAACCGTGGCCGGAAACGGTATTCCGGGCTTTGCTGGCGATGGTGGCCAGTCAACCGGCACTGCCGGACAGACCGCCGCTGCGCAGCTTTACTCACCCTTGGGCGTGTTTGGCAACTCTGCCGGCGATCTGTTCGTTGCAGACACACGCAACGTCCGGATCCGCGAACTGGTTCCCTCGATCTTTGTCACAGTGACGCCGAATCCCGTCAATGTGGCCGTCAGCAGTCAGGAACAATTCACGGCAACGGTAACCGGAGCCACGAATACTGCCGTGACTTGGCAGGTGAATGGTGTGGCAGGCGGTAATTTATCTACCACCGGATCGATCTCGGCGACTGGGTTGTATCTGGCGCCAGCGGCTATTCCGACGCCAGCCACAGTCACCATCACCGCAATCTCGCAGGCCGATGGCACAACCTCAGGATCGGCTCAGGCAACGATTGTCGGGGCCGGCGGGGCAGTGACGGTAACCGTGACTACCAATCCCGTCGTTACCCAGGTTTACACCAGCACTCTCCAAACCTTCATTGCAACCGTCACCGGCACAACCAACACTGGGGTGAACTGGCAAGTGAATGGAATACCGGGCGGCGATGCAACAACGGTGGGCAGCATCGATACTTCGGGCAACTACACGGCTCCCTCCGCCGTGCCGCCGCCAGCTACGGTCACCATCGAAGCGGTATCGCAAGCGCTCTCCAGCGCCATCGGCAGTGACACCATCACCATCGTCGCCGAGCCCACGGCAGCGCAGCCTGCTCCTCAAACCGCCTCTCCCGGAGGTACTGCGATGTATTCTCTTCTGTTGAATGAGAATACGGGCGCTCTCGGCCAGCCCATCGCGCTTTCTTGTTTGCAGAGCACGCTGCCTCCGAACGGAACCTGCACTTTCCAGCCGGCCACGATTACGCCGGGGCCCCAGGCAGTGCCGTTTTCGGTGACCATCACGATCCCCTCAGGGGCAGCTTCGCTGCAACAGCCCAACGGGACTCGATTGCAGCTCTTCATCGCCTTTGCGCCGTTCGCAGGCATTTTGTTGGCCGGCGCCGGACGTCGAAATAAGCGGCGCCTGTGGTTATGGCTGGCTGGTCTTTGCGTTTTTCTGATCTTGCTGAACGCTTGCGGCGGTGCAGCTTCCAGCTCAGTTCCCACCAATCCAGAGCTGGGAACGTACAACGTGAAGGTTCAGGGAACAACAGCCGCGCAGCCCAACCCCGTGACCATCACCGTCGTAGGCTTGACGGTGCAATGACGGCATCGGAAACTCAGACCACGAGCGTGGCCCAGGAGTTGCGCGGGCTATTGCAGCGACGACTCGTCCAGATGATCGTCCTGACCGGGCTGCTGACGGCCGTGGCCACCCGCGCCATGTTGTTGAAGTTCTCCGTTCTCGATCTGGATATCTGGTGGCATCTTAAAGTTGGCGACTGGATCATCGAGCACCGTGCTTTTCCTCACACCGGAATCCTTTCCCGCACGGCCTCCGATCGTCCGTGGGCCGCCTACAGTTGGGGTTATGAAGTGCTGCTGTCGCGCGCCTATGCCTGGTTCGGGCTGGTGGGCGTCGGCGTATTCGGCACGCTGCTGACTGTTGCGGTTGCATATGCCGTGTACTGGATGGTCCGCAGACTTTCGGGAAGGTTCTGGGTGGCGTGCATTCTAGCCACAGTCAGCTGTTCGGCATTTATGTTCAGCCTGATGCCACGACCGGTTTTCTTGTCGATGATTCTGTTCGCGGTGACTCTCACACTATTACTGGAATCACACCGCACAGGTCGCGTGCAGCTTTTGTACTGGCTGCCCTTGGTGTTTCTGGTTTGGGCGAACTGCCACATTCAGTTTATTTACGGCCTCTTCGTGGTTGGATTGTTCGCCGCGGTGCATCTGCTCCAGCAACGAGGGGTACGAGTTGGCATCGCCCCGGACTTTGCGTCGCGCTCCAGTCTGCCCGCCGGCAAAGTGCTGCTCATTTCAGCTGCCTGCGGGCTGGCCACCTGCCTGGGGCCCTACACCTATCATCTGTATCCCGTGGTTTTTGCCTATGCGGGTTCCAAGTTTCCTTATATCTTCATTCGCGAATTCCGGGCTCTCACCTTTCGCGCTTTCAGCCATTACGTGGAACTATTGCTCGCCGGCGCGGCGTTTTTCACCTTGGGACGGCAAAAGCGCGTCGATCTTTTCAAGCTGGCCTTGCTGACGGTCGCCAGCGTTGTCGCCTTTCGCACCATGCGCGATTCATGGTTCCTCTGCATGGCAGCGGCGGCCCTGATTGCCGGTTCCTGGCCTCAGGATGTTGAACGCGAAGGCAACGAGACTTGGCCAGAGAAGGCGGCCCTTGCGGCAGCACTGGCTCTCGTCACATACCTGATCGCCCTCAACACCGGCTTCAACACGCGCGGTCTGGACGCTGCCATGAGCAGCGAGTTTCCCATCAAAGCCGTCAACTTTCTTCGCCAAAACCCCCAGCCGGGGCCGCTCTACAACACTTTCGATTGGGGCGGCTTTCTCACTTGGTACATGCCAGACTATCCTGTGGCGATTGATGGACGTACCGATCTTTACGGGGACGAGCTCGACTTTCTTTTTTTCAATTCAGAAAGAGGCGAGGACTCCTACGTCAATGACCCTTATCTGAACGAGGCAGGCGTGGTACTCCTGGACAAGACCAAACCGCTGGCCACGATCTTGCGCGGGGATCAACGCTTTCGGAAGATCTACGAAGACGATCTCGCGGTAGTGTTCGTGCGGCGCTAGTTGCTCTCTGCGATCGGACGGAATTCGACCACTACGATCTCATTGAACTCTCCTAGTAATTCCGTCGTGAATGCGCCGCGTGAGTAGGCGGTGAGCCAGTCGATCGTCTGATAAGAAGTGGGAGCGGCTACCGCGAGAAACCGCTGATGATGCTGCAGAGCGTCCATGACCGTCTGTTTGCCGATCCGCATTGCCTCATCGTTCAGATCCATCGGAAGGAAAATCAATGGTGCGTTGACCGGATAGTAGCTCACTTGCGAAGCCAGAGCATTTTCGCTGCTGCGGTCGGCCGGCATCGGCTCGAAGTCTGACTCGATGAAGGCGCTGGAAATCAGAACCGGAATCCTGCCCTCATCTTGAGCAACATTCGCGTTCACAAACGCGTGCGCCTGTTTGAAGTTCAGTTCATGCTGCCGGGAAAGTGGCGAGCTGAAGCATTCGAACACGGTAAACCCCACCAAGCCCACGCAAAAAATCTGCCGCAACAGTCGAGATTCGATCCGACTGGTCAGCAGCGCCCAAGTCAACGCGCTGCCCGGCGCGACTACAGTGAGATAGCGCGGAATCACCAGATGTACTGGAGCGACGGCGCTGACGCCAAACAAAACGCCAGCAGGAACGAGAGCCAGAAGCGGGCAAAGCAGGATTGCTGGAAAGTAGTCTCGTCCCGTGAAATTCACTTTCCGCACTAGCGCCGCAAGAAAAACTATCGCTATAAAACCAATCAGAGTTTGCATGGGCGCCAGCGTGTTCAGTGCGGTCAACACCGGGTGGCGTAACTCCTGAACCGCATGTGTCACCTTGCTTTGGTATAGGCTCACAATGCGAAAAATCAGCGGAAGGGCCACCACAGTAAACGTGGCCAACACAGCAGCCAGCTGCCGCGCGTCCGTTTTGATCGAGCGGTGCCGCACCGCCAGATAGTAGATTGCAAATGCAGGCAGGATGGACCCGAACAGGTAATGGAAGTAGAGAATCCCCGCCGCCGCGGCTCCGAACAGGATTGCTTCATGCAGCTGGAGCCGCGTCATCCATCGCACGAAAGCAAAAATCGCCAGGTTGCTGGCCAGCAAGGCAAACGCATAGGGGCGCGCATCCGTCGCGGCAAAAACCACGTTGTATTCCAGACAAAAGAAGATGCAGCTCAGGAACGCGAACTCCAGATCGAACAGCTCGCGCGCCGCCCGAAACAGAAAATAGACAGCGCCCAGCATCGCGCATGTAGACGGAATCTTGAGCGCGATCTCACTGCTGCCCAGGATCGACTTTGCAGCCCACAGCGTGTAGAGATAGCCGATTGAAGAAGGCATGAGCGCCGAGCGGCTCCAGACCTTGGCAAAGCCGCCACTGACCTGCCAGTAGGCTAGCGTCTCGTCTAACCATAGCGGTGCCTTTATAGCCAGGAACCAGATGGAGAGCGAAGCCACTAAAGCCACTGGGTAGGTCAGCTTATCGAGAATGGAGACAGGTTTTTCGACGCCGGTCGCCACCGCCGTTGCGGTCGCCATCTTCACGCCCTCACTTCTTCAACACGCTTCCGGCCCGCGCGCTAGTCACGCTGCCATTCGGATTATGCACGGTGTTGTGGCAGGTCAGCGTGCAGGTGCTCGTGGCGTGGTTGTAGGAGATAGGAGCGCCGCCATTCTGAGCCACCACGTTGACGTCAAAATTGACCAGCCGCTGGCCGCTAATACTCGGGTTGACGCCCCCCAATCCGTGCGCGGTGTGGCATACCGAACAGCTGAAGCCGGAAGAAATGTGGCTCTGGTGCTGACTGAAGCTGGCGTTCGAAATGATGTTGCTCAGGTTGTGGCATTTGCCGCACATCGCGTAAGGCCCGTTCACGCTGAGGTCGGGGTTTTGAAACAGATTGGTAATCAGTTGACCCGGCGCCACCGCCTGACTGAATTCGTAGCGGCGTTCCAGTATGTGGGTCCACTTGGAACCATGCGGACCGTTCGGGCCCGTGCCTCCGAACTCGCGATTGTCATCGCTGTTGTGGCAGTCGGTGCAGAATATCTGGGTTCCTACCGCGCGCCCGGGCGTCGTGCCGTTAAGATTCCACATGGTCGTGAGCAAGCTGGGCTGCGGCAGAGAGCTATTGCTGACGTGCGTAACCGGATGGCTCGAGGAAGCGGTGGTGCTGAATTGAGGAATGATGTTCAACGGATCCCCTGCGGAAACCGCACGCACCGGGAGATATCCGTATATGGGCCGAACTGCTTTTCCCGAGCTGCTTCCGTGACATCGGAAGCAATTCTCGTATTGGTGTACCACCGGGGCCACGGTGGACATTCCGTCGGTGGCGCTGATTCCAACGGTGTCCCTCTGCGAAACACGGACCAGCGGAGGAGGCGGAAATACTCCCACCTGGGCGGACCCATGCCCGTTGTGACAATCTACGCAGGTAGCATGCCGGTTGTTATTCAGCAGCGTACTCTCGGCGGCGTCATGTGGATTCGTGGTTGTCGGGAAGGGATGCCCAACCTTGGGAGCGGCGTACTCGGCGAAGACGCTGGGCGGCGCAGGCGAAATATTCGCGCCCCCATTGTGGCATGCGATGCAATCTTGCTCGTTCGGTCCGCGAAGCAGCCGCGCCGGCCCTTGGGCATTATGCGGAGCGTGGCAGGAGATGCACGCATCCTGCCCCACCGTGGTGTAGCTTCCCACATTCGCCTGGGGCGAAATCTTGTTCTGCACCAGGGCGTGGGCGCTCGTGGCCCAATCCGAAAGCGGGTTCACTTTGCCGGCCATTTGGCGGCTCGGGTCGTGGCAGGCCAGGCACATCTGGCCGTTCGAACTATCCCGGACCAGAAAATTTTGCGAGATCAAATCCTTTGCCTGCACGTGGGCGTTATGACACGACGTGCATTCCACGTTGCCGTTGATAAGACGAACAGCCCCGGTTGGATCTCCCGTCTTGCCCTTCGCCGCCAGTGATGCAATCAAATCGACGTTATCTTTCAAAGGCAACGCAAAAGCGACGGGATGCGACGGCTGCAGGTTGGTGCCAAACACGTCGTAGCCGTACATCGATCCGAACATCGTCACCTGCCCAAAGGCCGCGGTGGTTCCAGGCGCAACGGTTCCGTCATGGCAGGAGAGGCACAGGTTGCTGTCGGCTCCCATCATCGGCTGGGTTCCACGATTGGTTTCGGTGTCGCTGGTGTACAGACTGTAGGTCTGGACCGTGAGCTTCTGGTTCCACAGGGGAGTTCGGCCTCCGACGCCATTGTGCGGCTCGTGGCAATACATGCAGAAATCAGTGCGGGCGCCGGTTATGGGCGATTTGCTGCCTGGGCCCAGATCGTGGGAGCCGATCACGTCGCCGGTGAACTGGGCGAGCAGGGTCCCCGCCGCCAGCATCACCATCAGGCCCACGTAACAAAGTTTGCGCCTCACTACATTCCATCCTTGGTTTTCTTCAAACCGAAATAATGAAAGACCTGAATGCGCCGGTTAAAGGAGTCCACCACGAAAATCCGGTCATCGCCGCTGATGAATAATCCTGCCGGCAATTGAAACTCGCCCGCGTGCGTGCCTCTTTTTCCGAAGTAATAGAGCAAATCTCCCTGGCGATTAAATACCTGCACCACTCCCCACAGGCCATCGACGATGTACAAATCGCCTTCCGAGTCCACGCCAATCCCTTTTGGCCGAAATACGCTTCCATTGGTGTCGCCGGCTTGCCCGATGGAGTAGCGAAAGATTCCCGAGCGGTCCAGCACTTGTACCCGGAAGTTCATGGCGTCGACCACGATCAGGTTCTCGCCATCCAATCGCAGCTCGGTCGGTAAATTGAATTCCAGGTTGCCATCGCCCTTCTTGCCGATGGTTTGCAGGATGTTTCCCTGCATGTCCATCATGAAAATTTGGTTGCGCAGGGTGTCGGTCACGTAGATGCGCTGCGTGACCGAGTCCACCGCAATTCCGGTGGGACGCTTGAAATATCCTTCCCCGCCCTTCAGGCTGCCGATTACGCGCTCGTACTTTCCGCTGGAGTTAAAGACGAAGACTTTGCCGGTCTCCGAATCGGTGACGTAGATGTTGTCCTGGGCATCGACCGCGACGCACTGCGGTCCGAGCATTGCATCCTTGTCTTTATCGCGGCGCTCGATGAACTTGTACTTCTGTTGCGCGAAATCGAAAATGTGGACCCCCGCCGCGCCCGGATCCGTCACGATGATTCGCCCATGCGAGTCCACTGCAATGCTGTAGGGCCGGACCAGATTCTTGAAGTCGGGCTCACCCGCCACGATGTCCACCAACCGGTTCCAGAAGCCGCGCTTCGGCTTCACTTCGCGTTCGGAGCCGAAGCTGCGTTCGTAGACCAGCTTCCGCCCTCCCTCCAGTTCGAGCGTAGGAGGCGCGAGTTCATCGGCGCTGGCTTTCGGCTGCCGCCCGGCCAACGCTGGAACCCCAGGCGCCAGCAAAAGCAGCGCCGGAACCACCAGCGTCAGTACCACCGCCATTCGTAAATCAAGGACCGGCTTCAGCCGGCGCAGGACCCGCATCTTATATTCGCTCTCTGCTGGCGCGCAGAAGGTTGGGCTAGAAGAAGTTGAACCATCTGGACACCCCGAAATAGAACGCTGAGATCGTCTCCGGCGGTGTGCCCGACGCACTGAACCCCTGGTTCAGTCTACTGTATCCGCCCGTCAGGTACATCTTACGGAATTGATACTGAAAAAGCGTGTTGATCTGTTCTGTGTTGTTCGAGGAGAGGATCCCAAGTACATTCGTGTTCCCATAGGCCCGGGCAAAGCTCGATGAGATAATTAGCCTGCGCATTGGATTGCTGCTCAGGCCAAACGAATAGCTCTTGCCGCCAAAAAGAATAAGATCACTCGGAGTCAGGACCGGCTGCGGCGTTGGAGTGTCCGCCAACCCGGCTCCGGTCTCGATTCCGCTTCCGTTCGACTTCGAGTAGGTCCCGTTGAGGTTGATCCAGTTCGAATAGCCTACCGAGGTGTTGTAACTCTCGCCGGTGCTTGAAGTCCCAGCCTGCTCGGTCAAGCCAGTCTTGTTGATGCTCGCGCCTGACGTCCAGCCAAACTTTCCCCACCGGCGCCGGATGTTGCCACCGTATCCGTAAAACGAAGACATGTAGGTGATCAGCAGCGTCTGCACATTCTGCGCATAGTTGGCAAATACGCCCGCCGTCCAACCATCGAATCGCTTGTTGTAGTTCACCGTGCCACTGAACCCGAGTTCCTTTGCGCTTGAAGTGCTGACCATATTCTCAGTCACGGTTCCGGCGGTGTTAAAGTTGCCGCCAAACAGAACCCGCCCGTAGGTGATGCCGCCGCCATAAGAGTCGGCGGAGTAGTCCTTCCCCAGGAACGATTGTTCGCGATGGTCCACCGAACCCAGCGCCTGCATATTCGCCATAACCGAATAGCTGGCGTTGCCCTGCACATCGAAAGCGTTCGATGACTGCCCCAGGGACGGTGGCGTAACGATTCCTCCTGCCCCAGTGATCGCCTGGTACAAGGTTCCGGTAAGGTTGTCGGAGTAATTTGTGCTCACGGAAAAGTGGAATTTTTGCGTCGGCTGAAAGGCTGCGGTCCCGGTATACGTATCAATCGTGCCGTTGTAGCTGTAGCCGAGAAAATCGGAATCGACGTCGGAACGGTTGACTGTTGCGGAAAATCCGCCGTGAAGCGGCAGTTGGTGCCCTACGGAAAATCCATACCCTCGGCCGCTGGAGGTCGAGGTCTGTGGCTGCGTTGAGCCCTGAAGGACTTGTGGTATCTCTGAGTGCGAGTCTCCATCCGAAAAAAAGGCATTGAGGTTGAAGCCCTTTAACAGGTATGACGACCGCAAGCTGAAAGAACGCGAATCGGTGGCTCCGCTATCGTCCGAGCCGTAGATCGAGTACTGGTTTCTTCCCATCTGGAAGCTGGCGGAGAGGCTCGGTAGATCCGGCAAGAGCTCTGACCAGCTGATCCCGAAAGTGTCGCTATTGCCGTGCGTCGTATAGTTGGCCAACCCCGGAATCGCGTAGTTGCCTTCGCTGTTGTCGGACTTGGCGTAGTTGATGGAGCCGGGAAACTTGCTGCCCGCGAAGATCGAGGTGTTGATATTCACGCCGCTGGCGTTGGAAATGGATTGAAAGGATGAATTGTCTCGCGCCTGATTCACGTAAGGGGAGATTGTGTAAGAGAGGAAGTTAGGATTGTAGTAAAAACCGGACAGGGTACCCGAGCCTCCGAAAGACATGCTGTGGTCGGAAGGGATCAGATTTCCGTAATCCCCGTTGTACCCTCCAGAGAGAGTGCCGTTCATGTTCATGCTGTTTTCCCCAAGCCTCACCTGACCATGAGCCGGCAGTATCAGGAGAAGAGCGCATGCAAGAACCAAAGCGATATTTCGGGAAATACCCTTCACAACCACCCACTCATTCCGATTTCTAGACCAGGTGTGCATCGGCGTCGTCCTGGCTTCCCCCACAACGGCGCGACTGGGGTATTCGCACTCAGAACCGGCTCCTCCAGCAACGGGGTGGCGATTCCCAAGTCCGAGGCGGTCGGCCATTCATTTCCCTCTCCTGAAGAAATGCACGTTCCCAGCCAGAAGAGGGGGTTGGCTAAACCATTGCCCTGCAAGGAGCTAAGGGACTTGGGGGGGAATTGGGGCGTCGGTTCTGGGGCATATAACCCAGCTAAACTCAACAAGACAAGGCATTTGGCGCAAGCGTTGGCGGGTCAGGAGATTCGTATCAGGGCATGGCTTCAGCCATGCCAATTGACGTCGGAAAACGGACCGGGCTTCAGCCCCGCGCCTAAAGGCCCAGACCAAAAGCGCTCGCGTTCGGCACGCCTTAAGGCGTGCCCTGATACGAACCTTCTATTCCTGATACAAACTTTAATTTTGGGGAATGCGGTGTCAGGAGATTCGTATCAGGGCATGGCTTCAGCCATGCCAACTCACGTCGGAAAACGGAGCGTTCGGCACGCCTTAGGGCATGCCCTGATCACGAACCTTCTAGGCACCGAACAACGGAGGGAGAGAAAAGGCCTGCTCAAAGCAGGCCTTCACCCGCTGGAGAGGGCAAGACGAGCCTTACAGTTCTTCCACCTTCGACGTCTTCCGCAGCCTCTTGCCCAGGGCCGCGCGCACGGAATTCAGTTTCTGCTTTTGCAGTTCCTTTTGCAGCGTATCCTTCACATCGGCAAATTTCGCTTTCCCGGCCGGGATGTGCTGGTTCAGCCGGACGATGGTAAAGGCCTGCTCGACCTGGAGGATACCGGTGATTTCGCCTTCTTTTAGGGCAAGAAGAGCATCCACCACCTGCGGCGCCAGTTTGGCGCGATCCACCCTTTTGTGATCTCCCATCATCACCCGGTAGTCGTCTTCGGAGACCTTTTCCGCCAGCATTCCGAATTGCTCGTAGTTGGTCGTCGCCTTGGCCTGCTTCAGCGCATCCTCGGCGCGCTTGCGCTCTTCCTTCAGGCTGTCAGGCGTCGGCTTCTCCGGAGGCAGGAAAGAAATGGTCTGAATGGCAAAGCCTTCGGGATACTCAAAGCGGGCCGGATTTTTGTCGTAGTAGGCGCGGGCTTCGGCCAACGATACCGTCGACTTGGCATCGACTTCGGCCTTGAGAAAGGCATCAATCAGCAACGATCGCTTTACCTTCTCGTCCAAAGCCTTCTCCGAGCCTTTGAACTCTGAATTCAGAAGCTGCTGGTACTCAGCCGGAGTGTTGAACTGGCCGCGAAAGTCCTGCTCCGCCTTTTTCAGCTTGGCCGGCGCAACCGTCATCTGGCGCCGCAACGCTTCCTGGTACACCAGTTCCTCGAACTCGATCATTTGCAGGGCGCCCTTGCGCAGTTGCGGTTCCATCTCCGCAGGCACCTGGCCATTGTGCTGGGCCGCGTAGGGAAACAGCGTAAACATCTCGCGCTGCAGGTCACGATCGGTCAGTACGGTTCCGTTGACTCGCGCCACCGGCTTGCCCGTGACCTGCTCCGCGGCGTTGGTTTGCGTCGCCGCGCTGGTCGGGGTGTGGGAGACGGCCAGTTGCTGGGCCGGCGCCGTCACGATCATCGCCAGGGTGACTGCCGTCAGCGAGAGCGATGCGAGAATTAGGGTTCGCATTGGTTGTTGGTGCTTCATGAAGTCTATCCTCACACGAAACTTGGGTCAAAAAAACAGGGGAGAGTTTTTCTCTCCCCTGTGTGTACGAAGCCGACAGCTTAGAAAGTTGTCGGGATGGTGTAGCTTCCGTTCGACTCGTTCGCTTCTCCGCCGTGGCACTGCCGGCAGAATTGCGCGGTCTGGTTCGATCCAGCCGTGCCGCTGGCCGGGTTGTAAGGTCCGATCACGAAGAACATGGTCGCGTAAGTGCCGGTCGCCAAGCCGCTCTTCGGGCCGTTGGTAACCTTCACTACGTTCATGATGTGCTGGTTGTGGCATGTCGTGCAGGTAACCACAGCAGTGTTGTTGTAGGCGCTGAGACCTACGAAGAAGCCATAGTTCTTCACGAACTGGGAGGAATTCGGGCCGCTCATCGCGATCGTTCCGTTGGTCTCGACGCAATCCCAATTCCACTGTCCGCCGCAAGATACGGTGGCGTTCAAACCCACCGGGTGCGTTGCCAGGTAGCTGTTGGCGCCGTCGCCGTTCGCTCCGAGCAAGGTCGGAATCTTATTGAAGCCTCCGTAAGTGGCTGGCAGCGTTTCATAAACCTGGTTCTTCATCATGGCGCCGGTCGCATAGTTGCCGTCATGGCAGCTGAGGCAGGTGATAAGGCCATTCACATCGGGAGTACCAGCAGCCATGCTGGCCGGCAGAACTTCGGTATAGCCGGTGCTGCCGTTGGTGCTGCCCGTGATGATGGTCTTGCCGTACAGAGAGCCCACATCTTGGCCCCAGAGGATCGAGGTGCCGGAGGTGGTGTCGCCCGACTTATTGGCGCCGTTGCCCCATGCGCCGCTGTGTGGTGCGTGGCAAGCTGCGCAGCCACGGCCGTAATTGAGGTGGGCGCCGAGGACGTCAGACGGCGGCGCATAGTTCTGAGCAGCAGCAAAAGCAGCTACAGCCAGAATCATTAGCATGACTAAAAAGCTTTTCTTCATATTAGCTCCTTTATAAAGGGTTACAACGCTTGTCCATCTACCGCTTGCTTTCACTGCTGCACTCTTGGAACTCTCGAGGTCCATAATGTTGTGGAGGCTCTACAAAACCTCCGCATTTGTGGTTGCACGAGAACCACCGAAGACTCAGGGTGTGGCAATTCTCTACGGCAATTCTGTAAGTGATTGCTGGGATTAGACTTATTTAATGTAGTAGGAAGTGATTCCACTTCGGTAACACCGTAGGGGTTGCCTGATTGGGTCTTCTTCCACAGTGGGATTGGGGAAATGCCCCATGTGCCGTTGCCGTCCGCTGTAACGTTTCTCAACAGCAAAGAATTGCAACAACTCACAGGGATTCTCCTTCCGCAGGAGATTGACATTCTTGAAGCTGCCCTTCAAGGGCAGCCCTCACCGTTGATTGTGATAAGTGTCACCCAAGCCGGAGGATGAGAGGAGGAGCTCAGATTGGATGGCGAGCGCTGACGAAAAACGCCTCGGAGGCCGAGGCGTAGATCGCATATATCGAGTGTTCTTAGTTGGGAGTCGTCGCGGCAGGTTTCGCCACAGGCGCAGCTCCCGCCTTCTGTGCCGGCGCAGCTGTCACAGGTGAAGGAGTCGCCTTCTGCGTTGCCGCGTCGGCTGGCTTCTGGGCGCTATCGGTCGACTGCTTGCGCGCGTCCGCCGTTTTCGTCAATTCCGCCGCGCGTCGCGTCTTTTCAGCTTCTGCCTCGGCGTCGGTGATGTAGCGGAACATCTGCATGCGGCCCGGATATTGTTCGGTAGTAAAGACCCGATTTTGCTTATCGATGGCAATACCGACCAGCGCCTTGAACTGGCCCGGACCGTTGGCATGGGTGTCGCCAATGTAAGTTAATAATTCTCCCTCGCGGTTGAAAACCTGCACCCGGTCCTGGTATTGATCCGCCACCCAGATGTGTCCATCACCATCGATCGCAATACCCTTGGGACGGAAAAAGTATCCCGGACCATCGCCGGCTTTGCCGAAGGTGCTGATGAATTTGCCGTCCGCATCGAATATTTCGACGCGGCTGTTCAGCGTGTCGGTGACATAGACGTTGCCGTCGCTGTCGACCGCAACATTGGTCGGCGCGGCAAAGTCACCCGGCGTAATGAGGGAGTGCTTTTTGGCAGGAGGCACTGCAGTCCCGATTTTGCGCAGCAGCTTCAGGCTGTCCGCGTCGTACACGAAGACCTGATCGAGCTGCTCATCGACGGCATAGAGAAGCCGGTTTTCCGTGTCGATGGCCAGTCCCACGGGATCCACCAATCCCTCCACGATCTGGCCCTCAACCTGATGGGTAGGACTGAAGATCAGGATCCGATGCATCTTGCCATCGGAAACAAACAGGCGGTCGCTATCGTCGATAGCCAGTCCGTTGATCCAGCCAAAATGGGCGTCCGTGCCGTTCTTAATGAGGGTGGCGTCGTGCGTCTCCGTGTCAAAGATGAAGATTGCTCCAACTTTTTGGTCGGCCACATACACCAGGCCCTTGGAATCAATCGCGATGCCGTATGGTCCCAGCAACTGCCAGGGAAAAGTCTTGAGCTTGTCGACGTTATCTTCCTGCTTGGCGCCGGCAACGCGATCCATCCAACTCTGCTTTTTCTTCGCGGCCGCCACCGGTGTACGGTCGATCTTCATGCCCGCGTAGTAGCTCACCCAGCGGACGCGGGCGATGTTGGGCGGGTTCGGCCAAACCAGCTTCGAGGTATCAATGTCCAGTTTGGGAGGTTCGGCCGGCGCAGGGGCGTCGGCTTTCTTCTTCTTGTCGGCGTACATCGAGACCGGCGCAGCCAGGCACATCGCGAGCAGGAGCACCAGCGCCGCCAGCACCCTGGCGTTAAGATTCGATTTGTGAGGAAGCGCGATCATTTCTATTCTCCTGTTTCTAATTTTTCGGGGTCGTGGCATCTCGCATATTCGTTCGATTCTTGTGGCAGGTATCGCAGAACGCCATGTTGTTCTGCTGGTCCTTCACCAGCAGGTCAGGCAGCGCCGAAGAGTGCGGCTGGTGGCACGACAGGCAAGTCAAGCGAGTCTTGACTTCGGTTATATTCGCCGGATTCATCACGTCGGAGACGGGATGACCTTGCACCGGATGGCCCAGTCCGTATCTCAGCGGCAGGATCGCCACCTTATTCTTCTGGTAATAGTCTTCGGGCAACTTCACTTTTCCGTCAAAGATAGTCAGGACATGCTCGGCTTCGAGCTTCTGGGGCACGGAGTCGGGCCCGTGGCACTCCAGGCAAAGCGCGTTTCCCTTGGCCCGCAGCAGATGATCGTTGTCGCCGCCGTGGGGAGTGTGGCAGGTGGCGCAGCCCTGGCCAAAAGCGGGTTGATGGAGCACGTGCTTCTTCGACTGCTCGGCCTGATCAGTGTGGCAGCCCAGGCAGATATCGACCGCGTTGGTCTTGGGAAGCCCCGGCTGGCGGCTGGCGTGGGGGCTATGGCAGTCGGTGCAATCGCCCGCCGCCCCGGGATGCTGCACTTTGGCGGTGTCGATGAGCTTGGCTTTATCGTCGTGGCAGGTCACGCATAGCGATTTGGCATCGGCCTGTGTGAGTACCACTTTTCCATCCTTGGCCGGAGCATGACAGACTTCGCACTGTTTGTCGGCGAAGGGCGGATGCATGAATTGCGCCATCAGCTTGGGAGCGGCAGATTCGTGCGGATCGTGACAGCTCACGCAATTAGCCGTGGCGAACGGCTGGTTCTGGTGCGCCTTCTGCAGATCGGCGCTCTTCACGTCGTGGCAATCAATACAGAGTGCAGGTGGCGCCTTGGTGAGATGGAAGTCAAACTCGACTTTCCCCACCTCTCCCGTCTTATGCGTCGTGTGGCAGGTATCGCAGCCCATATCGAGGGCCGCATGCCGGCTGCCTTTCTCGGGAACGTTCAGCCCGGTCTTGTGGCAGCTCAAGCAGAGGTTTTCCTTTGCATCCCCTGATTCGGGCTTCAACAACTGATTCTTATTGTCCGAGGAGTGCGGATCATGACACTTCAAACAGTCGCGCACTGCCGGGGGATGAACCTTGCCTTTTATATCGACGGCATTCTTGTCCGCGTGGCAGGTAAAACAGAGAGCGTAAGGAGTCGTTGTGATCAGCTTGATGTGGGTTACGTCTTTTACGGTGCGGATCTCATGGCAACTCGTGCAGCCCATAGCGATCGCGGAATGAACCGACTTGCCCTTGGTCTTGTCTTCATGGCAGGCGACGCAGGTCGAGGGATCGGCCTTCGGGTCGAGCGGCACTGGATGTTTCGCGGCGGAAACAGGACCAACCAGGACGAATACCGCGACGAGGCAGCCGATTGCGCTTAGCCAGTGAGCTTTCATGGAATTCAATTTGAACGATCCTATCGCCGGTGCCACGCCTGCCTCCGAAGTCTCTTTTGCACGCATCTCGCCTTAGTTCTCCGGCCTGCTAGATTTCTAAACAATCCTTGTAACAGATTGCAACAAAATCAGTTGGAGATCGAGTGTAACTCCATTCGGAGATTCATTGGTTGCAAGCTTAATCATGATGGGGGCTTCTGCCACAGTGAATGGTCAAAATGACCCAAGTCACTGTAGTCCACTGCCGAAGCGAGTCCGTAGCAAGGGAATTGGGCTCCAAGACCGCCTCCAGCCTCGAGTGGGATCGGATGAGTCGGGAGCCCATTTCCCCTGTGACATCAATCACATCCAGACGTGATCTGTGTCGCGTGGAATCCTCTGAGGGAAGTCGTTCCCGCGAAATCCGCTTGCTTCGCGGCATCCTTGCCGGCGTCAAGAATCTGCGCCAAATTCCCGCAGAACTCCAATCCGCTGTGTGATTTGGCTCAAAGCGCACCCTTGGAATCTTCAGCCCAAGCGGGCTCAATCTCAGGAATTTCAGCAACTTCCCCAATTATTCGGCAATGGCGCGAAACGTGCTTTCTGTAGGCGGGGAAGGGGAACTACATGGGGACCACCGTCCACTCACTAGCTCGGAAAATCTGGCAAACTCTCGCCGCTATCAAGACCGGAGTCATTCTACTCATTCTCGTCGTCATTATCTCGGCGGCGGGGACGGTAATTCTACAGCGTCCCGCGACCGATGCGGACGAGATGCAGCGGGCCTATTCGCCACAAGTGCTCCGTCTGCTCGACGGATTGGGATTGACCGACGTCTTTCATGCCTGGTGGTTCGTCTTGCTGCTGACCCTGGTGAGTTTCAGCATCATTGCGGCTTCCATCCAGCGCTTCCCCAATGCCTGGAGATATTTCTCGCGTCCCTATAAGAGTCCCGATGAGACTTTCCGCAAGGCGTTGCCGGGCCATGTGCTGATTCCGATTCAAGATGAAGAAGCAGCTTTGAGCGTCGCAGAGCGGGTGTTCAAGAAGGCAGGTTTCGGGCCGGAGAGGATCGTACACCCGAGCAGTTTCTCTCTCTTCGGCGAGCGCCACCGCTTTTCTGAGATGGCGGTTTATATCGTGCACGCGAGCCTGCTGCTGATTTTTCTCGGGGGCATCGTCGATGCGCTATATGGCTGGCGCGGATTCCTTACTCTGAGTCGCGGACAACAGTCGAGCCAGGTGGAGTCGCAGAACGGCAGCAAACGCGCCCTGCCTTTTGCCGTCCGCTGTGACGGGGCCGGCCAGGAGAACTATGCCGACGGCTCCCCGAAACGCTGGTGGTCCGATCTGGCGGTTGTCAAGAACGAGCAAGTGGTGCTGCGCAAGCAGATCGTCGTCAACGATCCACTGGTTTATCGTGGCGTACGTTTTTACCAGGCGAGCTACGGCAAGACTGGAAAGGTCGACAGACTGCTGCTCACCGCTACGCCCCGCGATGGCCAGGGGGCTAAGGACATTACGGTTGGTCTGGGCGAGACTCTTCCGCTGGATGCGGACACTACAGTCCGCCTCGCCGAGTTTATCCCCGACTACGTGGTGCGCGATGGTCAGGTGTATGCGCGCTCCAACGACTTGGAAAACCCAGCGGCTCATCTGGTGGTGGAATCCAGGAAGTCAGGTCAAGCCGTAAACTTCTGGCTACCTCCGATCGAAGGCATCGAGCAGAACGCGTCTTCGCCCTACGCATTCGAAGGCAAAGACGTGCAGATGGCTTACTTCACCGGCCTGGAGGTTTCGCATGAACCAGGGCAGTGGTCAGTATGGGCGGGTGTAATCGTTATGGGTTTTGGCCTGGCCTTGGTCTTCTATTTTGTCCACGCGCGGGTGTGGGCCGTGCCGGTGCGCGATGCCCGTGGCCAACGGATGCTTTGGATTGGCGGAACCGCGAATAAAAACAAAGATGTTTTTGAGCAGCGTTTTCAAAAGCTGGTGGAACAAATCAAGTCGGAACTCAAGATTTCCCCGGAGGCCGGCGTCGAGGCGCCGATCGCCGCACTCGCCGGAAAATGAATCCGGCCATGGAGGAAGCGTCTATGGCGCATGTTGCAAGAGTCGAACCGCAACCAGCGGCTACGGGTACAACGCTGGTGGTCATGGTGGGATTGGGAGTCGCCTTCCTGCTGTTCATGGCATTTCTGAACGTGGTCAAGAGCGGCCATCTGCTGAACGAATCCAACCTGCTCTATGCCACACTCATTTTCTATTCGGGGGCGGCTACGCTCTACCTCGCATTCGGCATCACCGGCCTGCCGGCTTACGTTCGCTACGCCTCGCTGGCCACATGGGCCGGGCTGCTGGCCAATACCGGCGCCATCGCGCATCGCTGGTATGAAGCTGGACATCCGCCCTTCTCGAGCATCTATGAAATGCTGCTGATGTTCGTGTGGACGCTCGCCGTACTTACCCTGATCGCGGAGAAGAAATTTGGAGTGAAGGTCATCGGCACCGTGACCATGCCGGTGGCGATTGTGGGCGTCGTGCTCATGCAGTTGCTGCGGACGGAAGTTCACCCCCTCGTGCCGGCGCTGCAATCGACCTGGCTGCACGTCCACGTTACGCTCGCCATGCTGGCCTATGCGGCATGTGCTCTCAGCTTCGCCCTGGCCATGATGTTCCTCATCCAGGACAAGATGAAAACCGAAACCTTTCTAGCCGCGACCAGCTTGTTTACCGTCGCCACGTATCTCGGCGTCCTGACCCGGTTTGAAAAATGGGGAGGACTCAGCGTGATCGCGTGGAACCCCGAAGAAAAGTCGGAAGTCTTCCTCTCCAGGGGCGTGCGGCTTTTCGTTGTGATTCCCGATCTCGGTTGGTTGCTGGTTCTGGTGTTGGCGGCGGTGGCCGCTCCTCTGGTTCTCTATTTGATCTGGCGCAAGACTCAGGATGACGGATTTCTCACCATGGCGAATCGAGCGGTGTTCCTCAGCATTCTCCTGCAGGTGCTGGCGCTCGTTTTCTTTGTGTGGCGGGCGCGGAGTGGTCTGTACGGTTCGCTCGATGCGGAAGGTTTGTTCCCTACAAATCTCTCAGCCAGCCCATTCATTCTCTCCGGCATCGTGGGCGGAATCTTTGTGTCGCTGCTGTACCTGTTACTGCTGTGGAGGCGCGAAGATCTGGAGCGCATGTTGCCCAGTGCCGACGAACTCGACCGCATTACCTACAAGACCATCGCGATCGCATTTCCCTTACTCACCCTGATGATCGCGGCGGGCGCCTACTGGGCGAATCGCACCTGGGGCTCTTATTGGAGCTGGGATCCAAAAGAAACCTGGGCGGCGATTACCTGGTTGGTGTATGCCGGCTACTTGCACATGCGCATTACTCGAGGATGGCGGGGCCGGCGCGCCGCTTACTTCGCCATTCTTGGCTTCGCCGTAGTGATGTTCACCTTCTTCGGTGTGACTTATCTCCTGCCTGGACTACACGCATATGCCTGACGCCCCTCAGCCGCCGGGCAACGCGATTGCGCGACTGGAGACACTCCGCGCGACTCAGGAAGAAGAGTTCCGCCTGAGTTCCGTACGCGTGAATTGGCAGCTCAAGGCAATTTTGCCGGTAGGGTTCGTGCTGCTGGCAGGACTGATCCTCTTCACACTCGCGACCGTGTCTTTGCGGGACCCAGACCGCCACGCGGTGCTGATCGTGGCGGGAGCGGGAGCAGTCGCCATCTGTGCCGTCTCCATGTTGATGCTTGCCTATTTGATTCAACGGCCCATGGTCGAATTGCAGGAGAAAATCGCGCTGGTGAGTGAAGGTAACCTGAACGTGTCTGTCAGCTTCGCTGGGCGCAATGACGAAATCGGCGACCTGGGCCGCAACTTCAACCACATGATGCAGCAGTTGCGCGAGAGCCGGGAAGAGATTGAGCTCCTGCATCGCACCCAGATGTCCCGTGCCGAACACATGGCAACGCTCGGCGAATTGGCCGCGGGCTTGGCGCATGAGATTCGCAATCCGCTGGCCGGAATCGCGGGAGTCATCGAAATCGTCGGTCGCGACCTGCCATCGACCAGCCCTGCGCGGTTAGTGGTAAAAGACGTTCGCCAGGAAATCGCGCGCATCAATCGCACCTTGACCGATCTTCTGGAAACCGCGCGGCCCCATCCGCCGCAGATTCGCCAGAGCGACCTCAACACAACCGCGGAACACGCCGTCATGCTGGCTCGCCAGCAGGTGTTTTCAAAACCCATCAAGATCGAACTGCAAAAGGCGCTCAATCTGCCGGAAGTCGAGCACGACAGCGATCAGATTCACCAGGTGCTTCTGAATCTGCTCCTGAATGCGGTTCAGGCTTTGGACGGGGCTGGCACGGTGTGCGTCGAGATCGGCGCGCAAGATAATTACGCCAGCCTGCTTGTCAGCGACACCGGTCGTGGTATCGCTCCGCAGCACATCTCCAACATTTTCCGGCCTTTCTACACCACCAAGGGCAATGGCACCGGTCTGGGACTTTCTCTTGCCCGCCGCATCGTGGAAGAGCACCATGGCCGCATCGAAGTCAGCAGCGTCGTGGGAAAGGGCAGCGAGTTCACTGTGCTGTTGCCATTTCATATGCCCGCCGCTCAGACCGCCGCTTCCTAGGATTCTGTCCACCTAATCTCTATCTGTGGTTCGCGGCGTGCTGCATAAGGGGGATTCTGCCCGCTAGTCCGGCCCGGCGCGACTCAGATGCGCTTGCCTCCTGCAGACAAGCCAGCGAGGCACACCACCTCCATTCGTAGTAAATTAAACACCGATGCCTGCCGAGAAAATCATGATCGTGGACGACGAACGCCTGGTGCGCTGGTCCTTGCGCCAGAAGTGCGAGGAATGGGGATACCGCGTGATCGAGGCCGATGACGGCGGACCTGCGCTCCAACTGGCGCAACACGAATCACCCGATCTGGTGCTTCTCGATGTGCGTATGCCTGGACTCACCGGCATCGAGGTGCTGGAACAGCTCAAGAAAAACGGCGACGCGCGCGCCGTCATCATGATCACCGCCGATCCGCAACTAGACGACGTCAAAGCTGCGCTCAAGCTCGGAGCTTACGACTTCGTGGGTAAGCCCGTCGATTTCGACGAGCTTCACGTGACCATCAAGAACGCGCTTGAGGCCACCAGCCTGCGCACCGAGGTCCAGAGCCTGCGCAGTGAGGTGCGCCGGAGCGCCGGTTATGACAGCGTGGTGAGCGTCTCATCCAAGATGACCGAGCTCATGAACTTCGTCCGCAAAGTTGCGGCCAGCGAGGCCACTACCATCCTTATTCAGGGCGAGAGCGGCACCGGCAAGGACCTCATCGCGAAGGCTATCCACTACGAAAGTTCGCGCCAGGCCAAACCCTTTATCGCGATCAACTGCTCGGCCATTCCAGAGACACTGATGGAAGCCGAGCTCTTTGGCCACGAGAAAGGCGCATTCACCGACGCCAAACAGATGAAGAAGGGTCTATTCGAGGCCGCCGATGGGGGCACGCTGTTTCTCGACGAGATCGGCGAACTCTCTCCGCTGCTGCAAGCCAAACTGCTGCGCGTGCTGGAAGACCAGGTCATCCGCCGCGTGGGCGGTATTCGCGACATGCAGGTGGATGTGCGCGTGATCGCCGCCTCCAACCGCGATCTCGAGAAAGCGGTGCGCGAAAGCCAGTTTCGCCAGGACCTTTATTACCGGCTAGCGATTATCGCCATCTTCATCCCGCCGCTGCGCGACCGAAAAGAAGACATCATGCCCTTGGTGGACTTCTTCATTGAGCGCTACAACGGACGATTCAAGAAGTCAGTTCGTGGCATCACCGATGAGACCCGCCGCCTTATTTTCAGTCATAACTGGCCGGGCAACGTTCGCGAGCTGAAGAATACGATCGAGCGGGGCATGATCCTGGAGGACGAACCGTTCCTGCGCCCCTTGTATCTGCCGTTTTCCGTGGGCGAGTCCGGCGGGCGCACTGTCTTTGAACGCACTTCGCCTGCCGACGGGGGACAGACCTTGCCCAACGGCCGCACCCTGCCGCGGCTTTACATCCCGGAAGGTGGCACATCTTTGGAGGAAGTGGAGCACGCCATGGTCGAGCTCGCCATGCGCCAAGCCAACCATAATCAGACCCACGCTGCCAAACTGCTCGACATCAGCCGCGACGCGCTGCGTTACAAGCTGAAGAAGTTTGGCTTAATCCGCGGCGATGAAGAAGGCGCGCAAAGCAGCGAGGCCGAGGATCAGTGATCGGATTGTCCCTACGTCAGCTGCGTAGCTAGTCTTAGGAGATGGTGCCGGCAAGCGCCCGTCCCGGCGTTTGCAGGTGGAACAGCCGTTGTACTGCGATGGTCATCTGCTCCTGCTCCACCTTTTCTGGAAGTTCCTTGAGTTCGCGGGCCAAAGACCCTGCGATCCGCTGCGTCATCCGCGACAGGACTGCATTCAACATTTCGTCCTTGTCCGGGGAGAAAGGCCCGCACTCTTGGCGGAAGGACTCCAGTTCTTGCCGGCAAATCTCGTCCAGGCGCTGGCGCAGCGCGACGATGGTTGGCACCACACGCTCCGCCATCAGCCTGAGACGGAAGCCCTGCACCTCGGCCTGCACAATCTTCTGAGCCTCGGCGGCGGCGGCCTCACGCTCGCTGGAATTGTGGTCCGACACGTTTTCCAGGTCGTCAAGGTCATAGAGGAAAACGCCCTTGACGTCGCGCACCGCAGGGTCAATGTTCCTCGGCATCGCGATATCCACGATGACCAATGGCCTATCCTTGCCCCCGCGAACCTTGCGTTCCTGAATCAGGAGTTCGGCCTCCTCACGGCTGAGAATGGTGTGGGGACAGGACGTCGAGCTGATAATGACGTCCGCCTCCGCCATGTGCTGCCAGCGCTCCTCAAACGGGATCGCGAGTCCACCCAGCTTCGTGGCCAGCTCGACCGCATGCTCCAGGGTGCGATTGATAACGCTTACGCGGACGGAGTCGGCGCCGTGGCTGAGCAACTCACGGGCTGAGAGTTCGCTCATCTGGCCCGCGCCTAACAAAAGCACTTTCTTGTTTTCCAGCGTGCCGAAAATCTGGCGGGTCAGCGCCACGGCAGCGTAAGGAATGGAAACCGCCGCGTTGCCAATCGCCGTCTCACTGCACACGCGTTCCGAGACCGCCAGCGCCTTCTGCATCACCACATCGAGGAACCGCCCAGTGGCTGAGACCTTCTGTGCCTGCTGCCAAGCCTGTTGCATCTGGAGGACGACCTGGGGCTCGCCCACCACCATGGAGTCGAGGCGGGATGCGACCCGGAAGATGTGCAGGAGCGCGGCTTCATCCAGCAAGCGGTAGAAGTGTTTCCACTCACACAGCATCAGTCCATATTCGGCGCCGAGCAGCCGCATCACCGAGTTGGCTGCCAAGGTGACATCGTTCACCCACAGCAAGAACTCCGTGCGGTTGCAGGTGGCGAGCACGATCACTTCTTCGATGCCTTCCGCCTTGGACAACTGCAGCAGAGCTTCGTAGCGCCGATTCTCGCTGATCCAGAACCGCTCCCGCACGGCCATGGGGGCAGTGCGGTAGTTCAGGCCAACGACCATGAGAGTGGGTTCCAGAAATTCCTCTCCTACGGGACCACACCTTGGGAAAAGCACCCGCCGTGCCAAAGAGCAGCTCCAAGTCTCGGCTGCGATCTTATGTGTTTTCAGTGAGTTGGAGGTGATCCGGTCAGAAGGGAAGAGGGATTCATAAAGCTACGTTGTGGGATATGACGCTGGTCTCGTGTCTTTTGGCCCCGTGCGAGGCGGTTTCCCAAAAAGGCACAAAGACACATCGAAGCCTTACAGAACTGCTCGGGGGAGGGCGAGCTACCGTGATTTGTTTCGAATTTGTGTTCTCTGTGCCTCCGTGTCTCGATGGAGAAGCGCCCTTTCTCGACTCAGCGTGCGACTTCCGCCGGAGAAATTTCTTTATCTTTCAAGCTCTTCGTGCCTGGTTGGTAGACGCAGAACGGCTCCTCATCAAGATAGTTTCCGGTGGCCGCATAAGCACGTGCGCGGCAACCCATGCACACGTTGCGGAACTCGCAGCAGCCGCACTTGCCCTGCAAGTTGTTCACATCCCGCAATTCATTGAACACCACCGAGTTCTCCCAGATGTCGGCGAACGCCTGCTTCTTCAGATCTCCTGCCAATGCTGGCAAATATCCGCAGGGATAAACTTCACCCTGATTCGAGATGAAGCACACGGCCGTTCCAGCTAGGCATCCCTTGGTCATGGCGTTCATGTCGGAGGGATGAGTGCCCGGGTGTCCCACCGCCTTGCCAATGCCTTGAGGCTTCAGTTCGATGCCGGTCGAACCGGGCATCGTCATCTCCGTGGGACTGATGCCGAGCGGACCTTTGCTTGGCGAACTCGAGGCCGCTTCCACCACCGGTTGTGCCGCCTGAGCCGCTGCGGTCGCGGAACGGTGCTCCGCCGCGCGGCGCTGACGAACCACGCGGAAATAGTGCGGCGCACAGGTCGCTTTCATCTCGATGCCGCCTTCGAGCGAGCGATCATAAAACCAGTTCAGCATCCGCTCGTATTCTTCTGGAGGAACCATCTGCTCGGTCGCGATATCAACTCCGCAACCCACCGGCACTAACAGGAATGTGTGCAGCGCATCGGCTCCCAGAGACTTCGCGAGTTCGAGCACATGCGGAAGCTGATGGGCGTTGTGGCGTGCGATCGTGGTGTTGATCTGCACCGACATGCCCAGATCTTTCAGATTGCGGAAACCAGTAATGGCGGCATCGAAGGCTCCGGGGATGCCTCGGAAAGTATCGTGCGTAAGAGCGTCGGCGCCGTCCAGGCTGATGGCCACGCGCTTCACGCCGCTATCGATGATCTTTTGCGCAACCTGCTTGGTCACCAGCGTGCCATTTGTGGCCAGGGCAACGCGCAATCCTTTGTCCGTACCATAACGCGCCAGCTCGAAAATATCTTTGCGGAAAAGCGGCTCACCGCCGCTCAATACAAGAATAGGAGAAGACACTGCGGCAATCTGATCAATGATTGCTTTTGCAGTTTCAGTCGAGAGGTCGTCAGGCGAACTCAGTTCCGTAGCGCTGGCCCGGCAATGGATGCAGCGAAGATTACATCCTTTAGTCAACTCCCAGAAAATTAGGCGCGGCTTGTTCTGACTTCCATGATTTGCAGGACTTGCAGTTGCATGACTTGGATTTGAGTGACTCGGATTTGAATGATGCCCGTTGTCGTTTGACGTAGCCATTTGAGTTTCCCCTTCCACTTGAACCGGGGCCGGTCGCCCCCACCCACGGGGCAACGATAAAAGAGAACGAAACGGTCGGCGGTGACGGTCATCACCGGAAATTGTGATCTCAGTCACGAGACCTAAGTGCTGTTGAATGTGCGGGATTGGGGAGACCTGGCGCTTCCGAGACCGCCGGCAAGACATGGAATTTGCCCGCCCAGCCACCGGCGTGAGAAGCGCAGCTAGTTATGGTTCGCGATATCGCGCAGCGCTGTTGTATTGCGAATCACCAACGTCGAGCCCTTCGACTGCAGGATCTGCCGCTTCTTCAACTCCGCGAACAGCCGGGTGACAGTCTCTCGCGAAGTTCCGATCATCTGCGCGATCTCTTCATGGGTGAGTCGAAGCCGCAAACGGGGTTCCGTCTTGCCGGATTCTCCGTTCTTGGAGCTCCATTCCAAAAGCAACTTGGCCAGCTTCTCGGCGGCGGAGTGCGACAGTCCCAGCGAGCGCACCTCCTTACACGCATTGTGATACTTTTCGCCTAACTGCTCGGCCACCTTGAAGCAGGCTTCCACGTCATCCTTCAGAAACCGAAGGAAGTCATCCCGTTTCACGAAGTTGACTTGGCAGGGATCGATTGTCTCCGCCGTCACTTCGTAGGGTTTGCCCGAGATGGTGGCGCTCAATCCCAGCACCTCCCCAGGCTCGGCAAGTTTCACAATCATGGTTCGGCCGCTGGGGGAGTTAATGGAGAGCTTCACGCTGCCTTTACAGATCACGAAGATGCCCCGTGGCAGTTGCCCTTCCACAAACAGCACAGCCCCCTGGGGATATGCGGTCGCGAACTTGATGTTTTCAAAGTTCTGCAACGCGGTAGGAGGAAGATCGCAGAAGATACGGTCAGCACGCAGCTTGCAGGTAATGCAGCTTTCTACAATCTCTAATCCGTATGGCGAGAGCATGCACCCACCTCCTGTGGCAGCTTTTATGACACCCTCGGGTCCGGCTGGCTGCGTTTACAGACTACGCAGTCGGGAAGCCGGTTGAGCCGGTCTTGTCTAGCGTCAGTGTCCGTCCGGATGGAACCGCTTGGCTGTGCCGCAAGGCACACGCGATTGTGATCTTCCTCACATGTGACGTAGATCACATGCGTGTGTGACCTGCCTAGCTGCGCCCAACCCCCGGCATGGTCGATGATGATGCAGTAAGTGGGCGCAAGGAAAACCAAACACAACGAACCAACTTATACGACGAGGACAGGCAGGCCATCATGAAGCGCAAGTTCAAGACAATGGATGGAAACGAGGCGGTCGCATACGTCGCCTACCGGGTTAACGAGGTGATCGCCATTTATCCCATCACCCCTTCTTCGAATATGGGCGAATGGGCGGACGAGTGGGCGTCTCAGGGAATCCAGAACATCTGGGGCACCGTGCCCCACGTAATGGAGATGCAAAGTGAAGGCGGCGCCGCCGGGGCGGTCCACGGAGCCCTGCAGACCGGTTCGCTGTCCACCACGTTCACCGCTTCCCAGGGTCTGCTGCTCATGATCCCGAACATGAATAAGATTGCGGGAGAACTCACGCCCACGGCATTCCATGTTTCGGCGCGCACGCTGGCTACCCACGCGCTCTCCATCTTCGGAGATCACTCGGATGTCATGTCCGTCCGCAGCACCGGCTTCGCCATGCTGTGCTCGAACTCGGTGCAAGAGGCTATGGACATGGCGCTGATCGCGCACGCTGCCGCGCTCGAATCGCGCATCCCTTTCCTGCACTTCTTCGATGGCTTCCGCACCTCGCATGAGGTGAGCAAGATCGAATTGCTTACGGAAGATGATATGCGGGCCCTCATCAACATGGATCGCATCATCGAGCATCGGCAACGCGCTCTCTCTCCCGATCATCCCGTTCTGCGCGGTACGGCGCAGAATCCCGATGTCTTCTTCCAGATGCGCGAACGGGCAAACTCTTACTACGAAGCTTGTCCCCAGATTGTCGAGACCGTGATGAACAAGTTCGCCGAAGTTGTGGGGCGCTCTTATCACCTGGTTGATTATGTGGGTGCCCCGGATGCCGATCGCGTGATCGTGATGATGGGCTCGGGTGCCGAAGTGGCTCACGAAACCATCGACCACCTCAACGCGCATGGCGAAAAGCTTGGCCTGCTGAAAGTTCATTTGTACCGTCCCTTCCCGGTGCAGGCCTTTCTCGGAGCTCTTCCTGCCAGCGTGCGACAAATCGCCGTCCTCGATCGCACCAAGGAATCCGGAGCGATTGGCGAACCGCTCTATCTCGATGTGGTGAATGCGCTTCACGAGGGCATCAAAGCTGGTTTCAGTCCTCGAAAAACTGCGCCAGCCGTCGTCGGTGGACGCTACGGCCTTTCGTCTAAAGAATTCACTCCGGCCATGGTCGAGGCGATCTACAGCAATCTGAAGGCGGATCAGCCTAAGGATCACTTCACCATCGGCATTCAGGATGACATCGGCCACACCAGTTTGTCTTATAAGACCGACTTCTCCACCGAGCCTGACAACGTTGTTCGGGCAATGTTTTACGGGTTGGGCGCCGACGGTACGGTAGGTGCCAACAAGAATTCGATCAAGATCATTGGCGAGAACACCGACAACTACGCTCAAGGCTACTTCGTCTATGACTCGAAGAAGTCGGGCGCGGCAACCATCTCGCACCTTCGCTTCGGACCGCAGCCGATTCGCTCCAGTTATCTGGTCTCAAGCGCCAATTTTGTCGCTTGTCATCAGTGGATTTTCCTCGAGCGCTACGACATGCTGAGCGCTCTGGTACCCGGCGGCACGTTCCTGCTGAACAGTCCGTTCGGCGCGGATGAAGTTTGGGACCATCTCCCGCGTGTAGTTCAGCAGCAGCTCCTTTCGAAGCGCGCGAAATTTTATGTGATCGACGCCTATCAAGTCGCGCGCGATACCGGCATGGGCAGCCACATGAACACGATTTTGCAGGTTTGCTTCTTCGCCATCTCCAAAGTGTTGCCGTCGGATGAGGCGATCGAAGCAATCCGCAAATCGATTCGCTACACCTACGGTAAAAAGGGCGAAGAGATCGTACAGAAAAACATGAAAGCGGTGGACGAGACTCTGGCCCACTTGTTCGAAGTGAAAATTCCCAGTGCACTCAGCAGCACGATTGAGATGCCGCCACCGTTCTCGCCGTCCGCGCCGGAATTCGAGCGCGACGTTTTGGGCACGATCTACGCTGGACGCGGCGACGAACTTCCAGTCAGCGCTTTTCCGGTAGACGGCACCTTCCCCACGGGAACTGCAAAATGGGAGAAGCGGAATCTGGCGCTCGAAATCCCCGCCTGGGATCAGAATATTTGCATCCAGTGCGGAAAGTGCGCCATGGTCTGTCCGCATTCGGTGATCCGTATCAAGGTTTACGACTCGAAGGAATTGCAAGGGGCGCCTGAGACATTCAAATCTACCCAGACTAGAGACAAAGAATGGCAAGGACTGAAGTACACGATTCAAGTGGCGCCGGAGGATTGCACCGGGTGCGGCATCTGCGTGGAAGTTTGCCCGGTCAAGAACAAGGCCGAAACCCGGCTCAAGGCAATCAATATGGTGCCGCAGCCTCCGCTGCGAGTGCCCGAGCGCGAAAACTGGGACTTCTTTCTCAAGATTCCCGAGCTCGACCGTCGCAACATTAAAGTCGGCAACATCCGCCAGCAACAGATTCAGGAGCCCCTGTTCGAGTTTTCCGGAGCTTGCTCGGGTTGCGGTGAGACTCCTTATCTCAAACTGATGTCGCAACTGTTTGGCGACCGCGCCATCATTGCCAACGCCACCGGATGCTCCTCGATTTACGGCGGCAACCTTCCCACGACGCCGTGGACGAAAAATGCGGCGGGCCGCGGCCCTGCCTGGTCGAACTCTTTGTTCGAAGACAACGCGGAGTTCGGTCTGGGCTTCCGGCTTTCCATCGATAAGCAGACCGAGTTCGCGCAGGAGTTAGTCAAGCGCATGGCCGGAACCATCGGCGAAGAACTCGCAACCGCGATCGTCACTTCTCCACAGAAAGATGAAGCGGATATCTACGAACAGCGCCAGCGCGTGGAACTGCTGAAAGAGAAATTGCACGGCGTAACCTCCTCGGACGCGAAACAACTACTTTCCGTCGCCGACCTGCTGGTCAAGAAAAGTATTTGGATTGTCGGCGGAGACGGGTGGGCTTACGACATCGGCTACGGCGGCCTCGATCACGTGTTAGCCAGCGGGCGCAACGTCAACGTGCTGGTGCTCGATACCGAGGTTTACTCCAACACCGGAGGTCAGGCCTCCAAATCCACACCGCGCGGCGCAGTGGCAAAATTTGCCGCCGGCGGCAAGCCCGGTAACAAGAAGGATCTCGGACTCATCGCCATGAGCTACGGCAATATTTATGTTGCCAGCGTGGCCATGGGCGCAAAAGACGAGCACACCCTGAAGGCCTTCCTGGAAGCCGAAGCTTATAACGGCCCGAGCCTGATCATCGCGTATTCGCACTGCATCGCTCACGGCATCAACATGACGACTGGCATGGCGAATCAGAAAATGGCAGTCGATTCTGGGCAGTGGCTGCTCTATCGCTACAATCCTGAGCGGGTGCCTCAGGGTGAGAACCCGCTGATCCTTGACTCGCGGACGCCAACGCGCAAAGTTGCGGATTTCATGCAGATGGAAACGCGCTTCAAGATGCTCACCAAGAGCAAGCCGGAAGACGCTAAGTTCCTCTGGCATGAAGCGCAGCACGACGCCGAGGCGCGCTATCGCTTCTACGAATATCTGGCGCAGCGGAAATTCGACAAGGAGCCAGTCAAGGCTGAGTAACACCGCAGGAAGCGTACCGAGACGCGGCCAGTCCGCGGCTCCATTCAGAGAACATTGACGTTAAGATGACGGCGGAGAGGTTGCCTGCAACCTCTTCCGCTCGTCAGGAGAAATCATGAGCGACCTTAGAACCAATTACTTGGGTTTAAAGCTCCGCACACCTTTGGTGGCTTCCGCCTCACCGTTATCCCAGGAGATCGATGGCGTCCGCCAACTCGAAGATGCGGGCGCATCCGCCGTTGTGTTGTATTCGCTGTTCGAAGAACAGTTGCGGCAGGAGAGCTCCGAGCTTGAACACCATCTGGCGGAAGGAACCGACAGTTTTGCGGAGGCAACAAGTTTCTTCCCCCAGCCCGATGAATTCCGCCTGGGACCGGAGGGATATCTGGATCACATCCGTCGGGCCAAGGAAGCGGTCTCGATACCGATTATTGCGAGCCTCAACGGCACTACGGTCGGTGGCTGGACGCAATATGCCAAGCTTATCGACCAGGCTGGGGCGGATGCCCTCGAATGCAACATCTACTCAGTTGCCGCCGATCCCAATGTTCCCTCCAGTGCGGTCGAGCAGGAATACCTCGACATTCTCAAGGCGGTGAAGTCAGCGGTGACAATTCCCGTCGCGGTAAAGATCAGTCCCTTTTTCAGCAATATGGCCAATATGGCGAAGCGGCTTGATGAAGGTGGCGCGAACGCGTTGGTGTTGTTCAATCGCTTCTATCAACCGGACATCAACCTTGAGGAGTTGGAGATCCAACCGAACGTGCTGCTGAGCACTCCCCAAGCCCTGCGGCTTCCGCTGACCTGGATTGGCATCCTTTACGGCCGCATCCGTGCCAACCTGGCTGCGACTAGCGGTGTGCATAGTCCCGAAGATGTCGTGAAACTGCTAATGGTCGGCGCCGACGTCACCATGCTCTGCTCTGCGCTGTTGCGGAACGGTATCAGCCATCTTCAGCATATCGAACGGGGATTGCTGGAATGGATGGAGAAACACGAATACGAATCCGTTCAGCAGATGAAAGGCAGTATGAGCCAGATCCGCTGCCCCAATCCCTCCGCCTTCGAGCGCGCGCAGTACATGAAGGCAGTCAAGAGTATCCAGCACGTAGTCGTCACCAACCGTGAAGCCTGGAGAATTCTTAGTGGGAGCTAGAACATAACGAGGCGGCAAGCGGGTGAGCAAGCTGACGGGGAGGGACTCGCAGCAGCTGACTTCTTTCTTGCGTGGACTGTAACTGATCCACGCTCTCTCTTTGTCGTCGTTCCTGGACTGTAGCTGATCCCCCACTTCCATGACCGACGGGCACAAGCCGACGCTTGTGCCCCGTTTGGTTCCGTACCACAGCCTGCGGATACTCAGCAGCTACTTCGCTTGCAGAGATTCGATGTAATGGGTAAGGTTGGCCACGCGTTGCTGCACCTGACCCTCGTGTCCATGGCTCATATCCCAAAACAATGCTCCCCACACCGGCATCTCTTTGGATCCGTGCGCGGGAAGATCGGATTGACCGCGGATCGAAGATGTGACTTTCAGAGCGGGATATTTTCCTCCGTTGTCCTTGCTCAGCAAGGTAAGGTCGGTGGGAGGAACCTTGAGCGCGCTGGCGGCCGGGCCCGCGCCTTTGCCGTCCGCTCCGTGGCAAACGGCACAGTAGGCTGTATACATTTCCTTGCCTGATACAGGCGACGTGGTGGTGATAGGAACATGCTGGATGACCGTCTTTTGGTCCTTCGGTTGGTCCTGCGCGGCGACCGTGCAAGCGGCCACCACGAGGGCAGTGAACATTAGAATGAGTTTCTTCATTGACATTCGATTTTCTCCTTTCAAACCCTAAGCACGCTCGGAAGCCGGCAACCGGCTGCCTTGTTACGCAGCACCAGCGGCCAGAACCGAGGAACGTTATTCTATCTCAACTTAATTCCTAGTCCTCCACTCTTCCCATTGCTGTGATCAAAGTCGCAATCGATTGTATTTTGCGTCACGAAGAGGTAACCATTCGTGGGCATTCCCCGACAGAGTTTTTGCCCTTCATCTTCCATGCGATCTATCCCATCTGCAGGAGATGTGCGTTTCTTCACATACAGCTGTGACCGTTGTCACACCCAACCCCATCCCCGCAAGGCATAATTACTCAGGTTTTGTGGAGCATTTTACCACCCTCAGCGTGGAGTTCTCATGGCAAAAGGACGCGTTTCCATCGTCGTCGAGCACTGCAAGTCCTGCGGCTTCTGCGTGGAGTTTTGTCCCACCCACGTGCTTGCACTCTCTTCCGCTTTTAATTCCAAGGGCTACCATCCGCCGCACGTCGTGCATCCGGAAAAGTGTAGCGGGTGTGATTTGTGCGGGATGTACTGCCCTGACTTCGCTATTTTCGCGACCAAGGTAACGGGTGCCAAGGAAGGTGACAAATGAAGGCCGACCCCCGCGGTGTGCTCACCGGCACCCATTTCATTGACGGCGACCATGCCTGCTGCGAAGGCGCCTTGGCCGCTGGCGCCCGATTCGCCGCTGGTTATCCCATCACTCCTTCCACCGAAGTGGTTGAGCGTTTTGCCTCCCGCGTGCCTAAGGTGGGCGGAACGTTTATCCAGATGGAAGACGAGCTCGCGGCTTCAATCACGCTGCAAGGCGCAGTGTGGGGCGGAGCCAAGGCGTTCACCGTCACCTCCGGTCCCGGCTTCTCTTTGATGATGGAGCACATCGGCTACGCCGCCATGACCGAAACGCCGTGTGTGTTCGTGGATGTGCAACGCGGAGGACCGTCCACTGGCCTGCCCACTCTGCCCGCGCAAGCCGACATGATGCAGGCGCGGTGGGGCTCGCATGGCGACTACGAGATCATCGCCCTCTGCCCTAATTCTCCGCAGGAATGTTTTGACCTCACCATCACGGCCTTCAACTTGGCCGAAGAATTTCGCGTGCCCGTCATGTTCATGATGGATGAGGTCGTGGGTCATATGACCGAGAAGGTCGTGATTCCGCCCGCCGACCAAATCGAGATCGTGCCGCGCAAGCATACGCACAAGTCCGTTGAAGATTATCTGCCCTATGGCACCAACGGCGACCTGGTGCCTGAAATGGCGCACGCCGGCGAAGGTTACAACTTCCATGTCACCGGCTTGACCCACGACGAACACGGTTATCCCAACATGACCCCGCCGGTCCAGGACAAGCTGGTTCGTCGCTTGCAAAACAAGATTCGCAACGCTGCTGACCGCATCGCCCTGTTCGAGGAAGAGCAACTCGAGGGCGCCGATGTAGTAGTCGTTTCCTACGGCATCACTTCCCGCGTGGCGCAACGAGCCATTGCGGCCGCTCGTGAGCAGGGTCTGCGCGTCGGCAAGCTGCGTTTGATCACGGCATGGCCCTTCCCCGAGAAAAAAATTCGTGAACTGGCAGCAAAGGTTAAGGCATTCGTCGTCCCCGAATTGAATCTGGGACAGATGGTTCGGGAAGTGGAGCGAGCCGCCGCAGGTCATGCGAAGACATTCGCCGTGTCGCACGCCGGCGGCGGGGTACATAGACCCGAAGACATCCTCAAGGTAATCGTGGAGGCCAGCAAATGTCGGACAGTTTGATCACCGATATCGGAAACGCAGGCGTCAATCCCGTAGAAACCTTTTTACGCACCGATCGCATGCCCCACATCTGGTGCCCGGGATGCGGCATCGGCACGACCGTGAATTCCTTCGCCCGCGCGCTCATCGACTCCAAAATCGATTTGGGATCGCTGGCCCTGGTCTCCGGCATCGGCTGCACCGGGCGCGTGGCGGGCTATGTCAAGCTGGATTCTTTCCACACCACGCACGGCCGCGCCATCCCGTTCGCCACCGGCCTCAAACTCGCCAACCCAAAGCTGAACGTCGTCGTCTATTCCGGCGATGGTGATCTGTCGGCCATCGGCGGCAATCATCTGATCCACGCCGCACGCCGCAACATCGACCTGAAAGTCATCTGCGTGAACAATCTGATCTACGCCATGACCGGCGGCCAGAGTGCGCCTACCACTCCGTATCACTCGACTACCTCGACAAATCCCTACGGCACGTTCGAGCCTTCGTTCAACTTGCCGCACCTCGTCGAAGCGGCTGGCGCCGTGTACGTTGCCCGCTGGACGACTTTCCACGTGCGGCAACTGGCGCGTTCTATCAGTGAAGCGTTTCAGAAGAAAGGCTTCTCCTTTATTGAAGTGATCTCGCCCTGTCCCACGCTCTATCAGCGCCGCAACAAGCTGGGCGATGGCCTGGAAGCCATGAAGTACTACAAAGAGAAGAGCAAAGTCCGGAACGGAGCGCCTACCAATGAAGTCGGCCTCACTATGACCGGGGAGATCATCGTGGGCAAGTTCGTGGACCGTGACCGCCCCGACTACGGAAGCATGATGCGCTCGCAATACACGGAAGCGCTGGGCAACAAATTCGTGGAACAAGATGAAATTGGACAAGATCAACCGGAGACAGTATGCAGCTAACTGAGATTCGTGTCGCGGGTTTCGGGGGCCAGGGAGTCATCCTTTCGGCCATCCTCCTGGGCAAGGCAGCCTCGATTTTTCAAGGCGCTTTCGCCACCATGACGCAAAACTTCGGCCCGGAGGCCCGGGGCGGCGCCTGCAGCGCGCAGCTCGTCCTTTCCGATTCGCCGATCTTGTACCCCTACGTCACTCAGCCGGACATCCTCGTCGTTATGTCGCAAGAGGCCTACGTGCGCTTCGCACCCGAGTTGAAAGACGGCGGCATTCTGATCGTCGAGCAAGATATGGTGCGAGTCTCCGATCTCAACAAGGAAGTCCAGGTCTATAGCATCCCTGCGACCCGCATTGCCGAAGAACTTGGCAAGCGCATGGTGTTGAACTCCGTGATGGTGGGGTTCTTCACCGCCGTCACCCACCTGCTGGAGGCCGACGCAGTTCGCAAGGCAGTCGCAGACTCTGTTCCACCAAGCTTTCTTGATCTGAACCTGAAGGCCTTCGAAAAAGGACTGGAGTACGGAGCCATCGCACTGACCGCGCCCGCCAGCGCTGCGGATGCCGAACTGCAATTAGAGTACTCGCCAGAGTAATCTCGTCGTCTTCGCCGCTGCAACGCCGGGCGGCCGAAGTTTTTGCCACCTCGCACCCAGAAGTCGGATAAGCCGGATCTAATCTGAACGGCAATGCCATCGGGGTCAGGTCGGGCAAATTGCAACTCATGCAAGATGCTCTGAATCGCTGCAAAATGCAGTGGTTTGAATCGTCTCCCACCTGATCCTTCCGCCTAAGTCCATGCCCTGCAACAAATTCCTTCACAAACCAAATTTGCCCCTGACGTGCATTAACTAAGGATGAAAGCCGTCGCGAAAGAGTCGCGGATGACCCAGCGGCGCAATCGAACCCGAGAGGAGGGTCTATGTCAATCCTGTTTGTTCTGCTGATGTTCCTGCTGGTCATCAGCGTCAGATATTTCATCGAACCGCATTCGCAACCCGCGCTGGAAACTGAAGTTATGGCCAGACCGCAACCGCCGCGCGTGAAGCGCGAGTATGGATTTGAGATTCCGCAGGATTATTGCTTTCATCTCGGACACACCTGGGTGATGAAGGAGAACTCCGACGATGCGCGAGTTGGGGTGGATACGTTCGTCACCAATCTGATGGGGAAGATCGATCACATTGACGTGTGCGGAGCCAACCGCTGGGTTCGTCAGGGACAGAAGCTCATCACCCTGACCAGCAGCGGCACCAGCATCGATCTCCTTTCTCCCGTTGAAGGCGTAGTCACGGCAATCAACAACGATGCCCTGGAAAATCCGGATCTGGTCACGAGCGATCCCTACGAGCACGGCTGGATCGCGATGGTGAAATCCCCAGACCTCAAAGTCAATCAGAGGAATCTGATCCAGGGTCCGATGGTCGCGCCCTGGATGCAGAACAACGTAACTCGATTGAATGCGATCTTAACGGAATCTTCACCGGCACTGGCCCAGGATGGCGGACATCCCGTCAGCGGTTTGCTTCCGCGGCTGGCTCCGGAGTTGCGGCAACGAGTGGTGAAAGAGTTCTTGTTGTCGTAACCGGGCTCCGCCACGGAAAGGATAGAAGTCATGGAAACCACTAGAGCAATCCTGGTCGATATCACGAAGTGCATCGGATGCCGAAGTTGCGAGCAAGCTTGCAAACAGATCCACGGATTTCCCATGGACACTGAGGCCAAGCTTTCAAGCACCGCACTGACGGTCGTGGAAGAGCACGGTGATCGCTTCGTGCGGCGTATGTGCATGCATTGCGAGGATCCGGCCTGCGCCTCAGCGTGCCTGGTCGGTGCGCTCAAGAAGACCGCCGCCGGCCCAGTCACTTATGACGGATCGAAATGCATCGGTTGCCGCTACTGTCTGGTGGCATGTCCGTTCAGCGTGCCCCGTTACCAGTGGACGAAGCTCGTTCCCTATGTGACGAAATGCGATATGTGTGCCGCGCGCCAGGCGAAAGGCCAACTGCCTGCCTGCGTGGAGGCTTGCCCGGTGCAGGCTTCGATCTCCGGCAGTCGCGAAGAAATTCTGGAAGAGGCGCAGCGCCGCATCCTCAACGATTCGAAATACGTGAAGCACATTTACGGCAGCGACGAAGCGGGCGGAACGTCGGTGTTCTTCATCTCCGATGTAGCTTTCGAGAAGCTCGGCTTTGTGGCTGCGCCCAAGCAGGCGATGCCGGTACTGACCGCGAATGCATTGGGCGACGGGCCTACTGTGATCCTGGTTGGTGGCGCTTTGCTCTCTGGCTTGTATTGGATCACGCAACGCCGGACCCAGGTCGCCCTGGCCGAAGCCCGCGAGAAATCTGAAAAGGAAGGGAGATAGGCCATGACTGCCACTGAAAAGATTGCCACACAAGAAACTGCCACGGCAAAGTCTGTCATAGCGTTTCCAAGAATCAGCTTCTGGCGCACCATTGTGGCGTTGATTTTCGCCGCCGGCATCTATTCGATGTACGCCCGCTTCGCACTCGGATTAAAAGCCTCCACCAACCTTACGGACCCTCAGCCTTGGGGCCTGTGGGTCGGGTTGGGTACGCTGTGCGGCGTGGGACTGTCGGCTGGCGGGTTTGCGATCGCGGCCGCAGTATATATTCTAGGCCTCGAACGCTACCGGCCCATTCTCCGCACCGCCGTGCTCATTTCGTTTCTGGGGTATTGCACCGTTTGCGTGGGCATGTTGTACGAGCTCGGGCTACCCTGGAGAATCTGGCACCCCATTGTGATGTGGAACCGGCACTCTGTGTTGTTCGAGGTATCGTGGTGCGTCATGCTCTACACCACGGTGCTCGCGCTGGAATTTTCCCCGGCGCTGCTGGAAAAGCTGCCCTGGGTTCGAGTACGCGAGGCTTATCTGCGCTGGCACCATAGCATTCTGATCGCCTTGGTGCTCGCCGGCACACTGCTCTCGTCGATGCACCAATCGTTTCTCGGCGGACTTTACTTGATCACCAAAGGCAAGCTTGATCCGCTCTGGTACACACCGTACCTCACCACGCTGTTTTACCTTTCCGCGATTCCAGCCGGCTTAGCCGTAACCATCATGGCGATCTACCTCTGCATGCGCTCGCTCAATGTTCGAGTGGACTTCAGCATTTTGAGCGACGTAAGCCGCGTGATTTCGCCCTTGCTGGCAATCTACGGTGTATTCCGGGCAGTGGATCTGATCAACCGGGGCGCGACGCAATATCTATGGATGTGGCGGCGCGAGGAAACGCAGTTGTTCTGGCTTGAGATCGTATTGCTGGTGCTTGCACCTATTGTGCTCTTGAGTAAAGAGAAGGTGCGCAAGACTCCGCAATACTTGTATTGGACCTGTGCTGTAATCGTGATGGGTTTTATGACCAACCGGTTAAACGTTTCGATCACCGGTCTGCAGGCCAGCTCAGCGATGTATTACACACCGAAGTGGACCGAGTTCGCCGCCTCTTTGGCGACGATCACTGCCGCCGCGGTGGCTTTTCGTTACGCCGTAATCTATTTGGACATTCTGCCCAAGAACTCGCAGCCGCGGCGGGGCCTGGCTTCCCACGCTCCCGTGCATGCGTAAACGGTAGAGTGTCCACCCAAGCCCCGGGCGAACCAGCCCGGGGTTTTTATTGAAGGTGGAAACAAGTCAGTTCCGATTTTGTCTCGAAGCAAAACCAGTGGCGTCTCATAAATGACCATGACAATTTCGGGACAGTCGAACAAAGGCGAATCACCTAACGCCGGCAGTGGCTCCCGCGGCTTTGTTTGTAGCGGCGCGCTCAACGGTGGCTCCCAGTCGGGAGACGATGATTTCCACCACCAGGAGATCGTCCTTCGTAAAGGCGTCCTGCTGCGCCCGGTAGAGCGCCACCACAGCAGCCACTCCCGTATCCCCTTCGAGCGGTACGGCGAGGACAGAACGGAGCGTGCTGTACTGCGTGGAATTGTTGAGGTATCCAGGTTCTACTGACGGATTGCCATTCAAGATGGGCTTGTGATTTTGAGCCACCCAACCAGACAGACCTTCGCCGAGCGGAGTCCGCAAAGAAGAAAATAGGCGGAAGTTTTCGCCGCTGACAAACTCTGGAACCAGGACATTGCCCTTGAGAAGGTAAATCGCCATAGAATCGTGAGGTACAAGACGCTTCAGGCGAGCCGCCAGCAGCGAAAGTGTGTCATCGAGGCTGAGAGAACCGCCAAGTTCGTGGCTGAGTTCGGTGAGTGTCTGCGCCTGGCGGCGGGCCGCAGCCAGGCGTTCCAGGGAATTCGCGCCTGGCGATGGCGACTGGGACGCTGCGGAGGCGGCAGAAGCGGCGAAACCGGCGTCGGGAGCAAGACCTCGCTCCACCTTGATGTCGGTCGAAAGTTTCGGCAGAGATTGCAACGGCTGCAGGCGGGCGAGTTTCTCCCACTCTACGTAGCGACGTTGCAGAATGGCGACTACTCGAGGATCAAACGCCGCGCCGGCTTCGGATGCGATCTTAGCCATCGCTTCATCGAGCGGCAAGGCGTTGCGGTACTGGCGGTCAGAAGCGAGTGCGTCAAGGCAGTCGACGATGGAGAGGATGCGAGCGCCAATCGGAATTTTCTCCCCGGCCAACCCGTTTGGATAGCCGCTGCCGTCCCATTTCTCGTGGTGAGCCCGCACGATAGGCACTACAGGGTAGGGGAAGTCGACCTGTTCGAGAATCTCCGCTCCCACGATGGGATGGATCTTCATCTTGTCGAATTCTTCGGGGGTGAGCCTGCCCGGCTTAGAGATGATGTGCTCGGGAACCGCGAGCTTTCCGATATCGTGGAGAACGGAAGCGGCGCGTAGCGCCTCCGTTTCGTCCCCGCTCAAGTCAAGCTCTTTTGCCAGTTCCATGGCATAGACCCGCACTCGTTGGAGATGCTGGCCGGTGGTTTGATCTTTGGCCTCGATGGCCAGCGCTAGAGCCTCGATGGTGCGCAGGTGAAGATTCGAGACCTCCTCGGCGTGCTTTTTCTCGGTTTCGAGCTTGCCCATGTAGAGGCGATAGGAACGATACATCAGGTAGATCGGCGGCAGGACCAGCAGCGCCGATTGCCACCCGATATGCCGGTTCAGGAAACTCACCAAACCGGCAACGGCCGCTCCCACCATGTAGTAGGGAAAGGCCCAGAGATAGGAGTCGGTCCAGACCTTGGAAAACGGTTTGTCTTCCGTCAGTCCGATGATGATGGATGTAGCCAGCGTATTCACTCCAAAAAGAGTAACTGCGGCCATCGCCAGCGCGAGCGCGCCGGGTCTACCGAGGATGTGCACGCAGGTAAGCTGGTACGCCCAGTAGGCTGCGGTACCCGAAACCGTTACTTGCGACAGATTAAACAGAAGCTGGATCGGGCGCAGACTTCGAGCTGGCTTCCAATAGAACTGGCCCAGGGTGCTGACCAGCCCGATCAGCAAGGTCTCGGGGAAACTCATTTCCAAAATGCTCAGCAGTGTGAACAGGAAGCTTACAGACAGCGTTCCGCCGGGCAGACTTACCTTGAGCGGGGACGCAAGGAGAGCGGCGGCCAGGTAACAAACGAACTTGACTTGGTCACTGGAGTGCCAGTGCGCCGACGCGAGTGCGCAGGAACCTAGCGCCGCTAGCACCATTCCGGCGATAAACACACGTGTGCCAATTTGGCGAGTCCCTGACATAAGGAGGTTCCTTCAATTTTGCTATCAAGCGTGACTCACTTCATCCCAAAAGCGACATCACATGGTTACCATCGTGCCTGGGACAGGTTGTCCCAAGGGCGCGGAGCTGGGACAAAGTGTCGCGACCGCAAGGCGTTTGGAGTCGCTAAGCTGCTGATAAATAGGTGTTAAAGCCATCGGAATTGGACCTGCGAATGCAATGTTTAGGGCAACGTAGCCTGTGGGGTGTGTGCGGGCGTGCACAAAGTGGGGGGCCAATGAAGAGATTTGCGCTTGTTCTGCTCCTGGTCGCAGGGACGCTGACCTATGCCGACGACTCCAAAGTGTCGCCGGACCTGAAGACATCCAATGCATCCAATGTGAGGGTTGTGATCCAGTACAATCAGGCCCCTGGGGTCCTCGACCTACAGTTGCTCGGAAGCTTGGGATCCATTCTGAACTCTTTGCCACTGGTGAATGGCGTGGTGGCGCAGTTGCCGCTATCGAACATTCTATCGCTGTCGAATCAGGCGAATGTGAAGTACATCAGCCTGGATCGGCTGTTGGCGCCGAACCTGAGCAATGCGGCGCCGGCGATCAATGCCTATGCCGCGTGGCAATCGGGTTACACCGGGGAAGGCATTGGAGTGGCGCTGATCGACAGTGGAGTAAGCAGCCATCCCGATCTGAACGGTGGATTTCTCGGACTATCCAGAGTGGTTTGGAACCAGAGCTTTATCTCCGGTAACCTGAGCGCTGCTGACCAGTACGGCCACGGCACGCACGTGGCAGGGCTGATCGCGGGCGATGGCGCCAGTTCGACAGGGTCAAAGTATTCGCGGACATTCGAAGGCATCGCGCCGAGCGCGAACCTGGTGAACCTGCGGGTTCTGGACCAGAACGGCGAAGGCAACGACAGCGCGGTGATCGCGGCTATCAACGAGGCAATCGCGCTGAAGCCGCTGTTCAATATCCGGGTGATAAATCTCTCGCTCGGGCGCGAGGTGTACGAAAGCTACAAGCTGGATCCCCTTTGTCAGGCGGTAGAAGCGGCGTGGAAGAGCGGAATCGTAGTGGTGGTCTCAGCCGGAAATAACGGCCGCACACAGGCGAGCGACGGCTACGGGACGGTGACGTCTCCGGGCAACGATCCCTACGTGATCACGGTCGGCGCGATGAAGCCGATGGGAACGCCGACGCGCTTGGACGACGTGATCGCCAGCTACAGCTCAAAAGGGCCTACGGCAGGGGACGCAGTGGTGAAGCCCGACGTCGTGGCTCCGGGAAACCTGCTGGTGTCGCTGGAGTCGCCAAACTCCACCCTGTATAACGAGTTTCCCGCCAACCAGGTTCCGTACAGCTACTACGTGAACGGAGGAAATAACGCATCATCGTCCAGCTACTTCACTTTGAGTGGAACCAGTATGGCGGCGGGCGTGGTCAGCGGAGCCGTAGCGGACCTGCTGCAGAAGACTCCCAGCCTCAATCCCGATCAAGTGAAAGCGCGGCTGATGAAAACAGCCTGGAAGTCATTGCCTGCCTATAGCAGCTATACCGACCCGGTTTCAGGAGTCACCTACACCGACCAGTACGACGTCTTCACCGTCGGTGCGGGCTATGTGGACCTGGAGGCCGCGCTCGCTAATACCGATTTGGCCAAGGGAACGGCGATGTCTCCGATTGCGACTTTCAATGCGGGTACGAACAGCGTGTACTTGACCGACGATCCTTCGGCGGTCTGGAACACATCGGCGGCGTGGTCGAATACGGCAGTGTGGGGATTTTCGCAGTTCGTGGTGGGAAGCGAGGCGACAACCGCCAGTGGAATGGCTTCTCCGCCTTCAGGCAGCAATGCTCTGTGGGGCGGAAATGCTCTGTGGGGTGGTAACGCCTTATGGGGTGGGAATGCCTTATGGGGTGGGAATGCCTTATGGGGTGGCAATGCCCTCTGGGGCGGAAGCGCACCAAGCGGGGAGAACTAGAACCGAGTCCAAGGTGGAACTTGCAGAGCCTGGCTACCCGATGCCCCTAATCCGACGCCTTCGCTTTGAGCCGTCGCAGCAGCGAGGTGGGATGAATGCCGAGAATCCGGGCGGCCGCCGTTTTATTGTTGCCGGTTGCAGCTAAGACTTGTTCGATGTAGTGATCTTCCAGCGCTCGCAGACTGAGGAACTGGTCTCCGGTCGGAGAAATGTCGACGGTAGAGAACGCTTCACTGGCTTTCTTCTCGACCTCTTGATCGCGAATCTCTTCTGGAAGATTGCCCGCCTCAATCTCGCCTTCCGTGTTGAGGATCATGGTGCGCTCCAGCACATTCCTCAATTCCCGGATGTTGCCGGGCCAGGGATACTGCTCCAGCAGATCAGCCGCGGCCGGACTGAATCCGGTGAAGTTCTTTTTCAATTCGAGGTTGAGCTGCTGCACAATCTCCAGCGCCAGCGGCACAATATCCTCTTTGCGCTCACGCAGCGGCGGAATGTACAGCTGCACCACATTCAGGCGATAGTAAAGGTCTTCCCGAAATCGCCCCTGGCTGATGGCGTTTCGTAGCACGTCATTGGTTGCCGCGATCAACCGGATATTGACTTTGATCGTGCTCGTCCCGCCCAGCCGCATGAAGGTCCCTTCCTCAAGTACCCGCAGCATCTTGGCTTGCACGCTGGCCGACATATTGGCGATTTCGTCAAGAAACACGGTACCGCCGCTGGCCCGCTCCAGCAGACCCTCCTTGCGACGGCGAGCGTCAGTGAATGCTCCAGGCTCGTAGCCGAAAAGCTCGCTTTCCAAAAGCGCATCGGGAAGGGAAGCGCAATTGATCTCGAGCAATGGCATGGACGTGCGTGGGCTGGCATAGTGAATCGCTCGGGCGAGCACCCCTTTGCCCGTGCCACTCTCGCCCTGGATCATGATCGTGGTACGGTCGGTTTCGGCGGCCTTGCGGGCCATCTCCAACATCTTGATAGTGGCGGGATTCTGCGTGACCACGCGTCCAAAGTTGTAGCGTCCCCTTTCCGATTCCACCGAATCGCGCACTCGCACTCGTAAAGCCAGCACCTCGGCCGCGCGCTCCAGCACCGTCATCATGTCGTCCAGAGGAAAGGGCTTGACCAGATAGTCGAAGGCGCCCACCTTCATCGCTTCCACGGCACGCTCCACAAGATGATAGGCGCTCATCACGATTACGATCGCGTTCGGCTTCGCCTCTTTGATTTGGCGCAGCACTTCGATCCCATCGATGCCGGGCAGGACGATGTCCAGCAAAATAAGATCCGGTTGCTCATCGTGAAAGAGCTTCAAACCGTCCTCGCCGGAGAGAGCGGTGAATACTTCAAATCCCTCCTGGCGCAAACCACGCGAGATGGTACGGAGCGTGAGCTCTTCGTCATCGATGATCAAGGTGGAGTAGGGCATATTCGCTCGCGAGCCTGAACCCAGCTCTTTGGTCAACGTTCCTGCAGCAGTATCTGGCTGGCTCATGCAAGACTCTTAAACCACGATTTCAGATTGCTCCTTAACTTGGTGTGATTCTTCCTGCCGAATGGGCAGCTTGATCGTTACGGTGGTCCCACGGTTCAACACACTGTCGATTCGAATCTCGCCCTGGTTTCTTCGCACATAGGTTGCACTAATGCTGAGCCCAAGCCCGGTGCCTTTGCCGTGCTTGGTAGTAAAGAAAGGTTCAAACACATGCGGCAGAATATCGGGCGGGATGCCGCAGCCGGTGTCGCTGACCCGGATTTCGATGCTCTCCACCGAAGCCGGCTTGCTGGCGGAAATGGTGATACGTCCGCCGTCCGGAGTTGCTTCCGCCGCATTGATCAGCAGATTCATCAGCACCTGCGATAGTTGATTGGAATCCACCAGGATGCGGGGCAAGTCCTCGGGAACCAGGTTCTCCGCTCGCTTGCCGCGCAGCGCAGGCTGGCCTTCGAGAAAGTTGAGCGTATCCGCCGCCAAACGATGCAGGTTCAGATTGCTCAACACCAGTGGGCCAGGACGGGCGTAATTGACCAGTCCGCGTAACGTCGCGGAAATACGCTTCGTGCCGGCAATGCATTGTTCGACTTCCCAGCGCTGCTCGGGATCGCTGGCGCTCTTCAATTCGAGTTCCAGGTGCGAAAGAATGCCGAGCAATGGATTGTTAATCCCGTGCACCGCGCCCAGAGCTAGTTGCGCCAGAGTAGAGTACTTTTCGTATTCGGCGAGCTGAGCCTGGAACTGGAACTTCTCCTTATTCAACTCACGATCTTCGTACAAGCGGCGAAAAATCTCCTCCTGCGCCTGATGACGCTCCCGCTCCACCTGCTGATTCAGTTCTGTAGCCTGCTTCAGGGCTTCGCAAACCCGCTCCAATTCAATCCGCTGCAGCCGCCACACGATAAATGTCACTACCAGGGCGACGAAAGTGAGGGGAAGCACGTAGCGCGCCGGCAGTTCCAGGTACTTGCCTGTCGTCCCAAGCATCGGTGCAAGGTTCCGGGAAAAAATCGGCGCAAAGTTGCCTGACACGTCCAAGCAAGCGCGCGCCTCTAGCCATTGCGGATGCATCCTCGTATAGCATGAGGCGGACCCTACCACGCCGCAGTGACGGCGGTCACTGTCTTGGGGTCAGGGCGGGTGCAGACGCTGTTCCTATGGGTACCAACGGATACTTGCCCCGCGTGTACCGCAGGCGTGTGGTCAGCCTCTAGGAGGTGGGTTCCATGATTTCAGTAGTTTCTGGCCGACGAAACTCGCGTCACAGGTGTGGTCGCGGCGCGGCAAGGTGTGCACAACGCGCTTTCCTTCAGGTCGATCCACTCCACGGCGTGGGAAGATGCCATCACACACCGGTAGTCTTCGCAGTGAGTCAAGTTTAGGGTGTGTCCCACTTCGTGAACCGCCTCTTTGATCAGGCGCTGGCGAAACAAATCATGGTCGGAGGGAAGGCCATAGAATTCCTGCCGCAGCCGGTGCGCTGAGACCACCGCGCAGGGGCCTCCCATCTGCGCCTCGCCGAAAACAAAAGTAAGAATCGGAATGTACAGATCCACGGCGCTTACGCCCAGCACCCGCCAGGAGTCCGGCGTGAGAAAACTCTGCATGCGATGCAGGATTTCCGAGGAGTGATACTGCTGCCGCTCTCCATGGAACGCGAACTCCGGATCCAGACGGACTGGCAGCACTTTGCAGGGTATACAGAGAATTTCTTCGACGGCAGGCCGTATGTCCTTCAACAGCCCATCATCCACATTCCCGATCGGCAGCAATTGCAGTAGCTTCATCGGGCCAGCTCAATGCGTCTCAACCGGGGTGCGTGTCCACCCGTATTTCTTCAGCTTGTGATAGAGAGTAACCCGGTCAATGTCGAGTATCTCAGCGGCATGGCTCTGATTGCCTCCACACTCCTCCACCACGCGCAGGATGTGGGCGCGCTCCATCTCCTCCAGTTTTTTGCCGGAACCATTGGAGGCGTTTTGCGGCTTGAAGATGAAGTCGCCTTCGTGCAGCTCCGGCTCCTGGCCCACGACCATCGCGCGCTCGACCGCGTTCTCCAGTTCGCGAACATTTCCCACCCATGCTTGCTGCTGCAATTGGTTCATCGCCGCCGGAGAAACCCGGGTGATGCGCTTGTTCATCGCCAGAGAGAACTTGCGAACGAAGTGTTCCACGAGCACGGGAATGTCGTCCCGGCGTTCACGCAGCGGCGGCAGCTCGATGCGGAAAACGTTGAGCCGGTAAAAGAGGTCAGGACGGAACTTGCCTTCTTCAATCAATTTTTCCAGATCCTTGTTAGTAGCGGCGATGCAACGGAAGTCCACCTTGATGGTTTGGTTGCCGCCCACGCGGGTGATTTCGCGTTCCTGCAGCACGCGCAGCAGATCGGTTTGTGTCTTCAGAGAGATATCGCCGATCTCGTCGAGAAAAACCGTTCCCCCTTCGGCAATTTCGAACTTGCCTTTCTTTCGGTATTGCGCGCCGGTGAAGGCGCCTTTCTCGTGTCCGAAGAGTTCGCTTTCGAGAAGAGTCTCAGTCAGAGCGCCGCAGTGAATGACGACCAGCGGATGAAACCTGCGTGGACTGGCATGGTGAATCGCGCGCGCTACCAGTTCCTTGCCCGTACCACTCTCCCCCGTGACAAGTACCGTGGCATCGGTAGGCCCAACGGTCTCGATGGCATCGAAGATCTTGCGCATGGGGCTGCTTTGCCCCACGATGTCCCCCGGACGCGCCACTTCGGCGACCGTCTCGCGCAAGAGCACGTTCTCTTGAGCTGTCCGTTTGTGCGCAAGAGCGTTTTTGACCAGGTGCGAGATCTCGTCCGGGTCCAGAGGTTTGGTCACGTAGTCATAGGCGCCGTTTTTCAGAGCCACAACCGCGGTCTCGACCGAGGCATAGCCGGTCATCATGATCACGATCAGCTCCGGATCGATTTCGTGCATGCGGCGCTGCAGTTCGATGCCGTCGGTGCCGTGCATTTTAATATCGACCAGAGCCGCATCCCAGCGTTGTTCTGCCAGGCGCGTGAGGGCGTCGCTGGCGTTTTCCGCTGTAGCCACCTCATAGCCTTCTTCATGAAACCATTTGCCCAGCGAGTCGCGCACGCTCAGTTCGTCGTCCACGATCAGCAGTTTTCCCTGTGTGCTCACTTCCATCACCTCACCTTTATCGTCGTATTCCCGTCGCCAACGCCAGCCAGCGAAGCATCCGGGGTTTCACTGGGCAGGACGATGGTGAAAGTCGTACCCCGGCCTAGTTCCGATGCGACTTCGATACGTCCGTTGTGCCGCTCCACGATGCCGCGACTGATCGCCAAGCCCAGCCCGACTCCGTGTCCACTTTCTTTTGTCGTGAGAAAAGGTTCGAAAATGTGCGGCAGTACGTCGGGGGCAATACCCGCTCCGTCGTCGCGCACCGTGATCTCGATTTCCTCGTCGTTACTCAATCGAGTCTCGAGCCAGAGATTCCCGCCGCGGGGCATGGCATCGATTGCATTCATGATCAGTGCGATGAGGACCTGTTCAATCTGCGCAGGATCGCAGGGTACGCGCGGCAGGTCTTCCGCAAGCTTCAGTTGCAGTTCGATTGCGCCAAGTTCCAGTTGATGCCGAACCAATAGCAGGCAACGATCGATCACCGCATGCAAGTCGGTAGACTGCACGTTCATGGGTGCGGTTCGTGAGAGAGAGAGCAGGTTCTTAATCAGCTCTCCGCAGCGCCGGCTCTCTGTGGCGATGAGTTCCAGACATTGCATCGCCTCGTCACGCTTTTCATGCTCCGTCTGGCCCGATGCTACCCACTTTCGAATCAACTTGGAGTAAGTCAGAATTCCGGAGAGGGGGTTGTTCACCTCATGCGCCACGACCGCGGCCATCTTGCCCAGAGAAGCCATCTTCTCCACGTGCAGCATGTGATCGTGGGCGCTCCTGAGCTCCTTAGTCTTCTGATCCACACGATCTTCAAGTGTCTTGGCCCAGGTGACAATCTCTTCGTTCGCCGCGCGCAACTGCAGGCTCATTTCGTTGAACGACTTCGCCAGATCTCCCACTTCGTCCTGGGATCGTACCTCGATCTGGTAGCCAAGCTCTCCCTCGGACAGATGTTGCGTGCCGTTCTTGAGCGCCTTAATAGGTTTGCCGACCTCTCGCCACACGAATAACCAGCTCAACACTGCGACAATCAGCACTGCCCCCGCCGTGTAAAAGAACATGCGGGTGCTGCTGACCGCAAGTTGCGCGTCCGCTTTCGCCAGCGAAAGATTTGTGTCCAGCACACCCAGAACTTGCTGGTCCGCGGGATGAGCGTGGCAGGCGGCGTTGGAGCAGCTGGGTTGATTTTCGATAGGCGTGATAATTCCCAACACCCGCTGCCCGCCGCCATTGCGATAAATGCGAAAACGGTCGGGACGATTCAGACGCGCCAGCGGCTGCGATTGAATGTGACAGCCATAGCAGGCCTCGGCCGTCTTATCGAGGACATGACTGACTTCCGCTGGATCGGTGGAGTAGCTGATGCGCCCCTCGGGGTCAAGGATGCGCACCTTGATCATGCCGGGCTCGTCCGCCATGGTTTGAATCGAGTGATAGAGCCCCTCGCGATCGTTGCGCAGCATGTAGTAGGTGGTGCTGCGCTTGATTACATCGCTGACTCGCTCGGCACTAGCCAGCGTGGCCGCTTCCAGATGCTGACGATGCAATCGGATATTCAAGTATCCCAGGAGGGCAAAGATGACGACCATGATGGTCAACAGAGACCCGATCAACTTCGCACTGATACTGTGAGTGAGACGCTTCCATCCCAAATCGTCGCGAATTGGATCAGTCTCCCGCATGGCCTAATACCGGGGTAGAAACCACAGATCCGGCTTCGGGTCGGAGATGCCGCTGCACCGCGTGTTCTTCTTCAGGAAAGATAGGCAGGTATTTCACAGCCACCCCGAACAGGGCGAACCCCATCGCGATGATCATGAGGGTCACCGAGAACTCGGTCCACTTCGGCACGTAGTGATGCCCGACGTAAGTTTCAAAGCCGGTGAGGCTCACATTAAGGCGGTTGGTAATGAATCCCAGCACAGTGAAGATGGAAGCCAGATACAAGCCGTTGGGGGATAGCCGGACCTTCTTGAAGCTGAGCATGGTGATTGGAATCACGAATGCCAGCGTCAGTTCAAGCCATAGAAAGTACGCTTCATAGCTGGGTTTAACAATTTGTCCCAGCAGGCCGCGGTGGAAGTAATCTTCGAAGCGCAGCAGAGCATTAACCCAGAGCGCTACCAGCAGGGCACCGCCAAGATTAACCAGAACCGGCAGTTCCAGGTGACGGCCAAAGGCCTTCGCGCTCTGCGTGGACTCGAAGATGGTCATGGCCAGACCGACCGCAATCGCCGATCCGAAAAAGAGGAACGGCAGCGCGGGCGTGTACCAGAACGGATGCAGCTTGCTCGGCATAATCAGATAGAGGGAGCCGAGCGAACTCTGGTGAAGAGTGGAGAGCAGGATGCCCAGGATGATGAGCACCGGGTAGACTCTTTTGATCCACTTGATTGGAGTTGTCAGGTGGAAGCGCTCCAGCACATTGGGAAGGAATTCGAAGAAGAGCACGGTAGTGTAGGCCATCACGCACATGCCGACCTCGAACATAACCGAGTGCGGGTTCATGTAGATGAGCTGATGCCAGATGTACCAGGGACGGCCGAGGTCGAATAACAGTCCGACGATGAAGAGCAGATAGCCCAGAAACGCCGTCAACACCGCGGGGCGCACGACACTGTGCAGTCGTTCGACGTTGAACAGGTAGACCGCGCCCACAATGCAGAAACCGCCAGCCGCCAGCATGACGCCGCACAGGCAATCGAAGCCGATCCAGAGGCCCCAGGGAAACTGGTCATTCATGTTTGAAACCGCGCCCAAGCCATGGAAATAGCGAACAAATGTGGAGTACAGCCCCATGGCCATGATCACGAGGAATACAATTTTCCAGAAGGTCAACTTGATCTTCATCGCGCACTCCCGTTCTTCTTTTCTTCTGCCTCAGCTTCGGCTACTTCTTCGCGGCGGTGCGAAATCCAATAAATACCGCCTAATACCAACGACCACACGGGAATGAAGTCTGGAATCTTCTCCATCACTCGACCGGTGTATTCCGGCATAGGAGTGTCGCCGATTTTCGCGGAGGCTGGATAACCGTAGTCTTCAACGTTCATGCTGGAGAGGATGAGGACGCAAGTTCCCCCAACTTCGTGAAGGCCGTAAATCCGAGGCTGATAGTTGGACGGGTTGTCACGGATACGAGCCTGCGCTTCCTTGATGAGATCGTCGCGATCGCCGAACTTAGTGGCGCCGGTGGGACAGATCTCGGCGCATGCCGTCTGCTTGCCGGCAACCACGCGATCGGGACACATAACGCATTTCCGGACGCGCGGATTCAGCGAACCCCATTCGTACTTTGGCTGGGCAAATGCGCAAGCGACCATGCAGTACCGGCAGCCAATGCACTTCCAGACGTCGTACACGACTGGACCTTCCTTTGTCTTATGAAAAGCGCCGACGGGACAAACCGACGCGCAGGCGGGATGCTCGCAGTGCATGCACAGGCGGCGCATGAATTTGTCGTCTTTGGTCATGACGACGGTGTATTTATGCTCCGACTGCACCGACTCCGCTGCCACCTTATCGTCGTAGGGCAGCTTGTTTTGCTGCGCGCACGCACCTTCACATTGTTTGCAACCGATGCACATGGTTGCGTCGTACAACAGGGCCTTACTCATGGGAATCGCTCCTCGTTGCTTCCCAGCTGGCCTTCCGTGGCAGAGAAATTAAGTAAGAGTGCGCAGGATGACTGAACCAGACTAGGAAGTCTGCACCATGGTCTTGGCGTGCCGACCGAAAAAAGGGGCCGGGCCCGAAGTGGTGAGCTTCCTGGGCCCGGCGGGCTGTTCCATCTGGCAAAGCGAAGAAGGGAAGAGATTGCCGGCTGGCAACGAATCGGCAAGTTGTTGATTCCGTCCGCCGAATTGAGCCGGACATCTTCATATCCCTCACGCTTCTTTGCCGGCGTCAGCATCTTGGCCAGAACGCCGGATGCACAAAGAGGAACAGCCAATCGCTACGACTACTTCTGCAAGCTGCGAATGTACGACACAACCATTTTCACCTGGTCCGGGGGCAGACTCTTTACCGTAGCCGGGTGCTTCGCCGTATCTGCAACCGCCTTGCCCACGCCGTCATCCGACGTCTTCTTGGCTTCGTCCGAAATCAGGCTCGGAATCTTGGCTGCGGGCTTGCCCGCCGCATCGGCTCCGTGGCAGGCTGCACATTTTGCTTTGTAGATACTGGCTCCGTCATCGGCGGCCCATGACAGATTCGGGATCAGGATGAACAGACCTACCGCGATTGTCATTACAAGCATCACCAACTTTGTGGTCTTCATGATTTCGTTTTCGTCTCCTTGTAGAGTTTTGCAACTTGATGAAAGCAGCAATTGTTGTGGCTGCATGCGTTCGTTGCGAAAGTAAACACCGATACATACCTTTCAGGAGCTGTATGTAAGAGAACTCAGCAACTTTGCCGTTGCCTAGTGGTGAGTTTCAACGTTGGAGGGGACTGGCGCAGTGATCCACGTCACCCTAAGCCGTGACCCCCGTGGAGGGGTAAAACGGCTCGAAAGCCAGCCTGGATTGCAGGGTCACCTCGGCAGGTGACTACGGTCACAGCATTTCAGGCAACCCAGGGGCACACTGGCATCGAGCGAGGTGAAACTGCCGGTGCTCATGATTGTTTTGCTCGCGTCGGCCGCATTGGGCCTAACCGGACTTCTGCGGGTCATCGCGGCGGCCTTGCAGCATCCCACGCTCGCATGTGCCGATGCTTGTGCCTCGTACCCCGTGACCTTTGGCTTTACCCCTGCATTGATCCGCAACTTCAGCTCCACAACTTTGATAGACCGCGTGTCGGCGCTTCGCCGGCACTGCAATTCGTTTGCAAAAGGAGAATTTCATGAGCACGCTTGTGCTGGATTCGAATAAAGATAAGAAGGCCGACCTGGCTGGACCGGGAATCGGCGACTACAAGGAGCTGGAAAAAGTTCTGCCGCTCGGTTATCGATCGCTGCTGAGCCCGAAGGAGACGCAGCAGGCCATCTTCCAGGTGAAGCGTTATATCGAAGATAACCTGTGCAAGGAACTTGACCTGATGATGGTCGAGGTCCCGCTCATCGTGGATGTGGAGAGCGGAGTCAACGATATGCTGGACCGTGACGGCTCGCGCACACCAGTTCAGTTCCATATCTCGAATGATCGTAATCTACACCCCATCGACGCCCAGGTGGTGCAGGCCGCGACCAAGTGGAAACGGGTCGCGCTCAAGCAATTCGATTGCAAAGTGGGTGAGGGTATTTGTACCGATATGCGCGCGGTTCGCAAGGATTATTTTCTGGATCACGACCACTCCGCCTATGTGGATCAATGGGATTGGGAGCGCGTCATCACCAGCGAGCAGCGCAACCTTGAGTTGTTGAAGACGATTGTTCGCAAGATCTGGAAAGTGATTGTGGGAGCGGAAAAGTTTGCGCAGTCTCTGTTTCCGCAGTTGAAGGACTACCGCTATCCCGATCTGCCGGAGGAGTTGATCTTCTTGCATGCCGAGGAGATTCTGGATATGTATCCCGACCTGCCGCGCAAACAGCGCGAGACCGCGGTGCTGCAAAAGTATCCAGCGGTCTTCATTGTGGGCATTGGCTGGCCGTTGAAGGATGGATATCCGCACGAGATGCGTGCCGCTGATTACGACGATTGGGTCACCGACACTCACGATCAGACCAGCAAAGACACGCACGGCCTGAATGGCGACATCCTGGTATGGAACTCGCTGACCAAGCGACGCCATGAACTGACGTCGATGGGCATTCGGGTTACGGCGGAGACTTTGAAGAAGCAGCTCACGCTGTCCAAACAACTCGACTTCATGAAGCTGCCGTATCACCAGGCGATTCTGAACAACGAGATTCCGCTCTCGATCGGCGGCGGAATCGGGCAATCGAGAACATTGATGCTGTTGCTCCGCAAAGCCCATCTTGGAGAAGTCAGCGTTACGGTGTGGCCGAAGGTGCTGAAGGAGATGTGCGCGGGGAAGAATATTTTCGTGCTGGAGTAGATAAGGAGGGAAAGCCGTGTTATTCGGAGGAGCGGGGATTAGTGCGAAGGATGCCGCAGAAAGGCTCGTCTCTCAGGTGCTGAAAAGGATGGGTGCCGACGCTAAGCCGCCATGTGTTGGAGACCCTAAGACAATCTGGACTCTGACAGTGAAAGCCGTGTTGCAGGAGATGGGAACAAGCCTCAAATACACAAACTTCTGTGAATGGTGTTTGATCGACTTCATCTGGTGGAGTATGCCCACTCAGCGCTTGATTTTGGCAGCAGAGTCTGAGATGGCCAAGAGTCCTGATGCGGTTGAGACCGACTTTGAGAAGCTGTCCGTCTTCAAGTGCCCTCTCAAACTGCTCGTGTTCAGCGCAGATGTGGACCGAGTGAAAGAAAATGCCGAAGGCTATTTGCAGCTGTTTGCGCAGCACGTCGAAGGCGAGGAGTATTTGCTCGTGGGATTCACGGCCTCTGGCCCCCGCTGTTTTCTGTTCAAGGTACCCCACGATGGAAAGCTGGACAAGGCCGAGTTTAATGAGTTTCAGCTTTCTAGAACTGTTCTTGCTGCCTGAGTGACGCCGCTGAGCGGGGCAGTTGAAACAACTGCCCCTTTTTAGTGGACGCACTTCGTTCAGCCACCGACCTGCAGACGTTGACGAATCGAGCGCCGACTTGAGCTTCTACACTTCCACCGGCATCTCTGATCGAAGTGTCATGGCGGGTGCGTGGCTTTTCACGGCGGTGGCCAAACGGCCGATGCCTTCGCGTATTTGCTCTGGAGAGGCGTTGGAAAAGTTCAAGCGCATGTGCCGGCTGCCTTCGCGGCCACCGTTTCCCCGGACATCGTTGGCATAGAATGAATCACCAGGCACGAACACTACATTGTGCTCGACCGCCGACTGGAAAATCGCCTGCATGTCCAATCCCGCGGGCAGGGTAACCCAGAGGAAGAGGCCGCCCTGTGGATGAGTCCAGGTGACTGTGGGCGGGAAGAACTCTCTCAGAGACTGAAGCATCACGTCACGCCGTTCGCGATAAACCTGACGGATCAGCTTCACGTGCTGGTCGAGAAATCCATCGCGCGCGACTTCGTAGGCCACGAACTGAGTGAAGGTCGACGTATGGAGATCGGCGCCCTGCTTCAGTTGCGCCAGCTTGCTGATGATCTCAGGAGGAGCGACGATCCATCCCAGGCGTAGGCCGGGAGCGAGCGTCTTCGAGAAGGTGCTCAGGTAAATGACGTTGCCGATCGAATAGCCATTGTCGCGACGCAGATTCTCCCTGTCGAGCACGACCAAAGGCGGCAGATGCTCGCCTTCATAGCGCAGTTGGCCGTAGGGATCGTCTTCGACAATCGGGATGCCATACTTATCCGCCAGCAGCACCAGTTGGTGGCGGCGACCCTCCGACAGAGTCGTCCCGGCCGGATTCTGAAAGTTGGGCAGGATGTACATGAACTTGGGACCGGAACGCAGAGGCTTCTCCACCAATTCCGTGCGCAGGCCGTCGTCGTCGACGGGAACGGAAACATATTCCGCGCCATACACGTTGAATGCCTGCAGAGCGCCCAGATAAGTCGGGGCCTCCACCAGCACACGATCTCCCGCATTGATAAAGAGTTTTCCGATCAGGTCGAGCGCTTGCTGCGAGCCCGAGGTGATCAAGACATTCTCAGCTTTCGCTTTGATCCCGTAGCGCGCCATGTTGTTCGCAATCAGTTCCCGCAGGGGCTCGTAACCTTCGGTGGCTCCGTACTGCAAGGCCGAAGACGCCTGTTGGGTCAGCACTTTGTGACAGGCTTCCTCAAAGCGCTGGATGGGGAACACGTCGGGAGCGGGCAGGCCGCCGGCAAAAGAAATCATTCCCGACCGTTGGGTAATCTTCAACAGGTCGCGAATTTGAGAACTGGTGATGCCTTTCGTGCGCAGGGCGTAACGTGCAGTCCACGCGGTTGACATTACAGGCCTTTCTTTCTCTGTTAAGCGAATCCGTCTGGCTGACTTAGCGCGCCAATATGAGCCTGGTCATCGATAAACAGGCGGCCTGCGGAGAGCGCTTTCCGGTCGATTTCCAGCAGATCGAGTTTCTTCACTTTGTCTTCGAGCACGTTCAAGGCGGTTCCGGAAGACAGACATTCAGTCTCTTCCAGGAGGGCGCCCATCATCACGATGTTGGATGCTTTCGTCGAACCGAGTTTGTCGGCGATCTCCGCCGCTGGAATCGCCACCAGTTGCAGTCCCGGCGCGGAAAAGTCGGCAGGAAGGCTGGCGCCGTTGTAAAGGATGAGTCCGCCGCTCACGACCTCATGGGCAAACTTCCGCAGGGAGTACTCATTCATGGCCACCAGCACATCGGGGTGCGAGACCAGCGGAGAGCCGATCCGTTCCTTCGACAAGCACACATGGCAGTGGGCGCTGCCGGAACGCATCTCCGGCCCGTAGGACGGAAGCCAGCTTACTTCCAGCGCTTCTCGCAAGCCCATTTCGATGAGGAGTTGTCCCAGCAACAGGACGCCTTGTCCTCCGAAGCCCGCAATCTTGATCTTGACGTCTTTGAAGTGATGGGCGTGTTTCGGTTTGGAAGCATCGCGCCCCACCGCTTTCGGAGTGATCTCAAGCACATCCGCTACTGAACGTTGCGGCGGTTCCTTGCCAGCAGGAATTTCCGGCCGGCGATCGCGGAAAACATTCAACGGAAAAATTGGCATCATCTTATCGAGAACCCACCGCCGCGCTTCCACCGGATCTTTGCCCCAAATGGTGGGACAGGGTGACAGGATTTCGACGAACGAGAAGCCCGCGCCGTCGCGCTGAATCTCGAGCGCCTTGCGGATCGCCCGCCGCGCCTTCATGATGTTCTTGTTGTCGGAGAGAGCCACGCGTTCGATGTATGCGGGGGCTTCGAGCGTGGCGAGAAGTTCCGCCATGTGCAACGGGAAGCCTTCGTTTGCCGGCCGCCGGCCCCAGGGAGACGTTGTGCTTTTCTGCCCGACCAGCGTGGTGGGCGCCATCTGTCCGCCGGTCATGCCGTAGATTCCGTTGTTCACGAAAAAAACGGTGATCTTTTCCCCTCGGTTGGCGGCATGCACGATCTCGGCGGTGCCGATTGCCGCGAGGTCGCCGTCGCCTTGATAGGAGATGACTATCTTGCCGGGGCAGGATCGTTTGATTGCCGTGGCCGATGCCGGTGCGCGGCCGTGCGCGACCTGCACATTGCCTACGTCAAAATAGTAGTAAGCAAATACCGAGCAGCCCACCGGACTTACGAAGATCGTCTGATCCTGCAGCCCCAACTCCTGCAGCGCTTCGGCAATCAGCTTGTGCGCCACGCCGTGCCCGCAGCCGGGACAGTAGTGGGTCTGGTGCTGCAGTTCGGATTTGCGCTCGTATAGGTCAAAGAACACCGGCGACTTGGAGTGGATCAATTCGTACCCGTCGTTGTTAACTGCGACGGCAACTTCGGGTTTAGCTTCGGATTTGGCTTCGAATTTAGCTTCGGACTCAACTTCGGACTTAACTTCGGGATCCATCACGCCGATCACGCTTTCGCTTGCCATTTTTCGTTGTCCTTTTCAGACCGCAACCGCCATGCGTGTCAACACCTGTTGTTGCAGCTCTGCGACCGAAGGCACATTGCCGCCTACACGGCCGTAGAACTCAACCGGAACTTTTCCGTTTACTGTGAGGCGCACATCTTCCACCATCTGTCCGTTACTCAATTCGACGACGATGATCTTCTCCACCTTTTCTGCCGCTGTCGCCAGAGCCTTCGAAGGATAGGGCCACAGGGTGATGGGACGGAAGAGTCCGGCTTTTACGCCTTCTTTGCGCAGCGCTTCGACTGTGGAAAGCAATACTCGGGAAACAATGCCGTACCCAACCAGGAGCACGTCGGCGTCCTCAGTGCGGCAGAGTTCGTAGCGCGGCTCGGTTTGCTGCGCGCGGATGTACTTGGCTTCTAATCTACGCTGGTGCTCTTCCAATTCATCGGTTTCGAGATAAATGGAACTGACCAGGTTGGCCCGCGTCTCAGGCGTGCCCTTTACAGCCCAAAGTTTTTCCGGCGCTTGAATCTCACGATCCTCGAGATCTAGTGGTTCCATCATCTGCCCAATGAAACCGTCTGCCAGCACCACCGCTGGATTGCGGTATTTGTCGGCGAGTTCGAATGCCAGCATGGTGAGTTCGGCCATCTCCTGCACCGACGCGGGAGCCAGCACGAGGTTGCGATAGTTGCCATGGCCACCGCCTTTTACCATGGCGAAATAGTCGCTTTGTTCTGGTGCGATATTGCCCAGTCCTGGTCCACCGCGCATTACATCCACAATCACGCAGGGCAGTTCCGCGCCGGCCAGATAGGACATGCCTTCCTGCATCAGGCTGATGCCGGGTCCCGAGGATCCGGTCATGACGCGGACGCCGGCCGCCGCTGCCCCATAGACCATGTTGATAGCGGCGACTTCGCTCTCGGCTTGCAAAAACGTTCCGCCGACTTGCGGGAAGTAAAGCGCGGCCGACTCGGCGATTTCGCTGGCTGGGGTAATCGGGTATCCATAGTAGGCACGGCACCCGGCGAGAATCGCTCCCTTCACCACCGCGACGTTGCCTTTACAAAGTTGCCGCATGCTCGCCTCCTTGCGCCTGCGCCTGCGCCGTGGCCAACGCCTTAGCTTTTATGCGGTAGACCGTAATCGCGCCCGGCTCCGGGCAACAGTAAAAGCAGATTCCACAACCCGTGCAGTCTTCTCCGGTGTAGTGCGCCGGATGAGCTCCGTATGTATTCAGCTCCGGCAGCAGTTCCAGGCACTTGGGCGGACAAGACTCCACGCATAGCCCGCATCCCTTGCACTCCTCGACATCGACTGTGACCTTACCGCGCGCTTGCCCTGCCATGCTTCACCTCGTTACACCGTCTCGGCAGCCAGAGGCCGCTGCAGCCACTTAGTTTTTTCGCAGAATTGATAAAGTTCTTCCCGAAACTTGGGATGTGAAATGTCGATCAACGCCTGAGCCCGTTCGCGAATGGTCTTGCCGTGTAGATACGCAACTCCGTATTCGGTCACCACGTAACGGATTAGCCCGCGCGATGTAACCACTCCCGCGCCGGGGTTCAGCATGGGCACGATCCGCGAGATCGTGCCACTTTTTGCAGTGGACGAAATGGCGATGATCGCCTTGCCACCCTTGGACCGCGAAGACCCGCGCAGGAAGTCCACTTGCCCGCCAATGCCGCTGTAAAACTGGTTTCCGATTGAATCCGAGCAGACCTGCCCGGTGAGATCGACCTGCAGTGCGGAGTTGATCGCCACCATGTTGTCGTTTCGGGCAATCAGTCCGGGGTCGTTGGTATAGGCGGTGGGATGGAACTCGAAGATAGGATTGTTGTCTACAAAGTTGAATAGCTGTTTCGTGCCCAGAGCAAATCCCAGAATAATTTTCCGCGGTTTGAAGTTCTTACGCGCACCCGTAAGCACGCCGGCCTCGATCAACGGAATCACTCCGTCGGAAACCAATTCACTGTGCACCGCAAGATCCTTGCGATCCATGAGAAATGGCAGCACGGCATCCGGGATTCCTCCAATGCCCGTTTGCAGCACGGACCCGTCCTCAATCAAGCCTGCGACGTTGCGGGCGATGGCCTTGTGCATGTCAGTAATTGGGGGATGCTTGATGGCGCAGAGCGGACGGGAAGAATCCACGATGGCATCCAGTTCAGTCACATGGATGAAACTGTCTCCGTAAGTGCGCGGCATCTGATCGTTGATTTGTGCAACCACGTAGCGGGCGCATTTCGCCGCGGTGAGCGACGTATCCACGCCCACACCGAAGCTGCAGAAGCCGTGCGAATCCGGAGGAGAAAGTTCCAGCAGGGCCACATCGATCGGCATGGCGCCGCTCTCGAATAGCCCTTCAATCTCACTCAGGTAGATCGGCGTGTAGTCGGCGCGGCCGTCGTTGATGGCCTCACGCACATTGCTACCGATGAACATCGCATTATGCCGGAAGTGCCCTGCCATTTCCGGCGCTACGTAGGGAGCCGCTCCCATGGTCATCATGTGAACGATTTCCACGTCTTCCACGAACGGACCGCGGCGCATCAGTGCCTCTACCAAAGTCTCAGGCTCGGCACAACCCGGCTGAATGTAGACTCGCATGCCTGACCGCACGCAACCTAGAGCCTCATCTGCGGTGCGCAGCTTCTTCTTGTAATCGGATTCCCACGACATTCTTTCTCCCCTTGTCCCCACTATCTAACGGTGCTCACCTTCCCCACAGGCTCAGATCCATCGGAAACGACCCAACGCTCATAACCGACGGCCGCATAAAAAATGGCGTGATCGAAAAATTGATCTAACAGCTCCTCCACCTCGAGTTCGCCGGCGATTTCTACCGGCAGCTCCAGAACCGTCTCTTTTTTCAGGAAGTCCCAAAGGTTCTTCTTGGTCAGGATGATCGCCCAGATGAGTTGACTGAGCGGCACGCCCTGCCGGGCCCGCTTTGCGCCAATCTCCAGATAGCGCTCTTCGACATCCAACTCGCCTTTCCCGAGCAGCCAGTCTGCCAGATGACGATAGATTTCGTAGACTCGTTGTTTGAGTTCTTCAGGAGGTACGTTGTTGTAGCCGGGAAGCCGGGGGGAGCTGCGCGTCCTTTCAAGAAGCGCGGTCGCCAGGGCATCAGAGTGGGTCTCAACCAAGCGGAGAAGTCTGTATGCGAGTAGCATCGACGCCCCTCCTTAACTACTTGAATCTTCGACCTTAGCCTACGATTCCAGCTATGACAGGAGGCACATCTGATTGTGATATAGGTCACATCGGCGTCTTCCCCGATTTTATTTTTCGTTCGATTGTTGGGGGCGGTGACGCCGCTGCCATCCGGTGGCGAAATCACCGTCAGCCGTGATCGGGATCACTTCATGTTGCGGGATCAAATAGTAGCGTCATCACTGGGCATGTGGGCCAATTGCATGGTCCAAGGCGATTGCTCCGAAACCTGGGACATGCAACCTTGGAGGCGGCTATGGTCTCGAAGTGTGCGAATCCCTCCTGCTTGACCACATTCCGGTATTTGCGTGAAGGCAGACTTTTCCACTTGGCCGTCGGAGCGGCTGCAGTAGAAGGAGCCGGTGTACCCGAGACACCCGCGCTCGAGCACTTCTGGCTCTGTGGCGAATGTTCGAGCCGGATGACCCTCGTTTCTCACTCGGGCGGAGTCTTAGTCGTTCCTCTGCAAGACCTTTCTGAAAAGCAAGAACAGCAGCGCAGTCGGAGTACTGCGGTGGGGGCGCTCAAAAAGATGTCCTAGCTGCGTATCCCGATTGACGCGTGAAGGAGGCATTTATGTCAACAGTTGCACAGGTACAAGATCGGAAGCAGAGTGTCGCATTCAAGCAGGTATTGATTGCCACTGATTTCTCGGATGTATCCCAGCGAGCGCTCGCCTTTGGGGTTGCCATCGTACGCCGATATGGCTCAACACTCTCTGTAGTGCACGCAATTCCCCCGGAACGGCGTGAGCCAGTGCCGCTGGAACCGCTGCCCCGGGAACTCAACCGCCGCCTGCTTGAAGCGGAGCAGCAAATGATGCGGGTTGGTGAGGACGCTCGGATGAATGACCTCAACTATCATCTAGTCCTCGAATCGGGTCCAGTATGGGATGTTCTGGCTTCTGTGATTCAACGCGAGAAAGTCGATCTGATGGTGCTGGGCACACGGGGGCGGGGCGGACTGAAGAAGCTTGCACTAGGATCGGCTGCGGAAGAGATCTTACGCTTGGCCGCTTGCCCGGTGCTCACAATTGGACCGAAAGTGCCAACCGCCGGACCCGGAATGATCGAGTTCAAGCGGATTCTTTTCGCAACCGACTTCGGGTCTGCTTCCAACCAGGCCTTCCCTTACGCTTTATCGCTGGCAGAGGACTATCAGGCGAAGCTCGTTCTCTTGCACATGGTGCCACCCATGCCAAGCCCTGACCTCGGTCCGGCAGCCTACGGCCCCTCGGCATACGGTGCTGAGGCATTTACGAAGTGGCAGCGGACGGTGCGAGACGAGAGCGCGAAAAAGTTAAGGGAATTGCTCCCACCCAACACCAAGCTGACGGCGGAGCCAGAATGCGTAGCGGGGATGGATTTCCTGCCGGACGGGATTCTGGACTTGGCGGCGAGGGAGAGAGTCGACTTGATCGTCATGGGTGTGAACCGAACCTCCGTTCCACGGGTGGCCGCACATATACCGTGGTCGCTCACCCATGAGGTGATATGCCACGCCAAGTGTCCGGTTTTGACAGTGAGTGACTTTAGCAACTAAGGAGGGAATAACCGAAGTCCGTGATCGTGGTCAGGAGTTAACCATCTTTTGCAGCGCAGCTTTGTTGCGGATAACCAGAGTGGCCCCCTTGAGTTGGACCAACTGCCGTTTCTTGAATTCCGAAAACAATCGGCTCACGGTTTCACGGGTTGTGCCAATCATTTCGGCGATTTCCTCATGCGTGAGTGTCAACTTCACCTGCAAAGGATCACCGTTGTTCGTCGTCTTGCACCATCCCAGCAGTAACTTCGCGAATTTTTCGGAAGGGGAAGTGGAGAGTCCCAGCGTACGGATCTCTTCATACGCGGTGTAGTAATTGCGGCTTAACTGCTCCGCGACTCGCACCGCCACCTCTCCATATTCACGCATGAACTGCAGCAAGGCATCGCGGGAAATAAAATTCGCCTGTCCCGGCTCAATCATCTCGGCGGTTACTTCATAAGGCCGATTGGAAATTGTGGCGTTGAGTCCGAGAACATCTCCCGGTTCCGAGATTTTCGTGATGATGGTCTTGCCCTCGGAGGACGAAGTCGAGAGCTTCACTTTCCCCGCACAGAGCACAAAAACCCCACGTGGCTGCTGGCCCTCGATAAAAAGCACCGCGGATTTTGGGTAGATCGCGGTGGACTTCATCTCGTTCAGCTTCTGCACGGCGGGCACCGGCAGATTGCAGAATAGATGCTCCTCCCTTATGGGACAGGTGAGGCAGTTGTCGAGGATATTCAGCCCGTAAGGAGCGCGCATTGACACCGCTTTCACAGTCGATTGTATCACTGTCCCCGTGATCAGAATCACGAAAACCCGTGATGTCAAGCATGGTTTCAGCCGCCCCCAGCGAGCAGAATAACTATGCACGCGATATATGGGAGCTGTGCAGAATGGAGGTTTCCATGAGCACCGCAACCGAGGTCAGAAAACCGGAAGTCAAGAAACCGCTCGAGGAGTGGCGTCCGGCCCAAGTGATGCCGGTACCCCGGCCGGTACCGGCAGAGACGATCTTTGCAGACGTTTTGCTCGAAACCGGTGGCCTGCAGCGTCGTCGCCGAAGCCTCGCGACTATTTTCTCATTCG